>Ga0326726_10006973_pt1 | contig 10139 bp, 7 predicted proteins | sample MHFenrmetagenome_2_FD_207603 | JGI IMG/M metagenome (GOLD analysis project Ga0326726, IMG submission 207603) | Lab enriched peat soil microbial communities from Michigan Hollow, Ithaca, NY, United States - MHF15MN | ecosystem: Environmental > Terrestrial > Soil > Wetlands > Peat | place: USA... | reverse complement strand
GCAACTTCTTCATCATCAGCGGATATTTCAGCAGGTTAAGCGGATTTTGCACAGAGCCTGCGAAGCAGCCGCAGTTGGAGCAATCAAGGCCGGTAAAGCACCTTCTTTTTCCCCATGCTACATCATAATGAAGGGCCTCATCACCCCAGTGGCAGAAACCTGTGTGGTCGGGGAATTCATACCAATTGATCATCGGCGTGGTCAGGAGAAAATAATCGGGATAGAGCTTCTTTACCCGTTTTAGTTCATCGATGATGGCTTTTCTATTTTCCGTTTTTATAAATAAAGCGCTTCTCTTTCCAACCGTGGGCGTATAGACATTGCAAACCACGCCGCGCAGGCCCTTTTCCTTTGCGAGCTTAACGATAGTTTCGACTTCATGATAGTTGTCATTGGTGACGGTTACGTTGAAGACGACCCTTGGATCCAGTGAATAATTGGACAGTACCTTGGAAAAGACACCATCGCCCCTGATGGAATCATTTCTCTCACGGCCGCCCTCCAGGGAAACGAACAGGAGATGCTTGAACTCTTCAGGCACCTTTACGGTACCGTTCGTTATTATGAATATAAAAGGGAAGATCCCGTGTGCCAGCATAAGAATGTCACTCCTCAGGGCCGGCTCTCCGCCAACGAGAAGGACTATTCTCACACCGGCCTTGTGAAGCTCCTCGAATCTTTTGCGCCAGACATCGAGAGGCAACTCCTTGTTATTCAACTCCTCCTTTCCCTTGAAATGATAGCAGTGCGTGCATCTAAGATTGCAGTTGTCGGTTATATCAATTTCCGCAAAATACCGTATCTTGAAGATCAATCTCTTCAGCTCCAGAAAGATCAGATACAACAAGTTGATATATTTTTTCATCCGACCGCCATTTTATTGCTGGGCCTCGCTGTGACCATCATGGACACGTTCCCACGAAGACTCAGGACGCTCTTGATATTGTGTTTGGCTTGCTTGAATTCTGGAGTGAGCGCATTCCCCGCGGATGCCTGTACGAACCTTCATTTGCTGCGGGGTCAGCGAGCGAATACGATTATGTTCTTACCTTGAGAATCGAGATTCCCTGCAGATACCCATACGAACCCTCATTTGCTGCAGGGAGTTCAATCAGGTGCGGGCGCTCTTCTGGTTCTTGGCGCTTTTCTGGGGCGTAAGGCAGGACGCGCAATAGATCCCCGAGTCATCGACGTGGCCAAGCTGCCACCGGATCTTGCCGGAGGCTGTCTGCTCGCTCAGCCTTTTGCCGCAGATGCTGCAATGAGATTTTCTCGTCGTTTCATATGGCTTCATGCAGGTGCCTCCTGTCCATCACGCAGTTGTCAGGTCGGGTCTGGCTTCATAACCCGACAATATTGTAATTTTAGCATAGAAATATAGTGATGAACAGCAAAAGGCTCGTTTGGCTCACATCGTTTTTACCCTTTTCGATGAAGTAAAAACCATACAGAGAGTCAACGTATTGACTCTCCATGTGCTTCCGGTTTTCGGACCTTGAGGGCAGCATCATCATGAAGGAAAATGCATACACTCACGCAGCTTATTATAGATCTCCAAAAAACAACGGAACGCTGTTTACCCTTAATAATCAATATGCCGCCGGACAAAGACTGATTATGGCATCGCCCTTGCTATACGGAGAGTCGAATGCTTACTCATACTATTGATCGAGGCATTTTGGGGTCAAATACTGTGCAATGATTCTCACCGTGTTTAATAAGGAGGATTTTACGTATGAAGAGCAAAAGCATGCTATGTCTCTCGATCATGATCGTGGCCGGTCTTTTTTCCTTGTGGGGTTGTCCGAAAAAAATGGAAGTGGCGTCGGCGCCTGAATCGCAGAAAGAAGCCGTGACCGCGCCTTCCACTCCGGAAGTCACAGCGACCCAAGCAGCACCAGCAGCAGCGTCTGAGTCCGGGGAATCGGAAGAGCGCGCTACGGTATCGGGGGCGGGACTGAAAATGATCTTTTTCGACTTTGACAAGGCTTTTATACGGGACGACGCAAGGCCGGTCATGAAGGCGAATGCCGAATGGCTTAAGGCGCACCCGAACGCCAAAGTAATGATCGAGGGTGCTTGTGACGAACGCGGCACCATCGAGTACAATCAAGCATTGGGACAGCGGCGCGCTGCAAGCGCTAAGAAGTATTTGACCGACGTGGGGGTCTCTTCCAGCCGCATCTCGATGATCAGCTACGGCAAAGAGAAACCCGCGTGTACGGACCATAACGAACCCTGCTGGCAGAAAAACAGGAGAGATGACCTTGTGGAAAACAAGGAATGATGGGGTCGATGGCGCTTTCACGGCGATAACGGGGGTTCGAATCCCCCGGGGGACGCCAAAATGACAAAGAGTTACAGCAAATGCTGTAGCTCTTTTTCTTTTGACTGTGCCAAATTTATGCTAAATTCCCCGTAGCTTCTTTCTAGCTGGTTTATCGCGTTGGCCAAGTGCTTCGGCCCAATGTGAGCATAACGCCGAGTCATCCTTGTAGATCGGCCAGGGTATCAAGATCAACCCCCGCCTGCCTGTTCCACGATGCAAAGCAATGCCGCAAATCATGGAACCTGAAATCTTGAATCTCAGCTTCTTTAAGTGCCTCTTTAAATGTCCTCTGAACTTGCATAGCGGTAATCTGCTTTCCGTCCTCATGACAAAAAACGTAAGGGCTGTTAATGTGAACCACTCTTGAGATTTCTTTCAAGACTTCCAAGGCAGGTGCAGCAACGGGAATGATCAGGAACGTCCTTGTACTTGCCCTTACCCGAGCGAATCTTTGCCCCAATCAGATTATCCTCGACACCCTTCTTTCGTAACACGACGATATCGCATGCCACACTTGAGTTTTCGAAGACGGACTAACGCTTTGGGACAGCATATCTTCACTGTATCATTCAAAAAGGAATTGATTAAGAAAGCGCTAAATCGGTCTGACGGGAGACTTAACAAGGGGCAGTTTGATTAAGCTCGCCTTGGATTTCCTTCTCAGTGTTTCCCGGTGGTGTTCCAGCAGGATGCCCGCAGTCTTCTGTGCAGCAGTGACAACGGGGACCCCCAGTATCATACCCATTACGCCGAAGAGGTTCTCCCCCACGATTAACGTAATCACGAGGAGCATGGGATGGAGGTGCACGCCTTTGCCGATCAGCAACGGCTGTATAACGAGGTCGTCCATGAGTTTTATTACGAGGTACAGGACAACGACATTCCATATGGGATCAAAGCTGCGGTACTGCATCAGAGCGACGATCGAGGATACCGTGCATCCGATAAGGGGGCCAAAATACGGGATAATATTTGCCACACCGCTCAAAATGCCGAGCGTGATAGGATAGTTGATTCCGATGAGCCAGAGCCCCGCTGAAGCCAGTACCCCTATAATAAAACAGTCAACGGCAAGCCCGCGGAGATACTTTCCAACGAGGATATTGATCTCTTCAATGACCGAAATAGTCGTTTCCACGTAAGAAGGCGGAACCCAAGCCATGACCCTCTTCATTACGCCCGGCCAGTCCTTAAGAAGGAAAAAGACAAAGAAAGGGACAAGAATGAGCGCCATAATAAATGGCGTTGCCTGCTTGAGAATTTCTGAAGTCTTGGGTGTCCGTGCGAGAAATCCGCCCGGACCGAACACAGTATCAATAAGTTCCATGATACTGGATTCGATGAAGGGGTATTTTTCTGCGCTGCTTTGCGCGATTAACAGGAGAGAGTCCTGTATCTGACGCGAGGACTCGGGAAACTTTGCATAGACATTCATGATTTCTTGTTTAAGATCGGGAATGAAGATCAGGTCTGCTGCAATCGCGAATATGCCGGCGAGCACAAAGAGCAGAATGACCGCCACGCTCCTCTTGACGCCAAGCCTTTCAAAAGCACCGATAACCGAACTGAAGATATAGGCAATGACCATTGCGGCTATCAGTATTATGAGGAGGTGAGTAGTACGGGAAGCGATGACTGCTGCGACACCGAGAGCCAGGAGAGTAAGAACCCACCGTGGCATCTGGTTACGGAGCTTGCGCGATTCGGCTAGCGAGGTGCCATTCTCATGCCTTTTATCAGTCATGGCAATATCTTTTCATGAGTTGCATTCGGGCTGGTAATGGTGAATGTAGTCCGACAAAATCTCGGCGAGGTTCAGAAGAATTCTCGCAGAGGCAGCACTATTGCTCCGGATAAGATCGTCAAAGTATGACTTATACATGATCAAAAGGAGCGATTCCTTTTCAGCAACAGCAGTCGCAAAGCGTAAAGTGTTGTCGATGAGGGCTAGCTCGCCAAAATGGGAGCCTGGCCCCAGAATAGAAAGTGTCTTGTTCTCCAAATTCGACTTTTTGATTATTTTGACCGATCCCTCGATGACGACATAGACCGCCTTTCCGCTATCACCCTCGTGAAAGATAATATCGCCCGCTGAATATTTTTTTTCGATGAGGTCGATAAGCAGTTTCCTGAGTTGCTTCTCGCCCATACCCTTAAAGAGGGGACCGTCACTGAGTGTTCGGAGATGGGATTCCCTGGTAGTGTCCATCGCCCAGGTAAAGTATCTTCTCACTATTTTGGTATCTAAGAACATAGATTGTAATATTTTACCGCATTCCCACGGTTCCTGGCAATATTTTTTTTCATGCAAAAAGGAAGTACGTCGCAAGTTATATCCAGATATATTCAAATTATATATTTGATACCGTATGTATTGTGCAATCTTTGAAATATTTATAAATTGTGAGGTCCATCCTGTACGTGTTATGGTTTCCAACAGTTGAAACACTTCAAGTATCAACCTGTATTCGTTTGCATATTCCCTTACAATACCCCATCGCTGTCGTTTACATCTTTTTAGATCAGGCATATATTCGTGCATAAAACCGTAAGCGGTATGGCATATTTATCGCTAAACCCGTTAGCACGAAAAATAATGATTATCGGTGCGGTTTCCGTTCCGATAATAACGTGTTATAATAAACAAATACAAGCATTAATGGAGGAGGGGAAGAGTTTACCGATTTTTTCGATGCAAAGGAGGTTGGATTTGTTAACCAGGCTGTTAACTATTCTCCACAAATACCCCGTATCTTCCATCGGCCTGTTGTTTGCCGTCGGTATGGTCATGATATTCGGCAATATGGTTTATTTGTCCGACAAGATCAACCAGGAATTGGTCATTAAATACATGGGGACTTATATTGATACCCTGAGTACCGTTCAAACCATGTATTCTTCAGAAGTCGTTGAACGCTTGAACTATCTCGGGATAACCCCGAGACAAGATTATCGAAATCACGATGGGGCGATCCCTTTTCCGGCGACGTTCAGTATCGAACTGGCGAAAGTCATGACCAATCCTGAAACCGGCATCGTAACCAGATTGTACAGCGACTATCCTTTCCTTACGAGAAAAGACGGAGGACCAAAGGATGAATACGAGAGCCTGGCGCTGACAACACTTCGGTTCGCCCAAGACAAGACCAAACCCTTCATACGCTTTGAAAATTATAACAACCGCATGTCGATGCGGTATGGAAAATCGGTCATGATGAAACAAAGTTGCGTTGACTGTCACAACGCCCACCCGGACAGCACCAAAAAAGATTGGAAGGTCGGTGATGTCCGTGGTGTCCGCGAGGTCATTGTCCCTATGGAAGCCACCCGGCAAATCGCCTATACCGAGTGGGGTCTCTATGTGGGAGTTATGCTGTTCATTACGGTTGCCGGGCTCGGGATATTATTTTTGGTTATTAATGCCCTGAAAGCCTCCATTGCCTTGCTTTCAAAAACGAACATCGCCTATGACCGGTTTGTTCCTCACGAGTTTTTGAGCTATCTGAAAAAACAGAGCATTATCGATGTCCAACTGAGCGACAGCATCGAGAAACATATGACCGTGTTGTTTTCTGATATTCGCAATTTTACCCGTTTATCGGAAGCGATGACCCCTGAAGAGAATTTCATGTTCATCAATTCGTACTTCGGCGTCATGGGGCCAGTGGTTAGAAAAAATAATGGGTTTGTCGACAAATATATCGGCGACGGTATGATGGCTCTTTTCGATCATACTGAGGATGCCATAAGCGCGGCTAATGAAATGCTGGAAAAGCTTAAAGAATACAATCGCAACTCATCCCAGGAAAGGCCGGAATCTCTTCGCATCGGCATTGGACTGCACAAGGGCAAGCTCAGACTGGGAACGGTCGGGGAGCAGAACCGACTGGATGCAACGGTGATCAGTGATGCGGTGAATCTCGCATCGCGGATCGAAGGTTTGACAAAACTCTATGGTGCGCAGATCTTGATCACCGAAACCATCTATCGCGGTATCGAAGAAGTGGATAAATACCGCATTCGACTCATGGACAAGGTCAAAGTTTCAGGAAGACAGGAACCCATTACCATCTATGAAATATTTAACGGCGATCCGGAAAATATCCAGACCTTGAAGCTCGAATTGAAAAAGGATTTTGAGCAGGCTATTGCCCTGTACCAAGTCAAGGAATTTGAAAAAGCGAAACTATTATTCAAACAATATCTCACCCAATTTCCCGACGACAAACCCGCCCAATTGTATTTTAAACGCTGTGAACGCTATGCGGCCGAGGGTGTTCCCAACGACTGGAACGGCACTTTTGTTCTCTACCAGAAGAAATTTTAAACGCTCTACGGTCGAGGAAACTTCTTAGGGTTAAGGTTGGCGTCTTCTGCAAGCCCTCGATACGGTATATTAGTATCCACATCAATAACCAAGTGGGATGCAAAAAAAAATGAAAACTGCAATAAGTATTGTCATGTTCGTATTGGCGCTAGGGATAGGCACTTACGCAGAAGCTCGAAAAGAGCGACCGATGGAACTGACGAATAAAAAAAAGGTAATTGCATTGCTTAAGAGCATTGAAACAGGAGACACTATCCCCATACGCTACATCAATCCTTCAAAGTATATTCAGCACAATCTCGGCGTTGCGGATGGACTTGCTGGATTCAGAGCCTTGCTGAAGCAACGTCCGCCGAACTCTGCTAAGGTACATACCGTGAGAGCATTTCATGACGGAGCGTATGTTTTCACTCACAGTGCTTATAATTATTTCGGACCGAAGATCGGTTTTGATATCTTCCGTTTTGAACATGGTAAAATTGTTGAGCATTGGGACAACCTACAGGTAACTGCCAAGCCTAATCCAAGTGGTCACACTATGATCGACGGCACGACCAAGGTCAAAGACCTTGGTAAAACGAAAGCCAATAAAGCTCTGGTAAGAGGTTTCGTGGAAGATATTCTGGTAAATGGGAAAACGGATCAGTTGGCCGGGTATTATGATGGCGACAATTACATCCAGCATAATCCGCTTATTCCTGACCAGCTCTCAGGTCTGAGGAAAGCATTGGCCGAATGGACAAAACAGGGCATTATCGTGAAATACCATACGATCCACAAGGTATTAGGCGAGGGGAATTTTGTTTTGGTTGTGAGCGAAGGCCATATGGCCGGCAAACACTATTCTTTCTATGACCTGTTCAGAGTGGCGAAGGGTAAGATTGCGGAACATTGGGATGTGATAGAAGAGATCCCTGCGAAAGAAACGTGGAAAAATAACAACGGAAAATTTTGAAAGAAGCATAGCCTGAATACGAATGTCATCGGGGTTCAAATCTGACATGTTGACAAGTTTCGCAGCTAGATTCACACAGAGCAATGCTCGATCAATAATACCAATCAGCGGCTCGACACCGACCGGGCAAACGAGCCAAGCGGGTCAGCTGCGCGTTAAAGAGTTATGAGTTCTTCCCATTGCCCTGCTTTATCATCGTCTGGGAGCCATGAAAGCTTCGAAATACCATTCAGATTAATCAGATTTCTAGGTTTACGAATCGTATACTTCAATCGGTATTTTCGCCATCGTGGAGCTTTTGAGGGCTTACACACCGCATTTATGCTATACTGATACAAAAGGGTTATATTATCCTTTCATTAAAACTCAGGAGGTTTGTGCATGAAGATTCAGGATATAAAGAGCATTGCAAAGAAAAAAAGCGTTACTGCTGGGAAAATGAATCAAACAGACCTTATCAGGGCTATTCAAAAAGCAGAAGGGAACAATGCTTGTTTTGCTACCTCCTCTGTCCAAACATGCGGTCAGATGAATTGCATGTGGCGTACAGACTGCAAGTAAGATTTCACATTCAGGTTCGAAACACCCCCAGCTCTCGCTGGGGGTGTTTCATTCCCACTATGAGTGGTAGCACCTTTCCGCAAAGATTTTAATTTGATGAGGGAATTGATAGTAATGAATGAGAAAAGACATAATCAGAGAAAGGAGGTGAAATGGCAACCCGTTGCAAGGGAACCTGACTTTTTTCTGGACATTACATTATTTCACAATCTCGTGCGGACAGATCATCATGCCAGAATCGTTGACCGCAGTTTAACTGGCATCGGTATCGAATCAGATCATCCGATTAATCCGGGCATTGTATGCTTCCGGGAAAGTGTCTATGCCCAAAAATGCGGCGTTCTGATGTGGTGTCATCAGACAGGCAGCCGATATTTATGCGGCATCAAGTTTCTTTCCCTCACCCTGGCTGAAGAAGAGTTCTTTCGATACCAAATTGAACGAGCTAACCCAGGTGCTCAAATCCAGGATCCTGATCGGATCATCGCACAGCTGAATGAATGCTTTCTAAAAGGCTGAACGCCGTTCGCTGGTGAGCCGCCGGCCTGAATCCACGGGACTTGGTTTGGATACACGTTCACCGGGGATCTGAACTTACCTGAATCTGACCATGATGGAACTGGAAAGTGCAATAGCTGCCGGGGAGGCATCCATGCCAATTGATATTAGAGTTCTGCACAACGGGATGGGGATACTGTATCTCTGCCATGGTACGGTAAACGGTAAAGACTTCATCGATGCGAACAATCGACTTCTCGCGTTCAATGATGGCCTAAAACAGGTGAAATATGGACTCGTCGATGAGACGGCAATTGATGACATTCAAATATCCGAGTCGGAGATGTTGACAATCACCGCGCAGGACAAAAAGATAGCCGCTTTTGTTCCATCGGGGGCTGTTGTCGCCGTAATAGCGAAAGATGATCTTGCTCTTCGGCTCGCGCGTATGTGGGAATCATTTGTTGAGTATACCGGTTGGGAGACAATGACATTCAGAATAAGATGGAAGGCGGAAAATTGGATCATTGAAAAAGTCAAAGCGAACTCTGGAATTGAATTGATTTTTGATAACGGGATAACCGTTACTTAGCAGAATAAATACGCACTGTGTTGTGCGATTCGGTATAGTTTCAATCTGTCGTAACTCGCGTAGTCGTATTAATTTATTAAGATGTGTAGAATCGATGATGAAACATCCGGCGCGATCTTCTTCCTGTACTTTGCGGCAGCTGCGTTTCTTGGAAATTGTATGTTTCATCTCGAATTCGTTATAGCAAAGGCAAAAAATTCTTGACTGACCATTACCTTTTTGCAATAATATGCTCCTATCCTTCGGCTTGAGTTTTTTGACTATATGGGCCTGCGTATCCTACGTTGACCACCGAAATGAAATGATTGGTTCAGGAAATTCCCGCAGTGTTTCCGATTAGCCGTCCTGCTCTATCCCTCCCTAACCCTATGCGTTGCCACGATTTGTCGTCAAATTCCGTCACTGTAGCATTTTCAATCGATAAATGCAAAGTATTATAAATGCAACTAGTTGATTTATAATCATTTATAATGTATTGCTTTTTAGGCATGAATTATGCTTACAAATATGCAAAACTATAATTTTACATAAAGCAAAAATTAAATGTTGCACGAGTGAATCTTTCGGCGATAACAGGATTGGAGTCAATTGGGCGTTTCTCACAAAGGAGGATAACATGTTCGATTTTTTGAAAAGGGACGTGCTCGAGGAAAATGCAAAATTACAGAGTTCGATAGCTGTATTAAAAAATGAGCTTGCTTCTATCGCCGCGCCCATGGTGGTGGTGGACAGAAACCTGCTCATCACGTCCGTCAATGATGCCGCCCTTAAAGCGATGGGCTATCACCGCGACGAAGTAGTGGGGAAGATGACCTGTGCCGAGTTTCAAAAAACGCTCTTGTGCGGCACGGCGAATTGCACTCTCAAAAACTGTATG
>Ga0326726_10006972_pt1 | contig 10141 bp, 8 predicted proteins | sample MHFenrmetagenome_2_FD_207603 | JGI IMG/M metagenome (GOLD analysis project Ga0326726, IMG submission 207603) | Lab enriched peat soil microbial communities from Michigan Hollow, Ithaca, NY, United States - MHF15MN | ecosystem: Environmental > Terrestrial > Soil > Wetlands > Peat | place: USA... | reverse complement strand
TCGATGGCAAGCCGAAGATGGTCTACGCCAAGCTCGGCCTCACGGACGGCTCGTCGACCCAGCTCGTCGAGGGCGACCTCCAGCCCGGCGACCAGCTCATCACCGAGATCCAGGGCCTGCCGGCGTCGACGCGCAAGGTCGGAGCGTTCTGATGACCGCGCCGCTGATCGAGATGCGCGGCATCGAGCGCACCTACGTGATGGGCGACAACCTCGTCCGCGCGCTGCGCGGCGTCGACCTCGTGATCGAGAAGGGCTCGTCGATCGCGATCATGGGCGCCTCGGGCAGCGGCAAGTCGACGATGATGAACATCATGGGCTGCCTCGATCAGCCGACGCGCGGCAGCTACTTGCTCAACGGCAAGGACGTGGCGCGGCTGTCGCGCTCGGAGCTCGCCGACGTGCGCGGCCGGATGATCGGCTTCGTGTTCCAGAGCTTCAACTTGCTGTCGCGCACGAGCGCGCTCGAGAACTGCGAGATGCCGCTCATGTACCAGGGCATCTCCGGCCGCGAGCGCCACAAGCGCGCGCTCGACGCCCTGCATCGCGTCGGGCTCGAGGGCCGCGAGCACCACCACACGAACCAGCTCTCCGGCGGGCAGCAGCAGCGCGTGGCGATCGCGCGCGCGCTCGTCGGCTCGGCGCCGATCATCATGGCCGACGAGCCGACCGGGAACCTCGATACCGCGACGTCGTACGAGGTGATGGCGATCCTGCAGGGCCTCGTCGATACGGGCATCACGGTCGTGCTCGTCACGCACGAGCCCGACATCGCGGCCTACGCTCGTCGCGTGATCACGCTGCGCGACGGGCTGATCGTCGACGACAAGCAACAGGAACCCGTGCGAGCGCACGAGCGCGTCGAGGCGGCGTCGTGAACATCTTCACCACGCTCAAGCTCGCGTTCCGCGCGCTGTGGCGCAACAAGGTGCGGTCGGTGCTGACGATGCTCGGCATCATCTTCGGCATCGGCACCGTGATCGCGATGATCTCGAGCGGTCAGGGTGCGCGCGAGGCCGTCGCCGACGTGTTCCGCGCGATGGGCACGAACCTCCTCATCATCACCAGCGGCTCGCAGAGCACCGGCGGTGCGGCCGGCGGCGCGGGCTCGCGCTACTCGCTGACGTGGAACGATCTCGCGGCGATCGAGAACGGCGAGGTCCCGACGGTGCGCTGGGTGACGCCGGTGCTGTCGTCGCGGGTGCAGGTCGCCGCCGAGGATGCCAACTGGAACACGCAGGTCATGGGCGTGAAGCCGCCGTACTTCCTGATCAAGAGCTGGGGCGTGAAGGCCGGCACGCTGTTCGACGACGATGCGGCGGCGAACGGCCCGAAGATCGCGGTGATCGGCCAGACCGTCGCGACGCAGCTCTACGGCGGCTCGAACCCGCTCGGCCAGCCGATCCGGATCAGCGGCCAGCCGTACGAGGTCGTCGGCGTCCTCGAGACCAAGGGCCAGTCGGCGATGGGCCAGGATCAGGACGACATCGTCGTGATCCCGCTGAAGACGTATCTCCAGAAGCTCGACAAGGGCGTCGGGAAGTACATCAGCAGGGGCCAGCTCTACGTCTCGGTCGCGAGCGAGGACGAGATCACCCACGCGGAGGCGCAGATCACCGCGCTGCTCCGCGAGCGGCACAACCTCCAGGCGACCGACGACGATGACTTCCGCATCCGCAACCTCGCCGAGTTCGCGCTGTCGCAGCAGAAGTCGACCGAGCGCATCTCGACGCTGCTGGCGATCGTCGCCGCGATGTCGCTGATCGTCGGCGGCATCGGCGTCATGAACATCATGCTCGTGAGCGTGATCGAGCGAACGCGCGAGATCGGCATTCGCATGGCCGTCGGCGCGAAGCCGTACGACGTGATGACGCAGTTCCTCGTCGAGTCGCTCGTGCTCGCCGCCGTCGGTGGCGTGCTCGGACTCGGGTTCGGCGCGGTGCTCGCGAAGTACATGGCGAGTTACTACGGCTGGAAGCTGTTCTTCCCGGCGACCACCGCGATGATCGCCTTCGCGGTCGCAGGCGGCGTGGGTGTCGTGTTCGGTTTGTATCCGGCGATCCGCGCCTCGCGGCTCGACCCGATCACTGCGCTGAGGTACGAGACATGAAGTTCGGCATCACACTCGCTGCAATCACGATCGCCGCCGGGGCGGCCGCCGCCCAACCCGCGCCACCGCCTACCCCGCCCGCAACGCCCCCGGGCGAACAACCACCGCAGTGGCTGCCCGGGGTGCAGGATCTGACCGCGCAGGAGACCGCGACGCCCGGCAAGCTCACGCTGACGATGGCGCGCGCGGTCGAGCTCGCGCTGAAGCAACAACCTACGGTGCGCCAGGCGCGCGCGTCGGCCGAGGCTGCCAACGCCAGGATCGACTCCGCGCGCGTGCCCCTGCATCCGACCGTCACCCTGGCCGCGTCGGCCAGTGTCGGCTCGACGACGCCCCACCCGTGCGCCGACGACACGTCGAAGACGTGCGGCGGCTACTTCGATCCGACGGCGAACACCGGGCTGTCGGCCAACGCGAGCTGGAAGATCACCGATTTCGGCCTGACGTCCGCGAACGTCCGCGCCGCCGAGGCGAACGCCGATGCCTCGCAGGCCGGCATCACGGTGTCGTCGCTCGACGTCCGGCGCGATGTCGAGATCGCGTACCTCGAGGCGCTGGCGCGCCATCGCCTCGCACTGGTCGCGGAGGCGACCGTGAAGAGCGAGGAGGCCCACCTCGATCAGGCGAAGCGGTTCGTCGCCGCGCAGGCCAAGGATCCGATCGAGGTCGCGCAAGCACAATCGCGTGCCGCCAACGCGCGCTCGACGCTCGCGCAGGCGCAGAGCAACGAGGCCGTGGCGCTCGCGAACCTGCGTGCCGCGATCGGCTGGATCGATCCGACGCGCGCTCCGGCGGTCGATCCGAGCTGGCCGACGCCGGTCGATCACGATCCCGACGACCTCGGGCAGCTCGTCGAGGCCGCGCGCACGCATCGCCCCGAGATCGTCCAGCTCGACAAGCAGATCATCGCCGCCGACGCGAGCCTGACCGCCGCGCACGCCGAGCGCCGCCCGGTCCTCGCCGCGAACGCGTCGACGCAGTGGGGCCCCAGCACGAACGACTGGGCGCCGCAGCCGACGTGGACCGCCGGCCTCACGCTATCGTGGCAACTCTGGGATGGCGGGCGCAGCGCCGCCGACGTGCGCATCGCCAACGCGAATCTGCAGATCACGATCGCGCAGCGCGATGCCCTGCTCGTCAGCCTCACGTCGGCGCTCGAGCTGTCGCGGGCCGAGATCGTCGCGAACCGCGCCAACGTCGCCGCCTCGACCGAGGCGGTCGTCGCCGCGCAAGCGCAGCTGAAGCTCGCCGACGCGCGCTACACGCAAGGCCTCGGTAGCCAGATCGAGCTCGCCGACGCGCAGACCGCCGTGACGACCGCTTCCGGAAATCTGATCTCGGCCGAGTGGCAGCTCGCCGACGCGTGGGCCACGCTGCGCCGCGCCCTCGGCACGTTCTAGCCCGAGCCGTGGCGCGGTCCACGCGCCTCGATCGCGGCGATCGGAGCCGCGCTCGGCGTCACCGGGTACGTCCTGCGCTAGCAGTTGTCCGGGAATTGCTCGCTGAAGCCGGCGTCGCCGCTGTCGCGAACCTCGAACATCCACACGATCTTGTGGCTGACGATGTTGGTCGTGTAGATCACCGACGCGACCGCATCGGCGAGATCCTTGCGCTTCGCGAGCGCCTTCGCCCACACCTGCTTGAGCGAGCAGCGCGGCCGAGGCATCGGCGCTTCCTTGCAATCGCTGGTCGACATGTCGCGAAACTCGGCGTCGCCGCCCGGCTCGAGCCAGACGCGGAACGTGCACTTCATCTCCTGCGGGACGCCGCGCGGCACCTTCGGATCGCGCTTCGCGTTTGCGAGTGAGATGAAACGAATGTCGATCGACCCGTGATCGCTCGCCATCGACTTGAGCGTCAGATCCGCGTGACCGTCCGGATACACGCCGTCGATCGAGATCCACGTCAGCTGCGCGTCCGGCGCGCGCTTCCTAGCCTCGGTGATCGCCCACGTGAGCGGGCCGTCGAGCGTGGCCTTCTTCGGATTGAAGTTGGCGGGGCCGTTGGCGACGCCGGCCGGCGTGTCGTTGCCGCCACCGCCGCCGCCGAGCGCGCCGGAGATCTGCTTGCTGACATCGAGATCGACGACGCCGCCGATGCCGCCGAGGTCCTTGATCACCTTCGCGCGCTCGGCCTTCGGGATCTTCGACCACCGGCCGTACTTCTTGAGCAGCGCCTGGATCTTCGGCGGCAGCATCTTGACCGCCTCCGGCGGCAGCTGGGACAGCGTGCTGTCGAGCGCGTCGGCAGTCTCGGCGTCATCGTCGGAATCGGAGTCGGGCTCGTCGGCTTTGCCAGGAGGCGGCGTCGTCGTCGGCCCGGCCGGATGCGCGGGATGATCGGCCGGCACGTCCGGCGGCCGCTCCGTCGGCACCTCGGCCACCGTGGTCGCCGAACCCGATCCGGGTCCACCACCGGCGCTCGTGCCGCTGCCGCCGCCGGCGAGGACCGCGGCCGCGATGCCGCCGCCGACGACCAGCACCGCCGCGAGCCCGATCCACAGGCCCTTGCTCGAACCCGAGCGCGTGCGTGGGGTGGTGACCTGACCGGCGGTCTGGGTCGGGCCTTGGTTCTTCGACCAGCTCGCCGGCGGCGTCGGCGCCCAGCTCGAATTCGAGCCCTGGCCCTGGGCCGGCTGGATCGGCGCCCACTGATCCTGAGGCAACCGCGCGGTCGCGTGTTGCAGCGCCGCGCTCATCGCCTGGGCCGAAGCGAAGCGCTGCTCGGGAGCCTTCGCGAGCGCGGTGTAGATCACCTGCTCGAGCTCCGGCGGCATGTCGGGGCGAAACGCGCGCGGTGACGGCGGTGGTGCCTCGACATGCTTGCGCAGCAGATCGAACAGCGAGTCCGCGGTGAACGGCTTGTGACCCGTCGAGCACTCGAACAGGATCACGCCCATCGCATAGAGATCGGCGCGCGCGTCGACCGGGCGCCCCGCGGCCTGCTCCGGCGACATGTAGTGGGGCGTGCCGAGCAGCGAGCCGGTGTGCGTGGCACTGCCGCCGAGCTCCGGCTGCAGCTTCGCGATGCCGAAGTCGAGCACCTTCGCGCGACCCTGCGGCGTGACGTAGATGTTATCGGGCTTGAGATCGCGGTGGATGATGCCCTTGGCGTGCGCGGCGCCAAGCGCCTCGAGGACCTCGGCCGCGAGCCGCGCGATGCCACCGAGCGGCAGCGGTCCGCGTTGCGGGATGGCCTCGACGATCCCGGCGAGCGGCGAGCCGTCGAGATACTCCATGACGATGTACGGGCGGCCATCGGGGAGCGTCGCGAGATCGAGCACGTTGACGATGCTCTCGTGGCGGATCAGGTTGACCGCCTTCGCCTCGGCGAAGAATCGCTCGACGAGATCGCGGCGATCGCTGCACTCGCGCGACAGCACCTTGATCGCGACGCGGCTGCCGATCGTCGGATGCACGCCCTTGTACACGCGTCCCATGCCGCCGATGCCGAGCAACCGCGCGACGCGGTACGCGCCGATCTGCTGGCCGAGCAGCAGATCATCACCGACCGGGGCGAGCGGCGTGCCGTCCGCGATACACGCGTTGGGCGCCATCCCCGACGCTCCGCACTCCGGGCACACGAACATGCCGGGTAACGTAGCGCGTCCGAAACCCGGTAGCCACCTGGCCGCCCACCGGACGGCTGGCCTCGCAACCCTTCGATCGTACGCCGCCGGTCGCTGGATCACGGCTTGCTGCTCGTCGCGCCATGGCTCCCAACGACCGCCCACGCGAGCGACTCTGGCAACGCGGCCTCACCTCGATCGGCGACGAGGAGCTGCTCGCGATCCTGCTCGGCACCGGCGTGCGTGCGCACCCCGCGCTCGCGATCGCCGCCGAGCTCGTCCGGGCCAGCGGGGGCGTGGTCGCGGTGTCGCGCGCGTCACCGCGCGAGCTCGCGCAGGTGATCGGCGTCGGCGCCGAACGCGCGGCACGGGTCGCGGCCGCGTTCGAGCTCGGCCGGCGCGCCGTCGAAGCCGAGCAGCGGCGCGAGCTACTCGGCGCACCGGAGGACGTGTTTCGCATCGTCGGCCCGCGCCTCGCGGGGCTCCAGCAAGAGGTCTTCCTCGTGATCGGGGTCGACATTCGCAACGGCCTGCTCGACGTCGTCGAGGTCGCGCGTGGCACCGTGCACGGCGTCGAGGTCCATCCGCGCGAGGTGTTCCGGCCGCTCGTGCGCATGGCCGCCGCCGGTGCGGTGCTCGTGCACAACCATCCGTCGGGCGATCCGACCCCGAGCCCCGAGGACGTCGCGCTCACGCGCCGCCTGCGCTCGGTCGGCGAGCTGCTCGGCATCCCGATCGTCGATCACGTCGTCGTCGGCGATCGCGGCTTCCGCTCGGTCGCCGAATGGATGGGGACGGAGGGCTGAAATGGAGGTGCTACACTCGAAACGAGCCGTGGATGATCCGTTCAAGAAGAACGCGAAGTACGACGACCTCTACTCGATCCCGGACGGCTGGGTCGGTGAGATCATCGACGGCGATCTGTACGCGTTTCCACGACCGCGGGTGATCCACTCGCTCGCGATCGGTCGTCTCCACGGCCAGCTCTTTCGGTACGACGACGACGATTCTCCCGACGGTTGGGTCCTCCTCATCGAGCCCGAGGTACGGTTCGGCAAGAACATCCTGGTACCGGACCTCGCGGGCTGGCGTCGTACGCGCATGCCAGAGATTCCGGACGTCGTCACACTCAAGTTAGCGCCCGATTGGGTGTGCGAAGGCCTCTCCCCCTCGACGGCCTGGCTCGACCGCGGTCGCAAGCGCGAGATCTACGCGAAGCATGGGGTCGGTCACTTGTGGTTCGCGGATCCCAACCTGAAGGAGCTCGAGATCTTCGTGCTCGACGGCAAGTCCTATCGCCTCGCCAAGACCGCGAGCAAGAGCACGCGTACTGCGCTCGTCCCGTTCGACCACGTGATCGATCTCGCGAAGCTCTGGAAACGCTAGGCGCGCTTCTGGAGCTTGACGAGCCCGCCTCGCGAGTCGTCGCAGTCGATCAGCTCGAGGTTGGTGAGTGCGCCGACGAGCGCCGCGTGCGACGGCTCGGCGAGCGTCCGCCGCGCGATCGTGTACGAGCATCGCGCGACGCTGCGTCGTGCCGAGATCGACGCGAAACGCGGGCTCTCGCCGCACGCCGACAGGCACGTGGTGGATTGGAACGGCGTGCGCGCCACGCTCGCCACTTCGCGCGGGCTCGGCACGTCGCTGCCGCGCATCGGCAAGTAGACGATGCGGCGGTTGTCGATACCGGCCTCGTTCGCGGCGATCGCGGCGAGCCTTGAATCGTCGAGGTTCGACTTCCGCACGAGCAGGTTGATTCCGGACCGCACGCCGGCAGTGGCGAGCTCGATGACCTGCGCGATCACGCGGTCGACCTCGTCGCGATCGCGCGGGTTGTGGATCGAGATGTGGACCTTGTCGATCGCCGCCTTGACGAGACGGTCGATCACCGCGCGGTCGAGCAGCAGGCCGTTCGTGGTCATCGAGCGAAACGCGATCCCGCGCAGCACCTCGAGCACCGGCCACAGCAGCTCCGGAGCTTCGAGCGGCTCGCCGCCGCCGAACGAGAACGCGCGGACGCCGCGGGCCGCGCAATCGACGACGAACGCGCACAGCTCGTCGTCGGTCCAGGTGGTGTCGCCGACGCGATTCGAGCCGTTGTAACAGAAGCCGCAGCCCTTGCTGCACCGCTCGGTGAGCTCGATCGAGATGCGATCGATCTGCATCGGCGGACCATGACACGATCGCGGGCCGGATCTACAGTCCCGGTCGCGATGGAAGACTTCCCCGCCGCCCACTCGATGGACACGACCTGGTTCGCGATCGATCGCGACGGCAACCTCGCGCTGTTCGATTCCGGCGAGGCCGGCGCCGTGCCCGAGGAGACCGTGGCTGATCAGGGCTCGCCGTTCGAGGACCAGCTCCGCACGTTCCCCGCGACCGGCGTGAAGCTCGATCCGGAAGGCCACCGCGTCGGCACCGCCCCTGACTTCGCGCATCTCGAGGTCAACGACTTCAACGTTCAGTACAACGCGCTCGCGTTCGTGACCGACCTCGAGTCGATCCGCGATCTGCTGCCGCGGCTGCAAGCGCGCGCGCAGGCCGCCACGAGGGGCGCCGCGTTGATCGTCAAGCTCGCCGATCGGGCCGCGTTCGACGAGCTCCACACGCGCGGCGCGTGTCTTGGCTGCACGTCGTCGTGGACGACCGACGACGAGGCCACCCCCGACATCGCGGCGCACGGCGTGTTTCACTACACGCACACCTGCGAGAACTGGATCGCCGGCCCGTACGCGCGCACGGCCGTGCCCGTGCAGCCACTCTCGCTCGACAAGCTCCCCGCCGGGCTTCGCGACGGCGCGATCCGATACGCCGGCCGCTTCGCCGACACCGTCCAGCTCCAGCCCGCCGAGCACTGGCCGTCGACGGCCTGGGGCGCGAGCTGGCTCGCCACCGACAACAAGACCGTGCGCGCGTTCCCCGATCGGCTCGACGACTATCGCGAGGAGCTGGCGGAGCGGGGCACGGAGGGCGACGGCTTGATCTACGAGCAGGTCCCGCCGGGCGACGGCGACGACTAGGGCGTTGGCGCCGGCGCCGGCGGTGGCGGCTCTTTCTCGCGCAGCTTCTGTTCGAGCTCGGCGAGCTTGCGCTTGGCCTCGTCGCGTTCCCTCTCGACGGCGCTGCGCGCGCCGACCGCGGCATCGCGCTCCTTCTCGGCGGCGTTCTGCGCGGCCCGCGCGGCATCGCGCTCCTTGTCGGCGGCATCGCGGCTGGCCTCGGCGGCCACCGCCGACGCGCGCGCCGCATCGCGTTCCTTGTCGGCCGCTTCGCGCCCGGCCTTCGCGGCCTCGCGGTCCTTCTCGGCGGCGTTCTGCGCCGCCCGCGCGGCCTCGCGCTCGCGCTCGGCCTGTTGCTGTGAGGTCTTCGCGTTGTCGCGCTCGAGGTTCGCCTGATCGCGCTGCTTGTCGGCCTCGTCCTTGTCGCGCATCGCCTGCTCGAACTTCTTCACCGCCTCGTCCGCGGTGCCCTTTGCCTGGGTCGCCGCGGTCTCCGCGGAGCGGCGCATCACCTCGGCGGCCCTGCGCTTGCGATCGGCCTCGAGCTTCAGCTGCTCGGCATCCTTGCCCTCGCGCTCGGCCTGTTCGGCGCGCGCCTTCGCGGCCTCGGCTTCGCGCTGCGCGGCATCGGCCGCGCGCCCCTTCTCGCTCGCATCGACCTGCGCCGATGCCGCGACCGTGCGCAGCTCGGCCTCTTCCTTCGCCTGGCGCTGCATCTGCGCCCACACGAACGCGCCCGCGACCGAGCCCGCGATGACGAACAGCACGGTCACCGTCGCCGCGCGATGCCGGCTCGCCCACCGCGCCAACCGGCCGGTGATCGAGTAGCGATGCGAGAACACGAGATCGCCGGTGAGGTACTGCTTGAGCGCCCGGACCAGCTCGTCGGCGGTGAACCGATCGCCCGGCTCGCGCGCCATCGCCCGCGCGATGATCCCCGACAGCTCGCGATCGCGCGGCATCGCCGGTGGCACGTCGTCCTCGGACTGCAGCCACGCCATGAACGCATCGATCTGCGCGGTGCGACCACCCGCCGAGCGCGCCGGTTGCCACACGAACGGCGTCTTGCCCGAGACCACCTCGTAGAGCGTGATGCCGAAGCTGTAGACGTCGAAGCTCGGATCGGCGCGCCGGCCCTGGCTCTGCTCGAGCGGCATGTACGGCGGCGTGCCGGCGCTGATCGTCACCATCCGCCCGCTCATCGACGCTTCTTCTTCACTGAACCGCGGCTCGCTCGCGCTCGGTGCGTCGAGGTCGCGCGCGATGCCCCAGTCGATCAGCGTCGCCTCGCCGCGCTTGCCGAGCAGGATGTTGTTCGGCGTAACGTCGCGGTGGACGACCCGGCGCTCGTGCGCGTATGCCAGCGCCTCCGCGATCGACACGAGGTTGGACAGCAGCTCGAGCCGCTCGCGCGTGCGCGGCGCCTTCTTCGGATCCGCTTCCTCGGCCTCGGCCAGCTCGTCGA
>Ga0326726_10006971_pt1 | contig 10141 bp, 5 predicted proteins | sample MHFenrmetagenome_2_FD_207603 | JGI IMG/M metagenome (GOLD analysis project Ga0326726, IMG submission 207603) | Lab enriched peat soil microbial communities from Michigan Hollow, Ithaca, NY, United States - MHF15MN | ecosystem: Environmental > Terrestrial > Soil > Wetlands > Peat | place: USA... | reverse complement strand
TCCCGTGAAGAGGTCCTGGCTCTCCTGAAGAAATACAACAAGTCTGAAAGCCTTTTAAAGCATGCCTTTGCTGTAGAAGGCGTTATGAAGTATATGGCTAGAAAAGCGGGTGAAGATGAAGAAAAGTGGGGAATTATAGGTTTAGTCCATGATCTTGATTATGAAATGTATCCGGAACAGCACTGCAAAATGACTGAAAAGATTCTTAAAGAGAACAGCTGGCCGGAAGAGTATATCAGAGCTGTATTAAGTCATGGCTGGGAGCTCGCGTCGGATGTTGAACCAGTGTCAAAGCTTGAAAAAACAATTTACGCTGTTGATGAGCTGACGGGGCTGGTGGCTACCAGCGCGCTTGTCAGACCTTCGAAAAGTGTTCTTGATATGGAGGCCCGGTCGGTCAGAAAGAAATGGAACGACAGAAGGTTTGCAGCTGGTGTCGACAGGTCAGTGATTGAAAAAGGTGCGGCTATGCTCGGTGTCAGTCTCGATGATTTGATAACCGATTGTATCATGGGGATGAGGGAGGTAGCAGATAAGATAGGTTTAGGGGGAAAATAGTAAGGGTGTTGCATGCAACACCCCAACAACATAAATTGATATTCAGATATTAATTACATTTCCTTGATCTTAATATTCCTGAACCAGACATCACTGCCATGATCCTGAAGGCCTATGAAACCTTCATGTGCGGGATTAAGAAATGCGGGAAATTCTTTGAATTTTGAAGCTTCAACCATTTTTTTCCAGTCATCTGTCCAGAGGTGAAATTCAACAACATTCGCCCCGTTTTGTTTAAATACAACTGTTCCCTGGTAGCATAAAATGCCAGCCTGGTTCCATTCACCCGCTGGTTTCGTATTTTGCGGATTGGCAGGTAACAGATCATACAGAGATCCTGCTTTGCGGTTCCCGTTTACACCCAGCTGAGCGTCAGGATGTCTGTCATTATCCAGGATCTGCATCTCAAGGCCAGACTTCCAGATAGGTTCATTTGGTATCTCCTGAGCCAATATAAAGACCCCGCTGTTGCCACCCTGACCTATTTTCCATTCAAAAGAGAGTTCAAAATTGCTGAATTTTTTGTCGTAGATGAGATCACCTCCGGGTCCGCCAGCTTCACCATTACCAGAGGCAATACAATGCAGAGTGCCATCAACAACTTCCCATCCCAGGGGAGGGAATGCAGCCTTCTCGTAACTACGCCAACCTGCAGTTGAAGTTCCGTCAAAAAGTACCTTCCAGTTATCTGCGGGAGCTGATGCCTGTTCTGTTTTAGCACCTGCTTTTTCCACTTTCTTACCTTTTGAACCGCATGATGCTGCAAGTCCGAGAACCAGAACACATGTCAGAATTATGTTTATCTGTTTCATAGTAAATAGATTAATGTTTATAATGAGATGAGGCTATCTCAAAAGTCATTTTAACCACCCCGTCATGACCCTTCAGGCATGACACCCCTCCTTGTTAAAAGGAGGGGAAAGTATTGATCTATAGTATTATAACTTTCTCCTCCTTTTGAAGGAGGAGTACCCCTGACGTCAGTCAGGGGGGAGGTGGTTGACTTTTGATAAAGCCTCATCATATAAATTATTGAACAATTTAAGCAGGCATTGGGGGTAAAGTAAATCCCGGACGATAAGTATGCTTAATCATTTCTGATGCAAACTGTCTGGCATCAAGAGTGAGGTTTGGTCTGTTGAATTTAGGATCACCATCAATGATTGTGAAATTATCTGAGATGGTAAGCCTTACTTTGTCCTCTGCACCGATATTTGTGAATTCCATTTTTTCACCGTTCCATTCGAGTTCTTTATTCAGTCCCTGAAGTCTCACAGCAAGAACACCCATTACAACCATTTCGTTAAATGGACCAGCTTCTGAGAAATCAGATTTTGTCTTAACTCTGCTTTCCGCACTCTCTTTGCAGGCACGTACCCAGTCCATTTCATGTCCGCCTTTCATAGCATTCTCAATTCTTCTTTCAGTCTTGGGAACTACGGGTTTGCGGCCAGACAAGAGCCATGGATCTTTGCCATAACATCCGCATATCAGTTTATCTTTTGTGCCATGGAAAATTACTGCACCACCACCATCATTCATATTCTTACCTGCCGGCCAACCGGTCGGTTTTGTAGGCTGAAGCCCACCATCATACCAGGTAACCTCAACTTGTGGAAGTTTCATTTTGGCATTTTTCGGGCTAACCCGTTCAGGATAAACCAGAGTAACCATTTGAGCATTTGGAGCACAATCCGTTAACAATAATGTTGAACTACCCTGAGCCTTAATCGGATATTGAAGTTTAAGTCCCTTGAAAACAGGATGAAGAATATGGCAAGCCATGTCGCCAAGTGCACCTGTTCCAAAATCCCACCAGCCTCTCCAGTTCCATGGAGTGTAAAGACTATTATATGGACGCATTTTTGCCGGGCCGATAAAGAGATCCCAGTTAAGTGTTTCGGGAACCCACTCACCTTTCGGAACATTAAGTCCCTGTGGCCAGATAGGCCGGTCTGTAAATGCTTCTACCTTACTGACATCACCAATTTCGCCAGCTTGCAGCCATTCAATGGTCTGATTAACTCCCTCGTCGGATGAACCCTGGTTGCCCATCTGGGTTGCAACCTTATATTTTGCGGCAAGTTTGGTAAGCAGCCTTGATTCATAAACTGAATGAGTCAAAGGTTTCTGGACATATACATGTTTGCCCATAGTTATAGCATTGGAAGCTACAACACAATGAGAGTGGTCGGCAGTTGCGACTATGACTGCATCAATTGATTTACCCATCTCATCAAACATCTTGCGCCAGTCCCAATATGCCTTAGCGTTGGGATTTGCTTCAAACACTTTTTTTGCATATCCCCAGTCAACATCGCAGAGAGCTATTATATTCTCTGTTGGGGCAACATTCTTAAGGTTTGAATTTCCCATGCCGCCGATTCCAACAACAGCTATATTAAGCTTGTCGCTTGGAGCCCTGTGTCCTAATCCGCTTACAACGGAGCTCGGAAGTATTGTCAACCCAGCTGCAATAGCACCGGTTGTCCCAATAAATTCACGGCGTGTAAACTGTTTTGAATTTTCTTTCATTGTCAGGTATTTTAAATTTATTGTTAATGTTGGATTTATTCGTAAAATTAATAATTTCTTTAAGATTTCAATTCCTAAATAAAAGTTGCTTGTTGCTAGTCGCTAGTTGCTTGTTGTTTGTTGATTGTTGTTTTTCAACAAGTTGAATGTTCAAATTATATATTTAATAAAATCATTGAGTTCAATTTATCCAACCAGCAACCAGCACCCAGGAACTAGCAACGTCAAACAATTTAAAGCTCCCTTATCCAGATATTCCTGAATGCAACCGGGTTTCCATGCTGCTGTAACTGTATGCTGCCTGCCCCATGTTTTTTGATAAGAAATTCCGGAATTCCAACAAAAGTAGTCGGACCACGCAAAGCTACATTGTTCTGAATTAATATGCCATTGTGAAATACAGTTGCCCTTGGCGGAGTAAAATAAGTGGTGCTGTCTTTACCAAACCGTGGAGCAGTATAGACGATATCGTAGGTCTGCCATTCTCCGGGTTTTTTGCTGGCATTTACAAGTGGAGCGTATTGTTTGTAAAAAGCCCCGGCCTGACCATTACGATATGTGCGGTTATGCCAGCTATCAAGTATCTGCACTTCGTACAGATCCTGTAAATAAACGCCGCTATTACCTCTGCCCTGGCTTGAACCAGTTATTTCAGAAGGTGTCTTCCATTCTACGTGCAACTGGAAATCGTTAAAAACACGCTTTGTTTTTAACGAGCCTGAACCCTGAACCGACACCATTGCACCATCTTTTATAACCCATGTTGCGGGCCTGACACCACCACGGGCAGCTTCCTCCCATTCTTTATTGATGTCTGTTCCGTCAAACAAAATGATCGCGTCAGAGGGGGGATCGCCAATTTTAGCTGCTGGTTGCACCATGGGGATTTCCGGATCCCAAATTTCTGTCTGAAAGTGAGTCATCCTTACTGTTGAATCCTCAGGTACACGCTGTGTCTGTCCAGCAACAGCACTTTGTTGCCTGGTTGCAGGAGGTTGCTGCGTCTGCGTCGGTCTCTGCCCCAGGCATAAAAGACCAGGTAAGAGCATTAATCCAAAAATCACTGTTTTTTTCATTTGAATAAAATTGGTTTTGATTTATAAATTCGATTTACGATAAACACGTTCTTATAAACAGGTTCCCTTAAATAATTAAGAGGGTGTTTTCGAAACACCCTCTCAAATTTAATTACATTTTGGACAAAGTATCTAAAAGGATACTGTTTTAACTTTTTTTAATAACCAGTATTCTGCTTTAAATTCGGATTTGCATCTATTGCAGTTTGTGGAATAGGGAATAACAGGCGATATGATTCAAGCGTTTTAGGCCTCCAGACCGGGATTGGATCTAAAAATTTCCCAAATCTGATCAGATCCTGTCTTCCCCAGTTTTCCCAGGCCAGCTCAAAACGGCGCTCTAACCTTACATCCTCGAGGGTTACACTGGTTTTCAGTTTAGCAGGATCGGTGAAAGCCCTTTTTCTGAGCTCATTTACAAGCCTTGTTGCTTCAACATTATCGGAATTTAACCTTACAAGGCATTCGGCTTTCATGAGATAGACATCAGCAAGCCTGTATATTGCCATATCATTTTCCATTGCGGTAGCCCCTTTCTTAAACTCCCACTTATTGCATCGTGCCCCTTCTTCCTGTTCCACCTGTCCCCAACCATCTGCATCAACAGAGTATTTTTGGGTTATATCAACCGTATGGATCAGTGGTCGCCCATGGGCCGTAACAATGACCAGTCCTGTCGAAGGATTTATCATCGGGCCGATCAGAAAACTCCCAAGGTACCTTTTATCATCCGGGTCGAACGACTTAACATAATCAGCCATGGCACATATTCCGTTATTTGCACTTCCCGGAATTCCCAAAGCAATAGGATCGAGATAATGAAGGGTATAACCACGGACTGGACATGAACTGGCTATACTGTTTACAGCTGATAGAATCTGTTCTTTAGAACCTTCATTATTGGCACTGAACTGACCTTTCCAATCAACTTCCAGAGAATAGGGTAGCGACATAATTACATTACATGCGTCAATACACTCCTGATATTTCGTGCCTCCTGCGGGATTCCATTCTTTAGCGTTCAGATACATCTTGGCAAGCATAAAGTACACTACTCCCTTGGTAAACTTTCCATAACTCGATGCGGTTACATCTGACCTTATTTTATCTTTTATATCGTTTAGTTCAGACAAAACCCAAGTATAAACCTCTGCACGTGTTTTTGTGCCTGGTTTGCTCAGATCAGTAAAATCACTCACAAGAGGTACGTTACCATAAAGGTCGATCAGCTCTATATACCTCTGCGCCCTTGCAGCTCTTACCTGGCACAGATATGGTACTTTATCGCTAATCGCCGGACTGTTTTCAATCAGATAAATAATCTGGTTGAAGTTAGTTATCCGGGAATAACTGGTATTATAAATATTAATGGCAGCACTGGTTAGCGGCCTCCACATACCCATTGTCATCTCTTTATAAGCACCTCCATCCCACCAGTCGCCACCTCTTCTGGTCGGAGTTACAGCCATATCTGTGCAATTCTCTTTAGGGGCCGGACTACCAACGCAGTTAAAATCCCTCAGGCGTGTGTAAATCGGAGCAATTAATGAATTTATCTCAGATGTTGTTGTACCATATGAATCCATTGGTAATTGAGAATATACCTCTTCATCCAGATTTGTACATCTAACAGCCAATAATCCCATGAGCATTATCAATGCTAAGTATAGTGTTAACTTTTTCATAATAATTCAATTTTAAAGTTAAAAAGTTACATTTATGCCCAATATATAGGTCCTTGTTTTCGGATAATATTCCCTTCCCTCTATACCTGGATCAAGTCCTGTCATTGGCACTTCAGGGTCAACTCCTTTATATTTGGTAATTGTGATCAAATTATGAGTCGTTGCATAAAATCTTATCCTGCTGATTCCCAGCACGTCTTTTGGTAACAGTGAATAAGCAAGGGTCATGTTATCCAGTCTTGCGAAAGATCCATCCTCAATATAATAGCTGTTAAAAAATGGACTCTGTTTTAATCCCATGGTTAAAGCCGGTTTTAAACAATTCGCCCCGGGCAACCACTGTAGATTAGCAAATGACATTTTTGAAAAATTCAGAACATCATTGCCATATACTCCTCTGATAAAGAAGGATAACTCTAAATTCTTGTACGAAATATTATTACTGATACCATATGTCAATAAGGGTTGAGCTTTTCCGATGTATGTATAGTCAGCAACTGTAAAACCGGCTATACCGTCTATCATGTCGTTTATGATATATTGTCCGGCGTCATTGATTCCTAGACATTGCGGCCCAAAGAACTGACCTACCTGATATCCTTCCTGAATAATATGAGTCGTATTGGTTGAACCTCCTCTTACCCAGGCGCTTCCTGTTTTAATAACTGATGTCGTAAACTCATCGTTTGAAAGCGAGGTAATTTTATTCTCGTTATGAGCGCCATTCACCGATATAGTCCACCTGAAATTGGTTTTTCTGATGACATCTCCCGTCAAAGTAAGTTCAATTCCCTTGTTTTCCATTGACCCGACATTTGCTGCAATAGTTGAATACATATAAGGTGGTACGGGAACTGCATAATTGTACAGCAGGTCTTTTGTATTTTTACTGTAATATTCAAGTGTTCCATTAAGTCTGGCTTTGAAAATACTGAAATCAACTCCCACATTGAACATCGATGTCGACTCCCATTTCAGATTCGGATTCGGATTCTGGCTAACCGCATAAGCAGTGTGCCACGATCCGTTATCATAATATGTTCCCGAGGAACCATACAGTGATAATGACTGGTAAGGTGCCAAGCCACTCTGATTACCGGAGACACCATAACCAACGCGCAGTTTTAATTCATCAAATACACTTCTGAGACTTTGCATAAAGGGTTCATCGATAATTCTCCATGCAGCAGACACTGATGGGAAAGTACCCCATTTATTGTTAGGGCCAAATTTAGAGGAACCATCACGACGCACAGCAGCTGAAATAATATAACGATCAGCAAATGAATAATTTACTCTTCCAAAAAATGAGATTAGCTTACTCATGTTTGCACTTGAGGATACATCACCGGTTAACAGTTGTTCTCCGGCACCCAGATTATTAAAACCAAAAAGGTTTGTCACAAAATACCGGTTTTGTGCAAAAGCTGACTGGTAGTAATTATCTTCATAGGAATAACCTCCCAGCACATTTACATCATGCCTGCCAAACTTCCTGGCATAATTTAATGTTGTTTCAAGCAGATTTTTATCACTTGTGGAATTCGAGCGGGATGCTAATCCATTAGAAGCTCTTCCAGTACGGGTCCGTGAATCAGTGTAATCGCCGGCATCGTACGAATTACGTTCCTTATAAAAATTTATTCCTGCTGACAAACCGTTTGTAATTTTCAGAGTTGCTTTTCCATTTACATAAAGCAGGCCTGTTTTTCGGGGGAACTTGTTGTATGTCATTTGCCTGACCGGATTTCCCTGGTCATATTCATCAGAATCCCACCATGTTCCGTCATCATTTTTTACCGGAATGGTAGGTACCACATTATAAGCCAGAACGAAATTGTATGTCTGGGTAGCCTGATAGTCCCTCTGGTTGAGGCCACCAGACATAGTCAGATCCAACCGATCTTTCAAAGCCTTTTGGTTGACTGAAAACCTTGTATTAAGCCGTTTCTGGTAGTTGTCCATTACAACACCTTCCTGATCGAGATAAGAAACAGAAACCCTGTAACTATTGTTCGTCCCTGCTCCTGAAATTGACAGATCGTGGTTCTGGCTGATTCCTGTTCTCATGATTTCATCAAACCAGCTGGTATTGGCTCCCTTATCAAAAGCGGTGATATCAATATTGTTATCTTTAGCATATTGCCTGTATTCATCGGCTGTCAGTACATCGGGTTTGTTGCTCACAATGTCAATAGCACCATACACATTATAATCTACTGTGGTTTTATTCTGGATTCCCTTTTTAGTGGTGATCAGAATTACACCGCTTGCTGACCGTGAACCATAGATTGCTGCAGCTGAAGCATCCTTCAATACGCTGATTGATTCTATATCCTGCGGAGCAACTGAGCTTAAAGCCAATCCCGGAACTCCATCTATTACAACAAAAGGTTCACTGCTTCCCGTCAGGGACGAAGTACCCCTTAACCTCATGGATTGTTCAGCGGTAACATCACCGGTTGAAGTTGTAATGGTTAATCCGGCAACTTTACCCTGAATAAAATCAGCAGCGGTTCTTGTAATACCGGTATTAAAGCTTTTTTCTGTGACATTGGTAACAGAGCCGGATATTGCCCTCCTTTGCTGGGTTCCATAACCGACAACCACTATCTCATCAAGTCCGACTGCACTCTCTGCCAGTATGACATTAATTGAAGTTTGTGATCCAACGGTTACCTCCTGGGAAGTGAAACCAACAAATGAAAATACCAATACTGAGGTATTGGAAGCGACTTTCAGGGTGAACTTTCCGTCAACGTCTGAAATTGCTCCGTTTAATGTTCCTTTTTCGTGAATATTTACTCCCGGCAATGCCTGGGAGTTAGCATCTGTTATACGGCCGTTAACAGTTATTTGCTGATCATCAGCCATTAGCGCTGAAGAAAGCAGGACAGTTGTCCCAATCAATAAAAGCAATGTTGTGAGTCTCAAAACCAGTTTAGACCTTTTCAGTTTAAACAGGCTTGAGACAACAAATGCAAGTTTTTTTGTCATAAAGGTAAGTATTTAGGTTATAAAAAATGCTTTAAGGCTATCTGGCAAGATAGTTATAATAGAAAGGGACAGGAGCATTCCACGTCCCGTGGGGCAGGAGTTTATCATAGGCAGGCAGGTTAGAGTTTAAATCCGTCTACAAGATATTAAAAAAAGATTAAAAAAACATTGTTGATATTAAATTTATATTAAAAAAAGTTAAATAGGTTCTGATTCATTTCCCTGATACATTATATAAATAAGAATGGATTTTCACCTTCGATGAGGTATTTAATAAATCATATTTTTAATACATTGCGCCAAAAAGTTCTGAAATGAAAAAAACAGTGCCTGTTTTTATTATCCTTTTGCTGATTTTTTCCTGTAAACCCGGGGAAAAAGAAAAAAATGAATTGTTTTCGTTGTTATCCCCTGCCCTAACTAATGTCGATTTTGTAAACCAGCTAACAGAAAACGAGCAATTTAATATCATAGAATATCTATACTTCAATAACGGTGCCGGGGTTGCAGCCGGAGACATAAATAACGATGGGCTGGTCGACCTGTATTTCACGTCAAATCAAAATCCGAATAAACTGTATCTCAACAAAGGAAATTTGAAATTTGAGGATATCACCGAAAAGGCCGGTGTGGCCGGAAAAGGTGACTGGAAGACCGGCGTTACTATGGCAGATGTGAATGGGGATGGTCTTTTGGATATATATGTCTGCCAGGTCGGAAATTACAAGGTTATTCATGGGAAGAACCAGTTATTCATTAATCAGGGAGATCTTATATTCAAAGAAGAGGCACATGAATATGGACTTGATTTTCAGGGTTTTTCAACACAGTCAGCTTTTTTTGATTACGACATGGATGGGGATCTGGATATGTACCTTCTGAATCATTCAGTACATACCTCCCGCAGTTATGGTGCTTCAACTTTGCGCTTCGACCATGATTCCCTTGCTGGTGACAGGTTATACAGAAATGATGAAGTCGGCGGGAAGAGGTTTTTTCGTGATGTTACACTGCAAGCCGGCATTTACAACAGTCAGATCGGCTATGGTTTGGGAGTAAATATCAGTGACATCAATAACGATGGCTATCCGGATGTTTATATAGATAATGACTTTCACGAAAATGACTATTTATATATTAATAATGGGAATGGTACTTTTTCAGAGCGATTGACTGAATCTATCCAGCATACAAGCAGATCCTCTATGGGTAATGATATAGGAGACATCAACAATGATGGCCTTTTGGATATAATGGTTTTAGATATGGTTCCGGAGGAGGAAAAAATCC
>Ga0326726_10006970_pt1 | contig 10142 bp, 8 predicted proteins | sample MHFenrmetagenome_2_FD_207603 | JGI IMG/M metagenome (GOLD analysis project Ga0326726, IMG submission 207603) | Lab enriched peat soil microbial communities from Michigan Hollow, Ithaca, NY, United States - MHF15MN | ecosystem: Environmental > Terrestrial > Soil > Wetlands > Peat | place: USA... | reverse complement strand
GCCTGGCCTTTGACTCAAAACGCCGCTTGCAGGAAAAAGAAATCACTGGGGGAAAATTCGTGGAAGAGTCGACGTCATGAATCAACAATCCGAGCCCACCAAATATCGTCCCTTGCAGGAGACTTTCCTGGAAGAATCTTTCGAATCGCGTCGCAGACGCATGCTGGCCGGCGCACTCTACGGATTTCTGGGTGGGACAGCCTTTGCCCTGCTTTCCGGCACCATCGACGCCCTGGCACATCCCGACCTGCCCATGTACATCAACTGGAGCACGGTCCTCTTTACATGGGCCTGGCTTGGGTTGGGATTGGCGTTCTTTGGTGCGTTAACTGGCTGGTTCACTGAAACACTGCAGGGAATCGCCATCGGCGCGGTGGCTATGTCAATGGTCGTATTGGTTGTAAACCTGGCCCAATCTTCAGTTCGCGGGGCGATCACTCTCGTGATGTTCGCAGTAATGGCTCTCCCCATTGCTGCGGCGTGCGTGCCCATCGTCTGGGCGTTGCGCTGGCTGGCGGAACGTCATGTGAATACCCTGGCAAAGGAGGGTGAACATCGCGTGCGAGGCGTGGTCATACTGGTTGCAATTGCGCTGGCGATCGGGGCCCTTCCGGCAATCTTTATGCGCATGTCCAATCCCGCAGAACGGTCTGTCCGAACTGTAAATTCCTGGTTGCAGCAGGCTGCCGCCGGCCAGGTAAATGAGACTCGAGGCCTGCCTTTAAAAGGAATGCCGACCCTTAATTCCCATATAGGCATGGGATACCGGTTAAGCCAGCGGAGTTCTCAGATTTCGGCCCAGGGTTTCGACATCGCCATCATCTTTAATGATGGCTATAAAGTGACCTGCGTACTGGTGGCTTTCAACGGTCAGGACCCATATCTTCGCGGGTGTGTGGAGGGGGACATTAAGATTCCGAAGCGGTAAACTATCTCCCAATAAGTGAACAGGCATTATGAATAATCACAATGCCTGTTCTTTATGCCTGCCCTCAAATCAGTTATTAATTCTTCTTGGTCAAATCAGCCACAAACATTTCCAGCGATGTTTCGATTGGCATCACCCCGGTTTTCACATCCTCATCCAACTTAAGCAGGCGGTGGTGGATGGTTTCCAAAGTTTCCATTTTAAACCCACGTGCCTGACCATACACCTTTTCAGCCACAAAGGGAGCGATACCCAGCTCTTTGGCCACGGTCTGGGCATTCCCTTTCGCGTCCATCAGCTCACGGGCCTGCAGCAACAACCGGAACTGGCGTACCACCATTCCAAACAACTGGAACGGATCTTCGCTTTCCAGCAACTGATGGAGTGAAGCCAGCGCCTTTTTGCCATTTCCGGTTCCCAGAGCATCCACCATCACAAAGACATCCCCCTGAGCCGTTACCACGCTCACTGCCTCGACATCCGCCAGCTCAATGGCATGTTGGTAATCCACATAGGTTAACAATTTGGTGATTTCCTGCGCCGCCTGGCGGGTGTCCTCGCCGGTCATTTCCGCCAGCCGCATTGCCGCCTGCCGGTCCATCTTGCCGCCCTGGTTCTGTGCCTCGGTCATGATCCAGTCGGGCATCTCGCGCAACCGGGGCATATTAAAGGCCCTAACCTCGACCTCCTTTGCCGCGCTTCTCGCCCATTTGATCAACCAGTGTGTCTCTTTCACTGGCCCGGTTTCGACGAGGATCAGGTTCGCGCTCCCCGGTACTTGGTTCAGAAATTCAATGAATTTTTTCTGACCGGCAGCCTGGCTGTAGCGTGCTGAAGGGTTGCTGAGCACGACCAGCCGTTGAGAGGCCAGGAACGGCATGGCATTGACGGCGTTCACCAGGTCATTCTCGTTCAATGTGCGACCGTCCAGCCGTGAAGTGTTCATGGATGCAGTGGTTTCGTCGCCCATTGCCACATGGAATTCATTCACCCGGTTGGTGATGGCGTATTCGTCGGTGCCGTAATACAAATGGACAGGCATGGTTGAGAACTGTTGGCGATTATCCCTGCGTCACGATGCGGTGCATGCCTTTGCGGACAGGGTACACATCCACGATCACCATCCCACCGGGGTCGCCGGAGGTTGTGACACGCTCCTGGACGAGGGGCGCCAGCGGCTGACTGACCATGAATCCCAGCGCGGAAAGCAATATCACCAGCGGCAGGCGGTCCAGGCGCTGGCGGCTGGTCCTGGTGCCCGTCATGCCCAGCCAGGCGAGGGTACCGGCCAGCGCCCCTGCGACAATGTAGTTTGTCCCGCAGCCGGGGTGCACAGCCAGTTGCCGCTCACCGTTCCGCATGCGTACGAGCGCCTCTGCCACCGCCTCGCGTACGGATTCGGTTGGCACATCGCCCAGGATGAAAAATCCGCCCGGGTTGGAGTGTCCCGCCAGGGCCTTGCCGGGAAAGCGGCCGGAGAGGATGTGAATCGTGGCATGTTCGAGGCCGTGGTTGCGGCGGGTGGATGAGATCAGGGGAGTGTCCAGAATGTTGGTCATAATCGGTTTCCAGGAAACAGGATGAAGGTGGGAAGATCTGAGGAGATTATAGCAAAAAACAATCCCCTCGCGGCCGCGGAAAGCGTTGAATTCACATGTGCCATTCGGTGAATGTTAAAGAAAACCAGTGTCCAGGAAATTTTAAGCCAATTGGCATGTCAACACCCATCACTGGATGCTATAATCCATATAGCCCCATATAAGGGGGGATACCTTACCCTGCCCATGTCCTTCGTCCATCTCCACGTCCACACTGTATATTCGCTTCTTGACGGTTTTTCCAACATCAAGAAGCTGGTCAAGCGTGCCAAGGAGATGGACATGCCGGCGCTTGCGATTACCGACCATGGCACCATGTTTGGCGTGATCGAGTTCTTCAATGCCGCCAGGGAAGCCGGGATCAAACCCATCATTGGCATTGAGGCCTACATGGCGTCGCGCGGGATGAAGGACCGTGATGCGAAGCTCGACAAGAAATCCACCCACCTGCTGCTGCTGGCAGAGAATGAGACGGGTTATCGCAACCTGCTTCAAATTGCCTCCGCCGCCCAACTGGACGGTTTCTATTATTACCCCCGGGTCGACCATGATTTTCTGGCCGCCCACTCTGAAGGGTTGATCTGCACATCGGGTTGTATGTCCGCGGAAATCCCGCGCCTGCTTGTTGAGGAAAACCCGCAGGAGGCTGTCCGCCGTATGGACTGGTACTACGAGGTTTTCGGCCCCGACAGATTTTTCGTGGAACTCCAGCAGCACAATATCCGCGAGTTGGTGGACCTCAACAAGCGCCTGGTGGATCTCGGGGCACGCTATTCCGCGAAATTTGTCGCGACCAACGATGTCCATTACATCGAGCAGACAGACGCAAAATATCAGGACGTGTTGCTTGCCATCCAGACCGGGACTTTGCTAAGCGACCCCAACCGCATGCGCTACGAGGACCCGTCCTATTACCTGCGTTCGCCGCAGGAAATGTCCACATTGTTTGCGGAAATCCCCGAGTCGCTTTCGAATACGGTATCAATCGCCGAGCGTTGCAAGGTGGATCTGGGTTTCAAAGGCTATCACCTGCCCGAGTTTCCTGTGCCGGATGGACACACAACGGGCACGTACGTGCGCGCCCTGTGCGAGCAGGGTGCCCGGCATCGTTATGGCGACCGGGCGACTGCGCCTCACATCCGCGAACGGTTGGATTACGAGCTCAAGATCATCCATGACATGGGCTTCGATGCTTATTTCCTGATTGTGTGGGATCTGTGTCGCTTTGCGCGTGAACAGGGCATCTGGTATAACGCGCGCGGCTCGGCAGCGGGATCGATCGTAGCCTATACCCTTGAAATCACGCTGGTGGACCCCATCCAGCATGGGCTGATCTTCGAACGTTTCCTCAATCCCGGCCGCGTCTCGATGCCCGACATTGATTTGGACTTCCGTGACGACCGCCGCGCTGAAATGCTGGCCTATACTGCCCGCAAGTATGGCGGCGACAAGGTGGCGCAAATCATTACCTTTGGCACCATGGCGGCCCGCGGCGCGTTGCGCGACGTCGCCCGCGTAATGGACATCCCGATTCCAGAGGTTGACCGGGTCGCCAAGCTCGTGCCGAACATCCCCGGCAAGCCGATGAACCTGAGCGAAGCCCTCAAGGAAATCCCCGACCTGCAGGTAGTGTATAACTCCAATGAAACCATGCGGGAATTGATCGACACCGCCATCCACATGGAAGGGACCGTCCGCAATGCCGGCACCCACGCCGCAGGGGTGGTGATCGCCGACAAGCCGCTCATCGACTACCTGCCGCTGCACCGCCCCACCTCCGGCTCGGAGGAAACCCCGATCAAGACGGTCACCCAGTTCGAGATGGGCATCCTCGACAGCCTGGGCATGCTCAAGGTGGATTTCCTCGGGCTGTCCACCCTGACCGTCATGGCACGCGCCTGCGATATGATCAAGGCGCGTCACGGAGTCGAGTTTACCCTGGACAATATTCCCGTGGATGACCCGGAGAGTTTCAAGCTCTATGGTCGCGGGCAGACAGCCGGGGTCTTTCAGGTGGAAGGTACGGGGATGACCCGCTACCTGATCGAAATGAAACCGGAGACGCAGGACAATATCATCGCCATGGTGGCGCTCTACCGCCCCGGGCCTCTGGAATTCATTCCCAGTTATATCAAGCGCATGCACGGCGAAGAAAAGGTCGAATACCGCCACCCGTCCCTGGAGCCAATCTTCAAGGATACGTTCGGCATCCCCATCTATCAGGAACAGATCATGCGGGCAGCAGTTGAACTGGCCGGTTACACCCCCGCCGAATCAGACGACCTGCGCAAGGCGATTGCCAAAAAGCAACCTGAGAAAATCGTCAAGCACAAACAGAAATTCATCAAGGGGGCATCTGCCAAAACGATGCCGAAGGAAACCGCCGAGCAGATCTTCACGGACTGGGAAGAGTTCGCCCGCTACGGTTTCAACAAAAGCCATGCGGCCGATTACGGCGTTATCTCGGTCCAGACCGCCTACCTGAAGACCCATTACCCCGCCGAATACATGTCGGCGCTCATGTCGGTCTTTAAGAACGACAGCGACCGCATCGCACTGTACGCGACCGATACACGTTCACTGGGCATCGATATCCTCCCGCCGGATGTGAACCACTCCTCCTACGACTTCACCATAGAGGATGTGCAGGTCGCTTCTGGAAAACGCCCTGCCATCCGGTTTGGCATGGGGGCAATCAAGAACGTCGGCGAGGGCCCTGTTGCGCTGATCCTGGCCGCCCGTCAGGATGGACCGTTTACGGATCTGAACGATTTTACGCGCCGCGTTGATCTGCGCACGGCGGGCAAGCGCGCCATGGAAAGTCTCATCAAGGCCGGTGCGCTCGACTGTCTCGGGTCGCGTCCCGCGCTGCTGGCTGCTCTCGACCGCATTCTGGCAGCCAGCGCCAGCCATTTCCGCGCCGCCGAAGCCGGGCAAATGTCGCTGTTCGGAGCCGCGACCGGCGTCCAGGCTGAAACCATTATCCTGCCTGAGAACATCAAGACCGACCGAAAGGAAATGCTAAACTGGGAACGCGAACTGATCGGCCTGTATCTCTCCGACCACCCGCTCTCCGGTTACACCGACCTGCTCACCAAAGCCGTCAGCTATAATTCCATCACCTTGAATGATGCCGCCCACGAAGAGCGTGTCCGTATGGCAGGGATGGTGGTCGCCGCGCGGCCTTACAAGACCAAGACCGACAAGATGATGGGGTTTGTCACCATCGAGGATTTACAAGGCACTGTTGAACTGGTCATATTCCCCAAGACCTGGGACAAATCAAGGAACCTGTGCGAACAGGGCAGAGTCATCGTGATCGATGGCAAAGTGGATTCTTCCAGCCAGCCACCCAAGATCCTGGTGGATATAATTAGGACAGATGTGACGTTCTATGAAGCAGCGCTGCCTCCAATAGAGAAGAATAAGGGAAAGACGGCTGACCCAGCTACCCGCTCCCCCCAGCCTGGCAGTGTCAATGGGACCACGGCAGTCTCACGGTTGGTCGTTGCGTCGCAACCGCTGGTCCCCCCGCTGGCCGGCGCGAACTCCAATGTCGGACAGGCCAATGATTACATCCCCGACCCTGACGACGGGCTGGACGGCACGCCGCCGCCGCCGGAGTTTCCCCCCGACTGGGAACATTACACGCTGCCAAATCGCCAATACGCCTTTGGCGTTCCTGCCACGCCCGACGCGGCGTTCTTCCCAGCAGAAGCGGTGGACAAACCCGCAGACGAACCCCTGCCGGCAGAAACTGCCGTTCAGATTCCGACCATCGAAATGCAGGCTGCCCCGTCGGCCGACAATGGGCCCGTTACCGTCGATCCACCCTCCACGCAGGCGACTACGGCCTCCGACAGACTTGCCTATATACCCGTTGACCTGCCGCCTGCCCGGCCTGACCAGCACCCTGAGGTCGCCCTCGCCCTCCACGCGGAGGTCGAACCACTGGAACTGGAACATGCGCCCCTGCCTCCCATCGCTCCGCCAAAGGGGGTCGTTGGACGCGAACCTGACAATGCCCCGCCGCAGTTGATATCCATTCTCATGCGCCCCAGCGGCAACCCGGAGCGTGACCGGCGCCGGATCAAGCACATCTATGGCATCCTCATCTCCTACCCGGGGACGGACCGCTTCTCCTTCCGCATCTTCGAGAACGGCCGGGGATATCTGCTGGACTTCCCCAACGATACCACCCGCGTCTGCCCGGATATGCTGGAGCGACTGAAGAAGCTGATCGGCGAGGACAGTTGGCGGGTGGAACCCCTGGTCTATCAATAGATCCACTTATTTACAAACCAAGTGCCTCTGGATGTTCCAGAGGCACTTTTGCTGTTCAGATGGCGCGCGGGTCGCGGATCATGCCTTCCCAACCAGCATCCTGACGGTGTTGCAGCGCGCGCAGGAAGGATCGAAACACAACAACGCCTTGGGGTCCTGATTAATTTTGCTGATAACCGCGTGGAGGAGCGCGGCGAGCGGCACGGCCTGGATGATTGAATTGCCGGCCTGTGCCCGTCGCGTGAAGGATTGCACATCGCGCGCGATCGCCTGGAAACCCGCCGAACACCCCGGAAAACCGGGGCATTCCACCACGCGCTCGTTCAGCGCCGTGGATGCAAAATTCCGCCCGGCGATCTTTAGAAGCGCCGGACGATTCAATATATCCCTCGCCAGCGCCCAACGGATGAACTGCCGGCGGCCGGCGAGTTTTTCAGCCAGGTGCATGCTGGTGTTCACCGTATGGTCCACGCCGGCCAGAACCACCCAGCCATTTTCCTCCGCAAGAGCCTGGATGGGCGCAAGAGGATTTTTGAGAGTCTGTGTGGCAATCATTTCATCGGCATTGAACCCGGCGAACGAAAGGATCGGGTGATTGGAACGTTTCGTGCCGGGACGCTGGCGCAGTGCCTCGGGGATGACCCCCATCAGCACATCCGCCGGCATGGTGGGCGTGAAGAACTCAGGGTATGCATTAAAAGGGTCGGGCTTGCCGTAATCCATGGCGTTATTATCGGGACCCGCATGTGGGACGATCATGGTCTTGTAGGTATGGGTGGGCATGACGACCCCGCCAAACGAATCGATGAACGCCTGTACGACCATGGGCGACCCACCTTCGACCTCCCCGAACGATCTCAGAGAGGAATGTGCGATGACCGGCACATCCTTCAGATCCAGGCTTTCAAATGCGGTCTTTATTTCGGTGTAAGTCGTCATGGTCAAGCCCACGCTTGGCGACTACTTCCCTTTCCACTCCGGTTTCCTTTTTTCAAGGAAAGCCTTCATACCCTCTTTTTGATCTTCGGTGGCAAAAAGCAGGTAGAAAAGCCTCCGCTCATCTGCAAGTCCATCGGTCAATGAAGATTCGAAGGCCGCATTAACTGCCTGCTTGGCATGGCGGACAGCGACCGGTGCCCGCGCGGCTACTTCTCCTGCCAGGGCAAGCGCTTCATCCAACAGGCGTTCCATGGGAACAACACGGTTGACCAGTCCGAACTGCTGGGCTTCCGAGGCGGACAGCACGCGGTTGTTGAGAATGACCTCCATCGCCAGCGCCTTGCCTAGCGCGTGCGTCAACCGCTGTGTCCCGCCTGCGCCGGGGATCACACCCAGTGTGACCTCGGGCAGGCCGAACTTCGCCGTCTCCGAGGCGACGATCATGTCGCAGGAAAGCGCCAGTTCGCAGCCGCCGCCCAATGCGAAGCCGGAGACCGCTGCGATGACCGGCTTGCCGATTTGGCGAATGCCGTCGAACAACTCGACAAATCCTTTAGCCATCATCTCAGTGACCGAAGCGTCTGCCATCTCCTTGATGTCGGCGCCGGCGGCGAAGGCCCGTTCACTGCCGGTGATGACCATTGCCCCAATGCCATCATCGGTGTCGAAAGCGGTCAGGGCTTCGATCAATTCGGTGAGTAGAATCGCATTCAGGGCGTTGAGCGCCTGGGGGCGGTTAAGGGTGATCAATCCCACCCGTCCGCGGGTTTCAGTCAAAATGCATGTGTAGGCCATATCGTCTCCGCCTGCTTGATTAGATTATACGTTAAAATGCTTGACAGTCACGCCGGGAAGAATACAATAATATAGTAATCACTCCCGCTTCAACCAGGAGAATAACATGCCGCCATTCATCCTCACAGTACATTCCATCCTTCGTTGGGTGACCATCATTGTTGCGGTCGCCGCCTTGATCAAATATGCCGTTGGCTGGCTGGGAAAAAAGCCGTATGACGATACCGCCTCCCGCCTAACCAGCGCCTACAAGATTCTGATGGATACGCAGCTGTTGATTGGCGCCTTCTATCTGGTGCTCGGGGGGCTGCTGGGAGTTGGCTTCCCCTCCTTCAGGATCACACATGCGATTATCATGATCATTGCCGTCGTGCTCGCGCACCTGACCGGTTTGTGGAAGGATAAACCTGATGCCATCCGTTACCGCAACGGATTTTTCATGCTGCTGGCCTCTGTGCTGGTGATTCTCTTAGGCGTTTCGCTTCTCCCGGGCGGACGCTGGTTCCACATCACCGGATTATTCTAGAAAGAACGTTTTCTCTTTGCACAGGTGACAGTCATCTTGTAGATGACTGTCACCTGTGTTTGTCTGAAACCGCTGTCGAGCTTAATTCAAAATTCGTCAGGGTCGGGAGGAAGGACTCTTGCGCCGTGTTCCTCGAGCAGCCGCCGCAGCACGGATCGGTGGCACCGTTCTTCATGTTCGCAGTAGCAACCGACGGAGAAATCGGTTTGCAGCGACAGGGCGGCAAGCAGGTCAAGGAGACGGGAAGCCTCCGGCTGTTTCATCTGATTCCGGTAGCGTTTGACGAAGGAATTCCATGCCGCGGCGTCGGTTGCCTGCCGGGCTGCCTTCACCAGTGGCTCGCTGGGCGCAAGCTCCGGGAGCCACACATCATAATAGTTGCGTGAGGCGAATTCGGCCTTGGGCACACCTCGTGGAGGGCGGCGGACGGTTCCAAGGCGCAACCCCTCTCCCGCTGCGCGCGGGGTGCCCAGCTGAACGATTCGTATGGCCATTTGCGGCCTCCTTCCTGGAGAAGAACCCAAGGTGTCTGGCGGTTATTGAACTCGCTGGTCGTGGGTCTGGCCTTTTGGGCATGCGTCCTGACCCAACCGAGTTTTGACTGCAGAACTTAATTTTGCATTATACAAGCCAACAGAGACCTTGGGTCAATTCTCGGCAAGGTCCGAAACCATTGCCGGGCAGAGCCCTTATTGCGAAAGACCCCATTTCTTATTGATGGCATCAAGTGTTCCGTCTGCCTTCATCGACTCCAGGGCATCATTCACAGCCGGAAGCAAATCGCTCCCGGGTGGAAAAACGAAGGCCAGTTTCTCGGCCGATGGGATTTGAGCTCCAATCTTTAGCTTGCCCGGAAACTCATTTAAGATAGACTGCACAAGGAAATTGGAATACACAACACCATCCAGCTTCTTGGATACTAATGCCTGAAGTGCCGCATCCATACTATCAAAGGATTTTACATCCTTCCCTGGGAATGCCTTTTTGGCAATTTCCATATAAGGGTCGGCTTCTGCACCAACGAGTTTTCCGGGATCGCTCTTAAAATCGTCCAAAGTGGCTGTTTCATCGG
>Ga0326726_10006969_pt1 | contig 10142 bp, 8 predicted proteins | sample MHFenrmetagenome_2_FD_207603 | JGI IMG/M metagenome (GOLD analysis project Ga0326726, IMG submission 207603) | Lab enriched peat soil microbial communities from Michigan Hollow, Ithaca, NY, United States - MHF15MN | ecosystem: Environmental > Terrestrial > Soil > Wetlands > Peat | place: USA... | reverse complement strand
CGGCGTAGAGGAAGTCACGCGTGCCGGGCGTACCCGAAATCTGCGCGAAAAGGTCGCTCCCCTCGGCACCGTTGTCGCCGAAGACGATGAAGATCGTGTTCTCGTACTCACCGATCTTCTTGAGGTAATCGATGAGCCGGCCGACGTGGAAGTCGAGGTTTTCCACCATGCCGGCGTAGAGCTCCATCTTCTTGCCGAAGGTCGCCCTGGCCGCCGGAGCGAGCACGATGGGATCGGGCAGGAACCACATCCGCTCGGCGAGCTGCGTACCCGCAGGCAGGATGCCGAGCTCGACCTGCCGCTTCAGCCGCTCCTGCCGCACCGCGTCATAGCCCTTGTCGTACTCGCCCGGGTGGCGGTTGCGCCATTCCTGCGGCAGGTGGAAGGGATCGTGCGGCGCCTGATGGGAGACATAGGCGAAAAAGGGCTTGCCGTCGGCGCGGCTGGCCTCGATGAACCCGATCATCTTGTCGGTATAGGTCTTGGTCGCATAGTAGTCCTTGGGAAGCCGGGTGAGATAACGCCCGTCCTCGGTGAAGACCGACTGCGGCGACGCGGCAGTGAAATTCGTCATGTCCCAGTAGCTGCCCGCCCCGTCGAGCAGCGAGAAATCGCGCTCGAACCCGCGCGCGGCCGGGATCTGGTCGGGCTGCTTGCCCATGTGCCACTTGCCGACCATATAGGTGTGATAGCCGGCACCCTTGAGCATCTGTGGCAGCGTGACCACCCGGTTGTTCAGGTTGCCCTCGTAGCCATCCACGCCGCGCTGGTTGGGCGCGGTCCACTCGTCCATGTTGCCCAAGCCATTCAGGTGCGTATCGACACCGCTCAACAGAATAGACCGTGTGGGCGAACAGGTCGCGTGCGTGTAGAAGTTCGTGAAGCGCACACCGGCGTTCGCCAGCGAGTCGAGGTTCGGGGTCTTGATCTCGCTGCCGTACGAACCCATGTCGGCGAACCCCATGTCATCGGCGAGGATGATGACGATATTCGGCCGGCGGGGTGCGTCGGCGGCGGAGGTGATCGCGGGCGCTGCGAATACCGCGACCAAGACGACGATGCCCAGCGTTCTCAGCAACTCGCTCAGGTTGCCCTGTTTTCTGACGATGGCGCGCGTCGAGCGCAGCATTACAGCCTCCATTGCCTTCTCCCTTTGCCGTCGGCTCATCAGTATTCGACTTCGATCCCTTTTGCCTTCGCCACTATGTGGATGGATGGCATCAGTACCCGGTTTGCACCCCGAGGCGCGTCTCGGGTAGCTTGAGGCACGCTAAGCAGGGATCTTTGATGCAGATCAAGAGAACTCCCGGGTCACCGTGCCGCCTGCGATGCTGCCGCATGATCCGTAAGGCGGCGATCCATCCGGCGGATGAAGCGCCGGTAAATGAGCGCCGTACCGAGCGCACCGATAAGCAGCGCCACGACCAGCACCAGGCCTCGCGGTTCATCGTGATCAGCGCGCCTAGGATCTCCAGATCGTACGGGCGCCGTTAGTCGAGCGTGCGCAAGGCGGTCAGCGCAGCCCCGCGTTGCCCGGAGGAGTGAAGCGCGATCGCGTAAACGTTACCGTACCGCGTGGTGTCCGGTGCGAGCTTCGCCGCCAGCGCGAGTTCTCCGAGTGCCGCCGCCTAACGCGAGTGCGAGCAGCGCGCCCAGCGCCCATCTCGTCGATGGCGAGCGCATGAGTGCCTCCCTATTTTCCCGGCTGATCCTGCTCCCGCCACCATCCTCCGCCGAGCGCCTGCAGCAGCGCGGCGGAATCGGCGTAGCGGTCGGCGATCGCCTGCGTCTGGTCGATGCGCGCGCCGCGCAGCTTGCGCTGCGCGTCGAGCAGGGCGAGGAAGCTCACTCCGCCCGCGTTGTAGCGGGCCGAGACGATCTCGTGGTAGCTCCTCGCCTGCGCTGCAGCGTCGGCGCGTTCCCTGAGCTTGACCGCGTCGGACTCCAACGCGCGCAGCGTGTCGGCGACGTTCTGGAATCCCTGCAGCACGGCCTCTTGGTACGCCGCCGCGGCCTGTTCGTACGCCGCCACCGCGGAACGGCGCTTCGCCTGCAGCTCGCCGCCGCGGAAAATCGGCTGCGCGAGCGACGCACCCAGCAGGTAGAAGCCGGTGCCGCTCGCGAAGAGGTCGCCGCCGCTCGAGGCGAGCGAGCCGCCGGTGGCCGTGAGCGTGATCTGCGGGTAGAGGTTGGCGGTGGCGACGCCCACCCTTGCTGCCGCCTGCACGAGCAGCGCTTCGGCGGCGCGGATGTCCGGCCGCTGGCGCGCGAGCTCCGAAGGAAGGGAGACGGGCAGCTCCTCGGGCAATTGCAGCTCCGACAGGCGGAATTCCGGCAGCCCCGTCGCGCTCGGCGGGCGCCCGGTGTACACGGCGAGCCGGTGACGCACCTGCTCCAGCTGCCGCTGCAGGTCGGGCAGCATGGCGCGGGTCTGGGCAAGCTCCAGGCGCTGCGCCACGATGTCCGCCTTCGCGGCGCCGCCGATCCGCTCGAGCTGTTCGGCGATGGCGAGCGACTTGGCCTGAAGCGCGATCATTTCTTCGGTGCCCGCGATCTGCTCGCGCAGCGACGCCTCGCGGATCGCAGCGGTGACGGCGTTGCCGGCCAGCATCAGGCGCGCGGCCTCGAGCTCGTAGCGCTGGTAATCGGTCTCGGCGCGCAAGGCCTCCAGCTCGCGGCGGCTGGAGCCGAAGAGATCCAGCGTGTACGACACGCTGACCGAGGCGAGGTAGAGGTTGAGGGGCATCGCGACCGGGAGCGCCTGCACGCCGAGCGATTGCGGCTTCACGTCGACGCGGTTGGCGGAGAGCTTCGCGTCGACCTTGGGATACTGCGTGGCGCCCGTGCGTGCGTTGAGGTCCTCTTCGGCCTGTCGCAGCCTCGCGCCCGCGCGGGCGAGAGTGGGGCTTCCCTCGAGCGCGTCGCGCACCAGCCGGTCGAGCGAAGGCGAGCGGAACAGCGTCCACCATTGGGCGGGAATGTCCTTGCCGGTGACGAGCTGCTGGGACTCGCCTCCGTGAACGCCGGCCGAGGCGGTTTGCGGGGCGACCGCGGTCGGCGTGTACTGCTCCGCGGCGGGGACCTCGGGAGGCCGAAGCGGCTCGCCGCCGCACGCTGCGAGCGCCACGATCACCATCGAGGACAGCGCGCGCCGCATGGCTAATCCAGCGTTCTGCGGTAGAAGATCAGCGCGATCGCCATCAACACCGCGGTAAACGCCATCATCGGCCAAACGTTCGGCCATAGATCGGCCCAGCCATTGCCCTTCAGCAGGATGCCCCTCACCAGGCGTATGAAGTAGGTCGCCGGCAGCACGTCGCCGAGCGCCTGCGCCCACCCCGGCATGCCCCGGAAGGGGAACATGAATCCCGACAGCAGGATCGTCGGCAGGAAATAGAAGAAGGTGAGCTGCAGCGCCTGGAGCTGGTTCTGCGCGAGCGACGAGACCGTGATGCCGACCGTCAGCTGGGCGGCGATGAACAGGAGCGATACGACGTAGAGAACGATCGCGCTGCCAACGAAGGGTACGCCGAACAGCGTGATCGCGGCGAGCAGGATGATGGTCGACTGGATCAGCCCGATGAAGATGTAGGGCACGATCTTGCCGGTCATCACCTCGATCGGCTGCGCGGGCGTGGCGAGCAGGTTCTCCATCGTGCCGCGCTCGCGCTCGCGGGTCATTGCAAGGCCGGTCATCATCACCATGGTCATGGTCAGGATCACCCCCATCAGGCCCGGCACGATGTTGTGCTGCGTGAGCCCTTCCGGATTGTAGAGCTTGTGCACGCGCACCTCGAAGGGAGCAGGCCCGCCGGCGAGCGGAGCGAGCACGCCCTTGAGGTCCTTGCTTGCGACGGAAGACGCGAGCTCGCGCACCGCGGCGATCGCGGTGCCGGCGGCCGCCGGGTCGGTCGCGTCGGCCTCGATCAGCAGCGCAGGCCGCTCGCCGCGCAGGAGCCTCCGCGTGAAATCGGCCGGGATGTTCACCACGAACTGCACGTCGCCGCGGGCGAGGGCGCTGCGCGCCTGGTCCTCGGTCGGGAGCTCGCGGACGAACTCGAAGTAGCCGCTGGTCTTCATCGCGGCGAGATAGCTGCGTGTGAACTCGCTCTGATCGGCGCTCACGACCGCGGTGGGTAGATGCTTCGGATCGGTGTTGATCGCGTAGCCGAAAAGGACGAGCTGGATGATCGGCACGCCGATCACCATGCCGAAGGTGATGCGGTCGCGCTTCAGCTGCAGGAATTCCTTGAGGATGATGGCCCACCAGCGCGTGACCGAGAACGCCTTCATCGCCTTGGCCCGTAGTTGTCCACCGATTGGTCCATCAGGTGGATGAAGACATCTTCCAGGCCTGTCTGCGCGGGCTCGGCGCGGTACTGCGTGCCGGCCAGCGCGCTGCGCAGCGTGGTCTCGAGCGCGGCCGCGTCGCGGCCGGTCACATGCAGCCTGGAACCGAAGGCGGCGACTTGGTCGATCCCCGGCTCGCCGCGCAGACGCTCGGCGATCGCCGCGAGGTCCCCGTCGGAAATCGCCCAGGTGGCCAGGCCCTGGCTCGCGATGATCTCCTCCGCCGTGCCCTGCGCCATCAGCTTGCCGTAGGAGATGTAGGCGAGCTTGTGACAGCGCTCCGCCTCGTCCATGTAATGCGTGCTGACCAGAACCGAGATGCCGCGCGCGGCGAGCTCGTGCAGCTCCTCCCAGAACTCGCGGCGTGCGCTCGGATCGACGCCGGCGGTCGGCTCGTCGAGCAGCAGCAGCTCGGGCTGGTGGAGCATGCACGCGGCGAGGGCGAGCCGCTGCTTCCATCCGCCCGACAGTGCCCCGGCGAGTTGCGCCGCGCGCGCGGCGAGGCCCAGCTCCTCGATCGCGCGCTCCACGGCCTCGCGGCGCGAGGGCATCTCGTAGACGCGCGCGATGAAATCCAGGTTCTCGCGGATCGAGAGGTCCTCCCAGAAGGAGAAGCGCTGCGTCATGTAGCCGACGCGGCGCTTGATCTCGGCGCTCTCGCGCTGGATGTCGTAGCCGAGGCAGGTGCCGGCGCCCGAATCCGGGGTGAGCAAGCCGCACATCATGCGGATCGAGGTGGTCTTGCCGCTGCCGTTGGGGCCGAGGAAACCGAAGATCTCGCCCCGTTTCACGCGCAGCGACAGGTCGTTCACCACGTGCTTGTCGCCGAAATGCTTGTTCAGCCCGCGCACGTCGATCGCGCAGTCGGCGCCGCTGTTCATTGCAGGGTCACGCTTACCGGCTGACCAGGACGCAGCCGCGGCGCACTCTCGGTCGAAGGACGGGCCTCGACGAGGAACACGAGCTTTGCGCGGGTCTCGTTGCTGTAGATGACTGGCGGCGTGAACTCGGCCTCGTTGGAGACGTAGCTCACCGATGCGGGCACGTCGCGCTCGCAGCCGTCGCAGCGCACCGCGACTCCGCGCCCGGGCTTCAGCCCGCCCGCGACGGCTTCGGGCACGAAGAAGCGCAGCTTCACGTTCTGCGGCGGCAGCAGGCGCACCACTGGGCTCCCCGCGGGCACCCATTCGCCTTCCCGGTACAGGGTATCGACCACGAGACCGCCCTGCGTCGCGGCGACGTGCTTCTGGTCGAGCCGCCAGGTCGATTGCTCCGATGCGGCGCGCGCGGCAGCGACCTGCGCATTCTGCGCGCGGATCTGGTCCGTTCGCGCTGGCAGCCGCGACACCTCGAGCTGGCCTTCGAGCTCCCGCACGCGCGCCGCCTTGATCGCGTGATTGGCGCGCGAGTCCTCGAGCTGGGCGCGGGGGATGCCACCGACCTCGAACTGCGCCTCGTCGCGCTTCAGCTGCCGCGCCGCCTGCTCCTCGGCCGCACGCGCCTGCGCGAGCTGAGCCTCGGCGACGTCGAGCTCGGGGTTGCGCTTGCCGAGGCGCAGGTCCGCGAGCTGCGCCTGCGCGGCTTTCAGCTGCTCCTCGGCCTGGTCTCTCGCCGCCGTTTCCTGGTCATCCTCGAGCTGGAACAGCGGCGCTTTCGCCTCGATGGTCTGTCCGCGCTGCACGAGCAGGCGCTCCAGCCGCCCGCCGACCGGGGAGGCGATGTAGACGTATTCGCCTTCGACATAGCCCTGGTAGGCAGGGGGCGGGTCCCCGGAGCAGCCCATGTTGACGCAGATCAAACACAGCGCGGCCCATCCCGCTATGTTCTGCGTTGTGGCAAGGTCCGTGTTCACCGGGACAGTGTAGCCGCGCCGCGGCGCCCGCGGCAATTCCGGAGGGAGCTCGACATGAAGAGGATTTTCGTCGCAACGACCACAGCTGCTCTGCTTGCCGTTCCGTTCGCGGCGGCGGCGCAGGAAAGAGCCGCCGTCGCAGTGGCCCAGACCGAAGCGATCGTGAAAGTCATCAAGATAGATCGCAAGGCGCGCACCGTGACCTTCCAGGGCCCCAGGGGAAGAACGGAGACGCTGACGGTTCCGAAGGAAGCCCAGAACTTCGACCGGGTCAAGGTCGGCTCGTCCTTCAAGGTCCGTTACGTGGAGGCCATGGCGGTGGCGTTGCAGCGCGGCGCGACGGCGTCGGTTTCGACGGGCCGCACGGTGCAGCTCGCCCCGAAGGGCGGCACGCCGGGCGGTGTCGTGACCGACACGGTTACTCTTCGCGCTACGGTCGAGGCGATCGATTACGCCAGCCGCGAGATCGCGCTCAAGGGGCCCAAGGGGAAGGTAGTGGCGCTTAAGGTGGCCGACGAGGTTGAGGGCTTCGCCGACGTCAAGGTCGGAGACTCGGTCGCCGTGGCCTACACGCAGGCGCTGGCGCTGCAGATGCTGCCGGAAGAGAGCGGCAAGCCGAAAGCGGCCCCGACGCCGAAGAAAGACTAGCCGGGCTTCGTGCACCGGTTGTCCACGGAGTCTATATTTGGTTTGGTGAAGCGAATCCTCGCATGGGTCGTTGCCGCGGCGCTCGCCGGTTGCGTCACGATCTCTTCCTCACTGATCGGGACTTACGCCGGTGTTCTGCCCTGCGCGGACTGCGCGGGGATCCTGACCGAGCTGCGCCTGTACGCGGAGCAACCTTCGGGGCGCGCGGCGCGCTACGAGCTCACCGAGACCTACCTGGCCTCGCGGGAGGGTGACCGCAGCATCGGGACGGCAGGCCGATGGACGACCGTGCGCGGATCGGCGAGCGACAAGGACGCCACGGTGATCCAGATCGACCTCGGCCGCATCGATGCGCTGCTGAATTTCCTGCGGATCGGAGACGACGAGCTGCGCCTGCTCGACCGAAATCGGCGCGAGATCGTGTCGCGGGCTCCCCACTCCCTCTACCGGGTTTCGGAGTTGCCGGCGGCGACACTAGCCGAGAACGATTCAGGGCAGGCGATCGACGTCGAGCCTGGGCAGCGCGTCTTCGTGGTTCTCGGTTCCAATCGCGCGACCGGCTACGGGTGGACGCTCGACGCTTGGGTCCCGGGTGCGCTGACGAGCCTCGGGGAACCGGTCTACGCGCGAGGCGCTTCCCTCCCCGGGGAAGGCGGGACCGAAATCTGGATGTTTCGGGCGAGCGGGACCGGAAAGCAGCAACTCAACTTCCAGTACCGCCGTCCATCGGAGCGCGACGTACCCGCTGCCAAGACCGTGAGCTATACCATCAGCGTGCGCTGAACGTGTCAGCCGCGCGTCTCCATTGACGAGGGTACTATTGCAGCACTGGAGATCGAAATGAAACGCTTGAGGAATGCTTGTGCAATGTGGCTGTTCGCCGTGTTCGTCTCCCTGCCCGCCGCTCGCGCGCAGGACGCCGCAAAGGCGCCCGCGCAGCAGTTCAAGCCCGAGGAGCTCGAGGCGCTCGTCGCGCCGATCGCGCTCTATCCCGACGCGCTGCTCGCACAGGTGCTGATGGCATCGACTTACCCGCTCGAGGTCGTCGAGGCGGCGCGCTGGTCGAAGGCCAACCCGGGCCTCAAGGAGCAGGCGTTGCAGGATGCGCTGCAGAAGCAGACCTGGGATCCGAGCGTGAAGTCGCTCGCGGCCTTTCCGACGGTCCTGCAGATGATGAACGAGAAGCTCGATATGACCCAGAAGCTGGGTGACGCCTTCCTCGGGCAGCAGAAGGACGTGATGGACGCGGTGCAGCGCCTGCGCGCCAAGGCGCAGGCGGCGGGGAATCTCAAGTCGGGCAAAGAGCAAACGATTACCACGGAGCAGGACGGCAACAGCACGGTTTACATAATCGAGCCTACGCAGCCCGACGTCGTCTATGTGCCGAGCTACAGCACGACGGTGGTATACGGGCCCTGGCCGTATCCGATGTATCCGCCGTACTACTATCCGCCACCTCCGGGCTATGCGCCGGGCGGAATCTTCTTCGGATTCACCGTGGGCATCATCATCGGCTCGGCGTGGGGCCATTGCAACTGGCGCGGCGGCAGCGTGAGCATCAACGTCAACAACTACAACCGCGTCAACCACACCAACATCAGCAACGGGAACTGGCAGCACAGCCCGGAACACCGCAAGGGCGTTCAATACCGTGATCAAGGCAGCCAGCAGAAGTTCGGCAAGGGACAGGGGCAGGGCGCCGAATCGCGCGAGGCTTTCCGTGGCCGCGCCGAAGCGGGACAGCGGGACATCGCTCAGGGCGGCAGCGAAAAATTCGGCGGCGGGGGACCCGGTGACCGGGCGGGCGGCGCCGATCGCGGCGACGGTGCCTTCGACGGCGTCGGGCGTGGCGGCGAGTCGCGCGACTTCAGCGACCGCGGAGCCGCGAGCCGGGGCGGCGGTGGTTCCCAAGGTGGCGGAGGCTTCCAGGGCGGGGGTCGCGGCGGTGCGGGGGGCGGCGGTTTCCACGGCGGCGGCGGTCGCGGCGGCGGTGGCGGTCGCGGCGGCGGTGGCAGGGGCAGGTAAGACAGTGAAGGAGCCGAAGATGATCTTCGTTCCGAGATGTATGCGGGCGGGCGCTGCGCTGCTGGCGGCCAGCTTGCTTGCGACAACGGTTTGTTACGCCGCCGGCGCGAAGCGGTTCGCCTCGCCGGAGCAGGCGGTGCAGGAGCTGATCGCCGCCGCGCGGGCGGGCGATTCCGCGGCACTGCTCGCCGTGCTCGGTCCGGATGCCAGGGAAGTCGTCCGCTCCGGCGACGCCGCTGCCGACAAGGAGGCTCGCGGGCGTTTCGTAAAGGCTTTTACGGAAGCGAACAAGCTGACGAAGACGGAGAACGGCTTAGCGCTCCTCGTCATCGGCAAGGACGAGTGGATATTCCCCATCCCGATCGTGAAAGATGCCTCCGGCTGGTATTTCGATACCGAGGAAGGAAAGGAGGAGATCCTCAACCGGCGCATCGGCCGCAACGAGCTCTCGGCCATCAGGGCGGTGCAGGCCTACGTGGACGCCCAGCGGGAGTACTACCAGCGCAATCCCCAGAACGACAAGCTGCTGCAGTACGCGCAGAAGTTCGCGAGCAGCAAAGACAGGCGCGATGGACTCTATTTCCCGGTCAAGGCCGGTGAGCCGGCGAGCCCGCTCGGACCGCTGTTCGACCGGATGCAGGCCGGCTTGAAGGGTGGTGCGGCGAAGCGCGCGCCCTACCATGGCTACTACTATCGCATCCTCAAGGGGCAGGGGGCCGACGCGCCGGGCGGTGCCTACGACTACATAGCGCAAGGCCGCATGATCGGAGGCTTCGCGCTGGTCGCGTGGCCGGCTGCGTACGGCAACACGGGCGTCATGACCTTTCTCGTGAACCATGACGGGGTCGTGTTCCAGAAGGACCTCGGTCCCGGTACCGCCGCGGCGGTACAGAAGATGACGCGCTTCAATCCCGACAAGAGCTGGAAGCCCGCATTGTCCGACCCGCGCCGGCCTTGAGGCCGCCGTGACGCTTTTCACCCGGCCCCGGCTGATCCGCGCCGCGCGCTACGCCGGGTACGCTGTAGTCGCGCTCGTCGCCCTAGTTGTGGTGGCGGCGCTCGTCCTCCCGGCGTTCCTCGATACGCAGCGCGTTGAAAGGGAACTCCAGGCGAAGCTCTCGCAGTGGGTGAACGGGGAGATCGCCTGGGAAAAACTCGAGATCCGGCTGCTGCCTTCGCCGCGCGGCGCACTCAGCCGGGTGCGGGCCGAAATCCCGGGGGTGGCGAGCGTACGCGCGGCGGAAGTCGAAGCGCGTCTGCGGCTGCT
>Ga0326726_10006968_pt1 | contig 10143 bp, 8 predicted proteins | sample MHFenrmetagenome_2_FD_207603 | JGI IMG/M metagenome (GOLD analysis project Ga0326726, IMG submission 207603) | Lab enriched peat soil microbial communities from Michigan Hollow, Ithaca, NY, United States - MHF15MN | ecosystem: Environmental > Terrestrial > Soil > Wetlands > Peat | place: USA... | reverse complement strand
CCTTCCCCGACGAGGCCGGCCGCCAGGCGCACCTGACGGGCCGCGTCGCGGCGGCCCTGATGGCGAAGGCCCCGGAGCTTCTCGCCTCGGCGCCCTCGATCGAGAAGGTGGACGTTCTCGCGGCCAAGCTTCCCTGAGCCGGACCGCGCCGCCGCGTCAGCCCGCCGCGAACGCCTCCGCCAGGAACTGCTCGAGCTCGCGCTTGTGGACGGCGGCGTTGCCCGTCGCCGGTGAGGGCGACGGGGCGCGGCCGACGTACCGGAGCTCCGCGGCCGCGGGCAGGAACTCGGCCGAGCGCTCGCGGACGAAGGACCAGGCGCCCATGTTCTTCGGCTCCTCCTGGACCCAGACGGCTTCGCGCAGTCGCGGGTAACCGGCGGCGACCGCCTTCAGCCGCTCCTGCGGGAAGGGATAGAGCTGCTCGACGCGGACGACCGCGATGCGGGCGTCGGCCCGCTTCGCCTTCTCGGCGCGCAGATCGTAGTAGACCTTCCCCGAGCAGAAGAGGACGCGCTCGACGGCGCCGCGGTCGCGGACTTCCGGGTCGTCGAGGACGACGCGGAAACCGCCGGCCGTCAGCGCCTCGAGAGGCGAGGCGGCTGCCGGCAGCCGCAGCAGGCTCTTCGGCGAGAAGAGAATGAACGGCTTGCCCTGGGGTTGGCGCATCTGCCGGCGCAGGAGGTGGAAGTACTGCGCCGGAGTCGTGGCGTTGACGACCTGCAGGTTCCCGTCGGCGCAAAGCTGCAGGTAGCGCTCGATGCGCGCGCTCGAGTGCTCGGGGCCCTGGCCCTCGGAGCCGTGGGGCAGGAGCATGCCCATGCGCGTGGTCTGCCGCCACTTGTCCTCGGCCGAGGCGATGAACTGGTCGACGATGACCTGCGCGCCGTTGGCGAAATCGCCGAACTGGGCTTCCCAGAGCACGAGGGCTTCCGGCCACTCGACGCTGTACCCGTACTCGAAGCCGAGGACGGCGAACTCCGAGAGCGGGCTGTCGGACACCTCGAAAGGCGCCTGCTTCGGGTCGAGGGTCGCCAGAGGGCCCCAGAGGTCACCGGTCAGCGTGTCGTGGAGCAGGGCGTGGCGCTGCGAGAACGTGCCGCGGCTCGAGTCCTGGCCGCTGACGCGGATGGGAGTCCCCTCGAGCAGCAGCGACCCGAATGCCAGCGCCTCGGCGGTGCCCCAGTCGAGCGGCAAGGCGCCCTCGGCCATCTTCGCGCGGCGCGCGAGCTGCTGGACCATCTTGGGATTCAGGTTGAAGCCCGGGGGCACGGTCGTCAGGACGCGCCCGATCCGAGCGAGCGTCTCGCGCGGGACGCCGGTCTCCACCTCGACGACGGCGCCGTCGCCCTGCGCCGCTGCAGGGGCTGCCGCGCGCGACCGTTCGGCGGCCTGCTTGGCCGCGACGAGAGCCGCCTCGTACTCGGCGACCTGCCGGGCCTCGAGGTCGCCGACCTCGGCCTCGGTGAGCACGCCGTCGCGCACCAGCCGCCGGGCGTAGAGCGTCCGCACGCCCGGGTGCGCCTCGATCGCGCGGTACATGAGCGGCTGCGTGTACGTGGGCTCGTCGCCCTCGTTGTGTCCGTGGCGGCGGAAGCCGATCAGGTCGATCACGACGTCCTTGTGAAACTGCTGCCGGTAGTCGAGGGCGATCTCGAGGACGCGGTACGCGGCCTCCGGGTCGTCGGCGTTGACGTGGAAGATCGGGACCTGGATGATCTTCGCCACGTCGGTCGAGTAGGTGGACGAACGCCCCTTCGATGGCGGCGTCGTGAACCCGATCTGGTTGTTGACGACGACGTGGATGGTGCCGCCCGTCCGATAGCCCGGCAGCTGCGAGAGGTTCAGGACCTCGGCCACCATGCCCTGCCCGGCGAAGGCGGCGTCGCCATGGAGCAGCACCGGCAGAACGCGCTTCCAGGCCGCGGGGCCGTGGCCCGCCAGCCGTTCCTGCTTGGCGCGCACGACGCCCTCGACGACCGGGTCCACGGCCTCGAGGTGCGAGGGATTCGACTCGACCTGGATCGCGACGTCTCGGCCGGACTCCGAGCGGCGCACCGTGCGCGCGCCCTGGTGGTACTTCACGTCGCCCTCGTCGGCCGGGAAGTCCGGGTGCACGACGCCCTCGAAGCCGCTGAAGATGCGCTCCGCCGAGTTGCCGACGACGTTGGCCAGGATGTTCAACCGCCCGCGGTGGGACATGCCGATGACGACCTCGTCCACGCCGCGCGCGGCGGCCCCCTCGACGAGCCGGTCGAGGAGCGGTATGGCCGTGTCGCAGCCCTCGACCGAGTACCGACGCTGGCCGAGGAACTTCGTGCCGAGGAAGCGCTCGAATTCCTCGGCCGCGATGAGCTTCTTCAGGAGCCCCCGGCGGGTGTCGGCCGGGAGGGGCTCGCCCGCGGTCGCGGCGGCGATGCGCTCGCGGACCCAGTATTTCTCGGTCGGACTCGAGATGTAGCGGTACTCGGTGCCGATCTTGCCGCAGTACACGCGGCGCATCACCGCGATGATCTGCCGCAGCGGCAACCGGTCGCCGCCCTTCAGGCCTCCGGACCAGAACTCCCGGTCGAGGTCCCAGATCGTCAGGCCATACGTCTCGAGGTCGAGCTCCGGGTGGTGTGCGATCTCGCGCGAGCGCAGCGGGTCGATGTCGGCGAGCAGGTGCCCGCGCACGCGGTAGGCGTTGATGAGCTCGAGCACGCGCGCCTGCTTGGCGATCTCGTCGGTGTGGCCGTCGGAGAGCAGGGGCGGGTTCCTGTCGGCCTCCCAGCGGAACGGGCGGAAGGGGATCCCGAGGTCCGCGAAGACGCCTTCGTAGAAGCCATGCTCGCCCAGGAGCAGCTCCTCGACGCGGGCGAGGAAGGCGCCCGACTCGGCGCCCTGGATGATGCGGTGGTCGTAGGTCGACGTGAAGGTCACGACCTTCGAGATGGCCAGGCGCGACAGCGTGGACGGGGCCATCGCGCGAAACTGCGCGGGGTACTCGATCGCACCCGTCGCGATGATCGCGCCCTGCCCCGGCATCAGGCGCGGGACCGAGGCCGTCGTGCCCAGCGTCCCGGGATTCGTGAGCGAGATGGTCGTCCCTTCGAAGTCCGAGAGCTTGATTCTTCCGGTCCGCGCCCGCGTCACGACGTCGTCCGCGGCGGCCGCGAACTCGGCGAAGTTCATCGCCTCGACGCCCTTGACGTTGGGCACGAGCAGCGTGCGCGTGCCGTCCGCCTTCGCGACGTCCACGGCGAGGCCGAAGCGAATCTCGGGGCGGCGCACGCGGGCGGGCTCGCCGCTCGAGCCGTCGAACGCGTCATTCATCCCGGGGAAGGCCTCGAGGGCCTGGATCACCGCCCACGAGACGAGGTGCGTGAACGAGACCTTCGACTGCTCGATCGCGGCGCGGTGATCGTTGATCAGGCGCCGGTTCTCGTCGGCGAGCTTGATGGGGACCTGCCGCTGCGTCGTCGCGGTCGGAACGGCGAGGCTCGCCTCCATGTTCTCGGCGATCCGCAGGGCGCCCCCGCGGATCGGCACGCGCTCGCCCTCGACGGCCGGTCCGAGCGGCGTCGCCGGGCTGACGGCGCGCGCGGGCTCGGCAGCGGGCGGGGCCGCGGCGGGGGGTTCCGGCTGGCCGAACCGCTCGTCGAAATACCGGCGCCACTCGTCGTCCACCGAGGAGGGGTTGGCGCGATACCGGGCGTAGAGCTCCGCGACGTAGCTGGCGTTGCCGCCGAACTCGGCCGCGAGCTCCTCGGACAGGTCGATCCCGGGCGTGCGGGTTGCCATGAGGAGCCGGATTCTATGGCGAATCGGCCCCGGCGCGGGAGCGCCGCCCTGATACCATTTCCCGACCTGCACGAGGAGAATTCGTTGACGAGGACGCTGCGTTTTCTGGCTGCCCCGCTGCTCGCCCTCGCGGCCGCGGCCGTTGCGCGGGCCGCCGAGCCCGGGCCCCTGACCGCGGAGAGCGTGAAGGCGGCGGGCCTGCTGCGCGACCAGGTCGTCTCCGGATCGCGGGCCTCCGACTGGGTGCGCGAAATCACCGAGCGGGCCGGCCCGCGCCTGGCGGGCTCACCCGGTGACCGGGCCGCCGTGGCGGTCGCGCTCGAGCTCCTGAAGACGATCGGGTTTTCGAACGTTCGGGCGGAAAAAGCGACCGTCCCCGTCTGGGCGCGGGCCTCCGAACGCGGAGAGGTGACGGCTCCCGTGTCGCAGAAACTCGCCCTCGCGGCGCTCGGCGGCAGCGTCGCGACCCCGGAGGGCGGCGTCGAGGCCGAGGTTCTGGGCGTGCGCTCCTACGAGGAGCTCGTGGCGAAGAAGGACGCGGTGCGCGGCCGGATCGTCTTTTACGACGTGCCGACCGCGCGCACGAAAGACTTCACCGGTTACGGGCGCAGCGTCGTCTACCGCAGCGACGGCGCGTCGCGCGCCGCGAAGTACGGCGCCGTCGGCGTTCTCATCCGCTCGATCGGCACCGACGGCAACCGCCTCCCCCATACGGGCGGCCTCCGGTATGCCGCGGACGAGCCGCGGATCCCGGCGGCGGCGCTCTCGATCCCCGACGCGGACCTCGTCGCCTTCCTGCTGTCGCGCGGCGGTCCCGTCCGGATCCGGTTCGCTCTTGCCTGCGGCGAGCAGCCGGACGGGGAGTCCGCCAACGTGATCGGCGAGGTCGTCGGGCGCGAGAAGCCCGACGAGATCGTGGTCCTCGGCGCTCATCTCGACTCGTGGGACCTCGGCCGGGGGGCGATCGACGACGGGGCCGGATGCGGCATCGTCATCGAGGCCGCGCGCCAGATCGCCGCATTGCCGGAAAGGCCGCGGCGCACGATTCGCGTCGTCCTCTTCGCCAACGAGGAGAACGGTCTGGCCGGGGGCAAGGCCTATGCCGCCGCGCACGCGGCGGAGCTGCCGCGCCACGCCGCCGCGCTCGAGGCCGACCAGGGGACGGGCCGTCCGCTCGGCCTCTCGTGGAACGCCGGCCCGACGGCCGAGCCGCTCCTTTCCCAGATCGCCGGGATCCTTCGCGCCCTCGACGCCGAGGAGCTGACGGCCGGGGGCGAGGGCGGCGCCGACATCTCGCGGATGCTGCCGGCGGGCGTGCCGCTCATCGGCCTCTCGCAGGACGCTTCGACCTACTTCGACTTTCACCACACGGCCAACGACACCTTCGACAAGATCGTCCCGAAGGACCTCGACCGCGCGGCGGCGGCGGCGGCCGTCGCCGCCTGGTGCCTGGCCGAGACGCCCGGGTTGCCCGAGCGCGTTCCGGCCGACAAGCGGAAGCTCTCCTGGTGAGACGCGGACTCGTGCTCGCCGCGGCCGTGTTCCTGACCGCGGGATCCCTGCGCGCCGAGCTCGACCCGGGGACCGCCGAGCGCTTCGCGAAGCTGGCGCTGGCCTGCCTCGACCGCGAGTACCCGAACAAGCCGGAGCAGGTCCTCGACGGGGCCGCCGACGTCAAGGCGCCGCGCGACGTCCATCCCGCTTTCTACGGCTGCTACGACTGGCACTCTTCGGTCCACGGCCACTGGATGCTCGCGCGCCTGCTCGGCGTCGCGCCGGACCTCGCCCCGGGAAATCGCATCCGCGAAAGCCTGGAGACCCACTTCTCCGACGCCGCGATCGCGGCCGAGACGCAGTACTTGAAGACGCCGGGAGCGCGCACCTTCGAGCGGCCCTACGGGTGGGCCTGGACGCTTCGCCTCGTCGCCGAGCTCCACGCCTCCAAGGACCCGCAGGAGCAGGCCTGGCGTGGCCGCCTCCGGCCGCTCGAGGACGCGATCGTCGGCCGCTTCCAGGAGTACCTGCCGAAGCTGACGCTCCCGGTCCGCAGCGGGGTGCATCCCGACACCGCCTTCGCGCTCGCGCAGGCTCTCGACTACGCCCGCGCGACCGGCCGCAGGGATTTCGAGAAGATCCTGCTGTCGCGCGCCAGCTTCTACTACGGCCAGGACCGCGCATGCCCGCTCGCCTACGAGCCGTCGGGCGAAGACTTCTTTTCGCCGTGCCTCGCCGAGGCGGACCTGATGCGCCGCGTGCTCCCGCCCAAGGAGTTCGGCAAGTGGCTCAAGCGCTTCCTCCCGCAGTTGTCCGCGCACAAGGCGTTTGCGCTCGCGCCCGCGACCGTCACGGATCCGACGGACCCGCGCCTGGTCCACCTCGACGGCCTGAACCTCTCCCGCGCCTGGATGCTGCGCGGGATCGCCCAGGGTCTTGCGCCCTCCGACGCCCGCCGCGCCGTCCTTCTCAAGGCCGAGGCCGCCCACGAGGTGGCGGGCCTGGCGCGCGTCACCTCCGGCGACTACGCCGGCGAGCACTGGCTCGCGTCGTTCGCGGTTTACCTGCTGACGGATCCGCCGAGCGGCCGGTGAGCCGCGACCGCTCCGCCCTCCGACGCCGATCTACCGGCCGCTGATCTTGACCTTCTCCCGCACCGCCTGGACCTCGGGGTGCTGGAAACCGAGCAGTTCGGCGATGCGGCGGGCGAGCTGGTTCTCGACGGCCGTGAGCTGGCCATCGGCGTAGACGACGCCCCAGATCACCTCGACCAGGCGCAGGCGCTGCTCCCGACTGAAGTTCTCGCCCACGAGCTTCGTGAACTGGTACAGGTCGACACTCTCGCGGCGCTCGGCCTCTGCCAGGCGTACCACGTCCTCGACGTCGGCCGCGGGAACGCCGAGGTCCTCGCGCACGGCACGTAAAATCCGTTCGCGCTCCTCCGGCGCGAAGACCTCGTCGGCGTGCGCGATCTCGAGCAGCAGCGCGCATGCGGCGATAGCGACGGGGTCCGGGCGGTGCGGCTCCCCCGGAGAGGACAGTTTCGAGGAGAAGAACTGGCGAATTTCGTGGATGCCCATCGGGAGAGTCTATGGGAGAGGGAGGGGCCGAGGACCCGGCTTCAGAAACCTTTTCCCGGCGCCGAGCGTATTGGTCTGCAGGTGACATGATGACGCGCCGCGACCTCGAAACCCTGCTGCTGACGCTCGAATCGACTCCGGCCCTGCTGCGCCGTGCAGCCGCCTCCTTCCCTCCCGGTCAGGTCCGGATGCGGCCGGCCCGGGGCGGGTTTTCCTTCGTCGAGAACGTCTGGCACCTCGCCGACCTCGAGCGCGAAGGCTATGGCGTGCGCATCGCGCGCATCCTCGGCGAAGACAACCCGGCCCTCGAGAACTTCGACGGCGACCGGATGGCCCGCGAGCGCGGCTACCAGGAGAAGGACATCGAGCGGGGGCTCGCGCTCTTCACGCGCGCCCGCGCCGCGAACCTCGATGTGCTCCGCCGCCTCGCGGGAACCCAGTGGGACCGCTCGGGCTCGCAGGAAGGCGTCGGCCGCATCACGCTGGCCGACATCCCGCGCATGATGGCCGAGCACGACCGCTCGCACGGCGACGAGATCGGAGACCTCGTCTCGCTCGTCCGGGGCGCGCCGGTCGGGAAGCGCTCCCACGGCGGCTCCGCCGTCGCTTGAGACCTGCGGTGGCGTAACGCCCGCCCTCTCCCCAGGGACGAAAGGGTCAGGCCGCGGCCCTGCGTCCCTTCAGCCACTCGCGCGCGAACGCGATGATCCCGGGGAGGATCGAGAGAAAGATCACGAGGACGATCACGATCTCGATGTGCTCCTTCACGCCGGGGATCTGCCCGAGGAAGTAGCCGATCAGCGTCATCGACAGGACCCAGAGGGCGCCGCCGAAGACGTTGAAGGACAGGAACCGCCGGTACTCCATCCCGCCCATCCCCGCGACGACCGGCGCGAACGTCCGCACGATCGGCATGAACCGTGCGAGGACGATGGTCTTCCCGCCGTGCTTCTCGTAGAAGTCGTGGGCCCGCCGCAGGTGCTGAGGATTGAACAGCATGGACTTCGGGCGGGTGAAGAGCGCGGGCCCCGTCTTGCGGCCGAACCAGTACCCCACCGTGTCGCCGAGGATCGCGGCGGCGATGAGGATCACGTTCAGGTGCAGGATGTTGAGCTGGCCCGTCCCGGCGAACACGCCCGCGGTGACGAGCAGCGAGTCGCCGGGCAGGAAGAAGCCCACGAGCAGGCCCGTCTCGGCGAAGACGATGATCGTCATCGCCGTCAGGCCGCCGACCCGGACGAGCGTCTCGACGTCGGTGACCTGGTGGAAGATGTGCTTGAACCACTCCATCGTGCCGTGCCGGCATGGTAACAGGCTTCGGATAGGATTTCCGTCATGCCCGAATACACCGACGAGCACGCCCGCGCGGGCATCGACGCGAAGCTGCCCGAAATCGAAACCTGGCCGAACCAGTATCCCGACTACGAGATCGCGGTCGAAGTCCCGGAGTACAACGCGATCTGCCCGAAGACGGGGCTGCCGGACTTCGGCCACCTCACGATCCGCTACGTGCCCGACCGGCTCTGCCTCGAGCTGAAATCGCTCAAGCTCTACATCGTCGCGTACCGCAACCTCGGGATTTTCTACGAGAACGCCGTCAACCGGATCCTCGACGACTGTGTGGCCGCGTGCCGCCCGAAGCGCATGACGATCACGGGCACCTTCTCCTCGCGGGGCGGGATCTCGTCGACGATCGAGGCGCGCTACCCGCGCGAGACGGCGGCGGGGTTGCGAAACTCCTCGTAGAGCGCGTCGCGGAGCATGCGCGTCGCGGTCCCGGCCTTGCCGCCGCCGACCGGGCGGCCCTCGACCGAGACGAGCGGATAGGTCCAGAGCGTCGTCGAAGCGAGGAAGACCTCCTGCGCGGCGTACATCTCTTCGACTGTGAACGCGCGCTCTTCGATCGCGAGGCCGAGGCGCCGGGCGGCCTCGATCACCGCGCCTCGCGTGACGCCGGGCAGGATGCGCGGCCCGTTGGGCGCCGTGCGCAGAACGCCCTTCGAGACCAGGAAGAGGTTGGCCTTGGTGGCCTCGAGACAGAAGCCGTCCCGGACGAGGATCGCGTCGATCGCGCCGGCCTCTCGCGCCTTCTGCGCCGCGAGGACGTTGGGAAGCAGCATGACGCTCTTGATGTCGCAGCGCCCCCACCGCTCGTCGGTCAGGAGGATCGCGCGGCCTCCCTCCGGAGGAGGCGGCGGGTCGACCTCGCGAGCAAATGCGAAGACCGTCGGCTTCGTGCCCTCGGGCGGGAAGGCATGGTAGCGGGGGGCGGCGCCCCGCGAGACCTGGGCGTAGACGAACGCGTCCCTGTCGGCCAGGCCGTTTTCCTCGAGGAGGCGCTTGCCGGCCGCCTCGAAGAAGTCGGTTGTCGCCGCGATGCGGATCGCCGCGAGGCCCTCGCGCATCCGATCGAGGTGCTCGGCCAGGCGGTACGGGCGCCCGCGGTCGTAGCGGACGACCTCGTAGATCGCGTCGGCGAACAGGAAGCCGCGGTCCAGCGGCGAGATGCCGGCCTCGGATTCGGGCAGGAACCGGCCGTTCAGATACAGGATCGGCATGGCCGGGATGCTATCAGCGGCCCCGGCGGGCCTCGAAGTCGCGCACCGCGCGGTCGAGGTCCGGATCTCCCGCGAGTCCCCGGTACGCGGCCTCGGCCGCCGGCAGCCGCGCGGCCAGGGCCTCGCGGCGCGGCCGGCGCAGCAGGTCGCGCGCGGCCGAGAGCGCGGCGGGGGCCGCGGCGAGAACCCTCCCGGCCAGGGACTCGGTCTCGGAGGACAGCTCCGGCCCGGGCACGGCGCGGGAGGCAAACCCCGCTTGCGCCGCCTCGCGCCCGGAAACCGTGCGCCCCGACAGGATCCACTCGATCGCGCGCGCCTCGCCCACCCGCGCCGGCAACAGAACCGCCGCTCCCGGCGGGAAGCACGCGAGGCGAATCTCCGGAAAGCCGATCCGCGCATCCTCTGCCGCGAGGACGAGGTCGCAGGCCGCCACGATTTCCGCTCCTCCGCCCAGACAGGCGCCCGACACGACGGCCAGGGTGACCGCGGGAGACTCGACGAGCGCCTCGAGAACGCCGCGCATCGCGGCGAGCATTCGCTCGATGAGCGCGGGCTCGGGCCGGTGAGCCGCGACGTCCACACCCGCCGAGAAAGCCTTCGGGAGCCCCTTCAGCACGAGGAGCCGGGCCGGAGAACAGGCGCGAACGGCCCGCGCGAGCTCGTCGAGGCCGGCGGCGCCGAGGACGTTGACCGGCGCGAACCCGAGCGCGACGTCCGCCCGGTCTCCCCCG
>Ga0326726_10006967_pt1 | contig 10144 bp, 9 predicted proteins | sample MHFenrmetagenome_2_FD_207603 | JGI IMG/M metagenome (GOLD analysis project Ga0326726, IMG submission 207603) | Lab enriched peat soil microbial communities from Michigan Hollow, Ithaca, NY, United States - MHF15MN | ecosystem: Environmental > Terrestrial > Soil > Wetlands > Peat | place: USA... | reverse complement strand
TGCCGGAACGCGGCGAGGTTGAAATCGGCGTCGAGCTCGCGATTGAGCCGGCTCAGAAGATTGAGATTGAACGCCGCGGTGACGCCGCGGCGGTCGTCGTAGGCCGCGTTGAGCGTCCGCTCGTCCTTGCGCCGGTCGACGCCGAGGATGAGGGCGCCCGTCGGCCCGATCGTGCGGCGCAGCCGGCTCAGGAACGCCGCCGCTTCGGCCGGATGAAAGTTGCCGATCGTCGACCCGGGGAAGAACGCGACGCGGCGCATGCCCCACGGCGCGGCCGGCAGGTGCACGGGGCGCGTGTAGTCGGCGCAGACGGGCGTCACCGCGACGGCGGGATAGAGCGCGCGCAGCTCCGCCGCCACGCGCCCGAGCTGATCGCCCGAGATGTCGATCGGGACGTACGCCGCCGGCTCGCGGAGCGCGTCGAGCAGCAGGCGCACCTTTTCGCCGGCGCCGCTGCCGTACTCGACGAGCGTGCAGCGCGGTCCGGCCAGCTCGGCGAGCTCGCCGAGGCACTCGCGGAGAATCGACAGCTCGGTGCGCGTGAGATAGTACTCATCGAGGCGACAGATCTCCTCGAACAGCTTCGCGCCGGCGTCGTCGTAGAACAGCTTGGGCGGGAGCGTCTTCGGCACCGCGCGCAGCCCCGTGAGCACTTCGCGGAGCAGCGCGTCGTCGTGCGGCGCGCGGCGCGGCGCGAGCGGGCGGCGGAACGATAGCGGGTTGGTCACACGTTCCTCGCGAGGCGAATGCCGGTGAACTGCCACCGGGCGTTCGACGGGAAGAAGTTTCGATAGGTGAGGCGCGCGTGCGACCTGGGCGTTGCACAAGACGCGCCGCGCAGGACCCACTGGTCGCACATCCACTTGCCGTTGTATTCGCCGATCGCGCCGGCAGACGGCGCGTAGCCCGGATAGGCGACGTAGGGACTCTGCGTCCACTGCCAGACGTCGCCATAGAGCTGCGAGAGCGCGCCCGACTCCAGCGGCGCGGGCGCCGGATGCATGCGACGCGCGTCGACGAAGGGGCCGTCGATCGCGGCAGTGCCCGCGGCGACTTCCCACTCTTGCTCGGTGGGCAGCCGGCAACCGGCCCACCGCGCGAACGCGTCCGCCTCGAAGTAGCTCACGTGACACACCGGATCGGTCGCGCGCAGGGCGTGCGTGCCCGACAGCGTGAACTCCATCCACGCATCGCCGTCCCGCTCCCAGTACATCGGGCTGGTCCAGCGTTGCTCACCGACTGTCGCCCACCCGTTCGACAGCCAGAGCTCCGGCCGCCGATAGCCGCCGTCGGCGATGAACTCGAGATACTCCGCGTTCGTGACGAGCCGCGACGCGATCTCGCAGCCGTCGAGGAACACGCGATGCGCCGGCGATTCGTTGTCGAACGCGAAGTCCGCGGTCGTCTCCACGTCGTGGCCGATGCGATGCACGCCCGTGGGAACCCGGTGCCACGCGACCGGCGCGGCGGCATCCACGGTTGCGGCGAGCGGCTCGCGATACGCGGGGCGCAGCGGGTTCATCCAGAACACGTGCTTGATGTCCGTGAGCAGCAGCTCCTGATGCTGCTGCTCGTGGTGGAGCCCCAGCTCGATGAGCGGCGCCGCCGGATGTCGCGAATCCGCGTCTACGTCGTGAAGCAGGCGGGCCATGTGCTCGTCGACGTGCGCGCGGTACTCGAACACCTCGCCCACCGTGGGGCGCGTGACGATGCCGCGCTTCGCTCGGCAGTGCCGCTCACCCGCCTGCACGTAGTACGAGTTGAACAGAAACGAGTACTTCGGGTTCGGCGAGACATAGGCGTCGTCGAACGGCGCCAGCACGAACGTCTCGAAGAACCAGCTCGTGTGCGCGAGGTGCCACTTCGTGGGGCTCACGTCGCTCATCGTGCTGACGACGTAGTCCTCGATCTCAAGCGGTGCGCACAAGGCTTCGGTCTGCCCTCGCACCTCGCGATAGCGCGCGGCGAGCGTGAGCGCGGACGCGTGCGGCGGCGTCGCGATTCTGGCAGCGGTCGTCACGGCTATCCCTCGAAGGTCAGGGTCGGCGTCACGGAACGATTGGCTCGGTCGCACCACGAGCCAAGCCACTAGTGATTTGGGAGGGAGAAAGTTCCACGGGGCGCCAAGGAATGCAAATCCCGGCGGCACACGGCGCCCGATGCTCCGGCGCCAAAGGCTGTGCCCGGCTGGGCCAGCTCCCCAAACGGGGCGCGCGCGGATGCCGCGGCGCGCTACCCCGAGACCTCTAGTCCGCGCGGCGCGCGGACAGTCGGCGCCAAATCGCGGCGTCCCGCGATCGCGCTCTTCTCACACCGCGATGGCGGCTACTTCTTCGTGTAGACGAAGGTATTCGTGACTTTGCCGTCCACGATCGCGAAACTGAGCTGGTTCGTCGCCCAGGTGATCTGGCCAGTCGAGCCGTCCTGGCCGTCGGTCAGGCTGATCGTCGTGCCGCTCAGCAACCACGTGCCGCCCGTGCTGTCGACGAACGTCTCGACGTTGCCCGGAATGGTCTGGCGGTAGGTCGTGACGAGCGAGTACTTGCCGTCGTTCGTCAGGCCGATGTTTCCGGTCGTGACCTCGTAGGTATAGTTCACCTCCGAGTAGATGGCGACGGGCAGACTCTTGCCGTTCACAGTCGAGATCGTGTAGCTGCCGACCGGGGAGGACGGTGGCGGCGGCGCATTGCCCGGGCCCGTCGTGTCACTGCCGCAGGCCGCGATCCAGGCCAACGCGGCGCAGAGTGCCACGCGCCCTAACGTCGGCGCTCGACCGATCGTCCATCGTGATGTACCGTACGCCGTGCGGGATTCTTTCATAGAGCCCTTCCTCTTCATGCGTGTCATGCGTGTTCGCTTCGTCGTGGGTCTCGCCCTCGCTCTCCTCGCCGCCTGCGGCTCGGACAAGACATCGGGCGTGACGCCCCCCGGCTCGACCAACAAGACCGTCGATATCTTCACAGTCGGTGACACCTTCAGTCCCACTTTCGCAACGCTGTCCGTCGGCGACACGGCCCGCTGGAACTTCGCGGGCGGGTCCGACGGTCAGGGTCACAACGTTCGCTTCACTCCCCGCGTCGCCAGTACGCCGGCCGACGTCAACGTCCTCAAGACCGGCACCGCGTCGCGCGTCTTCACCACGAAAGGCACCTACAACTACGTCTGCGACGTCCATCCGGGGATGAACGCGCAAATCGTCGTGCAATAGCTACCGCGTCACCCCGAGCATCGTCGGCGTCCACGACGGGAAGACGAAGCCGAGGTTCGGGTTCCCGAGACGATTCTGCACGATCTCCGACAGCACGTCGCGGTAGTCGATCGTGACCTTGAGATCCTGCCCCGCCTCGAGGTTCTCGCGCGCGAGCGGCTTCCAGTTCTTCGTGATCACGCGGCCGCCCGCGATCCCCTTGCCCATCGCGAACAGCGCCGCGGCGCGTCCGTGATCCGTCCCCTGGCTTCCGTTCTCGCGGACGTTGCGGCCGAACTCGGAGAACGCCACGAGCGTGACGTTGGCGTGGGTCGCGATGATGTCGCCGTAAAACGCGGCGAGCGAATTGGCGAAGTCCTGCATCGTCCTGAACATCGACCCGGCATTCGGGTCCTGGCTGGAATGCGTGTCCCAGCCGCCGAGGTCCACCTGCGCCGCCTCGATACCAATGTCCTGCGTGATGATCGCCGCGACCGAACGCAGCGCCCGGCCGAACGAGCTGTTCGGGTACGTCACGCTGTTCGCCGGCTTGTACGTGCTGAACGGAATGGACTTGAGGAGATCGACCGTCGCCGTGGCCGACAGCGCCTCCGACTTGACCGGCTCGTCGCCCGCCGCGTAGTCGCCCTTGAGGAAATTCATACGAGCGGTCTGCGTGGCCGCCGATCCGCCGATCGTATAGTTCGTCGGATCCGCGATTGGCAGCGTATTCGTGTCGTACATGCCGGCCGCGATGACCGGCGGCGGCACCAGCGTCTTCTGCAGGCCGTTCGCGATGCCGATCGCACGGAGCGGAGCGGCGGCCTTGAGCGGCGGGATGCTGGCCAAGTGCCGGCCAAGCCACCCGCTCACTAGCGTCGGGTCGACGGGCTTGCCGACTTCCATGTACCGCTGCGCGTCGAAGTGCGAACGGTTGACGTTGAGCTGTCCGGACCCGTGGACGATCACGAGGTCGGTCGCCTGATACGCCGGGTACAACCCGGCCATCGCCGGCGACAACATGAAGAAGTTGTCGAGATTGACGCCGCGCAGCTGCGCCGCGACGGTCGTATCGTCCGGCCGTGGAATCTTGATCGTCGGGCGCGAGCTATAGTAGTTCGCGTCCGCGAACGGCACGACGAGGCTCAGTCCGTCGGAGCCGCCGCGCATGAACACGGAGACAATGATGTCCCGGTTCGATGCAAAGGCCTTCGACATGACGATCTTCGGCAGCCAATCGGGAAAAAACGCCGCGGCCGACACACCCGCCGCCGTTCCGAGAAACTGGCGCCGCGAGAGCTCGTTGTACTCCTGACAGCCGCAGTCGGCGTCGTGTTGGTCGTCCATCGTCAGCTCCGGGTTGGGTGCGTCAGTACCACTGGTAGGCGTTGGCGCTGATGGCGAGCGCAATCAACTCGCGCACCTTCGCGTCCGTGAGCGCGGCCGTACCCGCATACGCCGTGAGCCCGCTCTGCGTCACGGCCGGAATCTCGCCGCCGAAGAAGTTCTGATTGATCATCTCGATCGCCGCCGCTGTCGATCCGGCGCGATACGGCACCGTATCCACCACCAGCGTGGACGTGGAGTTCAGGTTTGAGAACGTGTTGGCGAAGCTCCACCGCGGCAGAATGTTTCCCGACCAGTATTCGATTCGGTCCGGGTAGCCGTCGGGCGTCTCCCACGTGTAGCTCTGGTGGCCGAGATTCACCAACTGATTGTTCATCGCCGCCAGCGATCCGACGGTCGACGGGTTCCCGGACCGCAGCGCCGACGTCACGAAATGGAATGGCCGCTTGAACTTCATCGGCGCGGCCGGCAGCCACGAATCGTTCAGAATCACCCGGATCATCGCCTTGATGTCGCCGCCGGTCGCCTTGTACACGGACGCCACCGTCGCGATCTGCGCGTCGCTCGGATTCGGGTCGAGCAGCCACTTCAGCATCTTCGTCGCGATGAACTTGGCGGTGCTCGGATGGTTCACGAGCAGATCGAGCATCTGCTCGCCTTCGTTGATTCCCGCCGCGCCCGTCTGCCCCGAGATCGTCGTGCCGAGCACGACTTTGGAGCCGGTGTCGTGAATGCCGGGATTGAAGGTGAAGACACCGCGACCCGTGATCGTCCACCCCGTGAGCACCCGCGAGAGCTCGGCGACGTCGTCCTGCGTGTAGCCGCCGTCCACGCCAAGCGTGTGCAATTCCATGATCTCGCGCGCGTAGTTCTGGTTCGGCGCGTTCTTGTTGCTCGTGTTCTGGTCCAGGTACGCCATCATCGACGCGCTGTGCGCGCTGGCCTTGAGCAGATCGGGGAACTTGCCGAGCGCGTTCTTGCGAATGACGTCGCGCTGGTCCGCCACGAGCAGATAGCCGACCTTGTCGATGTCCTGATTGAAGTGGTCGCTCCAGAATTCGACCATGCGGTGGTAGAGCTGCCGCGACGAAAACGCCGACCGATAGAGCGTGGACTCCTGGAGCTGGCTGCGCACCAGACCGTCGTCGGCGCTGAACAGCGTGTCCGACGTTTGACTCATGAGCGGCCATTTCTGCGCGACGAAGTTCTCCGTCGCGTCGTCGTTGATTCGCGTGTAGTTCAGCTGGGAGTTCAAGTAGGCTTGCCAGCCGAGCTGATTGGCCCTGGCCATCTCGCCGGGCGTCACGCCCATCGTGACGCGACGCACGAGCCGGCTCGCGCTCGTGACATCCCACTCTGCGAATGGGGCGACGCTCTCCCCCGGCGGCACCGACGGATCGAGCGGGGGCGGCGCCACCGGCTTGCGCGGCTTCGTTCGGGTTCGCGCTTGCGCCCGCGCCGAGCGCGGAACGAGCGACGCCGCGGCGAGCGCGCCGAAGAACACGAACGCCCGTCGGGATCGACGATCCTCGGCCGGTTCCTCCGTGGCGCCAGAGGGCGGCGATGCGTCGAGATCGCGCTGTTCGGTGGAAGCGACCGAGTCGGTCGTGGAAGTCGTAGTACGCATGCGCAAGTTCCTCAGCGACTGAAGAGCGGGCCGAAAACCTACGACACCTTGGTCCAAACCTTCGACTACAACTATATGCTCACGTCGGTCGTGCAAGTATGACGGCCATCACGATCCGGAGACGTGAGCCGTGTCACACGTTCATCCAAACGACCGGCTGCCATCCGCGTGTTGCTGTCGCCTTGTGCCGCGGCTGATGACAGACGCCGCGGCCGGCAGGGCGTTAAGACGGCGGCTGGCTCGAACTCCTCCGTCGGGTGACGCGCCTCCCACCAGATGGAGACGATTTGTCAAACCCGGCGGCACAGACGCATCGTTAGGCATGCGACCCACTCTACTCGTCCTCGCGCTGGTCACCGTTCCCCTGGCGCAGACATCGTCACAGGGCCGGTGGAAGGAGATCGGGAAGACCTCCGCCGGCAACTCCGTTTACGTTGACCCCGGCAGTGTCAAAAAAGACAAAGGCATCATCACGGCGCGCATTCGGGTCAAGTTCACGACGCCGGTCGCGGTCCAAAACGGTGAGCATTGGTCGGTATCGCACCACATCGCGATGTTCGACTGTGCGAAGTCCACGGTCGCCGCCAAGGAAAGCATCTACTACTCGGATGCCGCCGCGACGAGGGTCGTGCAACGCTCGACGATCGCGAAGCCTGGCTTCGGCTCCGCCATCGGCGGCTCCATGACCCAGGTGGCGCTCGACTACTTCTGTAAGAAATGACACCCGCCTGAGCGGTTTCCCGCGCGCGGGTTGTTTCTTCGAGCGGGCCCGAGCGGGGGCCTCTTTCGGCCCAGAGGCGTTTTCTGTATCTTCGGTTTTTCTTCGGTACAGACCCATGAAACGAATCTGGCTCACCACCGACGGTCGGCCGCACGACTCAATCCTCGCCGTCTTCTCGAGCGCCGAACGCGCGGAGCGTTATCGCGAGCTGCTCGTGGAGCGCTACTCGCTCGGAAAGAACCTCAGCCTCATGGGCAAGCCGCTCGCGCGCGACGCCGACACGTGGCAACTCGGTTTGGGCCCTGCCGTCACCGAGCGCTCCGTCGACGAGAACCTCGACTACCTCCGCGGTGCCTGGGTGGTGAAGGTCGACGAAACCTGTCGCATGGTGGCGTGCGAGTTCAGCACGCAGCTCAAACCGAATCAGCCCCCCGCCACGTACCGCGTCGGGATCCATCGCGTTTGCCAGGCGCACGCAGCCACGCCCCAGGGCGCGCTCGACGCGGCGCGGAAGGCGATGGTCGCTCACCTCGGACGGACGCGCACGTGAGCCGCCGCGAGACGCTGCTCGACCAGCGAGGCCGCGCTCAGGGATTCGCGGCGAGCGCGGCGTCGGCCGCTTGCTGGAGCAATCGCGCGGTCGCGGCGTCGACGACGATCGTTCCACCGGACCTGAGCCGCAGCGACCGCGGCAGTCCCGTCGCCGGGTGGTTCATCAACCGGCCGTAGATGACGAGCGCCGAGAGGTAAGAGCCGAGCTGCGACGCGTGCAGGCCGTCGAAGTCGTAGAGCGCGAGCGTCGAGTCGCGCTCCCACGCCGCGAGCCACGCCGACGCGACGGGAAGAAAGACGCCGCCGACGTCCGCCGCCGCCAGCTTGTACGACTCGATCGCGCGTGGAAAATCGACGCGACGGCCGATCGTGGGCCACGCGGAGAACAGCGCCGGCTTGGCGCCCGCCGCGGCGATGAGCGGCGCAAACGACTTGGTCGCCAGCCGAAGCGTGTCGCGGTTCACATCCACCGAGGACGGACCCTGCTGGAGCACGACGAACGTCCAGCCGCGTTTCGCGATTTCACGCTGGGCGGTGCCGTCGGCCAGGTGGTCGACGAGCGCGTAGTCCGGTTCGGCGACGGTCTCGACGGCGAGGTGCTCGCCGCCCGCCGAGTCGGCGAGCGCCTGCACGATGCCGGGAAGATCGTTCACATAGGTGTAGCTGTTCCCGATGAACAGTACGGGACGGCCGTCGCCAACGAGTTGTGGCGCGGTCGTCGACAAACATCCGACGAGGCCAATCCCAACCGCGCCGCACCGAAGCAAGCTCCGCATGAGACACGCTGCACGCGACTGGCAACATCCGTCACGCGCGGCGGGTCGAATCGTTCGTCCGGCGGGACGGAGCGTCGGCGAGAACGTGTTCCGCGCTGTATACTGCACGCACCCTCATGACCTTCACCCTTGGCTCGCTGCTGATCCTCGCCCGGCTGTTGGGCGTCGTTCAACTCGTCGTTGGATTCGCGCTCTGGCTGGGTTGGCTTTCCCGCGCTGTCGCCTTTCACACGGCGCTCGGGTCGCTGCTCGTCCTGGTGCTGTGGACGGTTGCGCTCGTCGCGCTGTTCGTCCTGTCCACGCGCGCGGTTCCGCTCATCGCGCTGTTCTGGGGCGGACTGGTCCTCTGGTTGGGTATGGCGCAGACGACCCTGCTCGACGGCAGCGGTCACTGGGTCGTTCGCGTCGGGCATCTCGTGGTTGGTCTCGCCGCGCTCGGATTCATCGAGTCGCTCGTCAAGGCGACGCGAAGGCACTGGACCGCGCGCGCGTCGGCGGCGACGGCGCTCCTCCTGATGCTGGGCGTCTCGCCGAACAGCGCACGGGCGCAACAGCCGGCGTGCAACGACGTGCCGCGCCAACCCATCGTGATGCTCGACCTTCCCGGCTCGCCCTTCCAGGCGCTGCCGACCGCCGACGGATGTTGGGTGTTCGTCTCGATGGTTCAACCGATCCGCGGTGCGTCGGCGGGGATCGCGGTCCTTCGTCGGACCGGCGGCACGCTGTCGCTCGTGCGCGTGCAGGCGGTGAACGGCGGACCGACGGGGATGGCGCTCACGCACGATGGACGAACGCTCATCGTCGCGTCGGGACCGCGAATCGCGTTCCTCAGCGCGCCGAAGCTCATCGCCGGCGATACGGGCGCGGTGCTCGGCTATCTCGACGAGCCGGGAACGCCGGGGCGGATCTACGCGAGCACGACGCGCGACGACAGGATCGCCTTCGTCGCCGACGAGCGTGCGCAGACGATCACCGTCATCGACCTGCCGAAAGCGCTTGCGTCACGGTTCACCGCCGCGTCGATCATCGGGAAGATTCCCACCGGCTCGGCCCCGATCGCGGTCACGCTCTCGGCCGACGACAGCGTGATGTACGCCACGAGTCAGGTGGCCCCGCGGGATCTCGGTTGGCCGATCGTCTGCAAGCGCGAGGGCGCGGCCGACACGACGTCCGCCAATCCGCAGGGCGCTATCCATCTCATCGACGTGCAGCGGGCGAGAACCGATCCGGCGCACGCCGTCATCACGTCCATTCCCGCCGGCTGCAGCGTCGTTCGCCTGGTGCTGTCGCCGTCCGGCGACCGCGTGTACGCCACAGCGCGAAACAGCAATGCGCTGATGGTGTTCGACGCGGCCAAGCTGCGCACCGATGCGTCGCACGCGCTCATCGCGCGCGTCCCCGTCGGCACGGCGCCGGTCGGCGTCGCGGTCATCGATGACGGACGCAAGATCGTCGTCACCAACTCGAATCGCTTCGCGGGTTCGGCCAACGACCGGCAGACGCTGACGGTCATCGACGCATCGAAGGTTGCCGATGGCGAGCGCGCCATCATCGGCGCGATTCCGGCCGGCGCGTTTCCGCGAGAGATGCGCGTGACGAGCGACGGAAAAGCGCTGATCGTCACGAACTTCGCGTCGCGCCAGATCGAGCTGATCGATCTGACCCACCTGCCGGTCGAGACCGCGAAGCGCTGAGCGCGCGCGGCGGTCGCGCCGCGACATCGGAGGTTTCGCGCGCCCGTGCGACACTCGGCGTACGACTTGCTCACCCTGGTTCACGACCCGTCGGGAGGAGCAATGGCCAGGTACATCGCACTCATGCTCTCGTGCGCCGCTCTGACGTCGGCGTGTGCGACCGGGACGGTCGTGACCGCCGGCGGCGAAGTCGCGCCCGTCTCCCCGGTCAACGGCAACTGGCTTCCTGCCGGCACGTCG
>Ga0326726_10006966_pt1 | contig 10145 bp, 9 predicted proteins | sample MHFenrmetagenome_2_FD_207603 | JGI IMG/M metagenome (GOLD analysis project Ga0326726, IMG submission 207603) | Lab enriched peat soil microbial communities from Michigan Hollow, Ithaca, NY, United States - MHF15MN | ecosystem: Environmental > Terrestrial > Soil > Wetlands > Peat | place: USA... | reverse complement strand
GTGCTCAATTTCCTGCGCGAGTATTACGAGGAGTACCAGATCGCCCCGGCGGTGCGCGTGCTGACCAAGGCCATCGGCAAGAAGCTCGGCGCGGACAAGGGCAACAGCAAGTACCTGTACGAGCTGTTCCCGTACGGCCCGGCCAAGCAGGCCTGCAAGTACGCGGGGCTGCCCAAGCCGACCGGCTGCGTATAGGAACAGGGAAACCTAGGTTTCCCCGTTACCCCTTCCTGGATGTTAGGCGGACCGGTGTCCGCGCTCACAGTCACCTACGCGCTGCTCTTCTACGTCGCCGCCGCCACGCTGGTCGGCGGCGTGGTCTGGAAGAGCTGGGTGTACGCGCGCACGCCGCAGCCGCTGAAGATCCCGATCCCGCCGGCGCCGACCACGCGCGGCGGCGTCGTGCTGCGCGTGCTCCTCGAGGTCACGCTGTTCCGCGCCCTGTTCCGCTCCAACAAGTGGATCTGGCTGTTCGGCTGGCTGTTCCACGTTGCGCTGCTGGCGGTGCTGTTGCGCCACCTGCGCTACTTCACCGAGCCGGTGTGGTCCTGGGTGGCGCTGCTGCAGCCCTTCGGCCTGTACGCCGGCTTCGCCATGCTCGCCGGCCTCGGCGGGCTCTGGGCGCGGCGCTTTCTCGTCGATCGCGTGCGCTACATCAGCAGTCCCTCCGATCACCTGATGCTCGCGCTGCTCGTGGCCATCGCGGCGAGCGGCCTGTCCATGAAATACCTCGCGCATACCGACATCGTCGCGCTGAAGGCGTTCTTCCTCGGCCTGATGGCGTTCGACTGGCAGCCGCTGCCCGTCGACCCGGCGCTGCTCGTGCATTTGGCGCTGGTGGCGACGTTGATGATCGTGTTTCCCGTGAGCAAGCTGCTGCACGCGCCGGGGGTGTTCTTCAGCCCGAGCCTCAACCAGGTGGACGACGCGCGCGAGCGGCGGCACGCGGCGGGCTGGTCGACGCGGATCGTGCACGTCCAACGGGCGCCGGTCGGTGGCGCCGGCACGGCGCGCGGAGGCTGAATGGCCGCATTCGAGACGCCGCCGCTGGGCGAATATCCGGTGATCCCGCCGGTGCGCGAAGGCGCCATGGCGCACAGCAAGCCGTACGTGGCCAAGCCCGACCTGCAGAAGCCGCTCGGTTTTCCCGGCGAGCTGGTGCCGGATTGGGAGAAGGTCGCCGTCACCAAGCTCGGCGAGCTCGTGCAGCAGTCGCGCGCGCTGCAAGTGTTTCTCGACTCGTGCGTCAAGTGCGGCGCCTGCACCGATAAGTGCCACTACTATCTCGGCACCGGCGATCCCAAGAACATGCCGGTGGCGCGCCAGGACCTGCTGCGCTCGGTGTACCGGCGCTACTACACCTTCGCCGGCAAGCACTTCCCGAAGCTGGTGGGCGCGCGCGACATGACCAAGGAAGTGCTCGACGATTGGTACAGCTACTTCCACCAGTGCTCGGAGTGCCGGCGCTGCTCGGTGTTCTGCCCCTACGGCATCGATACCGCGGAGATCACGATGGCGGCGCGCGACGTGATGGATGCCGTGGGCCTCGGGCAGAAGTACTCCAACGAGATCATCGGCAAGGTGCACACGGTCGGCAACAACCTCGGCCTGCCGGGCCCGGCGCTGCGCAACACGCTCGAGGGCCTGGAAGAGGACGTGAAGGAAGCCACCGGAGTCGACGTGCGCTTCCCGCTCGACGAGAAGGGTGCCGAGGTGCTGCTGATAACGCCCAGCGCCGATTTCTTCGCCGAGCCGCATGTCGACGGCCTGATCGGCTACGCCAAGGTGTTTCATGCCGCGGGCATCTCGTGGACCCTCTCGTCGCACGCCTCCGAGGCGGCGAACTTTTCGCTCTTCATCGGCAACCACGACAACCTGCAGAAGGTGGCCGAGCGCATCCGCGAGGCGGCGCTCGATCTCGGGACGAAGCGCCTCGTGGTGGGCGAGTGCGGCCATGCCTGGCGCGTCGCCTACAGCTTCTGGAACACGCTGATCGGGCCGTTCGATTTCCTCGACCCGCGCTACCCGGCGCCGCAGCACATCTGCGAGGTGACGTACGACCTCATCCAGCGCGGCGCGCTGACGCTCGACAAGAGCGGCAACGCCGGCAAGGTGGTGACCTTCCACGATTCCTGCAACGTCTCGCGCGCCTCGCGCATGGGCGGCGTAGCGGGCGGACAGTTCACCATCCCGCGCGAGATCATCCGCGCCTGCGTAGAGAAGTTCGTAGACATGGCGCCCGAGACCATCGGCGAGGCCACGTTCTGCTGCGGCGGCGGCGGTGGCCTGCTCACCGACGACCTGCTCGAGCTGCGCGTCAAGGGCGCGCTGCCGCGCATGCAGGCACTGCAGCAGGTGATCGAGGAGCACGGCGTCAACTACATGGCCGCGATATGCGCCATCTGCAAGAGCCAATTCACCAAGGTGCTGCCCTACTACAAGCACCCCATGGACATGATCGGCAGCGTGCACGGGCTGGTGAGCAACGCCATCGTGCTCGGGCCGAAGCAATGAATCGAATCAACGGGAACCAGCGGAGATAACCATGTCAGCGCCAGCGAGCAAGCCCGAAGCGAAGAGCGGGCACACGGGTCATACGTTCCGCAAGTTCAAGGACGGCGATCACGAGTGGGGTTCGTTCCAGGAGCGGATCTTCGCCGGCGACGAGACCGACAAGTGCCCGACCTACGTGCACAAGACGCCGCCCTGCCAGGCGAGCTGCCCCTCGGGCGAAGACATCCGCGGCTGGCTCAACATCGTGCGCGGCGTGGAGAAGGCCCCCAAGGGAACGAGCATGCAGGAGTACGCGTTTCGCCGTTCCGCCGAGGCCAATCCGTTCCCGTCGATGATGGGGCGTGTGTGCCCGGCGCCGTGCCAGACGGGCTGCAACCGCAACAAGGTGGAGGACTACGTCGGCATCAACGCGGTCGAGCAGTACATCGGCGACTACGCGCTGGAGCAGAAGTTTTCCTTCCAGGCCGGGCCCGACAGCGGCAAGCGTGTCGCGATCGTGGGCGGCGGCCCGGCGGGACTGTCCGCGGCCTACCAGCTGCGCCGCAAGGGCCACGCCGTGACGCTCTTCGAGGATCACGCCGAGCTGGGCGGCATGGCGAAATACGGCGTGCCGGGCTACCGCCTGCCGCGCAAGCACCTGGACGGCGAGATCGACCGCATCATCGCGATGGGCGTAGTACTCCGGCTCAATACGCGCATCGGCAAAGATGTCCAGCTGAAGGATCTGGAGCGGGACTTCGACGCGGTGCTGCTCGCGCTCGGCTGCAAGGCGGGACGCGCATTGCCGGTGCCCGGCGCGGACGCGCCCAACTGCATCAGCGGCGTCGCGTTCCTCGAGGCCTTCAACCAGGGCCGCCTGAAATCGGTCTCCGGCCGCGTGGTGGTGGTCGGCGGCGGCGATACCTCGGTGGACGTGGTCTCGGTGGCGCGGCGCCTGGGCTACGTCGAGGACATGAAGGAGGCCGAGCGCCCGGAGTTCGTGGTGATGGGCCACGCCGCGCACGACGTCTCGACGCTCGCCGCGCGCCAGGGCGCCGACGTCATGCTCACCTCGATGCAGCCGGTGGAGGAGATGAACGCGGCCAAGCACGAGATCGAGGACGCGCAACGCGAGGGCGTGAAGATCCGCGGCAACCTGCTGCCCGTGAAGGTGCTGCTCGACGAGCGCACCGGGCGCGCCAAGGCGCTGCGCGTGGTCGAGGTGGAGTGGGTCAAGGGCAAGCCGGTGGAGAAGCCGGGCACCGAGATGGACCTCGAGGCCGATCTCATCGTCTCCGCCATCGGCCAGACGGGCGACCTCACCGGAATGGAGGAGCTGGACAACGGCAAGGGCCTGATCGCGGCAGACAAGTTCTACCAGCTGCCGAACCGCCAGGGCGTGTTCGCCTGCGGCGACATCATCCGGCCGCATCTGCTCACCACCGTCATCGGCCAGGGCTCGATCGCGGCCGACAGCATCGACCGCTACCTCGGCAAGAAGGACATGGCGAAGCGGCCCAAGGTGGACGTGCACCATTTCAACCTGCTCGACAAGCTGCGCGAGGTGAACCTCGAGCCCAAGGCGTTCAAGCCGCTCGAGGAGCCCGAGCTGCGCGAGATCGATCGCGGCCTGCGCGGCACTTCGCTCGCCGGCAAGGGAGTGGGCGGCTTCGCCGTCCACAATTACGAAGACCGCAGCGCCGCGGAGGTCAGCAAGTCCGACGAGCTGTTCCTCGGCCATTTCCCCTACCAGGAGCGCATCAAGCGCACGGAGATCGGGCCTTCCGCCGAGGAAGTGCTGGGGCATTTCGCCGAGCGCATGGTGGGCCTCACCGACAAGCAGGCGGTGGACGAGGCCAAGCGCTGCATGAGCTGCGGCATGTGCTTCGAGTGCGACAACTGCGTCATCTATTGCCCGCAGACCGCGGTCAAGCGCACCCCCAAGGCGGAGGCCACGATGGGCCGCTACGTCTATACCGACTACGACCTGTGCATCGGCTGCCACATCTGCGCCGACGTCTGCCCCACCGGCTACATCAAGATGGGCCTGGGCGAGCACTGAGCGCCGGCGAGCGGGCATGATGCGCATCGCAGCCGGGATCGTCGCCGCCGTGCTGGCGCTCGCGGGTGTCGCTGACGCGGGCGAGAAGCAGCTAGGCCGTGTCGCGGTGCCCGCGGTGAAGATAGAGAAGGGCGGGGCCTGCGTGGCCCCGACCGGCGAGATGCGCCGCAACCACATGAAGATGCTGCTGCACCAGCGCGACCGGACCATGCGCCAGGGGCTGCGCGAGCCGCGCTTCAGCCTAAAGGGCTGCGTCGACTGCCACGCCAGCCGCGAGACCGGCAGCGTGCTCGGCAAGGATGGCTTCTGCTCGAGCTGCCATGAATACGCCGCGGTGAGCATCGACTGCTTCGAGTGCCATTCGCCGAACCCGCAGAAGCGGACCGCGGCCAGGCCATGAATCCGGACCGCCGCCAGTTCCTGGGTTGGGGCGCCGCCGCCGTGGCGGGGGCAGCCGCAGTTACGACTCTGGCGCCGGGCTTCAGGCTGATCGAGCTCGCGCAGGCGCGCTCGCCGCAGGAAGCCGCCTCCAAGCTGCAGCGCTGGGGGCTGCTGATCGACATCACGAAATGCTCGGATTGCGATGCCTGCGTCACCGCCTGCCACGAGGAAAACGGCGTCAACAGCCACGGCCGCTCCGAGACCGACGCGCAATGGATCCGCAAGGTGAGCCTGCGCGACAAGCGCACCGGCTACGCGCAGACGCTGCCGCTCATGTGCCAGCACTGCGAGCACCCGCCATGCGTGGACGTGTGCCCGACCGGCGCCTCGTTCAAGCGCGAAGACGGCATCGTGCTGGTCGACAAGCACACCTGCATCGGCTGCCGCTACTGCGTCATGGCCTGCCCTTACGGCGCGCGCTCGTTCGTCCACGAGACGGTGAGCGGGCAGAAGGCGGACGTGCCGCGCGGCAAGGGCACGGTGGAGGCCTGCACGCTGTGCGTGCACCGCGTGGATCGAGGCGAGACCCCGGCCTGCGTGGAGGCGTGCAACAAGGACGGCGGCAAGGCCATGGCGTTCGGCGACCTGAACGATCGCGACAGCGCAATCCACAAGCGCCTGCGCACCGAGCCCTCGAGCCAGATCCGCGCCGACCTCGCGCTCAACACCGGCGTGCGCTACCAGGGCCTGTAGCGATGGCGCGCATCCACTACAGCGAAATCGAAGGCCGCAGCGGCGCCTACCTGGCGCTGCTCGCGGTGCTCGGCGCCCTGGTCCTCGGCGGCCTCGGCGCCGCGTGGTACATGGAGCACAACGGCCACTACGTCACCGGCATGAGCAACCGCATCGTGTGGGGCATGCCGCATGTATTCGCGATATTCCTGATCGTCGCCGCCTCGGGCGTGCTCAACGTGGCCTCGATCGCCTCGGTGTTCGGCCGCGATCTCTACAAGCCGCTGGCGCGACTGTCCGGCCTGCTCGCGGTCACGCTGCTCGCCGGCGGCCTGGCGGTGCTGGTGCTCGACCTCGGGCGGCCCGAGCGGCTGATCGTGGCGATGACGCACTACAACTTCAAGTCGATCTTCGCCTGGAATATTTTTCTCTATACCGGTTTCTACGCGATCGTGGCGGTCTACCTGTGGACGATGTTCGAGCGGCGCATGAATGACTACAGCAGGCCGGCGGGCCTGGTCGCGTTCGTCTGGCGCCTGGTCCTCACCACCGGCACCGGATCGATCTTCGGCTTCCTGGTGGCGCGCGAGCCCTACAACAGCGCGCTGCTCGCGCCGATGTTCATCATCATGTCGTTTTCCTTCGGCCTGGCGATCTTCGTATTGGTGCTGATGGCTGCCTGCAAATGGACGGGCCGGGCGCTGGGCGACGTGGTGCTCAACCGGCTGCGCAACTTGCTCGGCGTCTTCGTCGCGGCGGTCCTGTATTTCGCCGCGATCCACCACCTCACCAACCTCTACATCGCGCGCCAGCACGACGTCGAGCGCTTCTTCCTCTGGGAGGGCGGCATCTACACGGCTCTGTTCTGGCTCGGGCAGGTCCTGATCGGCGGCGTCGTGCCCCTTGCGCTGTTGTTCGGGACCGCATCGCGTCGCGCCTTCGCGGCAGCGGCGGTGTGCGTGATCGCAGGCGGCCTCGCGCAGCTCTATGTGCTCATCATCGGCGGCCAGGCCTACCCGCAAATGATGTTTCCGGAGAAGGAAGTCGCTAGCAGCTTCTTCGACGGCGTGGTCGCGGCCTACGCGCCGAGCCTGCCGGAGGCGGCACTCGGCGTGGGCGGCATGGCGCTGGCGCTCGTCCTCACTGCCGTGGCACTCAAGGTCCTGCCGTTCCTGCCGAAGAGCCTCGCCGACGGCGACGTCGGTGGCGCAGCCGCATGAACCGCCTGTTCATCTCCGCCGCCCACAAGTCCTCGGGCAAGACCACGGTGTGCATCGGCTTGTGCGCAGCACTGCGCGCCCGTGGCGAGATCGTGCAGCCGTTCAAGAAGGGCCCGGATTACATCGATCCGCTGTGGCTGGGGCTGGCAGCCGGGCGACCCTGCTACAACCTCGACGCCTATCTGATGGGCGCGGACGAGATTCGCGCCCAGGTTGCGCGCAGCATGCACGGCGCCACGCTCGGCATCATCGAAGGCAACAAGGGCCTGTACGACGGGCTGGACCTGCAGGGCAGCAACAGCAACGCCGCGATGGCGGCGCTGCTCGGTACGCCCGTGGTGCTGGTGATCGACGCGCGCGGCATGACGCGCGGCATCGCGCCGCTCATCCTCGGCTACCAGGCGTTCGACCCGAACATCCGCATCGCCGGCGTGATCCTGAACCAGCTCGGCGGCTCGCGCCACGAGGCCAAGCTGCGCGCGGTGATCCAGCATTACACCGGCGTGCCGGTACTCGGCGCCGTGCAGCACGATGAGCGCATGACGATCGTGGAGCGCCACCTGGGGCTGGTGCCGAGCAACGAGGCGCAAGGCGCGCGCAGCCGCATCGGCGAGATCGCGGCGCACATCGCCGCGCAGGTCGATCTCGACCAGTTGCTGGCCATCTCCCGGCAAGCGGCGCCGCTGCAGGGCGGCGAGCAGGCGCCGGACGCGGCCGGCGGCCCGCCGGTGCGCATCGGCATCGCGCGCGACGCCGCGTTCGGCTTCTACTACCCGGGCGACCTCGACGCCCTGCGCGCGGCGGGCGCGGAGCTGGTGAGCTTCGACGCGCTGCACGCCGAGCACCTGCCGCCGATGGACGGCGTATTCATCGGCGGCGGCTTTCCGGAAACGCACATGGAGGCGCTCGCGGCGAACACCGGCCTGCGCCGCGAGCTGCATGAGGCGATCGAAGCGGGTCTCCCAGCCTACGCCGAGTGCGGGGGGCTGATGTATCTCGCGCGCGGCATCGAGTGGAACGGGCGCGCGGCGCCGATGGTCGGCGTGATTCCCGCCGATATCGTCATGCACAGCCGGCCCGTCGGGCGCGGCTACGTGCACCTGCGCGAGACCGGCCACGGCTTGTGGCCGCGGCCGCCGGCGCCGCAGGCGCCGCTCATCCACGCGCATGAATTCCACTACTCGAGCGTGGAGAACCTCGCGCCGGAGGTGGAGTTCGCTTACGAGGTGGAGCGCGGCCACGGCATCGACGGCCGGCACGACGGCATCGTGCACAAGAACCTGCTGGCGTCGTACGCGCACCTGCGCGATGTCGCCGGCAACCCGTGGGCGCGGCGCTTCGTCGATTTCGTGAGGAGCTGCAACCATGCCGCTTGAAGTGGAAGGCAGCACGCTGGCGGTCGACTTCGAAGGCTACCTGGTCGATCCTTCGCTATGGACCGAGCGGGTCGCCGAGGCGCTGGCGCGCCAGGAGCGCATCGTTCTGACCGATGAGCACTGGGCCGTGATCCGCTTCATACGCGAGTACTACGAGCAACACCACATTGCGCCGGATGCCCGCCATGTCATGAAGCACCTGTCCGAATACAAGGGCGCGGGCAAGGCGGGACGCAACGACCTGTTCGTGCTCTTTCCCTACGGCTACGTCAAGCAGGCCTGCAAGATCGCCGGCATGCGCAAGCCGCGGGCCTGGAGCACCGGCTGAAGCCATGATCACCGTCACGCCGCAGGCCGCGGAGCAGATCGCCAAGTCGACAGCGCAGGCCGGTGCGGGCGAGGTTTGCCTGCGCCTGGCCGCGCGCCTGGACGACAAGGGCGTGCTTGAGTACGGCATGGGCTTCGACGATACGGCCGAGGGCGACACGAAGGTGGCCGCGAACGGCATCACGCTGCTGGTCTCCCTCGGCAGCATCGAGCTGCTGACCGGCGCCACGCTGGACTACGTGGAGATCAATCCCGGCGAGTGGCGCTTCATCTTCATCAACCCGAACGATCCGTCGCACAAGACGCCGCGGCCGGCGCGCTAGGCCGCGCCGCAGCCCGCGCGCTCGCGCCCGGATGCTGGACGCAGTAGCGCCACGGCGTTAGTCTGGCTCGCGGTCATGGCGGAGCCCACTTCCTCGAAGCAGGCGCAGTCTCAGTCGGTGCGCCTTGCGCGCAAGACCCAGTCGCTCGACGTCCTGTATGCGATCGCCACCAGCCTCAGCCAGCCCGGCGGCCTCGAGCAGCTGCTCGACGGCTTTCTCGACACCTTCATCGAGCTGGTGGACGCGCGCGCGGCGAGCGTGCGGCTCGTCGCCGGCGACGGCCAGACCCGGCTCATCGCAAGCCGCGGGCTCGCGCCGGAGGTGGCAGAGCGCGACCGCCTGATGCCGGCGGGCGGCTGCCCTTGCGGCTGGGCCGCCAGCGAAGGCGGGCTGCGCATCCAGCGCGGCACCGCGCCGTGCGCGGCGCTGCTCGGCCGGCCGATGCTCGAGCGCGACTGCGTCGAGTTCGTGGCGGTGCCGGTGCAGTACCAGGACCGCATCCTCGGGGTCTACAACCTGTTTCTCGACCGGCCGCTCGCGGCGATGGGCGAGGACATGCCCGACCTGCTGATCAGCGTGGGCCGGCACCTGGGCCTCGCCATCGAAAAAGCGCGCCTGGAGAGCGAGGCGCGCCGCCTGGCCATCCTGGAGGAGCGCAACATCATCGGCAACGAGCTGCACGACTCCCTGGCGCAGTCGCTGATCGGCATGCGGCTGCAGCTGAAGCTGCTGGGCGAGTCGCTGGCGCGCAAGGACGTCGGCGCCGCGCAGTACGAGGCAAGCCGCCTGCGCCGCGCCATGACGCAGGCGAACGACGACCTGAGGGAGCTCCTGACCAATTACCGCCTGAAGATCGACGACGCCGGGCTGGTGCCGACGATCGCCAGCCTGGTCGAGCGCTTCGGCCGGGAAACCGGCATCGCGGTGTTCTTCCAGAACGAATGCCGCACGCTCGCGCTCACGCCCGCCCAGGAAATCCAGGTGTTCTTCATCCTCCAGGAAGCGCTCACCAACATCCGCAAGCACAGCGGCGCGCGCAACGTGCGCATCCTGCTGAACAACGAGGACGACCTGTACACCGTGCTGATCGAGGACGATGGCCTCGGCATGGCCGACGCCGAGGGGGATGTGCCGGGCGGGCATGCGGGCCTCGCGATCATGCGCGAGCGCACCGAGCGGCTGCAGGGCCAGATCGTGATCGAAAGCGAGCCGGGCGAGGGCACGCGCATCG
>Ga0326726_10006965_pt1 | contig 10146 bp, 7 predicted proteins | sample MHFenrmetagenome_2_FD_207603 | JGI IMG/M metagenome (GOLD analysis project Ga0326726, IMG submission 207603) | Lab enriched peat soil microbial communities from Michigan Hollow, Ithaca, NY, United States - MHF15MN | ecosystem: Environmental > Terrestrial > Soil > Wetlands > Peat | place: USA... | reverse complement strand
AGCCGGTCGAGCGCTGCGCGTCGGTTCGCCGCCCGGGCGCCTTCATCGGCCCGCGCCTCGTCCAGACGCAGAACCTCGACCTGCGCCCGCAGCGCGTCCTGCTGCGCCCCGAGGCCGACGGCGTAACGCTCCCGCGCGACGTCGGCGATCTGTCTCCAGGCGCGATCGCGATCCTCGATGAGCAGGAGCTGCTCGCGGGCGAGCAGGTACTCCCAGTAGGCGCGGCGCACGCGGCCTTCCACCGAGAGCCTCGCGCGACCGACCTCGCCGACGCGGACCTCCTCGGCCCGCTGCGCGGCCTCCTCGCCCGCCAGCCGCAACTTGCCGGGCCACGGGAGGGGCTGAGCGAACGTCGCGCCGAGAAAGGTCATATCCCGCTCGCCGAGCGAAAAAGCCCAGCCGTCGTTCTGGTAGTTGAACGACAGGAACGGGTCGGGGAGCGTTTGCGCCGGGGAAATGCGCGACGAAGCGGCCTCGGCGCTCGCCACCGAGGCCGCGACGTCGCCGTTCTTCTGCAGGGCCTCGGCGACGAAAGCGTCGAGGGTCGCGTCGGGATAGGCGGCCCTGACCGTCGTGGGCGCCGAATCCTGGGCACGGCCGGTCGCGGCGGCTGCCAGCGCGATCAATGCCGATCGAGCGAAAATCCAGATTCTGTCCTTGGTCACCGGTCTTGCCTCCGAAGGGCCGAGCCGAATGGCGCGGCCCGCAAGGGCGGGAAGTCCCGCCGCCTCTACGACGAGGGAAGACCGGTCTTCAGATCAGGAGGGGCGTGTGGAGTCGGAAGAGGCCGGGGGGCAGGACGAACGACTTCGTCGGCGTGGCGCGGAGCGCTCCGGAAAGAGAGACGGCGTTTTCGAGCGACGCGGGCGCCATCGCACCGAGGGGCGCATGCAGGATCGAAACCGAGGGGACCGGGGCAGCCTCCGCGCGGCCCACCGAGGGCTGGCAGCGGCCGGGCGTTTGGGCGCCGCAGCACGCCGGAGCGCCCAGGGCCAGGGCCCATGGGCTCGAGCTCTTCGTCGAGCAACAAGGATTGGCGCACCACACGAGGCCGGCCGCGAGGCCCGCGATCGCGAGAAGGACGGGAAGGAGTCGCTGTAGCCGCATCGGGTTCTAGTGTCCCAGAAGTCCCTGGACCTCAGATGATACACGCGCATCAGCTCTGAAACTCCCGGAAGACGGTCCGGGCGAGGCCGCGGGCATCCCGCAGCGTCTCAGGACCTCCCGGATTTCCAGCTCGGTGGCGCCCAGCCGCGGGGCCCCGGCGACGAGGTCCTCGGCCTTGACCGGGAACCAGTTGCGCCGCGAGGGGTCGGTCAGGCCGATGACGTCGAAGGGCTCGATCGCCCGGCGGACGGCGGCGAACAGCTCCTCCCGGCGTCCGGGCTCGCGGGCGAGCGCCATCCGGCAGCAAGCGGAGAGCGCCGGGCCGAAGACCGGATGATTGCCCGAAAGGAAGGAGCCCGAGAGCTGCGGACGCCCGAGGCGGCGAGCGGCCTCGGCATAGCTCGCGGCGGCGAAGTAGAGCGTCGTCAGCGCCGCGAAGACGGGGAAGTCGCCGAAGCTCGCGTAGAGAGCCGACACGAGAAGCGCGGCCGCGTCGGCTTCGAAGAGCGTCACCGCCGCGTCCTCATCGAGCCTCGACGCGAAGGAGGGGTCGTTCCAGGAGTCGCGGATCGTGGCGCCCAAGCGCTCGATGCCGAGAAGCGTCAGCGGGAACCCCGTCGAGAGCATCGGGTCCACGAACGCCGCGGCCGACGGCAACAGGACCCAGCCGGGTCCGCTCGCGACGGCCGCGCGGAACGGCATCGGCCGCCGGTGGACGAACGGGATCGTGGGCCGCGCGGACTCGAACTGCGCGCGAACGGTCGGAAAACGATCGAGCAGTCGCTCCCAGGCCGCCGCGCCGTCGGCAAAGCCGAGCTCTCCGGCCAGCCCGCGCTCGGCGGCCACGCCGGCGCTGACGAGGCCGTTGCGAAACCGCAGCACCCAGATCCAGCCGCCGTCGAAGACGTGGTGCACGGCGGCGTCGTCCACCGGGTAAGGCGGCGCCTCGACGGAAGGGAAGATCGGGAGCGCATCGAGGCGGCGCACGCCCTCGAAGTGGGCATAGAGCGCCTCCGTGTCGGGCAGGTCCGGGAACCGGGAGGCGGGCAGGGAAAGCGTCTGGTGCAGGAAGCCGCCTGGGCCCGTCGCATCCACGACGAGCCGAGCGCGAAGGCGGAAGGTCTCTCCGCGGCTCGACGCCTCGAGGGTCGCGCCCTCGGGGCCGCTGGAAAGGAGGGAAACCTCGGCACGGTCGAGATACTCGGCGCCCTCGGCTGCGGCCTCGTTCGCGAGGAAGCGGTCGAAGTCCGGCCGGTACCAGTGCGTGTCGGCGACCTCGTCGGCGGGGCTCGCGGCGACGAGGAGCTGGTCGCGCCGCTCGCGGTCGGCGCCGAACGGCTTGCCGCGCTCGTGGCCGTAGAACGTGAAGCCGCGCTTCAACCCGCAGCCGATCTCGGGGTAGGCGCGCTGCCAGGAGCCCCAGGCCGCGAGCGGCCGGATCCGCGCCAGGCCGTAGCGGTCGGCGAGGTCCTCGAGAAGGAGGTTCGCCAGCGGCGACGAGGACTCGCCGATCGCGAAGCGGGGGTGGCTGCCGCGCTCGAGCAGGACGACCGAACGGCCGAGGCGGCGCGCGATGAGGGCCAGGAGCGACCCGGAGAACCCGGATCCGACGATCGCAAGGTCGAAGAGCGCCGTCATGCGACGCCGCCGCATGCGCAACAGGAAACGCGGGGCCGGACGCGCTGCTCGCGGTTGATCGCCGCGAGGCGATCGGCGCGCTCCCGAAAACACGTCCGGCAGGCGCAGAAGCGTTCGAGATCCCAGAGATCCGCGAAGACCCGGCCCCGGCCGAGCGCCACGCCGAAATCGAGCGCGTCCTCGAGAACCGAGAGGCGCGGCTGCGAGAAGTCGCCCGCAACGGCGAGGGCATCGAGGGCGCCGTTGCCCGCGCGCGTCGGGATGACGGCGACGGCCGAGGCGCCTCGGTCGAAAGCGTGCGCGATCGACCGGCGCGTTGCGTCGAGGCCCTCTTCTTCGCCGAGGAACGGAAGGCCCGCGAGGACGAAGACGCGCAGGGCGATGCCGGCCGACCCGAGGAATGCGGCCGCGGCGTCGAACTGCGCGAGCGTCATCCGCTTGTTCAGGCGCTCGAGGGCCTCCGGGTGAACCGTTTCGAGGCCCATGGCCACTTCGAGCCGCCCGTCGAGGAGGTCCCGCAACCGCAGGCAGGCGTCGCCGACGAGCGCGGGATGGGATTCCACGATCACGCGCTCGAAGGGCCGGACGAGCTCGGCGATTTCGGGAAAGTCGGCCCGCGCAATCGCCCGCGGGTCGAAGAAGCTCCCGGCGTTGTAGAGCTTGATCCGCCGCGCCGGGGCAAGGCCCGCCAGGGCCGAGCGGATCTGCTCCGGGATCGCTCCGGGCGGGGCCGGCTCGGCCAGCGTATTCATCCAGAGGTCGCACATCAGGCAGCGCCAGGGGCACTCGCGGTTCGTCAGGAAAATCGTGGCGACGGGAACGACCTCGCCGGATTCGGCGGTCTCATCCTCGACGAGGGCGGCGTAGGCGCGCCGCGGGTCTCGGACGTTGCGGGGCGGTCGCCGCTCCAGGATCCAGCTGTCGCGCGCCGCGGCGTCTGCCGGGAACGAAGAGCTCAAGGCCGGATCACGCGTACAGGGACAGGAAGTGGGAGCGGTAGGCCGCCTCGCCGAGCGCGAGGCGCCGCGAGGCCTCTCCCGGAGCGAGGGCGCCGTGCTGGAAGCGGCGCTTCGGGAAGACCGGCATGGCGAGCCCCGTGACGGCTTCGACGCCGCGGGACACGACGTCGCCCTTCAGCGCGTAGAGCTTCGCCGTGTCGCCGCCGGACAGCGCGGCAAACGGGATCGCCTCGGCCACCTCGATGACGGACGGGCGCGTGAAGGGGCTGAAGCCCTCGAACCCGAGCAGGCGCAGGGGAGCGTACGTACGGCTGTAAGAGCGGCTCTGGCCGCCGGAGTAGGTCAGCGAGTGCTTCATCCGGCCGACGCCCCAGCCCTCCTGGTAGAGCAGCGGGTTGTTGACGACGCTGCGGATCGTCAGCTCCGGGTTTTCCTCGATCGGGTAGTCCTTGAGGTTCTCGTCTCCTCCGTCGCCGTCGACGAGCAGCTTCCAGTCGGGATAGCGCCGCCGGATGCCCCGGCACAGGGCCAGCGCCATCGTGGCGGACTCGACGTCGAGCGGCTTGTAGTCCTCGACGACGCGGACGGCCTCGAGCGGATCGAGAGCGTCGGGATCGACCTCTACGGCCTCGAGGAATATCCCGAGGCCGAGCGGCTCGAGGAAGGCGCGGGCCTGGGCGAGGTCCTCGCCGCCGCCGGCCGAGAGCGTGAAGGCCTTGAGGCGTCCGGGATCGAGGCCGAGCCGGCGCATCAGGCAATAGGTCACGAGGAAGACCGCGCCGCTGTCCACGCCCCCGGAGAACGCGACGCCGATCGGCTCGGACGCCGGCGCCGCCTGGAGCCACTTCGCGACTTCGTCGGCGAGCGCCGCGACGTACCGCGGCCCGATCGCCGCCGGGTCGGCGTCGAGCGCGCCGAGGGCGGGCGTGAAGTAGCGGGCATAAGTCGGCGAGGGGTCGGGGCAGCCGACGAGCTCGATTTCGACGACGTAGTGGGCCGGCACCATGCGCGTGTAGCTCGGGTGGAACTGTCCGGCCAGTCCCTCCCGCTCGAGGAAGGCGTGAATCGCGTCGATGCGATCCGAGACCACGAGGGCGGGGCCGGCGGCCTGCTTGGCGAGGAAGTACCGCAACGGCCGGTCGAGCGAGCGCGCCAGGCGCACGCGTCGGCCGGCGCGCGCCACGAGAGCGAAGGAGCCGTCGATGGCGCGGACATTCTCCGGGCGCCCCGAGGCGACGCGCGCGCGCGCCTCTTCGAGCGACAGGTTGTGAATGCGATTCGAGGCCGGATCGGTGAGATCGATCACGCGCTCGACGTACTGGTCGGCCATGGGCGCGCCTCCTTCGGCTCCGCTCGCGAATCCTACAGCGGCGAGGAGACAATCTCCGATTAATCGTTTAAAATGAGAGAAATGGCTGCGACATCGTCGGGAGAAGCCGCGCCGGCCGAGCGACTGGCGGAAGGGAGTTCTCCGGGCGCCCTCCTCGCGGCGGCGCGGCCCAAGCAGTGGATCAAGAACCTCGTCCTCCCGCTGCCCTTTCTCTTCGGCCGAGCCTTGCAGTCGTTCGAGGGCTGGCTGCTGGCTGCGGCGGGCTTCGCGGCCTTCAGCGCCATTGCCAGCGGCATCTACATCCTCAACGACGTGATGGACCGCGAGCGCGACCGCTCGCATCCCGAAAAGCGCCACCGCCCGCTGGCCTCGGGTCGGCTCGGCGTCTCGACGGCGGTTGCCGCGGCCGTCGTTCTCGTGGCGGCGGGACTCGGGGCGGCTTTCCTGCTGCGGCCGGCCTTCGGCCGCTGGTGCTCGGCCTACGCCGCGCTGATGATCGCCTATTCGCTGGTTCTCAAGCGGATCCCGTTCCTCGAGGCCCTGATCGTGGCCGCCGGCATGCCGCTGCGCGCACTCTCCGGGGCCGCTCTCGCGGGGGTTTCGCCGTCCCGGTTCCTGCTCATCTGCGCTTATCTGCTGGCGCTCTTCCTCGTGGCGGGCAAACGCCAGTGGGAGTTTCACCATGCCGGCGTGCGCTCGTCCGCGGAGCACCGTCCCGCGCTCGCGTCCTACGGCGCCGAGGGCCTCGACTACCTCTTCATCGTGACGGGGCTCTCGACCGTCTCCGCTTACAGCGCGTACAGCGTGATCCCGGCGACCGCCGCCCATTACGGCGGCCGCACGCTGGCCGCGACCGTACCGTTCGTCGTGCTGGGGCTCGCCCGGTACGTGCATCTGGTCTACCGCCGCGGCGGAGGGGGCAGCCCCACCCAGGCCCTCCTCGTGGACGATCCGTGGCTCCTGGTCATCGTGATGGGCTGGGTGGCAACTGCAGGGTGGATCATTTATGGCCACTGATCGGGAAGTCGGGGGGACGCAGGGCCCTCCTCCCCCGGAGCGCAAGGTGCGTCTGGGCGTCGGGTTTCTCGCCTACAACGAGGAGGAGCTGATCGCGAAGACCGTGGCGGAGGCCGTCACGTCGCTCTCGGCGATTCCCAACCTCACCTGGCACGTGGTCGTCGTCAACGACGGCAGCCGCGACCGGACCGGGGAGATCGCCGAAGGGCTCGCGAAGGCCGATCCCCGCGTTTCCGTCGTCCACCACGACGGCAACAAGGGCTACGCCGTCGCGACCGAGACGGCGCTACGCAACGTGCCGGGCGAGGTCGTGATGGTCGTGGATGGCGACGGGCAGCACACGATGGCCGACGCGCCGAGGTTCCTCGAGGCGATCGACCAGGGCTTCGACGTCGTCTTCTGCTGGAAGAAGGTCCGCCACGACCCCGTCGCGCGGCTGATCCTCTCGCGCGGCCTGCGCGTGCTCTCCCACTGGATCCTGGGCTCGCCGCTCCATGACATCAACGCGGGCTGCCGCGCCTTCCGGAAAGACGTTGCGCGCCGCATCGAGATCAAACACCGGATCAACTTCGTGGGGGACGAGATCTACGCGCGCTGCCGCATCGCCGGCTGGAAGGTGACCGAGGTCGTCGTTCAGCACTTTCCGCGGGAGGCGGGGCAGTCGATCCATCGCCCCTTCAAGATGCTCGGCACGATCTGGCGCGTGATCCGGTACCTCTTCGACCTGCGGAGCGAAATGCACCAGGCCGAACGGCTCCGGCGCCTGGTTGCCAGCAAGGGGAAGCCACAGTGAGTGGAGGCGTCGTCATCCTCGGCGCCGGGCCGACGGGCCTCGGCGCGGCCTACCGGCTGCGCGAGCGCGGCGAAGATGGATTCGAGATCTTCGAACGGTCGGGCCAGGTCGGGGGGCTCGCCACGAGTTTCAAGGACCCGAAGGGGTGGACCTGGGACGTCTCGGGCCACATCATCTTTTCCGGCTACAAGTACTTCAACGATTTCCTCGGCAAGGTCCTGGGCTCGGACGGGATCCGCTGGATCGACCGCGAGAGCTGGATCAAGTTCGAGGACAAGTACGTCCGGTACCCCTTCCAGAATCACCTGTCGTCGCTGCCGGAAAAGGCCATGCTCGAGTGCCTGATCGGCCTCGTCGAGTCGCAGACGATCGACAAGGACCGGGCGTTCAGGAACTTCGAGGAGTGGGTGCTGGCGAAGTTCGGCGCGGGCGTCGCGAAGCACTTCATGAATCCCTACAACTTCAAGGTGTGGGCGACGCCGTTGAAGGAGATGGGCTACTACTGGATCGCCGAGCGCGTCTCGGTGGTCGAGTGGCGCAAGGCGATCGAGGCCACGGTGTCCTCGAAGACCACCGACTGGGGCCCGAACGCGAAGTTCGGCTACCCGCTGCATGGCGGCACCCTCGGCCTCTGGAAGGGCGTCCTGCCGTTTCTGGGCGAGCGCGTGCGGTACCACAAGCGGGCCGTCTCCGTGGACGAGGAGAAGCGCGAGATCGCGTTCTCGGACGGGACGACGCGCGCCTACGACCGGCTCCTCACGACGCTGCCGCTCGAGGCGTTCGTCTCCCGGCTCCGGCATGCCCCGGAAAAGGTCCGCGAGGCCGCGCAGAAGCTCCTCTTCAACCGGCTCTTCTCGGTCGGCGTCGGGTTGAAGCGCCCGTCGCCCTCGGACAAGAACTGGATTTACTTTCCGAACCCGAAGACCCCCTTCTACCGGATGACCTACCTCTCGAATTACTCGCCCGAGATCGTCCCGGGGGGCGACACGAGCAAGTACTTCTCGGTGCTGACCGAGACCTCCTACTCGAAGTTCAAACCGCTGCCGGAGGGCGATTTCGGCAAAGCCGTCGTCGACGGCCTTCTTGCCGAGGGGATTCTTCAGCCGTCGGACCTGCCCCTCATCGAGACCGTCTTTCTGATCCACGCCGGCCACTCGTACCCGATCCCCTCGGTCGACCGCAACGGGGCGCTCGAGACGATTCACGCATACCTCGAGCCCCGGGGCATCTTCTCGCGCGGCCGCTTCGGCTCGTGGAAGTACGAAATCGGAAACCAGGATCACTCGCTCATGCAGGGCGTCGAGCTCGTGGACCGGTGGATCGACGGAACGGACGAGAAGGTATTCCGCGCGTAGACGAGGAGGCCACGATCTTCGTGATCGGAATCACATCGAGAACACGCTCGATCGGGCCCTATTTGCGGTAGAATCGTCTGACACCAAAGTGACAGGTAGCCCTTCGAGGCAGCTTTTCGCCTCGAGAGAGCGCTTGGAGTCCGGGCGAATAACAGAAGGAGGCTTCGTGAAAAGGTCCTCGGCATTGGTTCTTTCAGTCGGTCTCGTCCTCGCCTTGACGGCCCAGATCAGCCTGGGGCAGACAGCGAGTCAGTCGGTCCATCCGCCGAAGGGTCCGGTCTCCGAAAAGGCGGGCCCGAGCGCTCCCAACACGTTTGGCACCTCGGCCGTTTCGTACTTGCAGGTCCCGTCCTCCGCCTTTTTGCCCTTCGACTCCAGCCGGGCCTACACGACCTCGGGCTTCGGGGTCTTCTCGATGGGTCGCTACGCGCCCGGCTCGGCGACTGACTTCAATGCTCCCATCCAGCTCCCGTCCGGCGCACTGATCACCTACCTCGAGCTCGACTATTGCGATACGAATCCCGGGGCGTTATACGTTCTGGGAACCCTGGTCGAATGCGATTGGACCGGCCAGACGTGCGCGAACTATCCGACGTCGGGCACCTCGCTGCCCGGGTGGCTCACGTCCGTGGACGGCACGAGGGGGCAGTGCTCCAATGTGCATATCGATATGACGCCCTACAACCTCACGGTCAACAACTACCTGACGCACTACCATCTCGACGCAGAGACCACCGCGACCGACGGGACGAATGCCATCGTCGGCATGCTCGTCGGATACAAGCTCCAGGTCAGCCCGGCGCCCGGATCGGCGACGTTCCCCGACGTGCCGACATCGGACTTCGGCTTCCAGTACGTCGAGGCCCTGGTCAGTTCGGGAATCACCGGCGGCTGCGGCGGCGGAAACTATTGCCCGGACAACTTCGTGACGCGGCGCCAGATGGCGATATTCATCGCCAAGGCTCTCGGGCTCCAGTGGCAGTGATCTAGATCTCCCAACTCGGGTCTTGATTCGGCCGGCCCTCGGGCCGGCCGTTTCGTTTTGGGCGGTCGGCGCGGCTACAATCGGCTGACACTTTCGCTTGAATACGACCGAGACACCGACTGGAGTACGCCGGACCGCGCCGTGGCTGGCCCTCGCGGGCTTCGCCGCGCTGTGGGTCGCGTCCGGCGCGATGGCCTCGCGGGCGCTGTCGCGCGCCGCGAGCGCGGCCCTGGCCGGGGGGCTGCTCGCCTGGGCGATCGCAGTCTGGATCGATCCGCCGGATCGGGACTCCCTCGACGACCTCGACCCGCCTGCGGGGCGGCCGCGGACCGTGCCCCTCGCTCTGGCCCTCGTCGCAACCGGCCTCTGCTGGTGGCGGATGCCGCCGGAGGTCTTCACCCTCGACGGAGTCGCCGCATGGCTCGCCGCGATCGCCCTCTGGCTCGTCGCGTGGTGGCCGCCGCGCCGGGCGAAGCCGGAGCGTCCTGCCGTGGCGGGCGGCCGCCGGTGGCTCATTCGCGGCGCGCTCGTCCTCATCCTCGTCGTCGGGGCATGGTTCCACTTTCACGAGCTCGCGCGGGTTCCGGCCAACCCGGTCAGCGACCACGCCGAGGAGATGCTGGACCTGCGTGATCTCATGGCCGGCCGCCACGCGATTTACTTCCTCCGCAACCTCGGGATCGCGCCGTTTCACTTCTACTGGAGCGCAGGGTTTCTGCGGGTGGCGGGGCTTCCGGTGCGCTACGTCTGGATCAAGACAGCCACGGCGGCGTTCGGACTGCTGCTCGTCCCGGCGCTCTATGCCGCCGGGGCGGAGCTAGGTGGCGCCGGACTCGGGCTCGCGGCGGCCGCCTTCGCGGCGTGGGGCAAGTGGCCGGTGTCGCTGGCCCGCCAGGGGCAGGAGTACGACTACGCCGTCCCGATCGCGGCGTTCGTGCTGTGGGCGCTCCTGCGCTGGCTGA
>Ga0326726_10006963_pt1 | contig 10147 bp, 5 predicted proteins | sample MHFenrmetagenome_2_FD_207603 | JGI IMG/M metagenome (GOLD analysis project Ga0326726, IMG submission 207603) | Lab enriched peat soil microbial communities from Michigan Hollow, Ithaca, NY, United States - MHF15MN | ecosystem: Environmental > Terrestrial > Soil > Wetlands > Peat | place: USA... | reverse complement strand
CGCGTTGCATATTTATCAACACATCAATGGGGAATATACCCCGGCACCGGCTGGTTCGAAGAAGCTCCGCATGCCCGGAAGAGGATCGTTAACGTACCATTACCCGATGGGTCCGGAGATGAAACGTACCACCGCCTCGCAAATGAGATCTTTACACCGTTCATACAATCATTCAAGCCCGAATTGATCTTTGTCTCGGCAGGTTTTGACGCACATTGGAATGACCCGATAACTTCCCTGGGCCTTTCGACGGCGGGTTTCTACATGCTTTCGAAAAAACTGGTTGAACTCGCGGAAGAACACTGCGAAGGGAAAATTGTCTTTGTCCTCGAAGGTGGTTATGATGCGCTTAACGTTGCCAATGGAGCAGCGGCAGTTTTCTCAGCCCTGACCGGTTCGAATCAAGATAAAAATGTCAAAGATCCATCGCCTTATCCTGAACCGGAAGTGAGCAAACGGATCGATGAAATACGTAAATTGCAGGGGTTTTAGACAGATCGACCAAATAATTTTATTGATATTAAGAAAAATAAACCCTGCTGACTTTATCAGCTGGTACAACTGCTGCAGTTCATAAATACAAGGATGAAGTCCGTTTGTAAAAGGGTCGCCTGGAGCTGCTTTAGACCAGTGCTGCATCCTTAATGAGCATGCCTGTTCTGGTGCTCTTTTTGTCGCTGTGGTTATTCATACAGGATATGATCATCATCGAATTGGAGAAGAGAACCTCACCATGAAAAAAATCCTATTTCAAAATATCATCCCACTTTGGCTGGCCTGGGTATTGATCGTGATCGGTTTTCAGGCACTGGCGACGGCCCGCTTCCAGCCTCGATGGCCCGACCGCGCTCAGGAATGGACCGAAAGGTCCACCGGCAGTGGCTACCAGAAAGGTGATATCTATCTGCTTGATCCGTTCATGAATGACCAGGTTGCCTGGGACTCTGAATATTATCTCGGCATTGCCACAGGTGGTTACAAGGACCATCGCGTCCCGACACTCACCACCACCGGTGAAACCATACCTGCCAACGATCCAACCAGAAATTTACAGGGAAGTTATTCCTTGAGTTATGCTTTTTTCCCCCTTTATCCATGGACCATCTGGTTCGTCCACTGGCCACTTAAGTTCTTTGGTTTGGACCCAATCGCTACTTCCACACTTGGGGGAGTGCTTGTCTCTGCGCTCGGGACATTGGCAGGGATGCTCGCCTTATTTGACCTTACGCGTGATTCGCTCGAAGAGGATGGGGCAATGCGCGCGGTCTTCTACCTGCTCATTTTCCCGACCGGCTTCTTCCTGGTTCAAGTCTATAGCGAGGGCATGTTCATAGGGCTGGCATTTGGCTGCCTGGCTCTGCTTAAACGTGGTCAATGGGTGTTTGCAGCAATTTTAGGCGCCGCGGCTGCTCTAACACGCGCGGTGGGTGTGGCGCTCGTCATTCCAATGGCGATCACCTGGATCCGCACCAGTGGATGGATGGATCGCGATCATGGGCGGCAACAGTTTTTCTCTGAAGGTATTCCGTGGCGCTCGTTGGTCAGGGCATTGTTGGTATTTGCTCCGCTGGTTGCGTTCCTCATTTGGAAATTCTCCTACCTAGGCCTGGCTTTTGATTTTATTGAAACGCATTTTTTCGGGCGTGGCGTGCTTGATCTGGGTAAGGCCTACTTTTTCTGGTCCGAAGCTTATAAATCCATGTTCCTGGGAATTCCCGAAAGGACCGTCTACTACCTCACCGAATACATCGGATTGACAATCGGAGTGATAACTTGTGTTACCTGCTTGAAATATGATCCTGAAATTGCCTGGTTTAGCCTGGCGGTGCTCATCATCTCCTGGGGGAGTGGACCGGCTCAGGGTATTCAAAGATATATTCTCGCAGCACCGGCAGTCTTCATTATGCTGGCTCGCTGGGGTAAAAACCCCATTTTTGATCGCGCCTGGACCATCTTCAGTTTGCTGCTTATGGGTTTGCTGGCGATGCTCTTTGCTTTTAATTACTGGGTGGCCTAAGCCCTTAAATATCCAAATAACAAGACTCTAAATTCACAAGCCGGCTATGAACTTAGAGCCTATTTTTTTATCAATGAAATCGCAGTGCGATAATGGGCGGCCCTGGTCGATGTTTATGAAGGAGCCATTGCTTTAAGCGGGGTCTCGTTTGGATAACAGCATAAGAGAGTATCAAGATAATCCGCGCCGCAAAAATAGGGACAGATCGATTCAGGTTAGTGAATAAAGAAACCGACGGTTAGAAGTGCCGGGGTAAGTAGATTGATCAGCACATTCTGTCCCATTGATGGGATTAGTGCGGGCACGTTGTCAGGGTTTGCCAAAAGGTTGCGTATGACCTGTACCGCGAACACGAGAGTTAACAAACCAAGCAAACTAAAGCGGGGCAGGAAACCAAAGACCACCCCGATACCAATGACGAGGTAAGAAGCGATCAGAAATGCAATATAGATATAACCACTGACGGTACGGCCTAATAGGATCGGATAATGCCTACGGCCCGACGAACGATCGGCCTCCAGGTCAGGGAATTGATTAAGCAATAACAAGTCGCTGACAAGGAAGAAAGGAACAAGCGAAGCTACAAAAGCCTGCCACGAATATGTCCCCGTCAGGGCAAAATAGGTGCTGAGCACCATAAGCGGACCAAAACCGAGTCCCGGAGCAAGTAGGCATAAGATCGGGTTATATACCATCCATGCAGTGTAGCCATAGAGCAGGACCAGACCTAAAACACCAAGAGGGAGCGCGATCCAACCCCATAAATATGTGAAGTATGCCCCAATTAAAGCAGTGATCCCGAGCGCGGTCCAGGCAATGGTAAGGGCGCCTCGTGCAAGGTCCGGACGAGCCTGCAGGGTACCACTGCCGCCGCTGAACGGCGTGCGCTGCGTGCGGGCGTCGAGGCCGTTCTTGAAATCAAAATACTCATTGAATGAATTTACACTGATGTGCGCAGCCGTCCCGGCAACCAACGTCATAATAAAATACAGCCAATTCACTTTTCCGGTGGACCAGTATGCGGCCCCCATGCCGACCAACACACAAACCGGGGCTAGAATGACGAAAGGCAGACGCATCGGTCCAAGCAAAGCTTTCCAATCTTTCATCTTGAGTGGTTCTCCTCTGGAGGGATTCGATTCATAAAGTTTTACCATAACTCACAGTGGATAATAGAGAACTTTTGTCACCCTCTCCATGTGCCTAATAACATAGCAGCCGGGAATACCCTGACCGATAAGATATATAGCAATGCCTTATATTGGTAAAATATCGGTCGCTTTTTATACCTATCCAATGGCTCCTCGATCTTGATCCTTGCTTTAAAGCATCAAGAACAAGTTGCCTAATCGGATTTAATTTCAGTGGTTCAGGATGGTTTAGGACGAGCTTTACGCTTCTTGCGCCCCCATTTTAATTAAGGAATTAGTGCATTCAAAAGACCCTCACGCCATTGTAATTTTACAGGATCATAGACCCCGAAGCCTGCCGCAAATTCCCAATAAGCCCATGCAAAGCCATCTTGTTCTGCTTCCTGCCTGACAGCACTCGTCCAGCGGATACGAGAAGCCAATTCTGCCGTGGAGTAAGCGCCAAACTCACCGAGCAGGACTCTGATATGATGTTGATTCGCCCAATTAGCTACCAGGTCGAAATTGCTAGTGATCTTGGCTTTTTCTTGGTCTGATCCCTGCCATGTTGTTCCAAGCCAGCTTCGGGTATCGCCTGGGATCCAATCTGCACCCTGGAGAGTAAATTCGTTAGGAACATAATAATGGAAGGTCGCGATGATATGCGGATCATCAGGCAGATCCAGTGTGGTTATCCAGTCATAGGTGCTTGACTGTGCATCCCCAATAACAACATCCCTCACGGGATTGGTCAGCCGAAGGGTATTTAATGTCTCACGGAGATATTCATTCCATACGGACGCGTTGAGCCAATCGTTGGGCTCGTTTAGCAGCTCGAATAATACCTGGGGCGGATAATCCTTGTAATGCCCGGCGATCTGCTGCCAGATGCCGATGAAACGCTTCTTATTGTTAGATGGGTCGGTCATGATCCCGCCGTAATTATGAAAATCAAGGATCACAACCAGCTTATTTTCCAAAGCCCACCGGACTACCTGGTCAATGCGGTTGAAGAAGGAGGCATCGATCGTGTATGGTGTGGTCATTTCTGCGTGAGTATCCCAACGGATGGGCAGGCGCACAAAATCAAAACCGGCGTTATGGATCAGGCCAAAATATTCTTCATGAACCGTCAGCCCCAAATCGCCTTCATGTGGCGCTTCAAGCATATTTGCCAGGTTTATTCCCCTCTGCATTTGCATACCCGGATCCGGTGTAGCGGTGGGTGTATCGGTTGGCGCGAGTGTGGGTGTGGAGCTGGGTGCTGGCGTGGAGGTTTGTACGATCTTGATGATGCTGATCGGCTTGATATCAACCGGGGTTGAACATGAAACGATGAGGAGAAATAATAAAAAGGTGGGCAGGATCCGTTTCATGTATGACTTAACGCAGGAGGATGTTTCTTTGTTCTCGTAAGATCCTGGTATTCAACTTAATTTGCCCACCACTTCTTCAACTTTATCGAGTATTTCACCGGATTTTACCAATGCTTTCATTGCATTGTGATCCGGATACAACGGACGATCCACTTCGAGATGCTTGACATACTTGCGAATCACCTCATGCGCCGTTTGCGTACCCCTGCCCGGTGTGAATTGGCGGAAGTGGAACGCTTGAGCTGCAGCCATAAATTCAATGCCCAGCACGCCGTATGCATTATCCAGGATCTGTCCATTCTTGAGGGCGGTGTTCATGCCCATTGAAACGAAATCTTCCTGGTCCGCTGCGGCAGGGATGGATTGTATGCTGGCGGGCGCAGATAATATTTTTTGTTCCACGATCAAATGATCGGCGGTGTACTGGCTGAGCATCAGGCCGGAATAAAAACCCGGCTCGTGTGCAAGGAAATCGGGCAACCCCTGCGAAAGAGCGGGGTTGGTTAGCCGGTTCAGCCTGCGCTCGGATAACACACATACCATCGTAATGGCTATGCCTGCCATGTCCATTGGCAGTGATACCGGAGTGCCTTGAAAATTCGCGCCGGTCAGAGTCAATTGCAATTCAGGCACGAAAATTGGGTTATCCCCAACGCCGTTTAGTTCGATCTCCACCTGGGAGCGGGCATAAGCAATTGCATCGCGCGCCGCGCCGATCACTTGCGGAGTAGAGCGCATGGAGTAGGCGTCCTGCACTTTGGTCTTCATCTTGCCAGTAAGCAGGTCTGAGCCCTCCACACATTTCAAAATATTTTTTGCCGAGAGGATCGCACCGTTGAAACCGCGCAGCTCATGCAGCTTCGAATTATAGGGTTTCATGTTGCCCAGCAGGGCCTCAATGGACATTGCCGCCGCGATCTCTGCCTGCTTGAGCAGGCGCTCCATGTCGTAAATGTGAAGGGCAGACATGGCGGTCAGCAGGTTGGAGCCGTTGATGGCTGCTAACCCATCGCGGGCTTGCAAGCCGGGCGCTTCGATGCCTGCCTGGTGCAGCGCTTCAGATCCCGGCAGGCGCTCGCCTCGGTAAAAAGCTTCGCCTTCACCGAGCAGCAGCAGAGCTATCTGTGCCATGGGGGCGAGGTCGCCGGAGGCGCCCACCGATCCCTTTTGACAAACAACTGGTGTAACGCCCTTGTTGAGCATCTCCACCAGTGTCAAAGTGATCTGCGGTCTGCACCCTGAATTACCGTGCGCGTGTACGTTGATCCTGCCTGCCATCGCCGCACGGACGTGTTCGATCGGCGCAGGATCGCCGATCCCGGCAGCGTGGTTATATATGAGATATTTCTGGAATTCTTTTACCTGTTCTTCCGTAAGGATTTTTTCCGAGAATTCACCGATGCCTGTGTTCGTGCCGTACATGATCTCTTTTTTGGCAAGTTTATCCTCCAGCATGGCCCGGCAGATCTTGATCCGTTCCAAGGCTTCGGGGGCCAGTTGTACTTTTTCATTATTGCGTGCAATTGCAGTGAGCTTTTCGATCGTGAGGGCCGAACCGTCTAAGGCGATTGTCATTGATCACACTCTCCTGGGAAGGGGTTCCGCGTTATTGTACTCCAAAGGGGAGGTGGTTATTTTTGCCAGTCTGGTCAAGTTTGGAGTGCGGGAGGAAGATGGTGAAGCCAACATCGACCTCAATTTGGATAACCTGAACCGTTAAGTTGCAGATTATTTTTTCATCGTGTCGGTGGATGGAGCAATGTGGATTGGAAAAATAACCTTGTGATATGTGGATAATTTAAGAATTTTGGTAAAATAGGTCGCTATGGACAAAGAATATTTACCCAAAAGTGCAATGAGCATTCACGCTCACCCTGACGATCAGGATTTTACTGTTGCAGGCACGCTTGCCAAATGGGCACGAGCAGGCTGCGAGATCGTATCTGTCATCCTTACCAGTGGCGACTCTGGTTCCAACGATCCAAGTAAAGGAGCGGATTACAAGCCAAAACTTGCGCGGTTGCGCGAGGAGGAACAGCGTGCAGCCAACAAGGTGCTGGGTATCAAAGAAACGGTTTTTCTCCATTATCCGGATGGAGAGCTGGTCGCCTCGGTACAGCTCCGAAAGGATATAACCAGGCAAATACGCAAATACAAGCCGGAAGTCGTTGTGACCGGAGATCCCAGCAGCTGGTTCTATGGAAATGAATATATCAATCACCCTGACCATCGGGCAGCAGCTGAAGCAGCTACTTACGCGGTCTTTCCCTCAGCCGGGACGCGCATGATCTTCACCGAACTTTTAGATGAAGGTTTGCCTCCGCACAATGTGAAGCGCCTCTACATCCACGGTAATGAAAAAGCGGATACGTGGATTGATATCGGTGAAACGCTCGACATAAAAATCGAAGCGCTTAAGAAACACGTCAGTCAGGGCGACACTCATGATGTAGATAAGTGGATGCATGAATGGGCCGAGCAGGATGGAAAGGAAAAGGGAATTAAATATTCGGAATCATATAGAGTCATGATCCTGGAGAACGAAGAGGATCACGGATAAAACCCAGGCTTAATCCTTTAAATTAGAAAGTAAAATCAAGCGGAGTCTGGGCACAGTAAGGTAATGATTTCCATTATTCCTTAGAATATAATTTACAAAAAAAACTGTCCGGCAAGCTAGTGCCGGACAGTTTTTTTACTTTAATGTAGATCGACGATCAACTGTGGAGCGTGCGCCCCCGATTCACGCGAGGCCAGGCTGATCGCCGTAGCGCCAGTAGTTGAAAGCCCAAAACTGAAGGTGCCTTGACCGGTGACATAAGTGGTTACATCGTAGGTGACCCAGGTTCCGGTGACAACCGCAGGAGAGGTCGCCAGAGTGCTGCCCATGGGAGGGGCATTGCTGGCAGTGATCGTGGTCTCTCCCCAGGTGTTATCTGCAACGGTCTTGGCGGCGATACCCGCGGAGGAAGCGCTGTTTGCCCAGATCAATAAGCGAACCCGGCTGATTGTTCCTCCGCTTAAGCCTGGCACGCTAAAGCGCAGGTAGCTGTTCACTACAGGCGAACCATCCACGCGGAAGGTAGTTGCTGTGCCGAAATTGGCACCCGTATTAGAAGTATCCACATAAGAGTCTGCGACGGGAGTAAGAGTAAAAGAGGTGCCGGCCTGTGTGGCCGTTGGTGTTGCAGTGGGTGTCTTGGTTGCTCCGATAGTAGGAGTATTCGCCGGAGTTGGAGAAGCTGTGCTCGTCGGTGTGATCGTGGGAACCGTGGTATTAGTCGGCGTAGACGATACCGTCGCAGTATTCGTGACAGTAGAGGTTGGTGTGGCAGTAGGTATACTGGTTAACCCAGGTGTGTTGGAAGGCGTAGCAGTTTCAGGACTGGTTGCTGTTGGAGAATTTGTAAAAGTTGCTGTAGGAGTATTCGTTGGAGCATTGGTAGATGTGGCAGTAGCTGTCGTGGTGACGGTTGGGGTCACTGCCCCTGTGGTGGTATCGACAATAAGTTGAGGTTGATTCGTGGTTGCGTCCCGGCTGTTAAAGCTTATGGAGGAGGTGCTGGTTGTGGTAAGGGCAAGATCATAAACACCATTACCTGTTATGAACGAAGAAACATCAACACTGATCCAATTCCCCGAACTGAAATTTCCCAATGAATTGATCACCGGGCCGGCCGCTGGAGCGTTGGCATAGGTGATGGAGATCTCATCCCATGATTGATCGGCTACGCTGTGGATCTGGTAACCCGTTGTTGATGTGGAGGTGGTGTAGAGCTTTAAAATCGCCTTATTTACAACACCGGAAAGACTGTTTACGTTAAATCGTAGATAACTTCGATCGTCTGGGGAGGCGTCAACTTTCAAAACAGATGAAAGGCCATTATTGCTCGTCGCAGCATTACTCACCACGTAGGAATCAGCAACTGGTAAGAATGTGTATGTGGCGATGGCAGAAGTAGTAGTGGAGACGCTCGTCGAGAGCGCTGAATGGTTTCCAGAACCGTCAAAAGCATCGATAGAGTACACATAGGTGGTAGAGGGTATAAGGTCTGAGTCAGAATAGACTAGAGCAGCGGCATCAGTTGTATAAATCAAATCTCCGTTTCGATAAAGGTCATAGCCTCTTACAGCTTTATTGTCACTTGACGCAGCCCAGGCCAGGTCAACCTGGGTTCCATTAACAGCAGAAGCCGTGAGGTTTGTTGGCTTGGAAGGTGGAGTGGAATCCACGCCATTCGAAAAATTATATGTGACTTCATCGAACGTCTGACCGAGTGAGTTAATAGGCGATACTTTTACATTTGTGCCGTTCACCGTAACCAGCAAGAAATCGTATACCTGGCTGGCATTCGTAGGTTTAGGTGCACCGCCGCATCCTTTTCCACTGGATGTGAACTTAATGGCGTACGCATCCAGGGAAGTGCAGGTCTTAATGTCACCGAGTGGAGCACCGCCTCCGCCAGTTACATAAGTGATCAGACCGGTCGGGCTGGGTAAATTACGTTCATAAATATGAGCATGACCTGAAAAAGCAATATTTACTCCATTTTGCTTAAGTAAACCTTCCAAGTTGTTGCTGCCTTGCAGGAGAGTATCCGACACCTCTCCAGTACTGTCTGTGTAAAGTGGCCAGTGAAGAAAAGCGAATTTCATTATCGTAGAATGAGCTGCTAAGTCAGCCTGCAGCCATTTGTATTCAGCTGAGTTGGTTGTCCAGTGATAGTCGTAATCAAGTTTGTAAGAAGATGCACTGCCTATGTTTGAATCACCCCAGGCAGCGTCCAGCAGGTAGAACCGGGCGGCTCCGGCATCAAAAGCGTACCAGCCGCTTGGATAGGAAGCAGAAGTGGTACCGTCGAGACAACAATAAGTTTCCTTAACATAACGACCTCCGGAGGTGGCTGCAGCCCGGTCTTGAGGCCAGTTCAATATATACGGATGGCTGGCATCAGAATTCGACATACCGTGGTTGCCCATGACCGGGTAGATCGGCAGGGAGGCTCCTGGACCTTTCCAGAAAGACGGTCCAAAGACAGCGCTGATGTTCGAACCGGTCTGTATCAAATCACCATAATTTGATTGGCTTCCGGATGGATAGCTGTTATCACCGGTAGTTACCGCGAACCGGGCTCCGGTACCGGGCATAAGAGACATAAGGTTTGCTTGGTAGGGGTTTGTACCGGATGCGTCTACAAACCCCCAGTCACCAAAAACCACGAAGGAATAAGGCTGCGAGGAACCTGAGGGTACCTGTGTCCAGAAAGAGGGCGCAGGATCTGACCCAAGCAGGTCAACTTCCGTCTCCGGACTTGAGCCTAAATAGACGCGATAACAATATTGAGCACCTGGAGTCAGGTTGAGCAATGCTTTCCATTGAAACTCACCTGCAGTGTTGACACTAATGGCTGTTCTTGAAGCCGGTACATAATGAGCAATGCAGGATTCTGATCCAACTTTTCCCCAACGCACACCACCACTCGAATTGGACCGATCGGTTGCCCAATTAACAGTGGCATAAGAAATAACCGTATCTGTTAAATATGGATAACGCCGTAAATGAGAACTGTAACTACTGGCAGCTGAACTTGAGGATACCAGTGTGAATATTAAAATTATCGCAA
>Ga0326726_10006962_pt1 | contig 10147 bp, 11 predicted proteins | sample MHFenrmetagenome_2_FD_207603 | JGI IMG/M metagenome (GOLD analysis project Ga0326726, IMG submission 207603) | Lab enriched peat soil microbial communities from Michigan Hollow, Ithaca, NY, United States - MHF15MN | ecosystem: Environmental > Terrestrial > Soil > Wetlands > Peat | place: USA... | reverse complement strand
AGAATGAGGCTCATGGACCCGATGCCGCAAGGAGACGCACACGGGCGCCGTCCTTGAGTTCCGTTGGCGCGGGCGACGCGACCCGTTCGCCATCGGCAAGGCCTGACAGCACCTCGATGGTGCGGGTGCCGCGGATGCCGATTTTGACGTCGCGCTTGCGCGCGTACCCGCCATCGATGATGAAAACGGCATTGCCTTGCAGCGCGTCGGCCGGGATCAACAGCGCATTCGGTTTTTCGCGTGTGACGATATTGGCTTCCACGCTCATGCCGGGCTTTAACGGAGTGTCATCGGGCAGCGCCATTTTGACTCGGAAGGTCTTGGCGGCCACATCGCCCATCGGCGTGATCTCGCTCACTTTGCCTTCCAGTTGCAGATCTGGAAATGCGTCGGTACGGAACAGCACAACCTGGCCCAAGGCGACGCGCGGAATGTCCTCCTCATTCACCTCGGCTACCACCTGCAACGGTCTTGGAACGCCGATTCGAAACAAAATCTGCCCGACTTCGGTGATCTCACCAATTTCGCCGTCGCGGCGCAGGACAACGCCGTCCATTGGCGCAACGATGGTGTAGTCGGCAATCTTCTCAGTTTGCACCGCGATCAAGGCCTGCACCGTCTGCAGATCCATTGCAGCGCGCTCATACGCCTGCGTCGTCGCCGAACCGCGCGTAATCAATTCACTTACCCGCGACATCTCGCGTTTTAGAAACTCCTCGCGCGCCTTCAGCTCTTTGATTCCTGCCTCAACTTCGCGGCCGTCGAGTCGCACCAGCACGTCGCCCTTCGCAACGGTCTTGCCCTCGCAGTAACAGATTTCCACAATGCGGTCGCGGATGACGCTCGCAACCTTAGCCCAGCGCACCGGCTCAACGCCGCCGGTGGCATAGACGATCTCGACGGCGGTGCCGCGCACCGCCGTCACCGCTGCGACCTCCTGGCCACGCCCAAAACGCCACCACCCCAAAGCGGCGGCCGCCAATAGGATAACCAGCGTTGTAATGACGCGCTGCCGTCGTCTCACGATTGTCAACTTAGAGGCCGATTGCGGCCTTGTATTGATTTACCGCAAGGCTCGCTGAGCGTCACGACACGAAACGCATCTCGGTGTGAAGCCTTGAGCACAGCGCAGTCTTGCTGTGGGTCATTAGCGGACATTGGGGCAAGTCAGGGGATGTCCGCTTTACCCCCAAGAGCGGACATTCGCCCGTACATCGGCGATGTCCGCTTTGTGCCAATAGCGGACATCAGTCATCTTCAGGCTCTATCTCAAATAAACCTAAGTATAGACGAAACAGACTCAGGTCCACCGTTAGCCCTAACGCACAAGAGGTAAATTCGGACTGTGTTGAAAAAAATTGCGCCGCTCAGGGACCTGGACAGAGATCTAAAGCGGTGCAGTAAAAAAGCGTGTAGTTGCCCGCATTTTGGCTCTTCGTGCCCGCCGCAATTTCTAGCGCCTCGTCCGCGACTTCGTAAGCGAGCATCTCTCTTTCGGTTTGGTCGAGCCCGCTGATGTCATATGGTTGTGATGCTCACGATCAGGCAGCGATAACCGCAGCCTTCCGCTATCTTCTCCGAGCAATTTTCATAGCGTCTTATTGGACCTACGTATAGCTCTCCACCTTTCTTGATATACCCAGCGGCTACCAAGGCCTTCTCGCCTGATTGCCCTCGTGCGTTCTAGCCTTCCCGCAGCCGCCGCCTCGGCGGGTCATCTGGACCGATTGCGAACCCCGTCCCCTAGGGTCCCAACGCAACCGGCGTCGCCGAGGCGGCTGGCGGTGCTGGAAGCGGAGGAGTTTACGCTCATGACGGACAAGGCAAACTTCACACCTGACGAATGGAAAGTTCTTTTGGAAAGCGTGATGGCGGCTGGTATCGCTGTTACGGCTGCCGAGCCGAGTGGGCTGTGGGGCCTTCTAAAGGAGAGCTTCGCTAGCGGCGCGGACCTGGCAAAGGCTAAGGTGGACCAAGGAACTAACGCACTCATCAAAGCAGTTGTCACCGATTTCGGTACGTCCGAAGGACGGAGCGCCTCGCGCGACGGGCTGATGCAAAAGTTCAAGGGAAGCAAGCCTACCGAGATCAAGGACAAGTGCATCGAGACATTGCATCAGGCCGCGGCAATACTTGACGCTAAGGCACCCGCGGATTCTGCGGCCTTTAAGGGCTGGTTGCAGCAAATCAGCCAGCATGTGGCCGAAGCATCTAAAGAAGGCGGATTTCTTGGCGTAGGCGGCGTCCCCGTAAGCGAAGCTGAGAAGGCGACGCTGACCGAGATTTCGAGTGCGCTAAAGGCAGCGTGAGTGCGGCGTTTCTAAAAGCACTGAGTCATGCTTTGGCTTCGAAAGCGAAATCGTCAATGTGGTGGCATGTCCGCTTTACTCCCGAAAGCAGACATTGATTGGGCGCTGCGGTATGTCCGCTTTGTGCCAATAGCGGACATAGCAGCCATGTTCCGAAGAGCCTCAAATTGGTCATCGTGCGGCGCAACTTTGTTATCGGCATAAGGGGGCTCAATTGCTTTCACCGCGAAAGACCATATTCGCCGCTATCGTGTTCTTCGGCACATTTTTCGCCGGCCACGCGGTAGCGCAAGAAAAATCAATTGTCGTCGCTTCCACGACTTCAACTCAAGATAGCGGTCTATTCGACTACTTGCTGCCACTCTTCACGCAAAAAACCGGCATTGTTGTAAAGGTGCTCGCCCAAGGCACGGGTCAGGCGCTCGATACGGGCAGACGCGGCGAGGCCGATGTCGTGTTCGTGCACAACAAATCGTCGGAAAATAGGTTCATCGACGAAGGAGACGGTGTGAAGCGCGTTCCCGTCATGTACAACGACTTCGTGCTGATTGGGCCGCGGAACGATCCTGCGGGCATCAGGAATTTGAAGGACGTTGCAAAGGGGTTCGAAGCGATCAAGGCCAAATCGGCGACCTTCATATCGCGGGGCGATCGCTCTGGCACCCATCTCAAGGAACTCATGATTTGGAACAAGGACCTCGGCATCGATATCGAGAAGGGCCCGCGCGGCTCTTGGTACACATCGATCGGCCAAGGTATGGACGCTGCGCTGCAAATGGCGGTCGCCAGCAACGGCTATGTATTGTCCGACCGAGGCAGCTGGATCCACCTCAAGAACAAGGGTGACTTGCAAATTCTCGTTGAAGACGACAAGCGCATGTTCAACCAGTACGGCGTCATACTGGTCAATCCCGCCAAGCATCCGAACGTGAAGCAAGACTTTGGCAAGCAGTTCATCGATTGGCTGGTGTCGCCGGAAGGCCAGAAAGCCATCGCCAACTACAAGATCAAAGGCGAGCAGTTATTTTTTCCAAACGCAACGGATCCCAGCGCGTGATTTGATACCGCGCGGAGTTAGGCATGCTGGGACTTATCTTGCTGAGAATAAATTTGACGACTGCGGTGGCGTTGGTCTCAACGACTGGTAGTCAGTGGAATAGAGCAACGCGCCTGCGCAAAGAACGACTGCCAACGCGATGAACACGTAGCGTGTCGACATATTTAAATGATACACGGGCTGCAGCCGCAAGTCATTGGCCAGCACCGAAGGCGGCTGAGTTTTTGGTGGAGTGTGTGCTGGTCGCAACAATTGATCGTTTATGTTTTCACCCAGCCAAAATTGAAATGATCAAACGGTGGCGCGGTAGGGGTGGCGGCCGTCGTTTGACGAAACGCGCTTGTGTAATGACAAGTCAGACTTGCTGACCAAAATGTCCCCTTTGGGTCAAAAGCAGACATTTGCAGCGCAAAAAGGCATGTCCGCTCTTACCCCAATAGCGGACGTGTGCGGTGCAAAGAGTCCGCTTTGTGCCAATAGCGGACATTGAGAAACTTAATTTGTCGGCTGCTCGATTACCTCGTCGGCGCGCGTGAGCAGCGAAGGCGGAACGGTGAGGCCGAGCGCTTTCGCGGCCTTGAGATTGATCACCAGATCAAACTTGGTTGGAAGTTGAACTGGCAACCCGGCAGGTTTAGCGCCTTTGAGAATCTTTCCAGCATAGACTCCAGCCCCGCGATGCGCGTCTGCTGCGCTCGCGCCGTAACTGATCAGTCCGCCGGCGACGGCAAACTCGCGCGAAGCATAGATCGCCGGTATTTTGTAACGCGTCGCGAGCGCGACGATTTGATCATACATCTCGTTGAATAATGGATCGGCAGCGACTAGGAGCGCGTCGACCTTTAGTTGGGATAGGGTCGTGAAGGCACCGTCTAGGTCGCGTTCGCTGCGGACGTTTTGAATTGAGATCTTTTGTCCGATTTCGCTTGCCGCGGTTTCCACACCTGCCAATTGGCGGTCGGTATCCGGATAATCCTCGTTGGCCAACACGCCAATCATTGTACTTTTCGGTACCAGCTCACGCAGCAGCCCCAGTCGCTTTGCCTCTAGCGCTGGAGCAATAAGACTCATGCCGGTGATGTTTCCACCCGGATTATTAAGACTGTCGACAAGCCCAATACTGACCGGGTCTCCGTCGATGACAAAGATGATGGGAATTTTGTTCGTTGCCGCCTTTGCCGCAAGCGCCGAGGGTTCGCTGCCCGTAGTGACAATCACCGTCGCCTGACGGTTGACCAGATCCGCCGCCAATGTTGGCAGTCGACCGTGTTTGCCGTGCGCCCAGCGGTACTCAATTGCTACGTTTTGGTCCTCAGTGAACCCAGCTTCCTTCAAGCCGGCGCGCAGCGCATCCAAAACCCGGGTGGATTCTTCAGCTGACGTACTGCCGAGCAATCCAATGGTCGGCATCCGCTTCGGTTGCGCGCGCGCGGCAAACGGCAATACGATCGCGCCGCTAGCGAGAAATGAAATGAACTCCCGCCGCCTCATGTCAGCCCCCAAGACTCAGGACAAGGCATCGTACCAGATCAGATTACCACATTATAAGCGGCCTGTCGCAAAGACAGCCGATGTCCGCTTTGGGTCAAAAGCGGACATCGAGTGGGTCACGCCGAGCGCGCGGCGAGTGGCCACGCAGCTAGCGCACCGCCAAGAAGTGTGACGAACTCACGCCGTCGCATATAGGACCTCGAAGGCTCAGAACGAGCCATCGTACCGGGTCAACCTATCACACTGAAATGGGCCGGGCGTGGGCGTTAGACCGCAGCCCAATGTCCGCTTTGGGTCAAGAGCAGACATTCCCCGATGTCCAAGCCATGTCCGCTTTACCCCCCAAGCGGACACTCCGGGCCCGCCGGCAACGCCCCCTCGCCCGGATTTCAGAGAAACACACCGGTGCGCGGCAGAACAATCCTGATTTCGGTGAACTCGCCCGGCTGAGTATCGACTTCGATTGAGCCTGCGTGTTGCTTGACAACGATGTCGTGGCTGATGGAGAGACCAAGTCCGGTGCCCTCTCCTGTCGGCTTGGTCGTGAAGAACGGGTTGAAGATCTTTTCCTTCACATCATCTGGAATGCCAATGCCGTTGTCGCGGATCCTGATTTCCACACGATCGCCAAGATTTTTGGTCGAGGCCGCAAGGATCGGCTCGTAGTCGCCATTTGTTGCCGCGCCGCGCTACTGAAAGGGGGAGCGCGAGGTCCGTTTACCGCGATCCATGTGCGCTTTTCAATCAACAACAGCCGTCCGGAAGCGTGTGATCATCACCAGCGATGCAGTGTGTCGACGATCGCGACGATGGTGGCGATGATTGCCGCAGCCTGCGAAACGATCGACAGCGTCTTCAACAGTGTGCTTCGCAGATGCTTTGGATTTTTTCTGTGCTGACGGCGCATTGCTCTTTGCTTCTCGCGCCATCTTTTCCCACAATCCGCCTCTTGACAATATTCCTATAGGATAATATCCCTATAGTTGTCCGCTCCCATGAGGGACGCGAACCGGTTGCGCCGGCTCGTGTGGAACGGATCGGCGCCTGCGGGCGTGGCGAGCAGGCCACGCACTCGGGCGGCGTCGGGGCTTCGCCCGGCGGCCAATACGGGCTGCCTGCCAGGAGCTGGCTGACGGCGGCCGTCCCCCACTTGGGACGACCCCCGCAAAGCGCGCCCGACCGCCGAAGGAAAACGCCGGACGGCGCGCCAGAAGGCGCCACGCCTTCGAAAGGAGGCGTGCACATACGGACTGACGCGCCGGCTGGCGCGCCGTCCCCTCTCTTCTTCGGAGGAGAGGCCAACGTCCCAAAACTCGGGCGCATCTGCGCCGCGAGAACGACGATTGCTATTCAATGATGGAGGCTTCACCGATGACAACAACCGAAATTTACGGTCCGCTCACCGCTTACGCCAAAGAATGCGTGCACTTCGCGGTCCAGCACTGGCGGGCAACCTTGCTGTGCTTCCCGTACCTTTGTGTCAGAACCGACTGCCGCCGCGCGCGCGCATGTTCCGCCGATCCGAATATCTGCATGAGCCGCCTTGGACCACTGGTATCGGAGGATGTCCGCAAAGGAGTCGATGCGCTGGTGTGGGGGCACGTCGACGGTTTCACCTACGACCAGGTGCGAGCCCGTATGCCATTCGAGGTCGGCGCCTTCGAGGAATGGAACGCGAAGATCCGTCAATCCATACGGGAGTCGGCGGTCCTCGCACGGCCGAGGGCCAAAAAAACGCCACCTGCCCCCTCGAAATCGTGAGGCCTTTGTTGAATTACCTCACTTTATTTCGGGCGCAGCCTGGCGCTACCATGAATTGCCGAAATGGGGGGACCCGACACGATGCGAGGAGCATGACCATGAGAAAGATAGCCGTCGCGGCACTTTTGCTCGCCGCATTGCCTGCCGCCGCATTGGCGATGGACGACCACATCGCTGTTCAACCCAACGAATTGAAATGGGGACCGCCACCTCCCGGCCTGCCATCGGGCGCGCAAGTCGCGGTCATCACGGGCGACCCGAGCAAAGCCGAACCCTATGTGGTCCGCGCCAAGCTGCCGTCGGGCTACAAGATCCCGCCGCACACGCACCCGACCGATGAGAGCGTCACTGTCCTGTCCGGCACCTTCCACATCGCGATGGGCGACAAGTTCGACACCAAGAAAGGTGAAACGGTGCGAGCCGGCGGCTTCTTCACTGCCAAAACGGGCATGCAGCACTATGGCTGGTCAACCGGCCCGACCCTTATCCAGATCCACGGCATGGGGCCATTTGCGATCACCTACGTCAATCCGGCTGACGATCCGCGCAACAAGACGTCGGAGAAGAAATAGAACGCACACGTTCAAGCACCGTCATGGCCGGGCTTGTCCCGGCCATGACAGATTTATAACCACTACGGAGAGAAACACACCACATGCCAGGCAAGACCATCCAGATCCACGGGCGCGCGGACAGCGATTTCGATTGCTATCTGGCGATGCCGCAAGCAGACGGGCCAGTGCCGGCGGTCGTGCTCGCGAGCGCCGTGCACGGCGTCGACAAGGATCTGCGCGATCTCGCCGATGAATTCGCCTCTCACGGATTCATTGCAGCGGCGCCCGACCTGTTCTGGCGTACGATTCCGGGACCCCTCACCCGCGCCGACGGTGAATTGACCAGCAAGCGCTCGCAGCCACGGCCGGAGAAGATCAAGACCGGTGAGGCCGACATGGCTGACACGCTCTTCGAGTTGCGCAAGCTGGCGGACTTCAATGGCCGCGCCGCCGTCATGGGCTTCTGCTATGGCGGCCCCTACGCCATTCTCGGGCCTAAACGGCTTGGTTATGCAGCAGGCATCTCCTGTCACGGCACGCGGCTACAGGATTACATCGGCGAGCTCGAGGGCGTTGCCGCGCCCGTCTGCCTCATCTGGGGCGACGAAGACAACCAGGCGCCGCCGGAGGTGCTCGATGCATTTCGCGCCGTGCCGCCGCGCATGAGCAATGTGGAGCTGCACATTTTTCCGGGCATCAAGCACGCCTACATGATGCCCGACGCCGGCGCGGCCTTCAGCAAGACAACGCGCGAATTCTCAATGGCGCGCGCGCTCGCCATTCTCAACGACCTGCGCGGCGGAGGCGAACGGCTGCGTAAGGCGTCGTAGATGCTCCTGTCCCGGATGCGATGCAGCGCGGAGCGAAGCGCAGCGGTGCATTGCTGCTCCGGGACCGCCATGAACTCAGAATCTGAAACGGTCCCGGGTCTGCAGCGCAGCACTTCATGCTGCGCTGCGCCCGGGACACGGCCGCGCATCAGGGCGGCGACAATTCTTTCGGGGCCAGCTAACCTTCCTCGCGATGGATTCGCCGCCGCGATTCAAGCTCACGCGCCTTTTCTGGGTCGGCCTTGCGCTGCTCGTTCTCGGCACAGGCCCCCTGCTCGCGATCGTGCTCGCTGCCGAACTCGGACTGTTGAGCGATCCGAACCCCAATCCGATCGGGCCCGGCCTGCTGACCTTCTTCACCTTCTGGCCGGCGGTCATCATGATCGTCTGGGGGTTGGTTGCATCACTCGTGCGCTATCGGAAAGCGCGGGCACAGTTCTGACGTCGCCTGGCAAATTTCACTCTGCCGTCATCGCCCGGCTTGGCCGGGCGATCCAGCGCTTGATCTTCAATAGTAAGGGCTGGATCCCCGCTTTCGCGGGGATGACCGGAGGAATTTGTGCGGCGATGACGCCAGAGAGAAACCCGCAGCGACCAGCAAAGCGGCTAGGCCGCCTTTGCGCCCAACTCCTTGTCCTTCGCCTCGGCCCGCTTGGCGCCGGGACGCGTCGTCAAACGCGCGACATAGTCCTGAAACTCTTTCCGCTCCGGAATCAGCTTGAACATCATCCCGTAACGCAGACCAGAACCGATCACGATATCGGCGGCGGTGAATTGCTCGCCCATCAGATACGGGCCCTTCGCCAGCGCCTTGCTCACAATGTCGAGCACGGTATCGAAATCGCGCCATCCGAGCGATGCCGCGCGCGGATTTTCCTTACGCGGAAAGGCGCGGTCGGTCATCGCCGGCTCGATCACGCTCGGTCCAAAGAACAGCCACTTGAGATATTCGCCGCGCCGCGGCGTGCCGACCGGAATGTTCAGTTTCTTGTCCGGGAATTCGTCGGCGAGATACGTGCAGATCGCGGCCGCTTCGGTGATCGTGGCGTCGCCATGCTTGAGTGTTGGCACTTTTCCCATCGGATTGATGGCGAGATAATCCGGCTTGAGATTATCACCCTCGCTCAACCTGACGAGCTTGATGTCGTAGGGCTGGCCGATTTCCTCAAGCATCCAAAGGACGATGGACGAGCGCGACGGCGAAGCGTGATAGAGCGTGAGATTGGGCATAAGACACCTTGCAAAATTTGCGACGGGAACCGACTTACCGTTAGATCATGATTGTGCAGAGACCGTGACATGGCCAGTAACGTTCGCGACAACATCGAGCGTCAGCGCTTCGAACTCGATGCCGATGGCCATGTCGCATTCTCGAATTACAGCCGCACCGGCAACGTGCTCACCATCCGCCACACCGAAGTGCCCAGGGAGCTCGAGGGGCATGGCGTCGGATCGGTACTGATCCGCGGCGTGCTCGACATTGCCCGCGCCCAGGGGCTCAAGGTCGTCCCGGTATGTCCGTTCGCGAAGGCCTATATCGAACGGCATCCGGAATATGCCGATTTGCGGAAATAAGGCGTCCATTTTGAATTCAACCTGCGCCACACCCCGGGGCGTCAAGCCCGGCAATGACATCTGTGAGGCCTGCCAGCTTTCCCTTGCTCGCCTAACTCAATCTTTACCCTTCAGTAAGACATTCAAGCCTGTCGTCTCGACAGGAGACCGCGTTGGATTTCTCGGCCGGCATCACGTTCATCTTCAGCCAGACCAGCAAGCTGCTGTTCTCCCTCGGCTCGCATTTTTCGCTGACGTCGCTCGCGGCGGCGTTGCTGATCGCCACACTGTTTTTCACATGGCAGCGCGTGAAGCGCGGACGCCGCGTGCGCGCCAAAACAATCCTGCGCGCGCTGTTTCCCAAACGCATCCTGCGCAGCCGCTCGAACGAGGCCGACATCGGCTATCTGATCTTCAACGTCTTCGTGTTCGGCGTGATGTTCGGGTGGGCCGTGCTGTCCTATCAGTTCATCTCGAACGGCATCATCGCGGGATTGGTTGCCCTGTTTGGCCCGGTTTCACCATCGACATTGCCGGTCTACGTCACGCGGTCCGTCGTCACCGTGATGCTGTTTTTGGCCTACGAGCTCG
>Ga0326726_10006961_pt1 | contig 10148 bp, 12 predicted proteins | sample MHFenrmetagenome_2_FD_207603 | JGI IMG/M metagenome (GOLD analysis project Ga0326726, IMG submission 207603) | Lab enriched peat soil microbial communities from Michigan Hollow, Ithaca, NY, United States - MHF15MN | ecosystem: Environmental > Terrestrial > Soil > Wetlands > Peat | place: USA... | reverse complement strand
CGCAAGTACCTGATCGCGGGCGAGTCCGAGGATACGACTGGTCAGGGTGGCGGCGCCGGTGATGCCGGCTGACCGCGCCAGCAGGGGCGGCCGCGTCAAGCGCCGAGCTTGCGGCGCACGAGCTCGTTGACGGTCTTGCCGTCCACGTTCTGTCCGACGAGCTTCGACATCGCGGCCTTCATGACACGGCCCATGTCCTTGGCGGATGTCGCGCCGGTCTCGGCGATCGCATCGGCAACGGCCTTGTCGATCGCTGCGGGATCGGCCGCCGGCGGCAGGTAGGCCTCGAGCACCGTGATCTCGACGGCTTCCTTGTCCGCGAGATCCTGGCGCCCGCCTTTCGTGAATTGCTCGATCGAGTCTTTCCGCTGCTTGACGAGCGAGCTGACGACCTGCCGCGCCTCGGCGTCGGCGAGCTCGTGTCCTTTTTCAATGCTCTTGTTCATGAACGCCGCTTTGAGCATCCGCAACGGAATCAGGCGAGCGGAATCCTGCTTGCGCATCGCTTCCGCGATGGCAGCGGTCACGTCGTCGACGAGCGGCATCAGTTGTCGTTCGGCCGGCGCGGCTGGGCCACCTGGCCCGGCTGCTGAGTGGGCTGCGCGATCATGCCCGGCGCAGAGACGGCGCCAAACGGCGCTGCGGGCTGGGCGGTCGGCGTCGCCGGCTGCGGAAACACCAGCGGCGGTTGTACCTGCTGCGGTCCCTGATCCGGCAGCGGCTGTGGAATTCCAGGCCGGACCGCGGGCAGGTTGGGACGCTGCTGGGGCCCGCCAACCTGCGGCTGCGGGAACGTGCTGAAGATCGGACCGCGCGGAGGCTGACCAGGTCCTGGCGGTCCCTGGTCGTCGTCGACCACGGGGAATCCAGACGGCGGCGCGAACGGAGCCGGCGCGACAGAGGCGGCAGTACGCGAAGGCGGCGGTGCGGTCGTCGGCATGACGATGATCGCGTCGAACTGCGACGCGTCAGGTGTATAGGAAACCCGCGGCGCCGCCATGTAGCCGCTCAACGTGCGCAGCAGCACGTCGAGCGCTTCCATCTCCGGGACGTCCTTCAGCTCCAACGTCAGCGGTGCGCCAGGAATTCGCTCGACGTTGACGATCTTCGTGCGGCCGACGCGCGCCCATTCGGTCAGGATCTGGCGGACCGTCGCGTCCCTGGCGATGATCGTCACGCGTCCGTCGTGGATGGACACCTGGACGTCGGCCGAGGCGACGGTCGCAAATGCCGCAAGCGCCAGCAGCGTGAAACCGGCGATCACGGACGTCTGAACAGCGCGCATGAAACGAGTATAGCCCTACTTCCCGCGGAAGTATTCGATGACCTGCGCCAGGATGTCATCGAGTGAAAACCTGGGCTTGTAGCCGATCAGGGCCGTGACTTTCGTCAGATCCGGCACTCTCCGCGGCATGTCCTCGAATCCGGACTCGTACGCCTCGTCGTACGGCACGAGCTTGATCGGCGACTTCGAACCGCTGAGCTCACGCACGCGCTCGGCCAGCTTCAGAATCGAGATCTCTCCCGTGTTTCCAATGTTGATCACCTGGCCGACCGCTTTCGGCTCCTTGACGAGCTTGAGCAGGGCCTGGACGACGTCGGCGACGTGCGTGAACGAGCGCTGCTGTGTGCCGTCGCCGAAGACCGTGATTGCCTCGCCGGCGAGCGCTTGACGCACGAAATTCGGAATCACCATGCCGTACTGTCCCGTCTGACGCGGCCCGACGGTGTTGAAGAAGCGGACCACGATCACGGGCAGCTGCCGCTCCTTCCAGTACGCCAAGGCCAGGAACTCGTCGATCGCCTTGCTGCAGGCATATGCCCAGCGGTGTTTGGGCGTCGGTCCCAGGACCAGGTCGGAGTCCTCGCGGAAGGGCACGTTCTCGCTCTTGCCGTAGACCTCGGACGTCGACGCGATCACGACCAGCTTCTTCTTCTTGTTGGCGTGCTTGAGTACGACTTCCGTGCCGTGCACGTTGGTTTCGATGGTGCGAACGGGCTGTTCGACGATCAGCTTGACGCCGACCGCCGCGGCGAAATGGAAGACGACGTCGCTGCGATCGATGAGCTCGGCCAGCAACCCTTCGTTTTCGACCGTGTCGATGAAGTACTCGAAGCCCGCCCGCCCTTTGAGATGGACGATGTTCTCCATCGATCCCGTGGAGAGATCGTCAAGCACGAAGACGTTGTCTCCACGGGCGAGCAGTGCTTCGGCGAGATGCGAGCCGATGAAGCCCGCACCTCCGGTAATCAACGCGTGCATCCGTCGTGTCCTTTCACCGCCGAAATGACGCTGTCAAGGTCGTCGTCGCTCAGGCCGGGATGAAGCGGCAGCGACAGAACCTCCGCGCACGCGCGCGCGGCGATGGGACAGTCGGCCGGCGCCGTGGTGGCGAACGCCTGCTGGCGTGGAATCGGCATGGGATAGTGAACGAGTGTCTCGATGCCGTCCGCCGCGAGCTGCCGCTGGAGCCTGTCGCGATCGGGAACGCGGACGACAAACAGATGATACACGTGCCCGGAGTCGCACTCCGGGGGAACCGCGATCGACGTACTGCCTGCGAGGCCCGCGCGGTACCGCGCGGCGAGCTGGCGGCGCCGTGACGTCCATGTCTTCAGGCGCGGCAGGCGCGCGCGCAGCACGGCCGCCTGGATCTCGTCCAGCCTCGAGTTCACGCCGAACTCATCGTGGTCGTACCGCCCCCGCTGGCCGCCGTTCCGGAGGCGCCTGATTCGATCGGCCAGCGCGGCGTCGCGCGTGACGATCGCGCCGCCGTCGCCCAGAGCCCCCAGGTTCTTCGTCGGATAGAAGCTGAAGGCGCCGGCGACGCCAATGGTTCCGACCGGACGGCCATCCGCGGTCGCGAGATGGGCCTGGCAGCAGTCTTCGACGATGGCCAGACCGTGCCGGGCCGCCACGCGTTCGATGCCGGTCATGTCGGCCGGCTGGCCGTACAGATGCACCGGAACGATGGCGCGGGTCCTCGGTCCGACGAGCTGCGCGATCTGTTCGGGATCCACGGTGAGCCGGACGGGGTCGATGTCGGCAAACACGGGCCGCGCGCCGACCATGGCAATCGCCAGCGCGGTGAACACGGCCGACAGCGGCGTCGTGATGACCTCGTCGCCCGGCCCGATGCCGAGGGCTCGCAACGTGAGCGAGATGGCGTCGGTGCCCGAGCCGACGCCAACGGCGTGAGGCGCGTGCGACGCGGCGGCAAACTCGCGTTCAAACGCCTCGACTTCCGGACCCAGCACGAACCAGCCGCGTTCGATCACGCGATCGATGGCGCTCCGGACCTCGCGAGCGTCGTCGCCAGGCGTCAGGGACAGGAACCGGACCGGCGTCACGTCCGTCCTGCCGCGTTCGGCTCGTCGACGTACTGTGCGAGGTGTTGACGGTAGAAGTCCACGGTGCGCCGCAGGCCATCGGCCAGTGGAACCACCGGCGTCCACCCGGTGGCGCGCATGAACTTGGTGGAGTCGGCGTAGAAACTGCCGATGTCGATGGCCTTCTTGTCGGAGGGCCAGTCGATGAACTGGACGCGGCCGGAGCCGGCCACGCTGACGAGTTGCGTCGCGAGATCTCGAAGGCTGATCGGCTGCGTGCCGCCGATGTTGAAGACTTCGCCGTTGCATCCATCCAGCGCGCCCGCCCGCAGAAACGCGTCCGCGGCATCGTCCACGAAGACGAGATCGCGCAGCTGTGAGCCGTCGCCGTAGATCTGAATAGTCCTGTCCTCGATCGCCGCGCGGATGAACCAGCCGATGAAGCCCTGCCTGTTGTGCTTGATGAGCTGCCGCGGACCGTAGACGTTGGTCAGCCGCAGCGAACATGCGCGAACGCCGAACACGTTGTTGTACACGAGATGATAGTTCTCGCCGGCCGCCTTGTTGATGCCGTTCACGTCGGTCGGCCGCACCAGGTGCGCTTCGGTCACCGGCAGCGAATCGGGCCGGCCGTATACCTGCCTCGTGCCGGCGAAGACGACTTTGACGGACGGATTGTAGTTGCGGCACGCCTCGAGGATCGTCAGCTGGCTGCGGCAGTTCACTTCGAGATCGGTGTACGGTTCCCGCATGCTGTCGATATGGCTCACCTGACCCGCAAGGTTGAAAATCACCGCGCGGTCGCGCACGAGGTAGTTCATCGTGCTCTGCTGGCGGATGTCGGCGACGTTGACGTGAAGGCGATCCGCGAAACCGTCGATGTTGAAGAGATTGCCGCCGTAGTCGGGAATCAGCGAATCCACGAGCAGGACGTCGGCGCCAAGCTCGACGAGCTGCCGGGCGAGATTGCTCCCGATGAATCCCAGCCCGCCGGTCACCATCACGCGGCGACCGCGGTAAAAGGACTGGTAGTCGTCGCTCACTGCCGCGGACTCGGGTAGATGCGATTGGACGGATCGGCGGAGGTGCCGGCGAGCGGCGTGACGCCCGCGCGCAGATGTTCACGGCGCACGACGAGCGCGAACCACAGCAGCAGCAGATCCCGGCCGGTCCTGAACAGCCGGCGGACGTTGAAGAACTGCGACTGGCCGTACGACCGGTGGAAATGGTGCACCGGCACCTCGACAATGCGGAAGCCGTGGTCCTGAATCTTCTTCATCATCTCGACACAGATGATGCCGCTCGTTTTCTGCAGGTCGATCCGCGTGAAGATCGAACGGCGCATCAACCGGAAATCGCAGTCCACGTCCCGCAGCTTCAGACCGAAGAGAGTGCTGACGATGTAGTGGTAGATGCGGCCGATGACGATGCGGTGCAGGGGATCCGCGCGGCTGATCTTGTAGCCGTTCACCAGATCGATATCCGGCCCCATGCTGGCCCAGAGCGCCGCCAGTTCCGCCGGGTCATACTGCGCGTCGCCGTCCGTATAGAAAATCAGGTCCTTCGTCGCCGAGCGAAACCCGGTTTGCAGGGCGGCTCCGTAGTCGCGGTTCGTCGGATGATGCACGGCCCGCACCTGAGGATAGGTGCGCGCCAGCTCGTCGGCGATGCCGGCGGTCCCGTCGGCGCTGCCATCGTCGACGACGATGATCTCGAAGTCGGGGGTGAGTCCGGCCGCCGTTTTCACGGCGCGGATCACCATGCTCGCAATGGTGCCTCCGTCGTTATATGCGGGAAAGAAGATGCTCAGGCTCGCGGGTTTTCCGGGGGGCGAGGCCGACATGTAAAAAGTCTCTAAAACATAGCACGAGTCCCGAGCCCGGAGCCCCGGGTCGATCCGCGCGAGTCATGAGTCGCCGGCGATGATTCGCCACGGCGCGATCGCCGACTCGATGACGACGTCGCGGGACAGTTTCGACTCGCCGAGGCGGCGCTCGACGAACGTGATCGGTACTTCGGCGACGCGGCAGCCGCGCCGGGCCGCAACGTAGAGCATCTCGACGAGGAAGGCGTAGCCATCGGAGGTCAGGCGATCGAGCGGCAGCGACGCGAGCGCATCGCGCCGCCAGCACCGATAGCCCGAGGTGCAATCGCGTACGACGAGTTTCGTCACGGTCCTGACGTAGGTGTTGGCGAAGCGGCTCAGCAGCCGGCGGCGAAGCGGCCAGTTCACGATCCGGCCGCCGGGGACGTACCGCGATCCGATGACCACATCACTCTCATCCGCGGCCGCAATCAACGCCGGAAGCTGCGCCGGATCGTGCGACAGATCCGCGTCCATCTGGCAGATGACGTCGACAGGCTCTCGAAGCGCTTCCCTGAGACCGTCGACGTAGGACCGGCCCAGCCCCCGATGACCGGTCCGGTGCAGGACGCTGATGCGGCCGGCATGTTCGGTCGCGAGTTGATCCGCGAGATCACCGGTGCCGTCCGGGGACTGATCGTCGACGACGAGGAGACGGACATTCGGTTGCTCCATCAGTCCCGCCGTGAGCACGGGCAGATTCGCGAGTTCGTTGTAGGTCGGCACGACGACGAGCGCCGTCTGTACGGTCATGACTGGTGGCGCTCGAAACGCAGCGACGAAATCTGCTCCGAGACGAGTCCCACGAGAAAGATGATCACGCTCAGCAGGATCAGCAGCACGGATGAATTCGTCACGTGCGATTGCGTCGCGATCGTCCAGACGGCGTACATGCCGCCAAGCGCGAGGGACGCCGCACTCAGCGGCAGAAAGATCCGCATCGGGCTGAAGATCGTGATCACCTTGAAGAGGATGACGAAGAACTGAAGCCCGTCGGCGCCGAGACGAATCTTCGAATGGCCCTGGCGCACGCCGGCGTCGATGGGTTCGAAGTGGACGCTGTAGCCGGCCCGCAGAAATGCCAGCGTCGTCGTCGTCGGCGTCGAGAATCCATTGGGAAGGAGATGCAGGAATTCGAGCAGGTGTTCGCGCCGTGCCGCGCGGAAGCCCGAGGTCAGATCCGGGATGCGGCGCTCGGCCAGATGACCGGCGATCGCGTTCAGCAGAGCGTTGCCGACGCGTCGAGCGCCGCTCGCCTGGGTTGAACTCGATCGCGCGCCGACGACGAGATCGTACTCGCCGAGCCCGGCCACCAGACGCGCCGCGTCCGAGGGATGGTGCTGGCCGTCGGCGTCGAGGATGAGTACCAGGCCACCGGTCGCCTGGCGGATGCCGGTCTTCACCGCGGCTCCGTTGCCTTTGTTGTACGGATGCCGGATGACGCGTGCGCCGGCCTGCGCGGCTCGGCGCCCCGTGTCATCCGTGGAACCGTCGTCGACGACGAGGATCTCGTGCCAGGAGCCGGCGTGGCGGAGTCCCGAGACGAGCGTCTCGATTGAAGCGCTTTCGTTGAACGCCGGGACAATCACCGAGACCGTTTCCGTCATGTCGCAAAACGGAAGTTGATGATGTCGCCGTCCTGAACGACGTATTCCTTGCCCTCGAGGCGCACTTCGCCGTGATCGCGGCAGGTGGCCATCGAGCCGCGCGTGGTGAGGGCGTCATAGGAAACGACTTCCGCACGGATGAAGCCGCGAGCGATGTCGCTGTGGATTTCGCCTGCGGCCAGCTGTGCCGAAATCCCGCGCGGAATCGACCACGCGCGGCATTCGTCTTCGCCGACGGTGAAGAACGAAATGTAGCCGAGCAGATCGTAGCTGGCGCGAATGACGCGATCGAGACCGGATTCCTTCAGTCCGAGATCGGCGAGAAACGCCGCCGCGTCGGAGGGCTCGAGCTGCGCGATTTCGAGCTCGATCTTCGCGCACACGGCGACGGCGGCGGTCGCCGCGCGCGCAAGAAAAGCCGTCAGCCCGGCCGCGTCGGCTGCCTGCTCGATGCTCGCGGCACCCGCGGACAGACGAGCCTCGTCCAGGTTGATGACGACGAGGAGCGGCTTGGCGGAAAGAAACTGAAAGCCGCGGAGTCTCTTCAGATCGTCGCCCTGGAGATCCAGCGAGCGGAGCGGCCGCCCTTCTTCGAGCGCCGCGCGGCAGAGGCTCAGGACATCGCGCTCGCGCTCGAGATCGGCCGACTTGCCCCTCTTCAGATCCTTTTCAAGCCGTTCGAGCCTTCGTTCCGCAACTCCTAGGTCGGCGAGGATGAGCTCGTCCTCCATCGCCTGCGCGTCACGCGAGGGATTGATCGAACCCGACGGGTGCGGAACGGCCGGATCGTCGAACGCGCGGAGAACGTGAACCAGCGCGTCGGCGTTCTTATAGGCGGCAACGTCCACGAGTGCCTGCGCGGAGCCGGCGCGCACAGGAGTTGCAAGATCGGAGAACTCGATCGTGGCCGGCACCCGCTTGCGTGGGTTGTACATCGCAGTCAACCGGTCGAGGCGACCGTCGGGCACCTTGGAAATCCCGATCGTGGCCTCGGCTTTTCCGTGCGTCGCTCGGGCGGCCTCCCGGGCGCTGGTCATCAACTGAAAGAGCGTGGTTTTTCCGGTCTGTCCGAATCCGATGAGCGCCGCGTGGAGCATGGGTTGAGCCGAGCATCCTAACACGCGCGTCCGGCCCCGCTCGGCGAGGTGTTTTTGGCGTACACCCAAAGGGGCGATTAAAAGGCGAATATTTGGCGTAAATGACTGATGCCACAACATTTTGCGGTTGACATCGCCATGCCCCAACCCTACTATCGTCGTGGATTTTTCTGGATTGCAGTGGAGTAACTTGGCTTGCTTAGAGGCAATTCACCGGCTCGCATCGACGACAAGGGAAGGCTGAAGGTGCCCAACGCCTTTCGCGCCCTCGTGGAGGCCAAGCACGGGCGCGAGCTTTTTCTCACGAGCCTGAGCGGCGAGTTCGTCCGCATCTACCCGATGCCCGTGTGGCTCGAAATCGAGCGGAAGCTTGGCGAGATGCCCTCGACCCATCCCTCGCGGCTCCGCTTTCTCGATCGCGTCAACTACTTCGGCCAGGCCGGCGAACTCGACGCTCAAGGCCGCGTGATCATCCCGGTTCGTTTGCGTGAGGCCGCGACGATGACCGGAGACGTCGACGTGCTGGGCCAGTTCAACTGCCTCGACGTCTGGAATCACGATCGGCTGCTCGCCAGACTGCAGCGCGAACCGTACACGGACGACGACGCGCGGGCGCTCTCGGAGTTCGGCGTATGACGGGCCCCGTCGGACAGGGAGGCCACGTGCCCGTGCTCACCGCCGATGTCCTGAGCTACTTGCGGCCCGAGCGTGGCGGACTCTTCGTCGATTGCACCGTGGGCCTTGGCGGTCACTCGCGGGCGCTCCTCGAGTCAGGCGCCGCACGCCTCGTCGGCCTCGATCGCGACCGGGACGCGCTGGCCGCGGCGCGTATCGCGCTCGCGCCGTGGGCCGATCGCGTCGAACTGGTCCATGCCGACTACCGGGCGCTCGAAGACGTGCTCGACGCGCGCGGCGTCAGCCTGGTCGACGGCGCGCTGGCCGATTTGGGCGTCTCTTCGATGCAATTCGACGCGCCCGGCCGCGGCTTCAGCTTTCAACGCGACGAGCCTCTCGACATGCGCATGGATCGGAGCACGGGCGACACGGCCGCGCAGTTGATTGCCCGCGCCGCCGAGCACGAGCTGGCCGACACGATCTACGCCTACGGCGAGGAGCGTTTCTCGCGGCGCATCGCGCGCGCCATCGTCGCCGCGCGCCAGGACGCACCCGTCGACACGACGCTCAGACTCGCGACGATAGTTCGTCGGGCGATCCCCAGCCGCGGTTATCAGCGGATCGATCCGGCGACGCGGACGTTTCAGGCCATCCGCATCTGGGTCAACCGCGAGCTCGAAGGGCTCGATCGATTTCTCGAGGCGACGGCGCGGCGGCTCCGGGTCGGCGCGCGGCTCGTCGTGATCACGTTCCATTCGCTCGAGGACCGCATCGTGAAACACACGTTTCGCGCGCTCGAACGCAGCCGCGACGCGATGCTGAAGGTGTTGACGAAGAAGCCGGTGGTGGCCGGCGACGAGGAACTGCGACTCAATCCGCGCGCCCGAAGCGCCAAGCTGCGCGCGGCGGAGAAGCTGGCGTAGCCCATGTCCGAGCCCTTCGAGTACGCGATCAGAAAAGACGTCCGGAATAACCCGATTGTCCGCGAAGTGGACGAAGCCCGGCAGCGGGAGCTCTGGAAGCTGGTCGGCATGGCCGGCATCATCGTCGTCGTGCTGCTGTTCTTCGCGTGGCCTCATTTCGAGCTGATTCGAAATGGCTATCAAATCGAGCAGCTGCAGCAGGAGCGGAGCGCGCAGGAGGAACTGACGCGCCAGCTTCGCCTGGAAGTCGAAAGCCTGAAGTCGCCCAGGCGGATCGAGGCGCTTGCCACCCAGCGTCTGCACCTCGTGTCGCCTGGACAGGGCGAGGCGATCGTCATCGAGCGTGTCGTGCCGGCCGAGATGCCACCCCAGTCCCTCGTCGCGCGGCGGTGAGCGCGTGAGCCAAGTGCCGGAATCAGCCCAGAGCGCGTGGCGCGAGACGTTGCGGCAGCGGACGATCGTCGCCGCCGCGGTGCTTGGCGCGTGGATGGCGGTCATCGAGTGCCGTCTCGTCTTCCTCCAGGTGATTCGTCACGGCGACCTCGTCGCGCGCGCGAACCTGCAGCAGATGCGGAAGGTCGACGCTGCCGCCAAACGGGGCGACATCCTCGATCGGAAGGGCCGCGTGCTCGCCACGAGCGTGGACGCCGATTCCATCTACGCCGTGCCGTCGGCCATCGAGGACCCGGCCGCGGTCGTTGGCGCCCTCTGC
>Ga0326726_10006960_pt1 | contig 10150 bp, 5 predicted proteins | sample MHFenrmetagenome_2_FD_207603 | JGI IMG/M metagenome (GOLD analysis project Ga0326726, IMG submission 207603) | Lab enriched peat soil microbial communities from Michigan Hollow, Ithaca, NY, United States - MHF15MN | ecosystem: Environmental > Terrestrial > Soil > Wetlands > Peat | place: USA... | reverse complement strand
GACCGCGAATGCCTGGCTGCAGCTGGGGCTCTATCTCGTCGTCCTGATCGGGCTCGCCAAGCCGCTCGGCGGCTTCATGGCCCGGGTCTACCAGGGAGAGCCCCATTTCCTTGCCCGGTGGCTGGGGTCCATCGAGCGCCTCTGCTATCGCATGATGGGGGTCGACCCACAGGAGGAGATGGACTGGAAGCGCTACTCCATCGCGGTGCTGCTGTTCAGCCTGGCGGGGACGGTGATCGTGTATGCGCTCCAGCGCCTCCAGGGGATGCTGCCGCTCAATCCGGCGCAGATGGGCGCGGTGGAGCAGAAGCTCGCCTTCAACACCGCGATCAGCTTCGTCACCAACACCAATTGGCAGGCCTACGGCGGCGAAGCGACGCTGAGCTATCTCACCCAGATGGCGGCGCTCACCGTCCAGAACTTCGTCTCCGCGGCCAGCGGCATGGCGGTGTTGATCGCCCTCATTCGGGGCATTTCACGGCACGAGACCAACCAGTTGGGGAGCTTCTGGGCGGACCTGGTCCGGGGCACGCTGTACATCCTGGTGCCGCTGTCCTTCATCCTGGCGCTGGCGCTGGTGTCCCAGGGCGTAGTGCAAAGCTTCTCGGCCTACAAGACGGTCCCGCTGGTGGAAGCGCTCGGTCCTGACACTGCCCGGGTCACCACCCAGGTGCTTCCCATGGGCCCGGCCGCCTCGCAGATCGCCATCAAGCAGCTGGGCACGAATGGCGGGGGCTTCTTCAACGTCAACTCGGCGCATCCGTTCGAGAACGCTACGGCGTTCGCCAATTTCCTCGAGGTCCTTGCGATTCTGGTCATCTCCGGGGCGCTGTGCTACACCTTCGGCAAGATGATCAAGGATACCCGGCAGGGATGGGCCATCCTGGCCGCGATGACGATTGTGTTCGTGGGTCTCCTCCTCGTCTGCTTCATGGCGGAGAACGCGCATCATCCGGCGTACGCCGCGCTCGGTATCGACCAGGCGCCGAGTGCATTGCAGGCCGGCGGGAACATGGAGGGGAAGGAGGTCCGCTTCGGGATCACCAATTCGGCGCTCTGGGCGACCGCCACGACGTCGGCATCCAACGGCTCGGTCAATGCGATGCATGACTCGTTCATGCCGCTCGGAGGATTGGTTCCGCTCTGGCTCATGCAGCTGGGGGAGATCATCTATGGCGGCGTAGGCTCGGGGCTGTACGGCATGCTGCTCTTCGCCATCGTGACCGTGTTCATCGCGGGTCTGATGGTCGGGAGAACACCAGAATACCTGGGCAAGAAGATCGAGGCCTACGAGATGAAGATGGCGAGCCTCGCCATCCTGATCCCCAATCTGTTCGCCCTGTTCTGCACCGCAATCGCTGTCGCGACCGAGGCGGGGCGAGCCGGGCCACTCAACCCGGGGGCGCACGGCTTCACCGAAATACTGTACGCCTTCTCCTCGATGTCCAACAACAACGGGAGCGCCTTCGGCGGCCTGACCGGCACCAACTGGCTCTACACCCTGCTGGGTGGCATCGCGATGTGGGGGTCCCGCTTCTGGATCATCATCCCGACCCTGGCGGTGGCCGGCTCGCTGGGCCGGAAGAAGGTGATCCCGGCCAGTGTCGGCACGCTGGCGACCCACACGCCGCTGTTCGTGATCCTGCTGGTGGGAACCGTGGTGCTGGTCGGCGCCCTGACCCACCTGCCCGGGCTGGCGCTTGGTCCCATCGTCGAGCACCTGCAGCTCTTTGCGAGGTAACCTGAATGTCTAGCGCCAAGGCGCGGCCGCTGTTTCATGGTCCGATCACCCGGCGGGCGATTCGCGACTCGTTCGTGAAGCTGAACCCGGTCCACATGGTCCGGAACCCGGTGATGTTCATCGTGGAGGTCGGGAGCCTCCTCACCACCGTGCTGGCCGTGATGGCCTACGCCGGCAAACTGGCGGAGCCGCCCGGGTTCATCCTGGCGGTCTCGGCATGGCTCTGGCTGACCGTCCTGTTCGCCAACTTCGCCGAGGCCATGGCGGAGGGTCGCGGGAAGGCCCAGGCCGATGCCCTGCGGGGCGCCAGGCGCGACGTCATTGCCCGGAAGCTCCGCGACCCCAAAAACAAGCTCAAGTATGACGACGTCCCCGCCGCCACCCTCCGCAAGGGTGATGTCGTCCTGGTCCTGGCGGGCCAGTTCATCCCGGGCGACGGCGACGTGATCGAAGGCGTCGCCTCGGTGGATGAGAGCGCCATCACCGGCGAGAGCGCACCCGTGATCCGCGAGAGTGGCGGTGATCGGAGCGCCGTGACCGGTGGCACCAAGGTGCTGTCCGACTGGATCATAGCGCGGATCTCGGCCAACCCCGGGGAGTCGTTCCTGGACCGGATGATCGGCCTGATCGAGGCGGCCAAGCGGCAGAAGACGCCGAACGAGATCGCCCTGGAGATCCTGCTGGCCGGGCTGACCATCATCTTCCTGGTCACGACCGTGACGCTGTCCCCCTTCTCGATCTTCGCGGTCGCGAGCTCCAAGGTGGGCACACCCGTGACGGTGACCGTGCTGGTGGCGCTGTTGGTCTGCCTCATCCCTACCACCATCGGTGGGCTGCTCTCGGCGATCGGTATCGCCGGCATGGACCGGATGATCCAGAAGAACGTGATCGCGATGTCGGGCCGGGCGGTCGAGGCCGCGGGCGACGTGGACGTGCTCCTGCTCGACAAGACCGGGACGATCACGCTGGGCAATCGCCAGGCCGTGGCGTTCCTGCCGGCGGACGGAGTCACGGAAGCCGAGCTGGGAGATGCCGCACAGCTGGCTTCCCTCGCCGACGAAACACCCGAAGGTCGCAGTATCGTGGTCCTGGCCAAGGAGAAGTATGGCCTCAGGCAGCGCGACATTGCCCAGCTGGGCGCCACCTTCGTGCCGTTCACGGCGCAGACCAGGATGAGCGGCGTCAACCTCAACGGCCGGCTCATCCGCAAGGGCGCCGATGACGCCATCGCCGCATGGCTCCGGGCGGGTGGCTCCGAGCTGCCCGTCAAAGTGCAGCAGACGGTGGACCAGATCGCCCGGCAGGGTGGGACCCCACTGGTGGTCGCGGAGCAGGGGCGGGTGCTGGGGACCATCCAGCTGAAGGACATCGTCAAGGGCGGCATCAAGGAGCGGTTCGCCGAGCTGCGGGCCATGGGCATCAAGACCGTGATGATCACCGGCGACAATCCGCTCACCGCCGCCGCGATCGCGGCCGAGGCCGGGGTGGACGATTTCCTGGCCCAGGCCACGCCGGAGGCCAAGCTCGCGCTCATCAAGGAGCACCAGCGGGGTGGGCGGCTGGTCGCGATGACCGGGGACGGCACCAATGACGCCCCAGCCCTGGCCCAGGCGGACGTGGCGGTCGCAATGAACTCCGGCACCCAGGCGGCCAAGGAAGCCGGGAACATGGTGGACCTGGACTCCAATCCCACCAAGCTGATCGAGATCGTCGAGACCGGGAAGCAGATGCTGATCACCCGGGGCGCGCTGACCACCTTCAGCATCGCCAACGACGTGGCCAAGTACTTTGCGATCATTCCAGCTGCGTTCGCAACGACCTATCCGGTCCTCAAGGCGCTGAACATCATGGGACTGGCCACGCCGCAGAGCGCCATTCTCTCGGCGGTGATCTTCAATGCGCTGATCATCGTCTTCCTTGTCCCGCTGGCGCTGCGCGGCGTGCGCTATCGTCCCATCGGGGCCGCCCGGCTGCTCCGCAATAACCTGCTGATCTACGGAGTGGGCGGAATTCTCGTCCCCTTCGCCGGCATCAAGCTGATCGACATGCTCCTTGTCGGTCTTCACCTCGTCTGAGCGTTCCCCATGCGCACCCTGATCCGTCCCGCAATCATGTCGATGGTGGCCCTGACGCTCCTTACCGGGGCCATCTACCCCGCTCTGGTCACCGGCATCTCGGCAGTGGTGTTCCACCATCAGGCTGAGGGCAGCCTGATCATGAAGGGGGACTCGGCCCTCGGCTCGGAGCTGATCGGCCAGAGCTTCACCGCCCCCAAGTACTTCTGGTCCAGGGCGTCGGCCACCGGCCCGGTCCCCTACAACGGGTCGATTTCGAGCGGATCGAACCTCGGTCCCACTAATCCGGCTCAGCTCGATGCCGTCAAGGGTCGGATCGAGGCCCTGAAGGCGGCCGATTCTACCAACACGGCGCCGATCCCGATTGATCTGGTGACCGCCTCAGGCAGCGGGCTCGACCCGGACATCTCGCCGGCCGCCGCGGAATACCAGGTGGCGCGGGTGGCGCGGGTGCGGGGCCTCTCGCCCGACTCGGTGCGGGCACTGGTGCGCCGCTTCACCCATGGGCGTCAGTTCGGTATCCTGGGCGAGCCGCGTGTGACCGTGCTGCCCCTCAACCTTGCGCTGGACGGTCTGACCGGGGCACCATAATGGCATGACCGAGCCGCGCCCCAGCCCCGAGCAACTCCTCGCCCGGATCCGTGAGGAGGAGGCTCGCGCGGCTCGGGGGCGGCTCAAGATCTTCTTCGGCGCCAACCCGGGGGTCGGCAAGACCTTCGCGATGCTGGAAGAAGCCCGCGCCAAGCGGGCCGAGGGCGTGGACGTGGTGGTGGGACTGGTGGAGACCCACGGCCGCGCCGAAACCGCCGGCCTGCTGGCCGGGCTGGAGCAGCTCCCCCGCCGCACCGTCGAGCACCGCGGTGTTTCCCTCACCGAGTTCGATCTCGACGCCGCCCTCGCCCGCCGCCCCACCCTCCTGCTGGTCGACGAGCTGGCCCACACCAACGCCCCGGGCTCCCGCCACGAGCGCCGCTGGCAGGACGTGGAGGAGCTGCTCGCCGCGGGGATCTCGGTCTATTCCACCCTCAACGTCCAGCATCTCGAGAGCCTGAACGACGTGGTCGCCCAGATCACCGGCATCCAGGTGCGGGAGACCGTGCCGGACGCGGTGTTCGACGGAGCCGACGACGTCGAGCTGGCGGATCTCACGCCCGAAGACCTGCTCCGCCGCCTGCAGCAGGGCAAGGTCTACCTGGCGGAGCAGGCCGAGCACGCCCAGGACCGGTTCTTTCGCAAGGGCAATCTCATCGCGCTGCGGGAGCTGGCCCTTCGCCGCGTGGCCGAGCGGGTCGACGCGCAGATGCGCGGCTACATGCGCGACCATGGCATCCGCGAGGTCTGGCCCGCCGGCGAGCGGCTGCTGGTGGCGGTGGGCGAGCGGCCGGCGGCCGCGCGGCTGGTGCGGGCGGGTCGCCGGATCGCCGCCACCCTCAAGTGCGACTGGATCGTGCTGCACGTGGAGACCCCCGGGACCGCCGGGCTCACCGATGCCGGCCGGCTCGATCTGATAGAGACCCTGCAGCTGGCGGAGGAGTCCGGGGCCGAGACCGCGACGGTCCCCGGCCGGCAGGTGGCGGAGGAGATCTTGGCCTACGCCGCGGCCCACAACGTCACCCGGATCCTGGTCGGAAAGCCCTCCCACAGCCGCTGGCGAGACAAGCTGTTCGGATCGACCGTCGACCGGCTGGTCCGCGGGAGTGGTGACGTTGATGTGTACGTCATCACCGGCGACGCGGGCGACAACGCCGTTCGACGCCGCGCACTGGTCGCGCCGCGCCCCGCTGCGCTGGCCGAGATCGGCTTCGCACTCGCCACCGTGGCCGCGTGCACCCTGGTCGGGTGGCTGATCTTCCGGCGGCTCAGCATCACCGATGTGGCGATGGTCTACCTGCTCGGCGCGATGGTGGTGGCATCCCGCTGCGGGAGAGGCCCGTCGGTGCTGTCCGCGGTGCTGAGCATTGCGCTGTTCGATTACCTTTTTGTCCCGCCGTACAACACCTTCGCAGTCTCCGATCTCAACTACCTCCTCACTTTCGGTACCATGCTGGTGGTCGCGCTGCTGATCAGCGGGTTCACCCTGCGGATCCGCGAGCAGGCCCAGTTGGCGCGCGAGCGGGAGCACCGGACCGCTGCGTTGTATGCCCTGAGCCGCGACCTGGGAGATACCCGCACCCGCGAGCAGGTCGTGTCCGCGGCGCGCCAGCATCTGGGAGACAGTTTCGGCTGCACCGCCCAGCTGTTGACCCCCGGCCCCGACGGCCGCCTGGTGCCGCTCCAGCCCATCGCCCCTGTGCCGGTGATCGACGACAAGGAGCTGAGCGTGGCCGACTGGGCCTTTCGCCGGGGCGAGATCGCCGGGGCGGGAACCGCTACCCTCCCGGGGGCGGCCGCCCTGCATATGCCGTTGACCGGTCCCGCCGGGGTGGTCGGGGTCCTGGTGGTGTCCGCGCCCGACCTGAGCCGGTTCCAGGAGCCGACTGAACGACACCTGCTGGAAACCTTCGCCGGGCAGGTCGGGGTGGCGCTCGAACGGGTTTCCCTGTCTGAGCGTACCCAACAGGCCCGGCTTGAGGTGGAGGCCGAGCGGCTGCGCACCTCGCTGCTGAGCTCGCTGTCACACGATCTGCGGACCCCGCTGGGGGTGATCACCGGGGCGGCCAGCAGTCTCAGGGAGTCGGGCGATGCGATGGGCTCGGAGTCCCGGCGCGAACTGCTGGATTCGATCGTGGAAGAAGCCCAGCGGATGAACCGGCTGATCCGCAACCTGCTCGACATGATCCGGGTGGAGACTGGCTCGCTCCAGGTCCAGAAGGAATGGCAGCCGCTGGAAGACGCGGTCGGTGTCGCCCTGATCCGGCTGGGCGAACGGCTTGCGGACCACCCGGTGGAGGTGCACCTCCCCACCGAGCTGCCGCTGGTGCCGCTCGACGCGGTGCTGCTGGAGCAGGTCTTCATCAATCTGCTGGAAAACGCCGCCAAGTACACGCCCGCCGGCACCCCGATCGAGATCTCGGCCGCGACGGGGCCGGGTGTCGTAACCGTCAGCGTGGCGGACCGCGGGCCTGGCCTGGCCCCGGGTGAGGAGCAGCGGGTATTCGAGAAGTTCTACCGCGGCGGCGATGCCCCGCCCGGCAAGGGCGTGGGGCTTGGCCTCACGATCTCGCGCGGAATCGTCATGGCGCACGGGGGCCGGATCTGGGCCGAGAACCGCGCGGGAGGCGGGGCAGTATTCCGCTTTACCCTGCCGCTGACCGGACCGGCGCCGCTGCCGATCCCGGAGGAAGTGGAGGCCGGGTGAGGCGTTGGCCGTTAGCCGTGGCAGCTAACTGGAAGTTTCACTGTTACCTTCTCACTTCTCACATCCCACTTCTCACCGCCCACGGTACACCTTTCGCCGTTCACCGCTCACCGTTCACCGCTCACCCCCCTGGGCCCATGCCCTCCACTGCTCCGACCGTACTGCTGATCGAGGACGAGCCCCAGATGCGCCGCTTCCTGCGCGCGGCGCTCGCGAATCAGCAATATGAGCTGGTGGAAGCCCCGACGGCGCGTGAGGGACTGGCCCAAGCCGCCGGCCGCAACCCGGCGCTCATTCTCCTCGACCTCGGTCTCCCCGATGCCGATGGGCTGGCGGTGACCCGGCAGATCCGGGGGTGGTCTACCACGCCCATCATCGTGATCTCCGCCCGCGGGCAGGAGCAGGACAAGGTGGCCGCGCTGGACGCGGGGGCGGACGACTACCTCACCAAGCCGTTCGGGGTAGAGGAGCTGCTGGCGCGCATGCGGGTTGCCTTGCGCCACGCGGCGCTGGCCGGGGGCGCCTCGGCCGAGCCGATCTTCGAGGGCCAGGGCGTGCGGGTGGACCTGGTGAACCGCCAGGTATTCAAAGACGGGGTCGAGGTCCACCTGACGCCGCTGGAGTTCAAGCTGCTGCAGACCCTCGTGCGGCACGCGGGCAAGGTGCTCACCCACCGGCACCTGCTGAAGGAGGTGTGGGGGATCAACGCCGTCAACCAGAACCACTACCTGAGGGTGTACGTCACCCAGCTCCGCCACAAGCTCGAGCGCGATCCGACCCAGCCGAGACTGCTCCAGACAGAGACCGGGGTGGGGTACCGGCTCAGGGCGGAATGATCCGGCCGCAGGCCGCCACAGTAGGCGCGCACAGCTGTGCGCGCCTACATGTGCGGCCTACGGCCGGATCACCTCCAGGGCCACTCCGGTTCTCCCCATCGGCGCCGCCACCTGGATGCCTCGGACCCGCGCGCGCGCCGCCGCTACCATCTCCCGCGCGATTTGCACCCCTTCGGCCAGACCCGCTTCCTTGCCGTTGGCCGACGCGGCACGCATCCGATCGAGAATAGCCTGCGGCACCGACACACCCGGGACCTCATTGGCCAGAAACTCGGCATTGCGCAGCGACACCAGCGGCCAGATTCCCGCGATGATGGGAACCCGGTAGGACTCGGTGCGCTTGAGGAACAGGTCGAGCTGGTCCAGGTCGAACACCGGCTGAGTCATCGCGAATTCGGCACCCGCCTCCGCTTTCCAGCCGAAGCGTTTCAGCTCCCGGTCCAGATCGGGTGAGGCCGGGTTCACCCCCACCCCGATGACGAACCGGGTGGTGCCACCCAGTGCGTTGCCGCCCGGGTCGAGTCCGCGGTTGAGCCGGCTGACCAGGTTGGTGAGTCCGATGCTGTCGATGTCGAACACGGCGGTGGCGTCCGGGTAGGGCCCCATCTTGGGTGGATCGCCGGTGACGATGAGCAGATTGCGGATCCCGCTCGCGGCGGCGCCGAGCAGGTCGGAGAGCATCCCGAGCAGGTTGCGGTCGCGGCAGGCGTAGTGCACCACCGTCTCGAGCCCCACCTCGCGCTGGATCAGGAGTCCGCTGAGGAGCGCGCCCATGCGGCTCTGCGCCCGGGGTCCATCGGGCACGTTCACCGCGTCCACCCCGGCGGCCTTGAGCTCGCGCACCTGCTCGAACATCGGGGCCGGGTCCACGCCCTTGGGCGGCACGATCTCGACCGAGGTGACGAACTCCCCCCGGGCAAGCTTGGCGCCGAACTTTGAGCGCTCCGCCAGCGGCACCGGGTCGAGCATCGGCGCCGTTGCCGGGGCGGCGGCGAAGCCCACTTGGTGCCGTGGCGCCACGCTCTTGACGAACCCGGTGAGCGCCTTGATATGGTCCGGCGTGGTGCCGCAGCAACCACCCACGAATCGCGCTCCTGCCTCGACGATCCGGCGGCCGTACTCCGCCATGTACTCCGGGCTGGCCATGTAGATCTTGCGGTCGCCCACGTCGCGGGGCAGGCCGGCGTTGGGCAAGGCGGAGATCGGCACCGTCACCACCTTGGCCAGCTGCTCCACCACCTCCAGCACGCCGTGCGGCCCGACCGAACAGTTGACCCCCACCACGTCCGCGCCCATCGCCTGCAGTGCGGGTCCGAAGCTCGCCGGCTCGGTGCCGTAGTAGGTCTTGCCGTCGGTGCCCACCGTCATCTGGGCGATCACCGGCAGGTCGGTCCGACTCTTCACCGCCTCGAACGCCGCCCGCAACTCCTCCACGTCGCTGAACGTCTCGAGGATGAAGCAGTCGACTCCGCCCGCGAGCAGGCCGTCGACCTGGCGGGTGAAGGCGGCCCGGGCCTCGTCCCGGGAGGTCTCGCCGAACGGCTCGATCCGGATCCCGAGCGGACCGATGGCGCCGGCCACCGCGGCGCGGTCCCCGGCAGCCTCACGTGCGAGCCTGGCCGCCGCGGCATTGATCTTCTCGGTGTCTCCCGCGAGGCCGTGGGTGGCGAGCTTCACCGGGTTGGCGCCGAAGGTGTTGGTCTCGATCAGCTCGGCTCCCGCCCGCACGTACTCGCGGTGGATGTCCCGGATCAGATCGGGCTGCTTGAGCGAGAGCTCGTCGTAACACACGTTGAGGAAGACGCCGCGGGCATACAGCATGGTGCCCATGGCGCCGTCGAACACGTGGGTCCTGCCGTCGGCCAGCAGATCTTTCAGCGTGGGCATGGTTAGGCGATCGTTCCGCGTTCCGCGTTCCGCGTTCCGCGAGTGATGCTGACGATGGGAATGGCGACTCCATGCCCGACCAACTCGGAACTCGGAACCCGGAACGCGGAACTCATCGCGAATACGCCAGGTTTGGCGCCAGCCACCGTTCGACCTCGGCCACCGTCATGTTCTTGCGCGCGGCGTAGTCCTCCACCTGGTCCTTCCCTACGCGGCCGACGCCGAAGTACTGGCTCTCGGGCCGCCAGAAGAAGTAGCCGCTGACCGAAGAGGCGGGGAGCATGGCCATGCTCTCCGTGAGCTGCATGCCGGC
>Ga0326726_10006959_pt1 | contig 10151 bp, 9 predicted proteins | sample MHFenrmetagenome_2_FD_207603 | JGI IMG/M metagenome (GOLD analysis project Ga0326726, IMG submission 207603) | Lab enriched peat soil microbial communities from Michigan Hollow, Ithaca, NY, United States - MHF15MN | ecosystem: Environmental > Terrestrial > Soil > Wetlands > Peat | place: USA... | reverse complement strand
ATCTTTCGTATCAGTTTTCGTCGGCGTCTCAAAAACAGGACTGACACCGAGATAGTTGACATCGAGTTCCTGTGCCTTTACCACATCATCCCAGTTTTCTACAGAGAGGCCGATTATTGCGTGCGGTCCCATGAGCTTCCTGGCTGTCTCATAAGGCATGTCTTCCTGACCGACATGAACTCCATCAGCCCCGGCGGCAAGGGCTACGTCCAGGCGGTCATTTATGATGAGAGGTACCCGGAATTGGGCTGTAAGTGCTTTTATTTTCCATGCCTCTTCCACGAAAACCCGCGTGGATACATCCTTTTCGCGTAACTGCACATAGGCAACTCCACCTTTCAGGGCCTGGCGTACGACGTCTTCAAGCTCTCTGTCACCACACATTTTTCGGTCAGTAACCAGATATAATCCCTGCACGGTCAACCCTCTATTTTGAGATAACGATTTGTATCTTCTTCCGACAGCCGGTAAAGGGTATCCAGAAAGCGGACCTGAAGACTCCCAGGACCTGGTACATTCTCCGCAGCGATTTCCCCGGCAATACCCACAACCGCCATAGCTTGCGCTGCTGCTTCGGCAAACTTATGGTTGACGGCGGCAAATGCGCCACATATGGCAGTTGCTATGCATCCCATACCTGTAACTTTCGTCATCATGGGGTGACCATTCATGACTCTGGTTACATCATCCCTATAAATGATGTAATCTGTTTCTCCGCTGACACAGACGACGCTCCCGTAAATTCTGTTTAACTGGCGAGCCGCGTCAACTGCTGCATGCGAGGAGATGGCACTTTCCACCCCTTTTGTCTTTGCATCCTCTTTCAGAAGGGCCATAATTTCCGAGGCGTTACCTCTGATGATCGCGGGCGGGACTTCCTGTATCAGCTCTCTTGCCGTACTGGTACGGTATGTGGTTGCGCCTGCGCCAACAGGGTCCAGGACTATCGGGATGTTCATTTTTTTTGCCTGATATACGGCCCGGAGCATCGCCCGTATCCAGTGGGGGCTTAGGGTCCCGATGTTAATGACCAGAGCGCCGGCAATGTTAACCATATCTTCCACTTCCTCCTCTGCATGGGCCATAACAGGGGAAGCCCCTATTGCCAGCAATGCATTGGCCGAGTTGTTCATGACGACGTAATTGGTGATATTGTGAACCACCGGCGAATTTTGTCTGATCTTTTCAACGCATGACCAAATACCGGAAGCAGAAACTTTCATAATGTAACTCTCCTCATATCAATTTAATCGGCCTTGGAATGTACCACATAAGATACCGGAATGTAAACAGGCTGTTGTTTTCAAAAAGTTTGTCAATTTCTCCTGTTGTGTGAGTTTGTTGAATATAGTAATTTAAATCGTTCGGCACGAAATTTTATCAATAAAGTATGTAACGTGTAATAATGGACTGGGGTCTGAAAGGAGGGGCAATGCCTTACGTAAATATTAAGATAACAAAGGAAGGGGTTACACCGGAACAAAAAGCTGAACTTGTGCGCGGCGCAACGAAACTGCTGGTGGATGTCCTGGGGAAGAATCCTCAAACGACAGTTGTGGTTATTGAGGAAATCGAAACAGACAACTGGGGAATCGGGGGAGAAACGGTAACCGTGCGGCGGCGAAGAAGGCAATAAACGCATCACCGTTGCTAAAAGCCCAAGCCAGTATCCGGTTGTGTAATTTCGTAGAATTCGGATTTCATATGAACAGCATCGAGCAAATTATTGAAAGACTGAAAGAAAATCAAGAAATTGCTCAAAAATTCTTCGAGATCGAAACAAGTGTTTTATCTATCCTCAATTTTAAGGATTTTTTGGAAAAACTGTTAACGGAAATACAGAATAAATTGAAGATTCCCTATGTATGGATTTCGCTGATTGATAAAAGCGATATCACTGACATGATTCAAAAAGCAGCAGCATCGGAAATCCTGAGGGAGCGCACAAATGTTATTAACAGGGATTTATTTCTAAAACTTATCAAGAATAAGACAGAGCCTATTCTCGTTAATGATGATTTAAGAACATTCTATGCACTTTTCCCCCAGCAGCATAAGCATCATATCCAGTCCCTAGCCGTTGCTCCACTGACGCTTGATGGTGAAATTATCGGCAGCTTGAACGAAGCGGATAATTCAAAGTCTCGATACCTGCCCGATATGGATACAACTCTGCTTAAGCAGCTTGCCACTATCCTTTCTATCTGTCTGTCTAATGTTATGGCTCATGAAAGACTCAATATATTGGCATCGAGAGATTCACTTACGGAATTGTTGAACCGCAGGTCCCTGGAACAGATACTCAAAAGGGAATTTGAACGAGCAGTACGGTACAGGACACCACTTACTGTCGTTTTTATCGATGTGGATGATTTCAAGATGGTGAATGATCGGTACGGCCACAAGGCCGGTGATGAGGTACTGAAATATGTGGCGACTCATTTATCGCACATGACTCGCGAGAGTGATGTTGTCGCAAGATTTGCAGGTGATGAGTTTGTCATCATTCTTCCCAATACGCCACTTGCTGAAGCTTCTGAATTGACTGATCGTCTGCAGACTTTTTTTATCAATCATCCCCTGGATTTTGAAGGCATCCAGATCCAAGTATCAATAAGCTGCGGGTTATCGCAAATAGAAGAAGGGGCTGATGATGACGCTATGTCTCTCTTGAAAAAGGCAGACAAGATGCTTTACAAGGCAAAGAAGAAAAAAAGTACAAGGCATTCCCACCTGTAAATCCGATTGCCCTACTTACTAACGAGACGACCCCGCAACGTCTCGATGGATTGTTTCGCGACAGAAGGATTCTTAAGCCTGATGGCGCCGACGATGTAACGGCCAGACTGCTCCACGAATACGCCTCCATACAAGGGATCGACAGCTGCTATGGAGATTCGATCGGAAAGCTCGGTCACTTTCATGCCCTGACCCTCAGTCTTCAGATATGAACGATATTGATCAACGGCCTTTCGAGCAGCATCCTGAGAATCTTCGGGCACCACGAAGACCTGTACCTGTTCGTCTTCTATAATTGCATCAGCTATAATGCCCCGGTGAAAAAAAGCATATCCCAGGAGGCTTTTGGCGATATATCGTTCACTCTTCGGCACTATCCCCGGTATTCTTAGAATCTCAAGCTCTCTAGGAGGGCCTGCATTTAAAGGGAGGTTCTGCGAGACAGCTCGACCACAAGCAAAGAATATGTCCTGTTTCAGGCTCGTCGTTCCGGTAACTTGAATTCTGACAAAGTACCTGTCCTGATAAAACATCAGTTGAGACGAAGAAACAAATCCCTCAGCACCTATGGTAACCCACGAAGCATTCGTCTTCCGGTAGTTGGAATAAATCCCGAAGGCATCTATCAGGGAACCCATCTTATAGACATCGGCTATAATCCACAACTCCGGGTTTCTTCTATTCACATATGTGGCCGTAGCGAGCACCTCAAACCCATAAGGAAAATAGAGCTCTGCTTCACCATTAATATGATCGAACAAATTATCCTTATTGAAGAGAGTTGCCTTGTCCTTAATAACCCAGTCTTCAGAACACCCGCCCGCAAGCAGAACATTCCCCATGGACCTGTCAGCAGCAAACAGCGGGACTGGTGCACAAAATACGCATATAATCATTAAGTAGATCATGCCGGATCGGCACATTGATAACCTCCGTGTCAGCAAGAATTAAATCGTTCGAATACCATGCCATGTTTATGAAATAATGCTTTTCCCCAGGCTGTTCAATAACGCTCAGATGCAAGGCCCCGAAATCCTGAGGCGCGAGGTGTACTAGGGTGTACGCCGCAGCGATGAAGGATGAGGAAACGCCGCAGATTGGCATTTCTCAACAGCACCTATACCAGTAATTTTCTGGCCCTCTCCATCTTCTTTGGAATATCAAGACCATTGACGCATCTTGCTACACATAACGAACAGTCAAGGCATACAGCGGCGGACATAGCAGAAGGGATCTCATTGTACGTAGAACGTGCAAGTTCAGCGCTCTTGTATGCCTCTGCATACATAAGGCAACGGTTGACCGTACTGATCGCCACTCCCTTTGGACAGGTCGTTTCGCATTTTCCACAGAGGTGGCAGTAGTAGGGCCGTACAGCGGAGCTGTAATTTTTCAGGATAAGCTTGTCCATGAAGCCAAATTTCATTCCCATTATAGCAATGTCTTCCCTGAGCTCTGCCATGTCTCTCATGCCGGGAATTGCAGCGGTGATATGCTTATTTTGAAGAGCCCATTTTAGGGCTGCCTGGTGGGGGCTGATCGGACCCAGTGCATCAGTTTCATAACCTCCTGCCTGTGTCTTCATCGCAATGATCCCGATTTTTGCCTGTGCGGCCCTTGCTATTGCTTCCTTTACATCCGTGTTGCTCTTGAAGTTGTACCCCACAAGGGCCATGTCGAAGAACCTGTCGCGATCGTCTACAAGCGCATTGAGCACGTCTGCCTGATTTGTGTGTGAGGTCACCCCGAAGAAACGCACCTTCCCCTGCTCTTTCAGTTTTATAAGGGCTTCTCGAGTCTCCGGGATGAATACACGGTCCTTGCTTGTCAGATTATGCATCTGGATTACATCAATATAATCGGTCCCGAGTGCCCTGAGACTTGTTTCAACATCATCGAATATATCCTCTTTCGACTTCGAGGAGGGTTTTATCTTCGTCGCTACATACACCTTATCACGCTTGCCTTTTAATGCCCTTCCGACAATTTCTTCGTTCTTGCCGCCCATGTATCGCCGCGCAGTGTCGACGTAGTTGACACCATGATCGAAGGCGATCCTCATCACCTCTGCCTCCGGCGTCAGCATTGCCCCAAAGCTCACGATCGTGATCTTCAGTCCTGTTCTGCCAAGGGTTCTGTAGACGGGCGAGGGAAAGACGAAAGAGTCCGATGATGCATAGTCCATTGCATTGGCAAGGCCTTCCCACCCGAGCAGCGCCGATGTCGTCCCTGCCAGCCCAACCTTCAAGAAATCTCTTCTTTTCATTCCGGAATATCCTTTTCTTCTGTACATGGCGTCCTCCCTGTGATTCAGTAAATCCTAGTAATCACTTATTTAACTTCAGTACGTCCAGAATTTCTCCGATATCGGGTAACTGCTTGATGGGGTAAACCTTGACGAATATGACCTTCCCTGCCTCATTGACAATCACATTGGCCCTCTCCGAGAACCCTTCCGAGCGCAGGAGACCCATAGATTTAGCGACATCTCCGTGAGGCCAAAAATCAGCTAAAATTTTTGTCTTTTTGATCTTCAGGCTTTTGGCCCATGCTGCCTTGCAGGGTACACTGTCCACGCTCAAGCCAACCGCCACAGTGTTTAGTTTATCAAAGGACCTTATATTCTTTTCCAGAGCCTGCATCTGCAGGGCACAGATCGATGTCCAGGCCAGGGGATGAAATGACAAGAGCACTTTCTCACCCCTATATTCTGACAGCTGGAAATCCTGACCGTTCTGATCCTTCAATATAAAGTCGTTTACCTTCTTACCTGTTTGTATCAATATCTTTTTCTTCATAATAAAACCTCCATTCTTTTTTCAAGGTTTAAGTTATGGAACATATGGCGTCTTTAGATAATTCCTTGCCTCTACCTGAGCGGCACCTTCTCCACCTTCTACTTCCAGGGCATTGCAATAGTATTCCTCAGCACGCTCCCTTTCTTTATAAGCATCCTTAATCATTCCCAGACGCACAAAAGACCAGGCCCTAACCCGGGCGTTATAAGGGGATGTGTCCTTCAGAGCACTGAGGAAATATTCCGTTGCTTTTGCATATTCGCCCTTGCTGAAAAAAATCCTCCCCATTAATTGATCATAACGGGGCTGGAGTTGAGGGACAAAAGGAGGAGTGCCTGCCTGGATACCTTTTTCGATCCCTCGTGCTATGGCAAAAGCCTCTTCGAATCGATGCAGATCGGAAAGAGTATTGGCCAGCTGAAATGAAAAGTTATAATTGCGGGGAAACTTCATCTTTAATTCCCTCGCAATGGGCAGAGCCCGGGCAGGTTGTTTTTCGAAATTGGTGTAAACCGAGGCGAGTTCAGCTTGCGCAAGTTCTCTCAGAAGATCTCCCTTTTGAGCAGCCAATTCCAACTCCTGAAGTCCTTTCTGGTGGTCCCCGGGAGTGATCATCCAGGAAGAAAAGACGCGGGTCAAACCCGAGAGATGATCGAGATGGTAATGGAGCAGGCCCATGGGAAAATTAATGTCATACCTTTGCGGATCTTCCTCCTTCCCTTTTTCCAGATAATCCCAAACATTCGAGGTCTCCTGCGCAATAACAACGTACTTTTTTTGGGAGATTGCCCAGCGGATTTTAGCTATTTTTGCCAGGGCCATGGCAAAGTAAGCCTGGCTATCTTTAGAATCCTTCTTTATCCTTTTCTCCCCTTTGCCTAAGGCTTCACTGACGTACCGAAGCATAGCCTGTTGATTTTTTTCCCGGTCCTTTGGTTCAAAGCTCATCTCATAGAAAAATAGATGAGCCAATGCCAGGAAGGCATATCCGGTCGGGTCATCACGGTCCAGCTCCACAGCTTTTTGAAAGTAGGTGTTTGCACTCTGAGTTTCCATATCAAAAGTTTTTTCAATTCCCTGCCTAAGATAGGAATGGAGTTGGGTAGGCCGCAATTGAGCAGCCTCCATGTCAGTTTCAATAAGGGAGATTTGGAAAAGTATACAAAGGGTGAGGATAAAGATTATAAGCCCTTCTTTCTTCATAAGCTTAACCTCAGAAGGCTGATTTCTCTTTCTTCTGCAATGATCTGCCACTTTTGTTTGGCTTGAAGTAAAATCTTTTTTGACACTAGCAGTTAAACTCATATTCTATTTCGAACCTATTTATATCTTGAAATGAAACTGAAACCGGAATGCCGGAATGATTGTTAATTTACAATTTTCCCGAACGAAAAATGGATATCAATAGCCAGACACCCAAGACGCCGGCAATGGTATATCCTACAAGGCCAAGCATGGAAAAACCGAAAAGATAAGGGCCCAGGTTTGTCGTTATAATGAGAGATGATCCGATAATGATAGAGGCTATAATCAGGGAAAAGGCAATCCTGTTTGATGACCGGTCCATTTCAAAGATAAAATTTTCAAGCCCCCGATGTTCAAACCGTATTCGCGATTTTCCTTGTTTAATCTGCGTCAGGATATCGTGCAAATCTTCAGGAATTGACTTCAGGAGTTGAACAAGCGCGCCGCCGGATTCAATAAAATCGCCGAGTAACCTTTTGGGGTGCATCTTCTCCATCTGCAGTCGTTTGATGAAGGGTGCCACCCTTTCCGTCATATCGAAATCAGGGTCCATCAAAAGGCCCACTCCTTCAACCTCTGTCAGGGCTTTGACCATAAGGAAAATATCGGGTGGCAGCCGCAATCGATGGCGGACAAATAGTCCTAAGAATTCCTGGAGAAGATACCCCATGCGTATTTCCTTTAGAGGTTTGTAGAGATGCAACTCCATGAAACTGGCAATGTCCCTTTCGAGTGCATGGCGATCCGGTTCGTTCTCCCACTCTACAATTTTAAGAGTCGCAGTCGCGATCTTTGATTCATCACGGAGGACATATCCATAAAGAATGGTCGCAAAGTTGTGTCTTGATTTTTGGTCGACATGCCCCATCATGCCGAAATCAAGGTAACAGATGACGTTGCCAGGCAGAACACAAACATTTCCCGGATGTGGGTCGGCATGGAAAAAACCGTTCACGAAGATCTGCTCGAGCATCAGATCTGCTCCGCGGGAAGCAATAGTCTTCCGATCAAATCCTCTCTGATCCAATGACGTAATGTCTGATACCTTGATCCCCTCGACATATTCCATTGTCAGGACATGTTCCGTTGTCAACTGTCTGAATATTCTGGGGACGTAGATATTTTCGTTGCCCAGAAACTGCCTGGCGAAGCGTTCTACGTACGATGCCTCAATATTGAAGTTGATTTCCTTCTCCAGAGTAACGGCAAATTCTTCAACGATTCTTGTGGGCCGATATATCTCCAGTTCTTCAATGTACTTTTCAGCCAGCGCAGCCAGGTGAAACATGATTTCCAGATCCACGTCTATGATTTTTCGCATACCCGGACGCTGCACTTTGACAATTACCTCTTCACCTGTCTTCAGCTGCGCCCGGTGAACTTGCGCAATAGATGCTGCTGCCAGGGGCGACTCATGAAAGTGGAGAAAAGTATCGGTGAGAGAGGCGCGCAATTCACGCTCCACAATCTCTTTCACCTGAGAGAAGGGAAACGGAGGGACATTATCCTGCAGTTTTTCTAGCTCCCGGATAAATTCAACGGGGATGAGGTCGGGACGGGTAGAGAGGATCTGACCCATTTTGATGAACGTGGGGCCCAATTCCTCAAATGTCATGCGGAGACGTTCATATCTACTCAGAACATCAAATCGCTCGCGTGGCTTGCGGGAAATCATGCGGATGCCGATATCCAGGTACTGGCCTAGATGGAGTCTGTCGATAAGGCTCTCAAATCCGTATCTGAACAATACGGCAAGTATCTGACGATATCGGCTGATGTTACGGTATGTCCGCGAGACAATACCAATCTTATGGATACGCATTAATTATTCCTTGGACCCTCAAGGTTTTTCCAACCGTTCCAGTCTTTCCTTTATTTCATCAAGTTCTTTTCGCGTGGGGATATTCATTCGATTCAGGAAACCGGTAATTATTTTTTCCACTTTTTCTTCCAAATCTTTTCTAGCCTGTTTCGATTTTTCTACAAATTCATTAACGGCCTCACGCGCCTCTTTCTCTGTCATCTCTCCTTTTTTCACGAGATCATCCATCATTTCCTGGATTTTTTCTGTTGTAATAATAGCCAATCCTGCACCGGCCAATGTCATTTTCCTGATATAATCAAGCATTACGATCCCTCCTCTGCATTTTATTTATTTAATTTTAATTTTTATACAAGGAAATGTCAACATATTGGTTATTTCTCTGTTTTTTACATATGACATTTGCGCTCTACCGTCGTATATGATAGAAAGCAGGCTGGATAAATCAGGGCGATAATCACAAGGTATAAATATGAAAACCAGCGAGATGATCGGGAAGGCAAGGGCTGAAGGAAGAACTGCACTGACGGAGGCGGAATCAAAACAACTTTTAAGGCATTTCGGCGTGCCCGTGGTTGATGAACTTGTAGCATATAGTATTGACGAGGTTATTTCACAGGCCGAAGCTGCTGGTTTTCCAGTGGTCATGAAAGGCCTGGGTACCCGGCTGACACACAAGACAGAACGCGGGCTTGTAAGGCTGAATTTGAAAAGCGCTGACGAAGTCCAAAAAGCCGCAATAGAGATTGTCGAAGCTGCAGGCGATGACCTTGAAGGATTTCTCGTATACCATATGGTTGAGGGCAGACGAGAATTCATGGCCGGGCTATTTCATGATGCCCAATTCGGGCCTGTTATAATGTTTGGTCTGGGTGGTATTTTTGCTGAGGCATTGAGTGATGTAGTATTTCGAATTACACCACTTGATGAATCACATGCTTACGATATGATAAATCAAATTCGAGCGATCGACTTACTGGGAAAGTTCCGTTGCGAGCAGGCAGTTAGGACTGAGCAGATAATCCAGACCCTTGTTGGTCTATCCCGGCTAGGTATTGAGCATCCGGAAGTGAAAGAGGTCGATGTCAATCCACTTCTCGCCGGTCCTGATGGATGGGTGACTGCCGTGGATGCACTCGTCATTCTCAGTGATGCGCCTCTGAAAAAATCTGTCCGGAAACCCATAGACCCGGCAGCGATACGAACCATCTTCCACCCTCGTTCGATAGCAATCATCGGTGCATCTTCCACATTCGGCAAATGGGGATACACGCTGTTCATCAATGTTGCTGCAGGAAATTTCGAAGGGGAGATTTATCTGGTCAATCCTAGTGGTGGTGAGATTGCAGGAAGGCCTGTATACAAATCTATGGCAGATATTCCCGGTCCTGTAGACCTTGCTGTCATAACAGTCCCCGCAACTAAGGTCATCGATCTGATACCTCAACTCAAGGCAAAGAATATTAAAAGTGTAATTTTAGTCACTTCAGGTTTCAGTGAGACGGGGAAAAAGGGGATGCGTTTAGAGGAACAATTGGTAGAAGAAG
>Ga0326726_10006958_pt1 | contig 10151 bp, 4 predicted proteins | sample MHFenrmetagenome_2_FD_207603 | JGI IMG/M metagenome (GOLD analysis project Ga0326726, IMG submission 207603) | Lab enriched peat soil microbial communities from Michigan Hollow, Ithaca, NY, United States - MHF15MN | ecosystem: Environmental > Terrestrial > Soil > Wetlands > Peat | place: USA... | reverse complement strand
TACACAAGGTGAAGATATTCGGGCGGCGATTACCTTTGAAAAAAAAATCAAAAATCGCAGCAGGCAGTGGAAAATCGATTTGATAGAGAAGACCAATCCAAACTGGGATGATCTTGCCGCGAGCTGGATGAATGCTGGATCCTGCGACTGCGCGCAGGATGACACGAACCGCGGCGCACATGGTGACACGTACCGCTACGCGCAGGATGACACGAACCGCTGCGCACAGGGTGACACGAACCGCTACGCGCAGGATGACACGTGCCGCAACACGCAGGGTGACGCGCTTTATGTTGTGCAAAATTCCGAGCCTGAAAAGGAAGAATAATGATTGATTACAAAACCATTGCCGAATCCAGCAACTTCATCATTCTCGATAAATATGCCAGGGAATGGGCGGTCTGTGAAAACTACCAAAGCGAAGATGCTTTGGAACGGGAATTTATCCGTGATCTGGAAAACCAGGGTTATGAGTACCTGCCTGACTTGAACACCCCTGAGAAACTGTTGGCCAATGTGCGCGAGCAGTTGCAGGCGTTGAACAAGGTGAAGTTTTCAGACGGTGAGTGGATGCGCTTTGTGGAAACCTGGCTGGATAAACCCAGCGACGGCATTGTGGATAAAACCCGGAAAATTCATGACAACTATATCCACGACTTTGTCTTTGATGACGGGCATATCCAGAACATCTATCTCGTGGACAAGAAAAACATTGCCCGCAATAAATGTCAGGTGATCCGGCAGTTTGAACAAGCAGGCACCCACGCAAACCGCTACGATGTGACGGTGCTGGTCAACGGGTTGCCGTTAGTTCAGATCGAGCTGAAAAAACGCGGCGTGGCGATTCGTGAAGCTTTTAATCAGGTGCACCGCTACAGCAAAGAGAGCCTCAACAGCGAGCACTCCTTGTTCAAATACCTGCAACTGTTCGTGATCTCAAACGGAACCGACAGCCGTTATTTTGCCAACACCACCAAGCGCAACAAGAACAGCTTCGATTTCACCATGAACTGGGCGAAAGCTGACAACAGCCTGATTAAAGACCTTAAAGATTTCACTGCCACTTTTTTCCAGAAAAACACCCTGCTCAATGTGCTGCTGCACTATTCGGTGTTTGATGTCAGTGATACCCTTTTGGTGATGCGCCCTTACCAGATTGCCGCGACGGAACGCATGTTGTGGAAGATCAATAGCGCCTGGCAAGCTAAAAACTGGAACACCACGGAGGGTGGAGGCTACATCTGGCACACCACCGGCTCCGGCAAAACCCTGACCAGTTTTAAAGCGGCGCGTTTGGCGACTGAGCTGGAGTTTATTGACAAGGTGTTTTTCGTGGTGGATCGCAAGGATCTGGATTACCAGACCATGAAGGAGTATCAGCGCTTTTCGCCGGATAGCGTCAATGGCTCCGACAGTACCGCCGGGCTGAAGCGCAATCTGGATAAGGATGACAACAAGATCATTGTCACCACCATCCAGAAGCTCAATAATCTGATGAAAAGCGAAAGCGACCTGCCGATCTACAACAAGCAAGTTGTGTTTATTTTTGATGAATGCCACCGCAGCCAGTTTGGCGAAGCACAGAAGAACCTGAAGAAAAAGTTCAGGAAGTTTTATCAGTTCGGCTTTACCGGTACACCCATTTTTCCGGAAAACGCCCTCGGCGCGGAGACCACGGCAAGCGTGTTTGGCCGTGAGTTGCATTCGTATGTTATTACGGATGCCATTCGTGATGAAAAGGTGCTCAAGTTCAAGGTGGACTACAACGATGTTCGTCCGAAGTTTAAGGCGATTGAAAGCCTGCTGGATGAGAAAAAGCTCAATGCGGCGGAAAACAAACAGGCCTTGCTGCACCCTGACCGAATTAAGGAAATCGCGAAGTACATCCTGAATAACTTCCGACAGAAAACACATCGCCTGCAAGGTGGCGCGAAAGGCTTCAATGCCATGTTTGCCGTGAGTAGCGTGGATGCGGCTAAGCTCTATTACGAGTCGTTCAAGCAATTGCAGCAAGGCGGAGATAAATCACTGAAAGTGGCAACGATCTTCTCGTTTGCGGCCAATGAGGAACAGGATGCCGTAGGCGACATTCCGGACGAAAGCTTCGAAGTGTCCGCCATGAGCAGCAGCGCCAAGGAGTTTTTGAACGCAGCCATTGCGGACTACAACGCGCTGTTTAAAACCAATTTCAGCGTGGATAGCAATGGCTTTCAAAACTACTACCGGGACCTTGCCAAGCGCGTAAAAAGCCAGGAGGTCGACCTGTTGATTGTTGTTGGTATGTTTCTGACCGGCTTTGACGCCCCTACGCTGAACACCCTCTTTGTCGATAAAAATTTGCGTTACCACGGCCTGTTGCAAGCCTATTCGCGCACCAACCGGATTTTTGATGCGACCAAGACCTTCGGCAACATTGTGACCTTTCGCGATCTGGAACAGGCCACAGTTGATGCCATTACTCTTTTCGGTGATAAAAATACCAGAAACGTGGTATTGGAGAAAAGCTATAAGGAGTACATGGAAGGCTTTACCGATACGGCAACCGGTGAAGCCCGACGAGGTTATATGGAGGTGGTGACGGAATTGCAGCAGCGCTTTCCAAACCCGGATGAGATTGTGAAGGAGTCCGACAAAAAAGCCTTCGCGAAACTGTTTGGCGAATATTTACGGGTTGAGAATGTGCTGCAAAACTATGATGAGTTTGCCAGCCTGAAGGCCTTGCAAAGTGTTGATATGACCGATACGGAAGCGGTTGAGGCATTTAAAGCCTTGCATTACTTAAACAATGAAGATTTGCAGGCTATGCAGGCGATAGAGATTCCTGCTGAACGCAAAATTCAGGATTATCGCTCTACTTACAACGATATTCGCGATTGGTTGCGTCATCAAAAAGCCGCTGATCAAAAAGATTCGGCCAACATTGATTGGGGGGACGTGGTCTTTGAGGTGGATCTGCTTAAGTCCCAGGAGATCAATCTGGACTACATTCTGGAATTGATTTTCGAGCACAACAAGAAAACCAAAAGTAAAACAGAGCTGGTTGACGAAGTGCGCAGGGTGATTCGCGCCAGCCTTGGCAACCGCGCCAAAGAGAGCCTGCTGGTTGATTTTATCAATCAAACCGACCTTGACCAGATTGGTGACAAGGCCAGCGTGATCGATGCCTTTTTTACGTTTGCCCAGGCGGAGCAAAAACGAGAAGCAGAAGCATTAATTGATTCAGAGGGTTTGAAAGAAGATGCTGCAAAGCGTTATATCGCCACCTCGTTAAAACGGGAGTTTGCCAGTGATAATGGTACGGAGCTCAACGCCCTTCTGCCTAAGATGAGCCCGTTAAATCCACAATATCTCCAAAAAAAACAGAGCGTTTTCCAAAAGATAGCCGCTTTTGTTGAGAAATTTAAGGGGGTGGGTGGCAAGGTGTAATGTAAAATGCGGATACCTCTATGATCAATAAGGATGCTAAAATCACTGTTTTGGGTGTACTTGGGGGAGTTTTCACGCTTTCGATGATGTGGTACACGTGAGAATTTTTTCACTGCCAGAGCAAAAGGGCGTAAACTGCACTCACACCCTTCCGGGCAATCGAGAGCCGAGTGAATACCTGGCTTTTTTTATGCCCGGAGTGGTCTCCGTATGACCGTTGATAAAATTTTCAGAAAGAATCAGTATGTTCTCCCCACACGGCGGGGCAGGCGCTTTTTTTCTGTTTTCCGACAGATTTGTAGCTTTGCACCCGTAAGCCATTATAAAATATAGCAATAGCATGAAATACGATTTTTCAGCCATAGAGCGGAAGTGGCAGGCCCGCTGGGCAAGCGAGAACACCTTCGCCTCGGGACAGGATCAGAAGAAAGCGAAATATTACGTGCTCGACATGTTCCCCTACCCGAGTGGTTCGGGGCTGCATGTCGGCCACCTCGAAGGGTACACGGCCACCGACATCGTCGCCCGCTACAAGCGCTGCCGGGGCTTCAATGTGCTTCACCCGATGGGGTGGGACGCTTTCGGCCTGCCCGCCGAGCAGTTCGCCATCAAGACCGGCACCCATCCGCGCCTGACCACCGAGGTCAACGTCTCCAATTTCCGCGAGACCCTCAAGAGCATGGGCTTCTCCTACGACTGGAGCCGCGAAATCAACACCACCGATCCAAACTATTTCAAGTGGACGCAGTGGATTTTCCTCAAGCTCTACGAAATGGGGCTGGCCTACATCTCGGAGGTGGACGTCAACTGGTGCGAGGAGCTGAAGGTGGTGCTTGCCAACGAGGAGGTGGACGAGAAGCTGAACGACGGCTACACGGTCGTCCGCCGCCCGCTTCGCCAGTGGGTGCTCAGGATCACCGCCTATGCCGAGCGGCTGATCGAAGACCTCGACGAGGTGGACTGGCCGGAAAACGTCAAGCAGATGCAGCGCAACTGGATCGGCCGCTCCGAGGGCGTGGAGATCGATTTCGAGCTGCCCTGTCACCGCACCAGCCTCCGGGTCTACACCACCCGCCCGGATACGCTTTTCGGCGCGACCTACCTCGTTATCTCGCCCGAGCATCCGATGGCCGAAAAGCTCGCCATCGCCCAGCAGCTCGTGGAGGTCAAGCGCTACATCGAGCAGGCGAAGCTCAAAACCGAGCTGGAGCGCACCGGTTTGCAGAAGGACAAAACCGGCGTCTTCACCGGCTCATACGCGATCAACCCGGCCACCGGCGAGGCGCTGCCGGTCTGGATTTCGGACTTCGTGCTCACCAGCTACGGCACCGGCGCGATCATGTCCGTCCCGGCGCACGACAGCCGCGACTGGGAGTTCGCCAAGAAGTTCGGCCTGCCGATCCGTGAGGTCATCAAAAGCCCGCACGACGTCGAGGAGGCGGTGTTCGAGGGCAAGGAGAGCCTCTGCGTCAACTCATCGAACGACGAGATCAGCATCGACGGCCTCGACTTCAAGACCGCCTTCGACCGCATGGCCAACTGGCTGGAGTCGAAAGGCAAGGGCAAACGCAAGGTGAACTACAAGCTGCGCGACTGGGTCTTCAGCCGCCAGCGCTACTGGGGCGAGCCGATCCCGATCAAGCACTACGACGACGGCTCGATGCGCCCCGAAACCGCGCTGCCGCTCACGCTGCCCGAAGTGGAGGCCTACCACCCAACCTCGACCGGCGAATCGCCTCTCGCCAATATCGAGAGCTGGCTCTACGGCGAGGACGAGCACGGCAAGTTCCGCCGCGAGACCAACACCATGCCGCAGTGGGCCGGAAGCTGCTGGTACTACCTGCGCTTCATCGACCCGCAGAACGGCGAGCAGCTGATCGATCCGACGCAGGAGCAGTACTGGATGAACGTCGATCTCTACATCGGCGGCGCGGAGCACGCGGTGTTGCACCTGCTCTACTCGCGCTTCTGGCACAAGGTGCTCTACGACCTCGGCGTCGTCACCACCAAAGAGCCGTTCCAGCGCCTCTTCAACCAGGGGATGATCCTCGGCGAGGATAACGAAAAGATGTCCAAATCGAGAGGAAACGTCATTCCCGCCGACCACGTGCTGAACAGCTACGGCGCGGACGCGGTGCGGCTCTACGAAATGTTCCTCGGCCCGCTCGAACAGGTCAAGCCCTGGAATACCAACGGCATCGAAGGCATCAGCCGTTTCCTCGGCAAAGTGTGGCGTCTGGTGTGGGAGGATTTTGCCGAAACACCGAGAATCGCCGATACCAAACCGGACGACGCGATTCTCAAGCGGATGCACAAGGCGATCAAAAAAGTGAGCGAGGATACCGAGCAGCTCAAGTTCAACACGACCATCTCGGAGATGATGGTGCTGACCAACGAGCTGCACAAAGCGGGATGCTACAGCCGCGAGGCGGTCGAGGCGGTTCTCGTGATGCTTTCGCCCTTCGCGCCGCACATCACCGAAGAGCTATGGCAGACGCTTGGCCACGCGGAGTCGATCAGCGGAGCCGCATGGCCGGTGTTCGATCCGGCGCTCGCCGCGGACGACGTGCTCACCATCGCCGTGCAGGTCAACGGCAAACTCCGGGGCACATTCCAGGCTCCGGCGGGCTGCGCGAAAGAGGAGATGATCGAAAAGGCGAAAAAGGTCGAGAGCGTCGCGAAGTTCCTCGAAGGTCAGACGATCGTCAAGGAGATCGCCGTACCGGGCAAACTGGTCAACTTCGCTGTAAAACCTGACTGATTAAGGGTGTGAAGGCCTACGAAAGAAAAAATTTCGTTTTTTGGCATGATCTGATTTTCTGTAAATTTTAGTTTACGATTTTCAAGGGCTGGCTGCCGGGCCCTTACCCAATACCGGCCGAACCGTCCAGCGCCCTCTCAAGGGGTGGCAGGCATTTTTTTCAATACAAAACCGTTTCACCAATGGCAACTGAGCAAACAACCGGCCAGCCCTCTGAATCGATCAGTTCGGTTCTCTCCGAACGGAGGAAATTTCCCCCGGCGGCAGAGTTCTCGTCCAAATCGCACATTACAAGCATGGAGCAGTACGAACAGCTTTATGCCGATGCCGCCGCCAATCCTGACAAGTACTGGGGCGACCTGGCCGAACAATTCCACTGGTTCAAACCCTGGGACTCCGTCCTTGAATGGAACGCTCCGTTTGCCAAATGGTTCAACGGTGGCAAAACCAACATCAGCTACAACTGCCTTGACGTGCACGTCAACAGCTGGCGCAAGAACAAGGCCGCCATCATCTGGGAAGGCGAAGAGGGCAACGAGCGCATCCTGACCTACGGAGAGCTGCACCGCCAGGTCAGCAAATTCGCCAACGTCCTGAAGATCGCCGGCATCAAGCCGGGCGACCGCGTTGCCATCTACATGGGCATGGTGCCCGAGCTGATCATCGCCGTGCTCGCTTGCGCCAGGGTCGGCGCGGTGCACAACGTGATCTTCGCAGGCTTCGCCGCTCACGCCATCACCGAGAGGGTCAACGACTCGCGCGCCAAGATGGTCATCTGCGCTGACGGCACCCGCCGCCGCGGTGGCTCGATCAACCTGAAGAACATCGTTGACGAGGCTATCGTCAACACCCCGTCGATCAGAAACGTCATCGTGCTGAAAGTCACCAACGAGACGATCACCATGCATGACGGCATGGATCACTGGTGGCACGACCTTATGGGTCTGGCCGAAGACGAGTGCGAAGCGACCCAGCTCGATTCCGAACACCCGCTCTTCCTGCTCTACACCAGCGGTTCGACCGGCAAGCCGAAAGGCATCCTGCACACCACCGGCGGCTACATGGTTCACGCCGCAAGCTCGTTCAAGTATGTGTTCGACATCAAGGACGAGGATATCTACTTCTGCACCGCTGACATCGGCTGGATCACCGGCCACAGCTACATGGTGTACGGCCCGCTGCTCAACGGCGCGACGGTCTTCATGTACGAAGGCGCTCCGAACTACCCGCAGTGGGATCGCTTCTGGGACATCATCAACCGCCACAAGATCACCATTTTCTACACCGCTCCGACGGCCATCCGCGCCTTCATCCGCGCCGGTAACGAGTGGGTCACCAAGCACGACCTCCGTTCGCTGAGGCTGCTCGGCACGGTCGGCGAGCCGATCAACCCCGAGGCATGGATGTGGTATCACAAGTATGTCGGCCAGGAGAAGTGCCCCATCGTGGACACCTGGTGGCAGACCGAAACCGGCGGCATCATGGTTTCGCCGATGCCCGGCGCGACCCCGACCAAGCCCGGCACCGCCACCCGCCCGCTTCCGGGCATCATGGTGGATGTCGTGCGCAAGGACGGCACCGCATGTGAAGCCAACGAAGGCGGCTACCTGGTCATCAAGCAGCCGTGGCCGTCGATGCTCCGCACCATCTACGGCGACGACGAGCGTTACGAGAAGACCTACTGGTCGGAGTTCCCCGGCATGTACTTCACCGGTGACGGCGCGAGAAAGGACGATGACGGTTACATCTGGATCATGGGCCGCGTCGATGACGTGGTGAACGTCTCGGGCCACCGCCTCGGCACCAGCGAGGTCGAAAGCGCTCTCGTGTCGCACGAAGCGGTCGCTGAAGCTGCCGTTGTCAGCCGTCCGGATGAGATCAAGGGCAATGCTCTGGTCGCGTTCGTCACGCTGAAGGATGGCTACGAAGGAGATGCCAAGCTGCGCGACGCCCTCGGCAAGCACGTGGCCAAGGAGATCGGCGCGATTGCCAAGCCCGACGAGATCAAGTGGGCAAAGGGCCTGCCGAAGACCCGCAGCGGCAAAATCATGCGCCGCCTGCTTCGCGAGCTGGCCTCCTCCAACGAGATCAAGGGCGACGTCACGACGCTCGAAGATATCGGCGTGATCGAAAACCTCCGCGATCAGGAAGACGAATAAGAACCTGTTCACGCGCTCAGATAAACGAAACAGCCTCGGAATTTCCGGGGCTGTTTCGTTTTATGGATGGATTTTATACTTGAGAAAATCCCGTATTCTTCTTACATATAAATCGTAAGCCTCGCCGTTGCGCTTATGTTGTATCCCTTCCGAGACGGCCTTTTGAATGAGCAGAAAAGACCCGATTATGACGAGTGACGGAATTATTGTTAAGTGCGCTGGCTTGTGATTATGATTTATTGGTTGAATTGTGCAGAATGTGGCTTTCTGCGTTGTTGAATCAGGCGGTTCGGTCTAAACAATGTTGTGCATTAGTGCAGAAGTCCTTTTCTCTTAAAAAGAACACACGAAAAGCTATGGGTGTCTTCGATTTGTTTTCCAAACGTCAACGTCGGGCCAGAGGTGAAGTCCCCGATGTGTATGTGTATGACTTTTTGCCTCAGGAGCTACGAGTCCAAGTTATTCACATCGTTCAGGACGCATTTGGTATAGATAACTATGGCACCCATAACGCGGCTAAGGCTTACGAGTTCGTTAAACGGACGCTGTGTAGAGAATACGGGCTATTTGATCTTATAGAACGACCCCAATCGGATCAGCATTCCGTGTTTAATTTTTTTCTTCAAGAGAAATCGGTTGAGCGTTCGCTTGATGTGATTGAACTCTGTAGCAAAATCATAACTAATGTGATCGCAGAAAATCAAGCATATCAATACAACACAGTCAGAAATATTGAGCCACAGGATGCGATTGCGGAGCTAAATGAGCGTTTCAAAGAACACGGAGTTGGCTATCAGTTCGAATCTAATGAAATCATCCGCGTCGACTCTGAGTTTATTCATTCGGAAGTAGTCAAGCCAACGCTGGCTCTACTGCGAGGGGTAGAATTTACGGGTCCCAATGAAGAGTTTCTTCTTGCACACGAGCATTACCGACATGGACGACACAAAGAATGCCTCGTTGATTGTCTTAAAGCATTCGAGAGCACAATGAAGGTAATCTGCAAAATTCACGGCTGGACTACCCAACCCAACGACACGGCCAAAACGCTCATTTCAGTCTGCTTCAATAATTCTCTCGTCCCTGCGTATCTGGAATCACAGTTTTCGTCGCTTCGCTCCCTGCTTGAAAGTGGGGTGCCAACTGTTCGTAACAAGAACGGTGGACATGGTCAAGGCGCAGAGCCTGTTGTCGTACCGGGGTACATAGCTCGTTATGCACTAAACCTCACTGCAACATGCGTTTTATTTCTCGCTGAAGCCCATGCAACTAAAACCAAGTGACCCCTAACACATCATTCCACTGGACGATCTACATTCACCACTCAACTCGAATGTTAGCACAAAAAATTATAAATATTAAACATTCTATTGATTCTGCAAAATCGCACGGTTCCGTACTTATTTTCTGTTACTGACTTCCGTCATTTATGCATTGTTTCAATATGTCGTTCCATCACAAATGATGATTCTCAGTAAACAGAACTCCTGCTTTGAAAAAATCTCATAAGATGCAAGTCACAGTTTTTTTTGTGCAAAAGCTTTTTCCCTAAAACAGTTATTCGTTCGAGCAATTCATGGCAATATCTCAAACCCGGATATTTCTATCGCTTTACGGAATGATTCTGTAATATCATTCCAATCCAGAACATCTACTCTGAACGGCAATTCTGATTCCTGGGTTCTTCGCAAAATATCGTGGAAAACGCTTTTTTGGATTACGTCATCGTGAGATAGCCATGTTGAGTTTGCCGCAGTAAAACAGAATGCGGGTACGGTAACTCTCGAAACGGTGAAATCCTCTGG
>Ga0326726_10006957_pt1 | contig 10154 bp, 9 predicted proteins | sample MHFenrmetagenome_2_FD_207603 | JGI IMG/M metagenome (GOLD analysis project Ga0326726, IMG submission 207603) | Lab enriched peat soil microbial communities from Michigan Hollow, Ithaca, NY, United States - MHF15MN | ecosystem: Environmental > Terrestrial > Soil > Wetlands > Peat | place: USA... | reverse complement strand
TGTTTCTTTAAATCAGGGATTAGTATCTGCTCAAGCGCATTCACCCTTCTCCGTGTCATCTGGATCTCCCCGCCAAGTCTTTTCAGAGCAGTCTCCGTTTCCGCGAGTCCTATGATCAGGTCCAGTTCCATCTCAAACTTTTCTGCGGTTTCATCAATTCTCCCGCTTACTCCTATGATACTGTATCCCCTGTCCAGAACGCTTTTTATGATCCTCTTTTTCTCGATTACCGGAACGGGAACTCCCATGATATTTTTCCCCTTAATATCGACAAACAGACCTCTCCGCGTGGCAAATGATGCCGACTTGAGAGTTACAGAATCATCAGCTGCGAGAGCTGACAGGAGTGAACGCTGCGCTGATGCTGCAACACTCTCTAAATCCAGCCGCGATTTCGAAACTGACTCCATGATATTAAAAAACTCCTGGATGAGAGCATCCATCTTCTCCCGTAGAAGGTCCCGCCCCTGCTCTGCTAGCTTTATCTGTGCGTTTTTTTTGATGAGCTCCATTCTTGTGGGGTTTACCTGCTCCATAGCTCATCCCTTTTTGTACGCCGGGTGATACTTGCTGATATATTCCCGTTTTATTCGTTTCAGTTCGTCTTCCGGCAGCATGGACATGAGGTCCCAACCGATTTCCAGCGTCCTTTCAATGCTTCTGTCCTCGTCTCCCTGCGTGATGAATTTTTTTTCGAATTCGTCTGCAAATTTCAGATAGATCTTGTCTAGTTCGGTAAGCGCCTCTTCACCAACAATTGCAACAAGCCTGCGAAGATCTCTGCCATAGGCATAGGACGCATAGAGCTGGTCAGCCACATTCCTGTGATCTTCCCGTGTTTTTCCCGGGCCGATACCGAGGTTCATAAGCCGTGAGAGACAAGGAAGAACGTCAATGGGCGGATCCGCCCCCCGCCTGAACAGGTCTCGCGAAAGCACGATCTGTCCCTCGGTGATATAGCCGGTCAGGTCCGGCACCGGGTGGGTGATATCGTCATCCGGCATAGTCAGGATGGGGAGCTGGGTAATCGACCCCGTTTTCCCCTTGATTCTTCCTGCGCGTTCGTAAATCGTTGCGAGATCCGTGTACATATAACCGGGATACCCTCTCCTCCCGGGGACCTCCTCCCTTGCCGTGGAAATCTCCCTTAATGCCTCACAGTAATTAATCATGTCTGTCAGGATCACGAGAACATGGAGGTTATGGGTGAACGCAAGGAATTCTGCAACGGTAAGAGCGCAGCGGGGAGTCGCGATTCTCTCAATTGTTGGATCGTCGGCAAGATTCATGAAAAAAACGACACGTTCGAGTGCACCGGTCTTTTCAAAATCCCTCATGAAGAATGATGCCTCCTTGTAAGTGATCCCCATCGCGACAAAAACCACTGCAAAATTTTCCCCTTCCCCGAGAACCTTTGCCTGCCGTGCGATCTGGGCGGCAAGCTTGTTTGCAGGTAGTCCGGAACCGGTGAAGATAGGTAGCTTCTGACCCCTGACGAGGGTGGTCAGGGCATCGATGACTGAAACACCGGTCTGGATAAAATCGGCGGGTTTGTCACGGGCATAGGGATTGATTGGCATCCCGTTAATATCCAGGCTGGCCTCCTGTATAACATCTGGACCCCCGTCACGCGGCTTTCCCACCCCGTTGAATATTCTCCCGAGCATCTCGATGGAGACATCCACTTTTGGCGGTTCCCCAGTGAACCGTACCCTTGTTTCCATAGCATCAATCCCGCTCGTGCCCTCATAGACCTGGACAACTGCCAGATCCTTCGAGATGTCCAGTACCTGTCCGCTCCTCTCCACCCCATTGGGGAGGGTAATCTGTACTATCTCTCCGTACTTGACACCCTTAACGGATTGAACAAAGATCAAAGGACCCGAGACATAACTGACCGTCTTGCACTCCTTTACCAGCAGGCTGGGCTTTTTCATCTCTCCACCTCCACAGCAGCAATTTTTTTATCCATCTCAGGGATGAGGTTCCTGACCGCATCTACTTCCCGGAGTTCCTTCATCCTCCCGATCTCGGCTTTTAAAGGCAGCTTCAGGATCTTGTTTAAAGCAACACCCTTATTCATTGCCTCGCTGGTCCGTTCATAGAAGTTAAGGATGACTTTGAGCATCCAGTACTGTTTATCGAGCGGGCAGAACGAGTCGATCTCATGGTAGGCACTTTGCTGCAGGAAATCCTCACGAAGCATCCGTGTAACCTCTAAAATAGCCTTCTCGCTCTCGGGCAAGGCATCGGGACCGACCAGCTGTACGATTTCCTGCAACTCGACCTCTTTTTGGAGCAGATACATCGTCTCGTCCCGCATCTCTTTCCAGTCATTAAAACCACTTTTCACAAACCAATCCTCGATGCTCTCCAGATAAAGTGAATAACTTTTTATCCAGTTCACCGAAGGGAAATGCCGGCGGTACGCAAGGCTCGTATCGAGTGCCCAGAATGTTCCGGCAATCCGTAACGTATTCTGGGTGATGGGTTCTGAGAAATCGCCACCCGGGGGTGATACTGCACCGACAATTGTGATGGATCCAAAACGCCCGTCAGATCCCAGACAGACGACCCGTCCAGCCCGCTCATAGAACGCCGCCAGCCGTGTGGCAAGGTATGCAGGGTACCCCTCCTCTCCAGGCATCTCCTCCAGCCTGCCTGATACCTCCCGCAGTGCCTCTCCCCAGCGTGATGTAGAATCTGCCATCAGGGCAACGTCAAACCCCATATCACGGTAGTACTCTGCCATCGTTATTCCCGTGTAAATCGAAGCTTCCCTTGCAGCAACCGGCATATTTGACGTATTCGCAATAAGAATTGTCCTCTGCATCAGGGGCATCTTTGTCCGGGGATCCACGAGCTCCGGGAATTCTGACAACACATCAGTCATCTCGTTTCCGCGTTCCCCGCACCCGATATAGACAACGATCTGAGTGTCCGACCATTTTGCCAGGGTCTGTTCCGCCACGGTCTTACCCGTGCCAAAACCACCAGGTATCATGGCAGTTCCCCCTTTTGCCACGGGGAACATGGTGTCAAAAATTCTCTGCCCGGTAACAAGGAGCAGTTGTGGGTCCTGTTTTGTCCTGTAAGGTCTTCCCTTTCGGACAGGCCATTTCTGCATCATAATAATGGGGTTATTGTCCTCAAGGATGCAGACAGGCTCTTCTACCGTGAATGCACCGCTCCGAATCTCCCGGATGGTTCCAGAGACGTTCGGGGGAACCATGATCCTGTGCTCAATATGATATTCCTTCACCGTTCCGAGAATATCACCTTCAACTATTTTGTCCCCGATTTTTGCGGTTGCGACAAAGTCCCACTTCTTTTCTTTATTCACCCCAGCAACAGATATCCCCCTTGAAATGAAACTACCGCTTCGTTCGACCAGCAGTGGCAGAGGTCTCTGGATCCCATCATAGATAGAAGAGAGTAGCCCGGGACCGAGTTCCACGGAAAGCGGGGTTTCCGTGTTAATCACCTTTTCGCCCACCATCAATCCTGAAGTGTCCTCGTATACCTGGACAACTGCCTGATCACCGTCCAGGCGGATGATTTCACCATTCAGCTCCTCTGCGCCCACCTTCACTACATCATACATTTTCGATCCTTTCATATGGTCCGTCAGAACCACTGGACCGGAAATCCTTGAAACTATCCCCGCAATCATGTCCCTATCTCCTTATCACGATATTATACCCGATTGCCCGCTGCAGCATCCGTTCGATGTAGGTTGTTCTTTCGATACCCTTAATTCTGGAGGGAATCGGAATGATGATCGGCCTGTAGGTCTTTCCGATCTTTTCCTGCATTTTTTCGTCAAGAGCTGGCATCAAATCCTCACTGATCGCAACGATCCCTGTATCGTCCTTGTAGATCAGAGGAGGGATGATCTTTTTTGCCTCGTCCAGACATGATGCCTCGAGTACATCCGCGCCCGCCAGCCGGAACCCCGGAGCAGAATCCGGATCAGTAACGACGACAATCTTATACATAGACCAGCTCCCTTCTTAGTTCTTTTTCAGGAATGTCGGCGGTCTTGCATCTTGCTATGATCCTGATATTGGTTATCTCGTTATATTTTCCCCAGATATAACCGATCGGAACTGCGACACTTAAGGGATCACCAAGATACCGGCTGATCCCCCTTTTTATCAGGTATTTATCGAGTTCTTTTTCAAATACCGATATCTTTTCTATTTTTTTTTCTTCTTCGAGCACTTTGGAGAGAAAACTGTAGGGAGTGACCTCAAGATGCTTGATCGCCCCGTCAAGCGTCCCGGTCTTCACCATGGTGAGCAGTTTGCCGGTATCCAATGTTATCCCTCCCTCGATCAGGTAACTCTTCGCCTCCCCAATATCGATTTTATCCCGTATCATTCTCAGGACATTCTTGATATTGGTCACATCGATCTCCGTCATGATCATCTCGCGGATGAGACGGTTGTTATAACTTTCTTCTTTGAGCATTGTCAGGGCATTATCGAAATAAAACCTGTCAATGGCATACTCAAGCACGGCAAGATCCCTTTTTTCAGAGTACTCCTTGAAACTCCGCGTCAGCGGCTTTGCATAACTGATCCCCCACGTTGCAAGGAGGTCAATTACTGCTTTGATATCGGGCTGCTTGATCAGCTCGACCAGCGTGGTGTCGTCCAGTTCTCCTGCCGGTATGAGACACTCAAGGATTTCTGCCGATGGAATGTGAATGTTTTTTCCCCGCAGGATCGTTTTTATATTCTGGACATCCCATCGACCCAGCAGGATTATTATGTACTTTTCTGTCTCCTCTCCTTTCATCAAACGAAAAATTTTCCGGAATGCATTTGTGAAATCCTTTCTCAGTGCAACCTCAATGCACGTTATCCCGGAATACAGGACACTTGCCTTTGCTATCTCATCTTTATACGGTGTATTTCCCAGCTCGACGATGATCGCTTCAACATCTGGTTTGAGGATGAGGGTTTCAAATACTGCAGGGTCGAGCAGATGACTCTTCATGCCTTTTATCCGTGCATTTACATATTCACAATCCAACCTGACCACCGTAAAGTGTTGCGAATACATCCAGTTTTAACAGCACCTTTGCTCTCTCGATCCTTGAATCAACCGTGTTGAATATGATAAACCTTCCGTCTTTTGTGCTTACGTTTAACCCCCCCGCACAGGTTATATCGGTGACAATCCCGCAATTCAGTTTGAGTTCGAACAGCAGTTTTTTACAGAGATTCTCATCCTTTTTATCGATATGAAGGAGGATTTCCTCTCCTTCCAGCTCAGTTACCGCCTCCTCCAGCAGGGTTTTGAAGATGTTCTCGTAATTTGCCTGTCCGCGTACCGACTGGAGAATTTTCTGGGCCTCGGTAAAAGCATGTTGAAATACGTCATCCTTTGCCCGGGTAAGCTGCATCCGAATGTCTTCATTAACTTTTCCCAGAGATTTGCTTCTCTCGCTCTCCACGGTTTTTCGGACTGCGTTCAGATATCTTTTTTTTATCATTTCGTCTTTCTTCTTTGCCTCGGCTTTTATATCCTCGGCATCCCCTGTTGCCTTTTCCTTAATCGCCCTGATCTTGTCCTCGGCACACATCTCAACCGATTCAATCAACTGCTCATACGGCATCGTTCCACCCGTTATTATTTTGGAATTTCCCGACCAGAATAGTCATGGTCGATCCCTTCCGATCCTCACAATAAATCAGGCTCCCACAGGATTCCCCATCTGACATGCGCCGGAACAGCCATGGAATACTCACCAGTTTTGTTCTTTCGCATACGCTCAAACCAGCATAATCATGATCATTGTCGAGACTACGAAACCCAAGATAACCAGTGTCTCAGGAATTGCCACAAGAATGATCATGAGACCGAATGTTTCGGGTCTTTCTGCAATCGTTCCGGCACCGGCTGCGCCGATTTTTGATTGGGCAATCCCTGTTCCCAGTGCCCCAAGTCCAAATGCAATTCCAGCTCCGATTGGTATTCCGAAATCCACCATGTTTACCTCATCCTCGTTAGTGTGTTTTTAATATCTTGATTTTATTTGAGATGTTCAGCCTTCGGTACAGGTTTTTATATGACCGGCAACAGGTCCTGCTTCATTTCATCGATTTATCCCCCTCGTTATCCCTCCTGAATGGCTGGTACATTTTCCCTCCGCCCTCGTAAAATTTGGAATTGAATTCCACCAGGTGCAACCTGAGGGAATGCAGGAACGGACTGAACATCGCAAGAGCGATATTGAGGATATGCAGCATGGCTGCGATCAAAAATCCTACGATCGCGACTTCCATCATTCCCCCAAGCTTGTTGGCGACCAGTGCAAGGACTACTGAGGCCATGCCGATCGCCATAAGCCTGGCATAGGAGAGAATGTTTCCCATGGTACTGATAATCTCAAACGCCCCGAAGAACCCGCCACCATAAATAATCATCGGAAGAGCGATGACAACCATGACAACACCTGGCAAAAGCAGGATCTCCGGAACCATTTTTGCTGAGGCTCCGATAACAAGGAGCAGCCCCGTGATCACAATGATCATACCCGCTTTTTCAATCATGTGTTTCGTGCTCTTCCTGGTGTGGGCATTGATGATCCCGATACTAAGGCCGAGGAACACATGAAATACTCCAATCGCTATGGCAAGGATGAGCATCGGGATTATCGCCTCAGCCCTGTTCCAGGTGACTCCAAGAAAGGTCATGGGATGGATCCAGCCCATCATCTCGCCGAGATTCCCGAAAAACTCTCCAAACAGGAATCCAAAGAAAATAGCTGGAATTGAGGAGATGACCAGGATGTTCATTAAATGCTGGAGCCAGATCTCTGTTTTGAACTTCTTTTTCATAATCAGGGCAAAGACAAGGATAATGGCGCCATATGCGATATCCCCTACCATGAGACCAAAGAAGATTGGGAAGAAGAGCGCGAGTATCGGGCTTGGATCGACTTCCCGGTACTTTGCCGGGCTGATCAGCTGCATAAGAAATTCAAACGGTTTTACAATATCCGGATTGTCATAGAAGGTGGGAGCATCGTCCATCTTCTCCGGACTTACCTTAAGGTCGAGGACAATTACCCTCTTCCCAAAGGTATTACTCAGCGCTTCTTTTGTCCGGTCGAGGTACTTCTTGGGGATCCAGCCTTCAATCAGGAAGGTGTACTCTGTCTGGCCGAATTTATTAAATACACCGGCCTCTTCGTTCCTGTCCTCAAGCACTTTTTTAAGAACCGCAAGTTCCTGGTACCACTCGGCAGAAAGCTCTGTAAGCTTATGGTCGATGGCTGTCTTCTCATCGATAGTTTTTTCTTTTTTCTCCGTTATCATCTGAAGAATTTCAATAAATGGCTTTCCCAAATACTCCTGAGGCATCCTGATTTCATTGACATTCTGGGAAAAGATGAACGAGTGTACCTGCTCGGAATACTTTTTATTGAATATGATGACGGTGGCAATGGTAGCTTCATCCATATCAGCAGAAAGCAATTCAAACTGGTTTCTGGTGATGTCAATCAGTGCATTTCTGACAAGTTCCAGAACTTCCCGGAACTCGCGCTGAATGAGAACTACGGTGATCTCAAAACCTTTTAAAACTGGTAACTGGCTCTCCAATGGCTGAATTTTTTTAATAATTTTTTCATACCTGTCAAGTGCGTTGAGGGTAAATTCCAGATTGCTCTTTCTTTCGGCAAGATCTTTTGTTGTCGATTCGAGAACTGCGACTACTTCGTTTGCCCTGGCAATTATCTCCCCCTGGCTTTTTTTCTGCAGATCCTCAGTTATATGTGCCTGCTTCAGCAAATCATCAGGAACTTTAGGCAGAGAGAGGAAAATGCCCCCCAACTTCAATAAGATAGTTGTGAGATCCCCTGCCTTTGTAAAATCCATCTTCCTGAGAATCGTATCCCCGGGAAGGATGGTCTTTGATACGTCCTCGAGTTGAACCGTACCGGTATGGTATAAGACATCTACCACGCTCTGAAGATCATTTTTTGGCCCCATGACTTGGATTTTTTTCATCTTCTGAAGCATAGTGCCCTACTCCACTGAAACGATTTTTACTATCTTCTCTATCGCTGGTTTTAAATTGTGTTCACCCTTTTCCTTGACTGATTTTACCTGTAGAGAACCTTGATTTTTAAGCTTCTCAATTTCTTTGTCTATGCTCTCTTTTTCTCTGTCGTAATACTCCCGGGCGGCCGTTTTTCCCTCTTTTTCAGAATTTTCAATCATTTCTTCAGCCTTTTTTCTTGCATTGAGTATGATTTCCTCAGCTTCCCTTCGTGTATCTTCAATTTTAATATTCAGCAGAAGTTCTTTTTCCCGGATTTGCTGCAATAACGTTTTTTCAGCCACAATCTACAACCCCTCGATAGTCCTCCCAGTATTTTTAATTTTATAACTTAGTGGTGATCTGAGGCAAAATTTAATATGGTCAATGTCAATACTCCTGTTTCTAAACGATAAATGTTTCTATTTTCCGATTCTGCCTTAAGCGAAGACGCATTCCATCAAACGTTTATATAATTTTTTTATAAAATAAGGGATATAGTCATTCTCACCATACAAAATCAAAGATATAAGAATTTTTTCAAGTCATTATATACACAATTCGGCTATTCCTGATATTGATGCGGCAAAATCAGGAAAGAGAGGATATTCAACCTTCCTGATTAATCCATATCTGGTAGAATTTCCCTGGCAGAAGTCGAAGCATATCCCTCTGCTAAATCCCTGACAATGTGTAGTCGGCAGATGAGGAATTTTCTTTTTTTGCAGGATACCATCAGCGATTTGCCTTGTCAGGGATTTAATTAAGCCAACAAGGGATATGTCAAGATAGCATTAAATATCGTAAATAGTATTTATTGTTCAAAAAGAATCCCGTCCATTTCGGCTTGTCTGCTCCAAGCCCTTCGATATATCTATTGGAGTAACCCATGTTCGAAAAAATACTGTTCACGACTGATTTCTCGGCGTATGCAAAGAAAACACTTGACTGCATAGCCGGCTTTCCCGGAGCCCGTGATGTCATCCTGTTCCACGTTGTCGAAGAGGCCAGATCTCCGAGAGGTGGTGGAGAGATAAGTAATACATTCTTCCAGACCGGCGAAAATAATCTCCTCAGGGACGAGAAACGCTACCTTGAAAATCTCAGCAAGGATCTCAGGGTGACAACGGCAGTAAAGACATCGTCAGATACCGCTGGAGCAATTATCGAGACAGCTGAGGAAATGGGCGTATCCTTGATCGTTATCGGCGCACGGGGTAACAGTCTCGTGGAGGGGATCCTCCTTGGCAGTGTATCAAAGGCGGTACTCCGCCGAAGCAGAACAAATGTCCTGATCATGCGCCATAAGATCATTGAGGATATGAAGGGGGACACCTATCATAAGTTCTGCCCCGGGATCCTCTCAAGGGTTCTCTGCCCAACAGATTTCTCTGAATATTCCGATAAAGCGATAATCCTTGCAAGCAGGATGACGGGGATCAGAGAAGTTATTCTTCTCCATATTGTCTCTAAGGGCGAGACTGAAGTGGAGATTGAGGATGCTGTCCGAAAAGCGGAGATCCAGGTGGGGGGAATCCGGGACAGTCTTGCGGACCAGGGCATCAACGCCAGGGCAATTGTGAGAACAGGAAGCCCGGCTCACGAGATCACCATGATTGCGGATGGGGAGGACGTATCGGTTATCTGGATGAACTCATATGGAAAAGGCTGGTTCCGTGAACTGTTGCTCGGTAGCACAGTGTCTACGGTAGCGATGAACGCAAAACAGCCGGTGCTCATCATCCGCAAGCCTGAATAAACGGAAAGGATTAAGGCTGAACTCTCATGACGCCCCTATAATATAATGCGTCATATTCCTCAAGAATCCATTATCAGGATAATCCAGATCGGACACTGTATCGATGTTTTGTCATTACCATTTAGGGTGTGAGATTCGGGCGATGTTACGTTTCCTGAGGTTTAATGTCCTCTAATGATCCCTTACACAATGTGTTGATAAAATTTGGACATATAATGTGGATCAATTCTGAATGAGCCGGAACAACCCTCATTGTATTCCCACTGCCTGCAGAAAGGTAATCTCTCTGGAAAAGATGAGCCAAACCTGATATTAGTAATGGATTTGTTTTTAGAACTGC
>Ga0326726_10006955_pt1 | contig 10156 bp, 9 predicted proteins | sample MHFenrmetagenome_2_FD_207603 | JGI IMG/M metagenome (GOLD analysis project Ga0326726, IMG submission 207603) | Lab enriched peat soil microbial communities from Michigan Hollow, Ithaca, NY, United States - MHF15MN | ecosystem: Environmental > Terrestrial > Soil > Wetlands > Peat | place: USA... | reverse complement strand
CGCCGTACGAGGCGCGCTGCGGGTCGGTCACCTGGAAGAACAGCACGCCGTCCACGGCAAGCTGCGTGTTGTCGCGCGTGATGCAGACCTGGCTCGGCGTGTCGAGCGGAATCTCCTTGAGACTGTGCTTGTACGCGATGCGGTCGATGAAGGGGATGACGATCTTCAGCCCAGGAGTCAGCGTGGCGTGGAAACGCCCGAGGCGCTCGACCACCCAGGCATGCTGCTGCGGAACAATCGTGACCGACTTCACGATGAAGACGATCACCACGATCAACAGAACGAGCAGTACGACGACCGGTCCCTGCAGCATGGTCTTGTCCCTTTTCCGATTGCTGCCGTTACGCGCGCCGGCGCGCCACGACGAGACGGTTGGCGTGAATCGCCTGGATGACGAACTCGCCCGGCTGCGGCTCTTCGCCCGGCGCCAGTTCGATATCCCACTGGGCGCCGCGATATGACGCACGCGCCGTGCGCGTGCTGGTCCAGCGATGCACCTGGAGCGTCTGGCCGACATCCATGTTCTGCAGCGGCTCGGCCTCGGCGTTCTGCAGGCGGCCGAACCGCAGGCGGCGCAGCAGCAACGCGCCGCCGAACCCGAGCACAACCGCGATCACCAGTTGTACGGCGAGCGAGGCGCCGGCAAGACTCGCCACGCCCGCGCCCGCAAGCGCGAGGGCGATCATCAGAAGGTAGAAGGTGCCGGTCAGCAACTCCGCGACCAGCACGACGAACGCTACTACGAACCACCAGACCCAATCGCCCATGCCGCCTCCCCGCAGCGAAGGTTAAGCCGCGCGCGCCAGCCGGCGCCAGGTCTCCACGACCGTGTCCGGGTTGAGCGAGATCGACTCGATCCCTTGCTCCATCAGCCAGAGCGCGAAGTCCACGTGATCGGACGGACCCTGGCCGCAGATGCCGATGTACTTCCCTTGCGCGCGACACGCCGAGATCGCGCGCGCGAGCAATTGCTTGACCGCCGGATCGCGCTCGTCGAAGCCCTCCGCAACCAGGCCGGAATCGCGGTCGATCCCGAGGGTGAGCTGGGTGAGATCGTTCGAGCCGATCGAAAAGCCGTCGAAGTACTCGAGGAACTGTTCGGCGAGCACGGCATTGGACGGCACCTCGCACATCATGATGAGCCGCAACCCTTGCTCGCCGCGCCGCAGGCCGTTTTCCGCAAGGAGTTCGGTGACGCGCTTCGCCTCGGCGAGCGTGCGGACGAACGGCACCATGATCTCGACGTTGGTGAGGCCCATTGCTTCGCGCACGCGCTTGAGCGCGCGGCACTCCATCCGGAAGCACTCGGCAAACGACGGCGCGATGTAGCGCGCCGCACCGCGAAAACCGAGCATCGGATTTTCCTCTTCGGGCTCGTAGCGCGTGCCGCCGATCAGCTTGCGGTATTCATTGCTCTTGAAATCCGACAGGCGCACGATCACCGGCTTGGGCCAGAACGCCCCGGCGATCGTTGCGATTCCTTCGGCAAGCCGCCCTTCGAAGAACTCACGCGGATTTGCGTAGCCATGCGCGAGCCCTTCGACGGCCTGCTTCAACTCGCCGTCGATGTCGGGATAATCGAGCACCGCCTTCGGATGCACGCCGATGTTGTTGTTGATGATGAACTCCAGGCGCGCAAGTCCCACGCCTTGATTCGGCAGCGCCTGGAAATCGAACGCGAGTTGCGGATTGCCGACGTTCATCATGATCTTGACCGGAATCGCCGGCAGCGCGCCGCCCTGCACGGTCTCGACCTCCATCTCGAGCCTGCCTTCGTAGATGTTGCCCGTGTCACCTTCGGCGCAGGAGACGGTGACCAGGGCGCCGTCCGTCAGCCTGCGCGTCGCGTCGCCACAGCCGACGACCGCAGGTATGCCGAGTTCGCGCGCGATGATCGCCGCATGGCAGGTACGCCCGCCGCGGTTGGTGACGATCGCGGCGGCGCGTTTCATCACCGGCTCCCAGTTGGGATCGGTCATGTCGGTCACGAGAACGTCGCCGGGCTCCACGCGATCCATCTCGTCGGCGCTCGCGACAACGCGCACCCGGCCGATGCCGATCTTCTGTCCGATCGCACGGCCCGATACCAGCACATCCGACTTGCCCTTGAGGCGATAGCGGTTCTGCGCCTGCTGGGTGTTCACGCGCGATTGCACCGTCTCTGGACGCGCCTGCAGGATGTAGATGCGCCCGTCGATGCCGTCCTTGCCCCATTCGATATCCATCGGCCGGCCGTAGTGACCCTCGATGGTGACGGCAAAGCGCGCGAGTTCCAGCACATCGGCGTCGGTAAGCGAGAAACGATGGCGCTCGCCATCGGACACATCGACGGTACGCACGAGCCGCCCCGCCGCAGCGGTGGGCTCGAACTCCATCTTGATCAGCTTCGACCCGAGCGCGCGCCGGATGATCGGAAACTTGCCTGCGGCGAGCATCGGCTTGTGCACGTAGAACTCGTCCGGATTCACCGCACCCTGCACCACCGTTTCGCCGAGCCCGTAGCTTGACGTGATGAACACCACATCGCGGAAGCCGGACTCGGTGTCCATCGTGAACATCACGCCGGCTGCGCCGCGATCGCTGCGCACCATCCGCTGCACGCCTGCGGACAAGGCCACCTCGGCGTGCGCGAAGCCCTTGTGCACGCGATAGGCGATCGCGCGGTCGTTATAGAGCGAGGCAAAGACGTGTCTGATGCGATCGAGGATCTGGTCGATCCCGACCACGTTGAGGAACGTCTCCTGCTGGCCGGCGAAAGACGCGTCCGGCAGATCCTCGGCCGTTGCGCTCGAGCGCACGGCGAACGACATGCCTTGTGCCGATGCGCCGGCGAGTTCCTGGTACGCCTTGCGGATTTCTGTGACCAGCCCCGCGGGAAGCGGTGCCGCTGTCACCCAGCCACGTATCTCCTGGCCAGCCTCGGCGAGCGCCTTGACGTCGTCGACGTCGAGCGCACCGAGTCGCGTATTGATGCGCTTCGTCAGATCATTCGACTGCAGGAAGTCGCGAAACGCTTCGGCAGTGGTCGCAAAGCCGTCCGGGACGCGAATCCCCTTGTCGGTCAACTGGCTCAGCATCTCGCCCAGCGAGGCGTTCTTGCCGCCGACCGACTCGACATCAGTCATTCTGAGTCGGCTGAACGGCACGACGTACTTGCCCCGCTGCATGAACACTCTCCGGTAAAGCGCTGCTCAGTGGTGGATTCTTGCCTTCTCGCTTCATGTGCAAGAATCGCGCGCATTCTACCGACTCACCTTGCAGCGCCGCATGCCTGACCACACGCTCGCTCCTTACGAACGCACGGTGTTCTACGTCTCGGACGGCACAGGGATCACCTCCGAGACGCTGGGTCACTCCGTCATGACGCAGTTCGGCGCGTTGCGGATGCGCAAGGAGACGATCCCTTTCGTCGATTCCTCCGACAAGGCGCGTGAGGCCGTGGTGCGCGTCAATGAGGCCGGCCGGCGCGACGGCAAGCGGCCCATCGTGTTTTCCACGCTGGTCGACCCCGCGGTCAATGCACAGCTCAAGCACGCCGATGCGTTGATCCTCGATCTATTCGAATCGTTCGTCGTCCCGCTCGAGCAGGAGCTTGGCGTGAAATCGAGCCACTCGATCGGGCGCTCGCACAACATCGCCGACTCGGAGAACTATCAGCGGCGCATCGAAGCCATCAACTTCGCGCTTGCGCACGACGACGGCCAGTCCGCAAAGGGGCTTGCCGCCGCCGACGTAATCCTGGTCGGCGTTTCACGGAGCGGCAAGACACCGACCAGCCTCTATCTCGCCATGCAATACGGCATCAAGGCCGCGAACTACCCGCTCATTCCTGAAGATTTCGAGCGCGACGAACTGCCGTCGGCGCTGCCCCCGCATCGGACGAAGATCTTCGGCCTTTCGATCGCTCCGGAGCGCCTGGCCGAGGTGCGCCACGAGCGCCGCCCGAACAGCCGCTACGCAGCGCTCGACAACTGCCGTCATGAAGTCGTTTCCGCGGAGCAGCTCATGCGACGCGAAGGCATCCGCTGGCTCTCCTCGACCACCAAGTCGATCGAGGAGATCGCCGCGACGATCCTGCAGGAGATCGGGCTGGGACGGCGCTCGCAGTAGGCGCGCCGCTCAGGGCGGGTAGATCCAGTCGCGCGTGAGCGGCAGGCGCGTAAGACCGGGTCGGGTCTGCTTGCTGCCCAGGACCTGGTAGATGTTGAGCCAGTTCTGGGCGAAGCCATGGCTGCAGCCACCAAGATAGGCGCGCCAGATCCGCAACGTCTTGTCGGGCGTGGTGTGGCGCAATTCCGAGAGCTTCGCCTCGAATCGCGTGGACCAGCGCGCCAGCGTGTGCGCATAGTGCGGGCGCAGGCTCTCGACGTCGAACACCTCGAATGCCTGCCCCGCCATCTCGCGCACGACGACGTGCAAATGCGGCAGCTCGCCTTGGGGAAAGACGTACTTGTCGATGAAAGCGCTGACGCCCGAGCCAACCGGGCGGTTGTCGATGTCGACCGACGTGATGCCGTGGTTCAAGAACAGGCCGCGCTCCTTCAGCAGGTCGCGCACGATGCCAAAGTACGTGGCGAGATTGCGCAGACCGACGTGCTCGAACATGCCGATGCTCGAGACCTTGTCGAAGCTTTCCGATCCGAAGCGCGCAAGCGCGTCGCGATAGTCGAGCAGCAGCACTTCAGCGCGATCGGATAGCCCGACCTGAGCGATGCGCTCGTTGGCAAGCCTGAACTGGTTCTCCGACAGGGTGATGCCGACCGCACGGACGCCGTAATTGCGCACGGCGTGCATGACGAGCCCACCCCAGCCGCAGCCGATATCGAGCAGGCGCTCGTCTTGCGCCAGCCGCAGCTTGCGGCAGATGTGGTCGAGCTTGGCAACTTGCGCCTCGTCGATCGACTCGTTGCCGGTGCGGAAATACGCGCATGAATAGATCATGCGCTCGTCGAGCCACGCCTGATAAAAATCGTTGCCGACGTCGTAGTGATAAGACACCGCCTCCTTGTCGTGCCGCGGCGAATGACGCCCAAGCGCCGCGGCAACCCGCGCACTCACTGGCGCACCGTTCGACTCGGCAAGGTGCTCGGCAATGGCCACTGCACGCAGCATCGGGCCGTCGACGTCGAGACGCCCTTCTACGTAGCCCTCGGCGAGTTCGGCAATCGTCGGATGGGCGAGCGTCGCCAGCATGCCGTCGTCACGAACGGTCAGCACTACCTCGGCGCCGTTGCCGAAGTGGATGCGCTCGCCGTTGGGTAGCACGAGATCCAGGCCGGGAAGGCCGCCCTGTCGTGAGGACTCAGCGAGACGCTGGAGGCCACTTTGCACTGCTTGCGCAGCGACGCGCCGCGCGTTCCTGCCCAACCAGCCGTCTCGCCACATATCGCCGACCCGTCCTTTTCTCTCATCCGATGATGCATTTTTTTCCAGGCGCTGCCCGCAATGCAAGCCCTCTCGCGCCTTTACGCATGGGGCAAGGTGCGTGCGCGCGACGCTTCCACTTGGCGGCATCGCTCGAACAAGCAGATCGCCGCGGCCGCCGCAACATTCAATGATTCCACCCCACTTGCCAACGGGATTGTCACAAGCTGGTCGCATGTGGCGCTGGCCGCAGGCGAAAGGCCAGCACCCTCGGAGCCGACCATGAATCCGACTGCCGGACCGGAAAGGTCCACACTCCATAGCGAAGCGCCTGCGTGGGCAGCAGCACCGATCCACCGCATCGGCAGGACCGAGCGCGCGCCAGAGGGGGTAACTTCTTCCAGGATGTGAAGTCGAAAGTGGGCGCCTTGGGCGCCGCGCAGGACTTTGGGAGACCAAAGCGCCGCGCTGCCCGGCGCCGCCAGCACGTTGCGCAGGCCTGCGGCCGCCGCCACGCGCAGCAGCGCGCCCGCGTTGCCAGGATCTTGCACGCCTTCCATAAAAAGCGCGTCGCCGGCGCCGGGTGTCGGCGCATCCGGCACGGCAATATGCAAAAGGATTCCTGTTCCGCGCTCGACCGGTGCAAGTCGGTCGAAGAGCGCCGCGGAAAGCTCGAAACCCGGCGCACCGGCAGCGACGTAGTGCTCGGCCCAGCGCCTGGCCTCGTCATGCCGCGTGCCGCGTCGGATGAGAACCGCTTCCACCGGGTGCGCGCTCGCATGGATCGCCTCGGCAAGATGCGTGCCTTCGGCCAATGTCTGGCGCCGGCTGCGCACCTCGCCCGCCGACTCAGCGAGGCGCAGCCACCGCTTGAAGTTTGGATTGTCCGCCGACGTGATCGACTTCATAGAAGCGACGGCGTCGTGAGCTCCCGCACCGGAAGAAACGACCGGCGGTGCACCGCGCATGGTCCAAGCCGGCGCAAGCACTCAAGATGCTCCACCGTCGCATAACCGACGTGCCGTGCGAACCCGTACCCCGGGAAGTCGCTGTCAAGCGCACGCATCAACGCATCCCGATGCGTCTTCGCGAGGATCGATGCCGCCGCGATCGCCGGATGCAAGGCGTCGCCGTCGACGATTGCGCTGGCCGGAATGGCGAGGCGCGGCAACTGGTTGCCATCGATGACTGCGTATTCCGCCATGGGATCGAGCGCCTCGATCGCACGCTGCATGGCAAGGAGGCTCGCATTGAGGATATTGAACCGGTCGATTTCCTCCACGGTCGCAAGCGCAACGGCCCACGCGCGTGCACGCGCCTGGATGGTCACCGCGAGCCGATCGCGTTGCGCGGGGCTCAGCTGCTTCGAATCCCGCAAGCCATCGATCGGGTTGCGCGGGTCGAGGATGACCGCTGCAGCGACCACTGGACCGGCAAGCGGACCGCGGCCTGCCTCATCCGACCCGCATGTGCGCTCGGGCTCGCTCGCCGGCGCAAACAGTTCCAGATTGACGCCGCCGCGCTGGCTTCGTTTTCCTGCTCTCATTTGCGCACTGCCTCCGCAATCGCCTCGGCAACGAGCCCCGGCGTGTCCCGTTGCAGCGTCGCCCGCATCGCGGCGAAGCGTTCGCGCAGCGCACTGACGCGCGCGTGATCGCCGAGGAAATCCAGCAAGGCCGGTCCCAGGTGACCCGGTTCCACATCGTCCTGCACGAACTCGGGGACCACGTGCGTCCCGGCCAATATGTTGGGCAAGCCGAAGTACGGAATCAAGGCCTTGCGGCGCGTGATCCACTCGGTAAGCCAAGGCACCTTGTATGCGATCACCATCGGTTTGCCGAAGAGCATCGCTTCTAGGGTGGCGGTGCCACCGGCCACCAGGACAACGTCAGCCGCTTCGAGGCAGTCGTGCGAGCGTCCCTGCATGATGCGCACGTTGGCCTGGTCCACCCTCGCCTCTTCGAGCATCGTGAGGAGGACCGAGCGCAATTCGTCGCTCGCGGCCGGTAAAACGAACTGCATCGTGGGATCGTGCCGCTGCATCCAGCCGATCGTTGCGACAAAAGGCGGGCCGAGGTGGCTCACCTCGGCTCTGCGGCTACCGGGCAGCAACGCGATGGTCGTTGCGCCGGCGTTGATGTTGAGACGCGCGCGTGCGGCGCGCGCGTCAGCGTGCGGCGGCACCGCCGCGGCAAGCGGATGGCCGACGTACGTCGTCCGAATCCCGGCGTCCGCGAAGATCTTCTCTTCGAACGGAAGCACCGGAAGCAAATGCTCGACGCCGCGCGCGACCTGCGCGATGCGTTCGGGCCGCCATGCCCAGACCGCGGGCGCGACATACTGAATCGTGTGCACACCCCGCGCACGCAGCTTCTCGTGCACGCCAAGATTGAAGTCCGGCGCGTCGATGCCGACGTAGACGCGAGCGGGCCACGCAACGGTCCGTCCCATCAATTCGCGCCGGATGCGCAGAAGTCGCGGCAGATGCCGCAACACCTCCGCGTAACCGCGTACGGAAAGCTCGCGCACATGCCACCATGTCTCGAAGCCCTCCGCGCGCATCCGATCGCCACCGATCCCGGCGCACTCGCAGGCGCCGAGGCGTGCCTTCAATGCCGGCAGGACCAGGCTCGCGAGGAGGTCGCCGGACGCTTCACCGGCAGCCATGGCGATGCGCGCCGGCGCGGCGTCCACGCGATATCAGCGCAGGATGCCGCGCTCGGAGGTGCGCAGGAACTGCAGGAAGAGCTGCAGGTGCGTTGCGTGCTCCGGCTGTTCGGCGATCTGCGCCTCGAGTTGCTCGAGCGCCTGCGTGAGGCTCAGTCCGTCGCGATACACGGTCTTGTAGGCACGCCGCAGCGCCGTGATGGTCTCGGCGGAAAAACCGCGGCGGCGCAGGCCCTCGACATTCATGCCGCGCGCTGCGGCCGGATGACCCGCGCCCATCACGTATGGAGGGATGTCCTGCACGAGAATGGTGCCGCCGGCCGTCATCGCATGCGCGCCGATCTTCACGAACTGGTGCACGCCGGTCATGCCGCCCAGGATGACCCAGTCGCCGATCGCCACGTGCCCGGCGAGCTGCGCGTTGTTGGCGAAGATCGTGTTGTCGCCGACGACGCAGTCGTGTGCGATGTGCACGTATGCCATGAGCCAGTTGTTCGAGCCGACGCGCGTGATGCCGGTGTCCTGCACGGTCCCGGTATTGATCGTCGTGTACTCCCGGATCGTGTTGGCGTCGCCGATCTCCAGGCGTGTCGGTTCGCCCGCGTACTTCTTGTCCTGCGGTGGACCGCCGATCGAACAGAACGGATGGATGCGGTTGTTGCGGCCGATCTGCGTGTGCCCCTGCAGGGCGACGTGCGAGCCGATCGTGGTGCCGGCACCGATCACCACGTGGGGACCAACGACCGCATAAGCGCCGATCTCGACGTCGGCCGCAAGTTCGGCACCGGGCTCAACGACGGCGGTCGGATGCACCCGTGCCATCAGGGCTCCTTCTTCTCGAGCGTGCGGTACGCGCACATCAGCTCGGCCTCCGCCACCACGTTGCCTTCCACCCGCGCGCACACCGTGTACTTGCCGACCCCGCGCAGTTCGCGCGTGAGTTCGGCCTCAAGGCGCAGCTGGTCGCCGGGCATGACCGGCCGCTTGAAGCGCGCCCGATCGATCCCGGCGAAATAGGAGAGCGAATTCTCGTCCGGCAGCGTCTCGAGGGAAACGAACGTGAGGATCGCCGCGGCCTGGGCCAGCGCCTCGATGATCAGCACGCCGGGCATCACCGGATAGTGTGGAAAGTGCCCGACAAAAAAATGCTCGTTCATCGACACGTTCTTGATCGCGACGATGCGCTTGCCCTTTTCAACCTCGAGCACGCGATCGACCAGCAGCATCGGGTAGCGATGCGGCAAGTAACGCAGGATGTCCTGGGCGTCCATCATTGTGTGGGGTCCTCGTTGTCGGGCGCCGATCCACGCCGGCCCTCGAGCGCGCGCAGCCGCTCGCGCAGTTCACGCAGATGGCGCACCACCGCCGCATTGCGTTCCCAGTCGCGGTTCGCCATGAAAGGAAAGACGCCGGAGTAAAAACCCGGCGCGTTGATCGAACGCGAGATCAGTGTGCCCCCGGAAACCACGACGCGGTCGCACAGCGTGATGTGGCCATGGATCATCGCCGCGCCACCCAGCTGGCAGTAGCGTCCGATGATCGCGCTGCCCGCGATGCCGACGCAACCGGCGATCACAGTGTGGGCGCCGATGCGGCAGTTGTGCGCAACCTGCACCTGGTTGTCGATCTTGACGTCATCCTCGATCACCGTGTCGCCCATCGTGCCACGGTCGATCGTGGTGTTGGCGCCGATCTCCACGTCGTCGCCGATGACGACCCGCCCGGTCTGCGGAATCTTGATCCACGCACCCGCGAAGGGCGCGAAGCCGAAGCCGTCGGCGCCGATCACTGCGCCGCTGTGAACGATGCCGCGCGCGCCAAGACTGCACTCGTCCATCACTCGCACGCCCGGATAAAGGCGGCTGTTTGCCCCGATCTTCACGTTGCGACCCAGGTAGCAACCGGCTTCGATCACGCAGCCCGCGCCCACGTCGGCGCCCGCTTCAACCACGACGCCCGGTCCAATCCACACGCCGACGCCGACGGTCGCTGTTGCGTCGATCCGTGCGCCCGCGTCGATGCCCGGGCTCCGTACAAACGGGCGGTCGAGAGCCTGCGCAGCAAACGCGAACCAAGCGTACGGTTGCTCGCAGACGACGACCGACGTTGTGGGTTGCAGCGCCGC
>Ga0326726_10006954_pt1 | contig 10158 bp, 10 predicted proteins | sample MHFenrmetagenome_2_FD_207603 | JGI IMG/M metagenome (GOLD analysis project Ga0326726, IMG submission 207603) | Lab enriched peat soil microbial communities from Michigan Hollow, Ithaca, NY, United States - MHF15MN | ecosystem: Environmental > Terrestrial > Soil > Wetlands > Peat | place: USA... | reverse complement strand
AATGAAAAAGAAAAAGCGGTAAGAGTATTTAGAGTAAAACATCGGCGCGATGCTTACCGGTATATAAAGGATTAACTTATTTTGTAATTCCCAAACCTCCTTGTCATCCCGGACCTGATCCGGGATCCAGTTCTTTTAATCTTTTATTCCTTCCTATGGTTTCACGAAAAATCCCTTGACTCATTCCACATTCAGGTATATTTTCATTTAAATTTCAATCTGATATCTAGGTCAACATTACAAATTCCTGTTCACTCATTTTTAAGATAAAGCATCTCACCTCAGAAGCAGTATCTTTAAGGTCACAAATTGTGACCTTAAAAAATGGAAGGGGACATCACCGAAAATATCTGCCTTATGCCTTCACCGAACAAGGCGTAGCAATGCTCTCCAGCGTTCTGAATAGTGAGCGCGCCGTGCAGGTGAACATTGCGATAATATAGTGGGTGGAAGTGAACAATGTCTTTTATATTCATGGACGAATCTGGCGATCTCGGATTTGATTTCTCGCGTAAAGGCACGTCTCGTTACTTTCTTATCACTTTCCTCTTTTGTGAAAGCAAGCGACCCATTGAAAAATGCGTCAAAAAGGTGCATCGCGGTCTTCGCGAGAAATATCGACGCGTCGGCTCACTTCATGCCTACCGGGAGGAACCCGTAACCCGGGAACGACTTCTTAGCCTTTTGGCATGTCGAAACTGTAAGGTAATGACCATTTTACTCAACAAGCGCAAGGTCTATACACGACTACAGGATGAAAAGGCCGTTCTTTACAATTACGTTACTAATATACTTTTGGACCGCATATTTTCCAAGAGACTGTTGCCGGGTATTGAGGATTACGAGATCATTGCAGCACGTAGGGAAACTAATCGCTTCCTCAATGCGAACTTTAAACTATATCTCCAAATGCAACTGACAGAAAGACATGATGTCAGGGTCAAGATTAGTATCAAAACCCCTGAGCAAGAGAGGGGCCTTCAAGCAGTGGATTTTATCAGTTGGGCAATATTTAGGAAGTACGAAAGGTCAGATAGCAGCTATTACGACATCATAAAAGGGAATATTGTGGAAGAAAATCCGCTCTTCCCATAAAATACAAAGCCCCGTTCGCTAATTGAGATGCCCTGCGGTACCCCACGAACGAGGTCTTACTTGCGCTTTTACTATAAGCTTTTAGGAATAATAATGTCAAGAAATTTTTTTACAGCCTGCCCCGTACTTGATACGGGGGAAATCACGACCAAATCAGCATCCAGCCTCCTGTCATTCCCGACCTGACCCGGAATCCACGACCAAACCAGAATCCGTTCATCGAAAGTGAAAAACTGGGAGGATTGATTGAACAATTTATTGAAAGCAGTAAGTCAGTCTTTTCAAACGATATATAATACTCCACATGGTATTCATTAAGGCTGATCTTGATAAAATTTTAGCCGCAACTGCCAGCTCTATTTTTTTGCCAGTTGTCTTGCCCAAAGTGTCAGCCAGATGACCACAAATAGCATCATTCCGACGCCGAGCTTAAAAGCCACCATTGCCCAAAGCCAGATAGTACGGATTTCCTGCCATGTAGCACCTGCACCCCAAATGCAAAATACACCTGCCGGCTGCTTGGCCATGATCAGCATGTAAGCAAGCCACTGAATCAGCAGGATACAATAGAAGATTAACAACGTCCACCATCCAGCCACTGCCGCAGACCGCACTTTTTTTGTAAATATTTCGTCCATGCTTATCTCCTATAACTTCAGCCCAGCAAGCCGGCTTGGAAGCAGGTGGCAAGATTCATCCACCCAAATACGACTTCCTGATTCGCTAGAATTCACTGCGTGCTTTATCTAATGAGTCTCGAAGCTCCTGGTAGCTCTTCAAAAAGCCTTTTTTAACTTCTTCCCATGCCTTGCGGGAGCTATGCTTCAAGCTGCCATACCATTCGGCGACCTCGTTGCGTTGTTTTCTAAGCGCCGTCAATGTAGCCCTTCCTTTCTCGCGAGCGGACTGATCCATCTGGTCCCATTTCTTATCAAGCTGGGATTCCATGCTGTTGATGCGGACGTCCAGATCATCCAGGGCAGCCTTTGCTTTCTTAACTGCCTCATCTCGCTGATTGACGGAATAGTTCTTGATTGCCTGAGCAGCATCCGCCACCTTCTCTTTAACATCTTTCGCCGTTGTCTCACGCGCTGATATTTGTGCAGCGAAGAAAACTGACCCAATCGCGAAAACGGCAGCCGTGATGACCATCAGAGAGGTCTTTCTTAATTTTTGAGTTTTCATTTACCTTCTACCTCCTTTTTTTTATTCTATTTTGAATTTAGCTCACTCATCAGCCACAGACAATGATAATAGAACATGAGCAAAATGACAGGCGCAGACTACAAAATATGCGACCACCGCCCCCTCCTGTCATCCTGCGCTAGTCGAAGGACTACCCCCCTCCTTGTCATTTCGAAGGAACGCAGTGACTGAGAAATCCTTGTCCTGACCCACCCTTTGTCATTCCCGACCTGGAGACTGTGTCATAATTATTTTAGTTTATTACAAGCTCTTTGACAAAAGATATTAGGTTTACGAGAAAAAATCGTAACACAAGCCGCATTGATATGATAGAGTTTTTCCAAAAGGAGAAACAGCATGGCATATAGAAGTGGCGACCGTCAGCAAATGAATTTACTCCCTCAGAGCATTGAAGAATATGTTGCTGAGGATGATCCGGTCAGGGCCTATGACGCCTTTATTGAAGCGCTAGATTTTCATGAACTGGGAATCACCATAAACCCATATAAAGTAGGCAATTCTGAATACGATCCCCGGTCAATGCTCAGGCTGCTTGTATATGGTTATTCATATGGCGTGAAGAGTTCACGGAAGCTGGAGCGGGAGTGTTACCATAACATAGCCTTTATCTGGCTCATGGGAGGTTTAAAGCCCGACCATAAGACGATAGCGGATTTCCGGCGCCGGAACAAGAAGGCGTTGAAGAAGGTTTTGCGTCAATGTGCACAGGTGTGCATCAGGCTTGATTTGATTGCCGGCAACGTTTTATTTGTTGATGGCACAAAGATCCGTGCGAACGCATCCCGTGGCCGGACCCATGACCGGGCATATTATGAGAAGCTTTTGGTCGATATCGATCACCGGATTGAGCAGTTGCTTGCCGATTGTGAGACCGCCGATCAGTCAGAGGAAGGCACATCCTCTTACGTAGCGATGGACAAGGAGTTGGCTAAGAATCAGAATTTAAAGGAGCGGATCGAGGAAACTCTTCATGCTTTCGCATTAAGTGAGAGGAAGCACGTCAATCAGACTGATCCTGACTGTGCGATCATGCGGAGTGTTAATGGCAGTCATGCCAGTTATAATATCCAGAGCGTAGTGGATGATGAACAAGGCCTTATTGTACAGGCAGAAGCAGTAAGTGACGCCAACGATGCGCGGCAGTTTGCCCGGCAGATCGAACAGGCCAATGAACTGTTGGAGGCGCCCTGCAAAGTGGCATGCGCCGATGCCGGATATACGGATACCGTTGAATTGGCGAAGATTGATCAACAGGAGATAAAGGTCATTGTCCCGTCACAGCGGCAAGCATTACACGAGGCAGAAAGTCCGTTTAGCAAGAGCCATTTTACCTACGATAAAGAACATGACTGCTATATATGCCCGGAAGGACACAGACTACTGTATAGCTTTACCGATAAGAGAAAAGGCAAGCGGCAATATCGGATGGAAGATAAGAAGTTGTGCCATCACTGCCGGCATTATGGTCATTGCACCAAATCCCGAAGGGGGCGTAACATTATCCGATTGCGCAATGAGGACGTAAAGAAAAAACTGGAAGCTTAGTATGAGGAGGAATCATCTCAGAAGATTTACACCCGCAGGAAAACCAGAGTTGAGCATCCCTTCGGCCATATTAAACGGAACTTAAAAACCGATGCTTTTCTCTTGCGAGGCCGTGATGGTGTTCAAGCCGAGACGTCCATACTGGCAACCTGCTTCAATGTTGCACGCATGATGACGATCTTTGGAGTTGGGGTACTGAGAGAAAAGTTATCAGGCTTGAATATGGCGCCACTTCCAGTGTGATGTAATAGGGAAGCTCATCTGTGCATGCCATAAGGCAGAAAAACATACATGGATATTACTTGACAGCGCCTGAAATCTTATCAGGTTATAGCCCGTGAGATTTCCTAATATTCTTTTGTCAAAGAGCGTTTATAGTACAAAGTACCTAATCTATTATGACACAGTCTCTTGATCGGGAATCCATGAATGAACTGGAATCCACTCTTTCGAAAAATCCCTTGACTCATTCCATATTCAGGTATACTTTCACTTAAATTTCAAGCAGATATTAATGACAATATTGTAACACCCTTTTAACTCATCACCTAAGAGGGACAGATGGACTGATTTTACGTAACCCCGTTACTCATATAGAGAGCGGGGTTTTTTATTAAAAGGATCTAATAGAGTGACAACATGCCAGAAATAAAACCGTATGGACTGACTAATCCGTATCCTCTGTCTCAATTGAAAACAGAACTGGTATGGGACGGAAAATATGATGAGTATGGAAGGAGACGAGAAGTAGATATCGCCGGATCGGCTATGCCTATCCAGAAGATCGAGACTGGTATACAGAACAAAACCGATGCAGTTCATCCTACAAGAGGAAAGAAAAGGGAAGGATATGCGAAACAAGTCGGTACTTTACAAGGATAAGACAGCACCTGATTTTGGTAGTTAATATATCTGGTTAGATTCATTTTGTCTAAGTACTTGTTTCTGGATTCTCCCGTATCAAGTACAGGGTAGGCTTAGTCACGCACGGAATGACAAGGAAACAAAGGAGGAGGACGAACATGGACTTCAAGACATTATTAGTAAACAGGCGATCAATTCGGGACTACCAGGATAAGGAAGTACCCTTATCGGTCATCAAGGAAATCCTTCAAGACACCTGTCTTGCCCCTACAGCCAGAAATGGACAGCCTTGCCGGTTCATCATCATTCAAGACAGGGCTGTCATTAAAAGGCTGTCGGATGAGAGCAAAAGAAGCTTGCTTTCCGACATTATGCAAAACCCCGCATCTCCAATGAAACAATTAGAATCACGCTTCCGGGACGAGAAGTTTAACGTTTTTTACAATGCCCCATGCCTGGTTCTTTTTATCGGCCCCAGGGAGGCAGCGTTCCTTGATGCAGACTGCGCGCTGACCGCCGCGTATTTCATGTTCTCCGCTGTTTCAAGAGGATTGGGCACCTGCTGGATTGGATCGGGTATGCATATCCGTGACCGCAACATTCTTGATGACATCGGCGTTCCCAAAGGGTGCCGCATTGTGGCTCCGATAATCATCGGTTATCCAGCCGGCATTCCTCCTGCCTCAGAGAGGCATGCCCCTGATATTTTAAAGATACTCTGATTGACATGACTGATCACATCTACAAGTCCTCATCTATTGGGACGGGCTGATGTGAGGAACATTGGCTGAAATGTGAAATAAGAAAAGGGCCATTTCTCCTGCCTTTCGGGATGCTGAATTATCTAAATGCTTTTATTCGAGAAATGATAAGGATTAGTTTTTATCTTTCCTAATAATAATTCTATGTCTTTATTTCCATTATCATCTCTTCAATCCCTTTTCCAGGAGGGATGATTGGAAGGATGTAAGACTCTTTTTTTATTTCAACATCTAATATGTAAGGACCTTTATGAGATAATACTTCTTTTATTGCAGGAGTTATTTCTTCAGGCCTGGATATTCTGTTTGTTTTTATTCCGTGATATACATCCTTTAGTCCAACAAGGTCAGGATTGTGGTTTCGCTTTATGCAGTCTTTAAATGATGAACATCCTACAGGGCAGTCTATGCTTCTATCAAGGCAGCATTCAAATAGATTTCCTCTGTCAAACATCTCATGCCATTGCATAGGTAAGCCCCATAATCCATTGTTTATGACAAACATCTTTATAGGTATCCTGTTTGAGGCAACTGTTGCAAGCTCTTGAATGTTCATCTGGAAACTTCCGTCACCGTCAATAAGCAATATTGCTTTATCCCTGTTAGCATAATATGCACCAATTGCAGCAGGCAATCCACAGCCCATTGTCCCAAGCCCTCCGGAAGTCATAAAATCTCTTGGATGCTTGAAATTATAGTATTGCGCAGTCCACATCTGATGCTGTCCAACACCTGTAGCAACAACAGCACTTCCAGAGGTCAGGTCAGATAATTCTTTAATGAATTTTTGCGGAACAATCTTATCCTTATCATCATCAAGTTTTGGATTTAATTTTCTCCACTCAATTATTTCATCATGCCATTCTTCTAATGATTCAATTCTCTCTGGCCCATGTTTGAGAGCATATTCTAAGAATCTTTTCGCAGATGTATTTATAGAATAATCAACTTTTCTTATCTTGTTTATTTCCACAGGATCAAGATCAACGTGAGCTATTATTTTGGCTTTTTTTCCAAAACCTTTTACAGCAACCCTATCATCAAACCTTGCACCGATTGCCAGGAGATAATCTGCATTTAATGCAGAATAAAGTGCTTCAACTGTCCCATGAATACCAAGCATTCCAAGCGAAAGTCTATCATCCCGATCAATTGTTCCAAGCCCCATTAGTGTCATTCCAACAGGTGTGTCATATTTTTTTGCAAATTCTCTCAAAAGATTTTGTGAATCTTCGACCTTAATCCCTCCTCCAACATATAAAATAGGTTTTTTTGCACTTGAAAATTGATGTAACATCTCATCTATGCAGTCTGTATCAAAATCATCGACGGTCTTTTTCATTTTTGTAATAAAAGGAGTTTTATTATGTTGAGAAGTTTCATTTCCCAGCAATGCATCTCTGCAAATGTCAATTAATACAGGTCCTTTTCTGCCGGTTGTAGTCAGTTCATATGCAAGCCTTAATGCTTCTTCTATTTCATCAGCGGTCTTTATCAGCATCGCAAGTTTTGTTATTTGTGATACAATCAGTGTTATAGGAACTTCCTGGAATGCATCAGTCCCAATCCCTGGAGAAGACACTTGTCCTGTTATAAATATTACAGGTATTGAATCCATGTACGCATCAGCAATAGGTGTTACAATGTTTGTTGCAGCAGGTCCGGATGTTACACAGGCAAATCCAGGTCTTCCAGTGATTTTAGCATAACCTTCTGCAGCATGCCCTGCTCCTTGCTCATGCCGAAACATTATCACTTCAGGGGTTTTTTCTTTTCTTTTCAGCCTCTCATTTATCTCAACATACATTGGCATTATGGCTCCACCAGTATGTCCAAAAATATAAGGGATTCCTAATTCATTTATTGTATCAGCAAATACACTGGCACCTGTTCTCAATTTATTTTCCAGATTATTTTTCATCGCACTACCTTAAATTTTTTTTCTGAAACAAGGTTGTGAACTCATCAATTAAATGAGTATCACACTAATCACTCTTACAATTAGGATTGATAAGAATTTCTTTTTTGACACTAGGAGTATAAGCAAAGCGATCTTGTGTGTCAATGTAATAAATACCAACGCTTGCCAATTGAAATGTTGTATTGACAGTCTTGATTAGAAAAAACAGATTTCGGGAAGGAACAAACGAGATTTCAGAAGATCAATTTGTCAAAATTGGATGACAAGGGAAGATTATCTCTTTCATCTAACTACTCTTGACTATAACCGTTGATAGTAAAAAGGAGATTGTTTAGTACACCTACGAGTCTTTGCTCTTGAGAACAAGGAAAGGTTGTAGATTACCACTTAATCTTCAATATTTATCATCAGGATTGTTGAATGCAGGGTCCACTTCAGAGAACTCGATTTCCATTTACCATAGAACATGAACTGGAGACATTTTTCTCAAGTGAATGCTGGATTTGTCCGATACTTGAAGTAGAGACCATGAAAAATATCGGAGGTGTGGGACTCAAATGGAACGCTTCAAACAATTTGCTTTTAAAAACTTTGAGGCAATACTAATCTTCGCTATTCTCTTGTCAGCCTTCCTTGGAACATATTTACTTGACGATCCGTCAATTGTCCTTAATTTCTACTATCTTCCTGTTCTCGTAGCGTCGTACTTTCTCGGACGCCGCATGGGACTCCTAACCGCAATCCTGTCAATTCTGCTTGTCCTTGTTTGCGCATTGTTTTTCCCCTCCAGGTTTTTCAGCCAAAACATGTTGTTGCAGGATATCGGCAGGCTTTCCTCCTGGGGCGGTTTCCTTATACTGGCAAGTGTCACCGTTGGCAGCCTGTATGAAATGAATGAACGACAGCTCCATGACCTGAAAAATGCATACGTCGGGATTGTGGAGATACTGTCAAAATATCTCGAGTCAACGGACCGTTATACCAAAGGGCATTCGGTCCGCGTCTCAGAGCTTGCCATGGAGGTTGCAATCGCCATGGACCTGCATCGTACCGACGTTGAGAATATCCGGGTAGCAGGACTACTACACGACATCGGCAAGATAGAGATAAGCGGACAGATTCTACGCAAGGCAGCCGATCTGACAACTGAAGAGAGGGAGCAGATCAACAAACATGCCGAGAAGGGAGCCCGGATTCTTTCCTCTGTGGGATCGGTCCTCAAGGAAGTTGTACCCATCGTCATGGCGCACCATGAGTACTTTTCAAACAATGGCGACGGTAAAGACGGAAAATCGAAAGATATAGAAACACCCTTAGGGGCGCGAATCCTGGCTGTTGCTGACTCCTTTGATGCTATGACAACCGACCGTCCGTACCGTAAGGGCATGCCGCCCTGGCAGGCCCGAGAAGAAATCACAGTCAATGCTGGTAAGCAGTTTGACCCTCAAGTTGTTGAAGCATTCAAGCGTGTAATCGATAAGAAGCTGGAGACAATATAAAAAGGTGGGGTCAAGTTTGTTCTGTCTTTCTTCATTATGGCAATGATGATTAACGATCAAAATTCAGCATGGATGGCCAGAATTAGAAAAATAACATTTCAGGAACAATACCCGGAAAAGGAGAAAGGAAAAGACTAATTGAATATTCTGCCTCAAAGATTCAAACATCTCGATCTTGATTATCATCCATATCTTCAAAATGTTTTGATTCGCCTGCCACCTGAAATCAGAGCAAAAATTTTATTTGATCCTTCGTTTCAAATAATAGGTACAGCATTAAAGGATTTTGACCATTTTAGAGGACTTTACATACATTTTAACGATGCCATTCGACATCTGTTTTTTATCACAGCACCTGTTCTCAATAAACCAGAGTATCATATTATTTATTCTATAGCACATGAAATAGCCCATTACATTGCAGGAGAGGGGACTACGGGAATGCGTGAAAAAGAAGCTGACTATTTGTTATCCAAATGGGGGTTCGAAGAAGAAATAAAGAAAGCTAAACATTTTAGAGCGATTGCACAATCAATTGGTTATAAGGCCGGCTACAAATGGGCGAAGGGTAAAGATGATGATTTTATTTTTCATCAATTTGGTGGATTTTATGATGAATGGGACGACAAAATTATATCTGTAGTAAGACTTGAGGAACTTCGATATATTATCGACATACCATCAATTTTATCTACTTTTTATATCGGCGAATCAACCTCTTATGAATCAAGGGAGACAATGATTGAAGATATGAAGGATATGGAAGTGGTCGATGCTGAGGAAGGGTTTTTAGAACGGGGTGTGGTTTATGGAATAATGTCGAGCTTAAAAGAAAGAAAAATTAAAAGGGGAATTGTTTAAAAGAAAGTTAGGTTTGAAAATGGCAATTTTAGCAGAATGTCCGAGATGTCGTAAGGCAGAGTCGCATACTCCGTGAGAAGTCTCTGGTACTTTTGTTTTATGAAAGGAGAGTACAGAAATGATAGATAAAATTTTTAAGATAGGTTTATTGCTCATAGGAATAGTTTTTGTCACAACTTTTTATTGGAGTTCTCAAAATGGAAGATATCAGAAAAATCCGAGCGGCTTAACTGTATTCGACAGTAGGACAGGTGCCTTCTATGCAGCTGACAGTAGTCATAGTAAGATAATTACTTACGATCTAATTTCTGGGAAAACTATAGTTTACGATAGTCAGTATTCAGACCGTAGTAGTTTCCGAGAAACTGCTAATAAAGAAGCAGCGACACCGGCACCGCCGGGGGCA
>Ga0326726_10006953_pt1 | contig 10159 bp, 11 predicted proteins | sample MHFenrmetagenome_2_FD_207603 | JGI IMG/M metagenome (GOLD analysis project Ga0326726, IMG submission 207603) | Lab enriched peat soil microbial communities from Michigan Hollow, Ithaca, NY, United States - MHF15MN | ecosystem: Environmental > Terrestrial > Soil > Wetlands > Peat | place: USA... | reverse complement strand
GCCGCGGCCGGCGGTACGAGTGTCGACAGACAATCCCGCAAGTCCAGATTGATGTTGACGCGAGAATACCGTGGGCGTAGGCTGTCGCGCAAAGGCAGGGCTAAAAGTGAGAATTGCCTTCACCGTTGTGCCCCTCTCTGTGCTCATGCTTGAGATTCGGCCCTGTGCGCTGGAACCCATTTCTATCCCGGTCAGTTGACGAGGAGGGAAGATGACAGTCACGTCACGGAAGAGTGCTGGACTCGCGGTCCTGATCGGGCTTGTTCTTGTGGCTACCTGTGGTTGGCGCGTCTGCTTGGGAGTGGTGCATGCTGCGCCGCCGCCGATCGCGCTGACTGGCGTTGTTAGCTCGGATGCCGAAGGACCGATGGAAGGCGTCTTGGTCAAGGCTAAGCGAGCAGGCGGCACGATCACGATCTCGGTGGTCAGCGACGACCACGGGTGGTACGCATTTCCGGCGGACCGCCTGAAGCCGGGTGAGTATGCCATTGCGGTGCGCGCCAGGGGTTATGACATTCCGAAAACGACGGTGACAGTGGGCGACAAGCCGACGACTGCCGATCTGAAACTCAGCAAAGTTACTGCCGTTTTTGCGCTCGCCGAACAGCTTTCGCCCGCAGAGTGGATCATGAGCGCGCCGACGCCCCCGAAGCCTTCGATCTCTCTTTCCGATTGCGGCAGTTGCCACAATTTGAACCACGTGTTCAAGAGCACCTATGACGTTGACGGATGGATGACAACGCTCGTTCGAATGAGGAATTACGAAAGAGGGGCTACTTTCAGCCATCCCACAATGACTCCTTTTCGCTCAGGGTCCTCTCCGAGAGATCAGGAATTCGCGGAGTATTTGGCCTCCATCAACTTGAGCGCCAAGCCGTGGGATTTTGAGTTGAAGGGCTTCCCGCGACCCAAGGGAAAGGCCACCAAGGTCATCTACACCGAATATGATATGCCCCGGGCCGACGCCGAGCCTCATGACGCCCTCATAGATTCTGACGGAATGATCTGGTACACGGAATTCAATCAGCCGATTTTCGGACGGTTGGACCCTCGCACCGGAGAAAGCAAAGAATGGAGTCTGCCGGTGACGCGGCTCGACGTTCCGACCGGTTCACTCAATCTGGCCATGGATGGTCAAGGCAATTTCTGGATTGCCAGGAAGTATCAGGCAGGCGTCGCAAAATTCGACAGAAAGACGGAAAAGATTACGCCGTACAGTTTGAGCGGAACCGACGTCAACCTCCGTACGCTCACTACGTTTGTAGCTGTCGGCGGCAAAGGCGGCACGGACACTGTGTGCTTCGATGACACAGGAAATCGCAGGATCTATCTTCTCGATCCCGCGACTGGAAAAATCACCGGACACGACGCCTACCCAGGTATGGATACAGGCGCGGGTGGGGACGAGGGCGGAGGCGCAGGCGGCGGCGTGGAACGGCACAGCATGTACGGCGTCTCCGTGAACTCGAAGGGATTGTGTTATTGGAGCGATCTGGCAAATCGCAATATCGCCGAAATTGACCCGGCGACCGGGAAGATAACGCTATACCCGACGCCCACGCCCAATTCGGGCCCGCGGCGCGAGAATATCACGCCAGACGATAAGATTTGGTTTGGAGAGAACAATCTAAGCGCCCAGAAGATTGCGGTATTTGACACGAAAACGAAGGAATTCAAAGAGTGGCCGGCGCGTCCAGTCGATCCCTACGACGCCATCCTCGACAAGTCTGGTCACGTCTGGACGGGAGGAGAGCCAACGGATTTTGTCTCACGATTGGATCCCAGCAGCGGAGAAATCGTAAGTTACCTCCTTCCCAACGTAAACACGGACATCCGCCGAGTGTACGTCGATAACCTGACCAATCCGCCGAGCATGCTGATCGGGGAAAATCATCGGGCGAAGATCGTCCTGGTGCAGCCTTTAGAGTAGTTGAGTCCGGCACGGGCCTACCCGTTTACGAGTTGCTGGCCGCCATCGATGTCATATGTTGCTCCGGTGATCGCCGTTCGGGGTCGCGCGCCACCAGGATCAGATTTGCTCCGCTAGCGCCCGCGCACCGGGCCGTTTCGAGCCCGATTCCGGCGCTGCCGCCGATCGCGACGACTGTCTGGTCATCGAGAGCCGCCACATGGTTGGCAGTCACTTTTTCTCCTTGCGTGCGACTGGGTCCGTTTTCGCACCGGCCCGCTTGTTCCACCCGTGGAAGCGCAAAAAATCGCCCGCGTTCCAGGCCTCGCGGAGCCCCGGGGTGCTCAGGTCCCAGTGTCTTTGCTTGTTAATTATTCTTTCGACCAGCCACGTGCCGATCACACCGGCAACAATCCATGGAAGAAGGTACACTGGCCCCCCGTCAAGCAATCCTTAGGACATTACTCAGCTTTCACCCATCATCGTAGGGCAGTCGTACTACGGTCGACTGTTCTCTTGTGAACACATTTCCGGTATTGGGTGGGACCGTCCGGTTCGTTGTCGCAGGCTATGCGCCCTTCCGCGCGCCGAGTGGCGGCTGTGCTCTTTTGCACAGTTTCCGGATCAACGAACCTGCTATGATCCGCAAAGAGTGCGGAATTTGCATCGGCCGCGCAATCAAGACATGATAGCCAAGAACCGTAAAACCTTCGACCCCCAGGCATTCCTTGACTCGACGGGGGTCGCCAGGAAAATCGCCGAATTCCGAAGGAAAGAGTCCATCTTTTCCCAAGGCGAGGCGGCAGAAACCGTCATCTACATCCAAAAGGGTGGCGTGAAGCTCTCCGTCATCAATGAGACCGGAAGGGAAGCTGTGGTGGCTATGCTCGGCCCCGGTGATTTCTTGGGTGAGGGGTGCATCACTGGACAGAAGGTTCGCATGGGGACAGCGACAGCAATCACGCCGACAACTGCGCTTGTCATTCACAGGGATGAAATGGTGCGCATGCTGCACAAGGAACATACGTTTTCTGACCGCTTCATTGCCTACATGCTTGCACGAAACATCCGAGTCGAAGAGGATCTGATCGACCAACTTTTCAACTCCAGTGAAATGCGCCTGGCCCGCACCCTTCTGCTTCTGGCTCGCTATGGCCAGCAGGATCATCCCCAGCGTGTGGTTCCAAAAGTGTCACAGCAGACATTAGCAACGATGATTGGAACAACGCGCTCACGGGTCAATTTCTTCATGAACAAGTTCAAGAAGCTGGGCTTCATCGAGTACAAAGGCAAGCTCATAATCAACAGATCCCTCCTGACTGTTGTTCTGCACGATTGAGCTGCCGCGCGCAATTCTCCGAAAGGCTGTGAGGAAATTGGGGTTGTGGCAGGGGCGCTGCCACCGATCGAAGTGCTTTGCTTCGTGTCTGTTCCGGAAGCAATCTGCCCAAAGTCAGGTGACGAATGACACAAATGCCGAAAATAGAGCTTCAGACAGACTGCGCAGATTTGCGGGCGCCCATTATCACAGCAGGCATACCAGCCCTTGGCCCTGGGCAAGCACGCCAGGCGCTCCCAACCAGGGTCGCCATAGTTGGGAACTATCTTCCACGGCGGTGTGGAATCGCGACATTCACGACAGACCTGTGCGAAGCACTCAATGCCGAGTACGCGGCGACTCAATTGTTCGCCGTCCCGGTCAACGATACGGAAGCAGGGTACGACTACCCCGCGCGGGTCCGTTTTGAATTGTCAGAGGGCGATGAATCTTCTTATCACAAGGCCGCGGCCTTCCTGAACGACAGCGGCATCGATGTCGTATGCTTGCAGCACGAGTATGGAATTTTCGGTGGCCGCGCCGGTAGCCACGTCTTGCGGCTGTTGCGAGATCTCCGCATGTCGTTGGTAACCACTCTCCATACGGTACTTCGCGAGCCGTCTTCCGATCAGCGTATGGTCATGGAAGAAATCGCAGCGCGTTCGGATCGTCTGATCGTCATGAGCCAACACTCGGCAGAGATCCTGCACGAAGTGTCTGGCGTGCCAGATGACAAGATTGATTTAATTCCGCACGGCGTCCCCGATCTTTCGTTCGTCGAGCCCCATTTTTACAAGGAACGATTCGGAGCCAAAGGTAAGACCGTCTTGCTGACGTTCGGCCTGCTGTCGGCGAACAAGGGTATCGAAAACGTCATCCGGGCCCTGCCACAAGTCCTGTCGCGACACAGCGATGTCATCTACATGGTTGTTGGAGCAACTCATCCTCACGTCAAGCGGCGTGACGGCGAACAGTATCGAAACTATTTGCAGAACCTGGCAAGAGACTTGGGAGTGCAAGACAATGTCATCTTTCACGATAGATTTGTGGACGCTGAGGAATTGGTGGCATTGATCGACGCGGCGGATATCTACATCACGCCCTATAAGCACCAGGCGCAAGTCGTTTCTGGAACCCTTGCTTATGCATTGAGCGCGGGCAAGGCGATCATTTCCACTCCCTATCTGCACGCGATCGAGCTGCTGGACCAGGAACGCGGTGTGCTCGTGCCGTTCGACGCTCCAGATGCGATAGCCGCGCGAACGGTCGAGCTTCTGGACAATGGCGAGGCGCGCCAGGCGATGCGCAGGCGGGCTTATCTTTACGCAAGAGACATGGTTTGGAGCAATACCGCCCGGCGATACATGAAGAGCTTTCAACGGGCCCGAAAGCGCGGTGTTGCGTTGTCGGCCGGAGTTGGGGAAACACGTTGAACACGCTACCCAAAGTTAAGCTGGATCATCTGTGTCGGTTGACGGACGACACGGGAATTGTCGAGCACGCTATTTTTGCCGTCCCCAACTACTGCGAAGGTTATGCAACGGACGACAACGCACGCGCGCTGATCGTAGCCGTTCTCCTGGAGCAGATGGGAATTACTGCACCGACAGGAGTGAGGGGGCTGACCTACCGGTATCTGTCCTTTCTGTGGTTCGCCCTCGAGCCTACAACCAACCGGTTCAGGAACTCCCTGAGCTATGACCACCATTGGCTGGAGGACGTGGGCTCAGAGGATAGTCATGGGCGTGCGCTTTGGGGATTGGGAACGGTATTGGGGCGCTCCAAGGACGCTGCACTGCGGGGCGCTGCGGCGCGTTTGTTTGAGTTTACTTTTCCGGTGGCTCTGGGGTTCCGCAGCCCCCGTGCATGGGCCTATGCCTTGCTGGGGTTGCAGGAATACCTCGACGGCTTTCCCGAAGATCGAACCGCGGCAAGTGCGGCAGACGCATTGGGACACCGCCTGCTGACCGCTTACCACGCCAATCAGCCCGCTGAATGGAAGTGGTTTGAGGGAGTCGTCACGTACGCGAACGCCAGGCTGCCGGAAGCTCTTATCCGATCGGGCGCGCGCAGTGCCAACGACCAAATGGTGTCGGTGGGTCTCGAAGCGCTGGACTGGCTGGTGAATATTCAACGTTGTGAAGCGAAAGGGCATTTCGTGCCGATTGGAACGGAAGGCTTTTATTCCAAGAAGACCGAGAAGGCTCGTTTCGACCAGCAGCCGGTGGAGGCATGCGCAGCCGTTTCAGCTTGCTTACAGGCCTATCGAGTGACGGGGAAGGCCCATTGGCGTGAGCAAGCGTGGTCAGCATTCAATTGGTACTTAGGAACAAATGATCTCGGAATTGCTCTTTACGATCCAACGACCGGAGGCTGTCGAGACGGTTTGCATCCTGACCGGATCAATGAAAATCAGGGAGCTGAATCGACGCTATCGTTCTTAATGGCACTGCTGGAGATGCAGAGGTTGGAAGGATCAGATGCAGCGGAGAAGCAGTCTGATGAGCAGGGCTTCAGGCAAGCATCCCTTACGCGCCCGTGAACGCTTCCGAAAGGATATTGATGAAGGAATACGAGACACTGTTTCACAGGCATCCTGCCAACCCAATTTTGACGGGAAAAGATTGGCCCTATTCCATGAATAGCGTTTTCAACGCAGGCGCGACACTGCTGGCGGATGGGACCACCCTTCTCTTGTGCCGTGTGGAGGACCGCCGAGGAATCTCTCACTTGTGCGCTGCCCGGTCGGCAAACGGTGTGGATGAGTGGAAGATTGATCCCGAGCCCACGCTCATGCCCTGCCCGAGCGAATACCCGGAAGAGCTATGGGGCATCGAGGATCCTCGCCTGACTTATGTGCCGGAACTCCAGCAGTATGCCGTGACCTACACGTCATATTCTCGCGGCGGGCCCGGAGTCTCGCTGGCGCTAACGAAGGATTTCCGGACTTTCCAGAGGTTTGGAGTGATCATGTCGCCGGATGACAAGGACGCCGCTCTCTTGCCGCGCAAAATTAACGGATTCTGGGCACTGATTCATCGGCCCATGACGCCCCTGGGAAGTCATATCTGGATATCCTACTCTCCCGATTTGCGTCACTGGGGCAGTCATAAGCTCATGCTGGAGGCTCGCCGGGGCGCGTGGTGGGACGCAAACAAGATCGGGATGTCGCCCCCGCCCCTGGAAACCTCAAGAGGCTGGCTGATGATTTACCATGGAGTAAGAAGGACGCCCTCGGGCTCACTGTATCGATTGGGCTTGGCGCTCTTTGATCTGGAACGGCCGGAAAAATGCCTGCTTCGGGGGGATTCCTGGATTTTCGGACCCGAGGCCGAATACGAACGGGTGGGCGACGTGGATGATGTTGTGTTCCCTTGCGGATACACGCTGGCGCCGGACGGAGACACCATCAATCTCTACTACGGCGCAGCCGATTGCCGTATCGCCCTGGCCTATGGAAGCGTGCGCGCTCTCCTGAAGTGGCTGGATGCCAATGGTCACTCTGAGAAGGATCGCGATCGAGCCACCTAGGGCGCCGACGGTTTCCAGAGGCGACTCCGCAATGGTTGCACCCCCAGCGCCAATACGGCGGGGAGACACTCCACGACGTAACGGGGTTCACAGGTTTGTAACTGTGTTAGGAACGCGGTGCGGACCACTACGAACGCCACGATCAGGGCGATTCCAGGGTTCTCTCGCCAGTATGACGCGCCCATTGATGCCAGGCCCGCATAGATAAGATTTAGGAGTGCCAACGCAATCGTAATCTCGAAGCCTGTTTGACTCTCGTGCCAGCCGCTACTCAGCGGCCAAATTTGCCCCGAGTAGGGAAGCAGGGCAATTCTCGGAGTGAACCACATGGCGGCCGCGCGTTCAATAGGAATCCAAACGTAGCTCCGGAATGGATTCCGGAGCGTGCGTTCCCGGGCTAAACCGGCGAACTGAGCATCCATTTCACCCGTCATCCCGCGATCGCGATTGTAGACGTAGAGGATGGACGCGACCCTGCTCCTCTCTTGAGCTGAATCAAAGGCATACCCAGGGAAATCATTCAATGCGATTGGCTCGGCAGGCAGCTTCCAGGTGGAAAGGTAGGCGTCGCGGGAGCGAAACATCCAGGTTTGTGTCCATGCATAAAATCCAGTGGGCATGACGTCGCCGAACGTTTCTGCGTAGCGAGGGGCGAGGAATTGCACCCGACCAAGCGTTTGCTCGTTGCGTGCAGCCCATGGGACCAGCGGCGCCAGCGTTCCGGCAATCATGCACAGGGTAGCTACCGTCAATTTCCCCCAATTCCGCGGTCGCCACCATCGAAACCAATACACAAGCACAACCGCAGCGAGAAGCAGCGGGGTCTCGGGCCGAACGAGTGTGCCCAAGCCAACGATCAATCCGCCCAGAAACCAGATGCGAGCTGAACGAAACAGATCAGACCTCCCCCGGATGAGGTTGACTTCAAATGCCGAAGGGACCAGGAAGATGAGAACCGCCAGCGTCGTGAGAAAAGTTGCAAGGACTTCCGTGAGGGGCACAGCCGCATAGTTCGCCGTAAGAGGACAAAGGGCGGCAATCCAAAGGGCCGCAATTGTGATTCGGCTGCGGACTGGTTCGCTCACCCCCACGGCAAGTCGTGCCGCTATGCACACGGCCAGAACGCAAGTGGCAAGGTCGACGAATGCTTGCGCGAGGCGAACTGCAGTCCTTCCAGGTCCCGCGAGCGAATATACGACAGCCAGAAAAGCGGGATATCCCGGCATGCGTACGTCAGATGGATAGAGATGCCCATTTTTGAAAAATCCGTAAACGCCGTGATAGAGCCAATTCTGGGCCAGCCCTTCATAGTAGGGTGTATCCCCAGACGCAAATGGGTACCGCCAGACAAAGAAGAGACGCAGCCCTAATCCAAGCAGCAACGCCGGGGCTAGATGTTTGCAGAAGGATTTGGACAGCATTGATTCGACCGAGAAGTCCCGACAGTTGCTCCCATGGATTTAGATCTGGATTGTTCTTTCTACGGCTTGGTAGCTCGCCAAGGAGGGTTCAACGACTGGCTTCTTTCTCGAGAGTTGGAAGGCCACACGTTCAGTCCGCTATGCCGGCCGGACTTGACGGATGGCCCTCCATCGCTCTCGAGTCTTTCCCTCTGTCAGTACGGCCGCTTACCGGCGAGTTAGCTGTTCGGACTCATTCCTCGGCGAATTTTTCTGCAGGGCGTTGACGAGGCGGTGGCCTGACTCAGGAACGGCAACGGCGTTGCCCAATATGATCTCCCTGGCTGTGATTTTCCGGCCGTAGATGTCTGTACTGGCATCGTTGTCCGGGCGAAGCGTAGAGCCTTGCAGGGAAATGCCCGCAAAAAGACCGCGTGCACGAGAGTAGCTCAGAATCTCGGCGCGCAAGGACGCATCGGTAGCTGCTTGAGCGTCACGGCCTTTGGGTCCTGCCGCGACTGAGGCGCCGGCGCCCAGTTTGACCTTGCTGTCGAGAATCGCTTTCGCGCCTCTGTCATTCATGACCAGCAGAACAAGGTCCGTTGCTTGTCCTCCCAGTTGAAGTCCAAAGCTGCCGCCTTCGAGTGCATACATCGCCGGGGCTCCCCAGGGGCCATTGAACGTTTTGCCGGTTCGGCAGGACATCGCCCCGCGACCGTAGCTGCCGCCGATTCCAACCGCGACTTTCAGCACGGACGGAAACACAATGACGCACTCGGCTTTTTCCAATACCTCTTGAGGAATGTTTTCCGGCGTATTCATGATTTCTTCCATCACCACGCCGCTGTTTTCCAGACGCTCTGTCTCTTTGCTTGCGGCATAAAGCCCGCCTGCTAGCACCAAAATGCACACACCTATCGTAAGCTTACGAATCATCGCTGACCTCCATAGTCAGAAGAATTACTTAGGTCCGTTCTTTTTCTGAAGCCCTGCTTCGTGCGAAGGAGCACCCGGTGCTGGTGCTATGCCTTTACCCTTGCCCCCATTGCCAGCAATGCCACTCCCCCAACCAACGCCAATCCTCCGAGTATCGGAGGAAGAGGAATTCGCTCGTGAGTTTCTGCCGTCACCTGTATCGGCCCCAGGTCTACCACGCTCTTATTGCGTGTGTAAGTGATGCCTTGATAAGCGAGTGCCAGCCCGCCCAAGACAGTCAGAACAATTCCAAGCAGCGTCGTCGATTTCATATTGCGCCTCCGTCAATCAAGCTATTTTTCGGCCTTGAATGACTCGAATCAGAACCGCTGCAACGGCCAGAAATAGCAGGATGTGGATGAACCCGCCCAAGGTGTAGGCAGTGGTCACTCCGAAGAGCCATAACAGCAGCAGGACTACACATATGGTCCAAAGCATGTCGAGCCTCCCTTACCAGAATCTGAAGTTCCTGCGCTACGCTTCTGCGATCAACGCGAAGTAGGGTGGAGCGGCCTTGAAAATGAGGCTTCCTGTCTTTCCCCCAAACCAGCATCTCACTTGCAATCCCGGGCGTCTGTTCGCTTGTGCACACATTCGCCAAGGCGGGTTCTAGCGCGTCTGCGGCGGTTCGGACCATGTTTCAACTTGACGCGCTCGAATGATGAAACGGTCAGGCGCCGCCCCGACGTAATAAAACGGAAAGCACGTGATCAACGTCAGCGTCTGTCCTCCATGCGACTGCAAGACGCTAACGTCGGTCGGCGGCACGACATCGGTGGATTCAACCTGATACCGAAACTCGCCGTCGAGGGTCTTGAACGTGATTGCATCACCCGATCGAATATTACGCAGCGGACGAAAGAAAGTATCGCGGTGGCCGGCCAGGGCGACATTGCCCGATTCGCCCGGTAAGGGCGTTGTGGGAAGGTGGCCGACAGCGCGCTGCAAGATTGCGGGAGAATCGCCCTGCACGACGATTACTTTCAGTCCGAGGCGAGTGACCTCCATCTCACCCACAATTGCACC
>Ga0326726_10006952_pt1 | contig 10159 bp, 8 predicted proteins | sample MHFenrmetagenome_2_FD_207603 | JGI IMG/M metagenome (GOLD analysis project Ga0326726, IMG submission 207603) | Lab enriched peat soil microbial communities from Michigan Hollow, Ithaca, NY, United States - MHF15MN | ecosystem: Environmental > Terrestrial > Soil > Wetlands > Peat | place: USA... | reverse complement strand
GCCTGTGGTTGCCCGCTCCAGGAGAAGCCCGAACGCTCTAGCTCGCCTGGCGGCGACCCGAGCGCCTCCGCTTCGGCAAACGGAGAGCCGAGGAGGCGATGGTGTTGCTCACACCGACGTCCGATTCGCGCGCACGGCGGCGGCGTTGCGCTGCATACCAGCGTAGCCGGGCCGGGCGAAGGGCGTCCTCCCAAACCGGTGCTCGAAGTCCCCGGGCGGCATTTCGACCAAGCTTGCGAGCGCTGGGCTCGCGAGATCGAGACGGGGCGCGAGCTCGGGATCGGTCGTGGCGCGGGCGAAAGCCACATTCCAGGGGCACACGTCCTGGCAGACGTCGCACCCAAACAGCCAGTCGTCCACCATGCGCTGCTCCGGCTCCGTGAAATCGCCCCGGTGCTCGATCGTGAGGTAGGAAATGCAGCGGCGGGCGTCCATCAGGTGCGGCTCGAGAAACGCGTCCGTCGGGCAGGCATCCAGGCACCGGCGACAGGAGCCGCAGCGATCGGCTTCGAACGGTAGATCGGGCGCGAGCGGCGCGTCCGTCAACACGACCCCGATGAAGGTGAATGACCCGATGCGCGGATGGATGAGCATCATGTTCTTGCCTATCCAGCCGAGCCCCGCCCGCTGGGCGAGTTCGCGCTCCGGCACCGGCCCGGCATCGACGTAACAGCGTGTGTGCACGCCAGGTCCGGTGTCGCGGATCGCCGCGGCGAGCCTGGCGAGGCGGCGCGCGAGTACGCCGTGATAGTCCTCGGACCTAGCGTATTGTGCGACCTTGCCCTGTGTCGCCGCTGGGCGATCCCCGTGGAAATAGTTCGTGAGGGTCACAACCGCGCCCGTCGCCTCCGGCATGATGCGCTGCGGCTCTTTGCGCTTGGCGGCTTGGCGATGCAGGTAAGTCATCGTGCCCCCGTATCCCGCAGCGAGCCAGCGGTCGAGCTCCATCGCGTGCGGGTTGCCCTCGAGCGTCGCGATCCCCGCGGCGTCGAACCCCAGCGCCTCGGCGCACCGCTTGATCTGGTGACTTCGCGCTTCAGGAGTCATACCCGCATGGTTTCACGGCGCCACCGGGCGAAACGCACAACGTCCTCGAGCGATGGCACCGCATCCTCGTCCCCGTATGCCGTGAACATCCGCCACCGCAGGTATTCGCGGGGCGGCAGCGGCAGGAAGGGAGGGTGACGGTACCAATCGCGCGCGCGGAAGCTCCACGCCAGCCGCACAAGGTCGATGGCAAGCCGCGGACTCACGAGGGCGCGCAACGCCAACCGCAATGCGAGCGACGGCCACTGCGCACGAGCGTGCATAGCGGTTGAATCTATACGCCCAGGGTCAGGCCGTCTGGCGCTTCGCACCGCTGTGTCACCGGCGCGCCGCCCCTATATATTGACCGCCTATGATCCTCGCCCGCAGCCTCTCATTTTCCCCGGTCTTCACATAGCGACGACCATGCCCCATCGCCCGAGCGGCCCGCCACGTTTGCCGATCACCGAAGACGAACGGCTCCTGACTCAGTTTCCCCGTGAGCGGCGGGCGTTTACGAAGACCGATTCGTGGCGAGTGCTGCGGATCATGGGGGAGTTCGTGGAAGGCTTTGACACGCTTTCGGACGTCTATAACGCCGTCACGATCTTCGGCTCCGCCCGGACGGACTCCAAAGACGCCTACTACGAGAAGGCCGTCGAGACCGCCCGCCTGCTGGCGCGAGAGGGCTTCCCCATCATCACGGGAGGTGGCCCCGGTGTCATGGAGGCTGCGAACCGCGGCGCCCAAGAGGGGAACGGGCTCTCCATCGGCTGCAACATCGAGTTGCCGTTCGAGCAGGAGCTCAACACCTACGTGGAGCGGGCGATCAACTTCCGCTACTTCTTCGTGCGGAAGACCATGTTCATGAAGTACGCAATGGCTTTCATCGTCTTCCCGGGTGGCTACGGAACCCTGGACGAGCTATTTGAGGCGTTGACGCTGATCCAGACGGGGAAGGTGAGGCTCTTCCCGGTTGTGCTGTTCGGCCGCGACTATTGGTCGGGGCTGACCGAGTGGCTGCGCGACCGGGTGGCGGGCGAAGGCAAGATCTCCACCACGGACCTCGACCTATTCCACGTGACCGACTCGCCGCCCGAAGCGGTGGCCATCATCAGCGCGGCGCGTGACCGTCGGGGCAGGGCACTCGAAGTCCCACGGAGGCCCTGACGCCATGACGTCGCGTACGGATTTCCTGCGTGGCGCGCGCATTGATCCGCGGCCGATCACGGGCAAGGAGACGATCCCGGAGCTGGTGGACAACGCGTTTCTGGCCTACAACGCGGGACGGCTGGCCGAAGCGTGCCGCCTGTTCACCGACCGCATGCTCGAGGACGACGTGACCGTCGGGATGAGTCTCACCGGAGCGATGACGCCGGCTGGCCTGGGCATGTCGACCATCATCCCCCTGATGGAGGCCGGGTTCGTCGATTGGGTTGTGTCGACGGGTGCGAACTTGTACCACGACGCCCACTTCGGCCTCGGACTCTCGATGCACAAAGGCAGCCCGTTCGTGGACGATGTGGAGCTGCGCGAGCATAGCGTCGTGCGAATCTATGACATCTTCTTCGACTACGAGGTGTTGCTGTCGACCGACGCGTACATCCGCGAGGTCTCGGCGCGCCCGGAGTTTCAGCGTGCTATGAGCACGGCGGAGTATCACTACCTGCTCGGCGGCTATATCGTCGGGCGCGAGCAGGCCCTCGGGATCACCCGGAAGTCGGTCCTGGGCGTCGCCCATCAATGCGGGGTACCGATCTACACCTCGTCACCTGGCGACTCGTCGATCGGGATGAACGTCGCGGAGCAGGCGCTGGCCGGAAGCAGGCTCCGCTTCGACGTCAGCGCCGACGTGAACGAGACCGCCGCCGTGGTCTACCAGGCGAAGGCCGAGGGTGGCAAGAGCGGCGTGCTGATCATCGGCGGGGGGAGCCCCAAGAACTTCGTCCTCCAAACCGAGCCCCAAATCCAGGAGGTGCTCGGCATCAGTGAAACGGGGCACGACTACTTTCTCCAGATCACGGATGCCCGGCCCGACACCGGGGGCCTCTCTGGCGCGACGCCGGCCGAGGCGGTCAGTTGGGGTAAAGTCGATCCCGACAAGCTCCCCGGCACCGTCGTCTGCTACCTCGACAACACGGTGGCCTTCCCGCTCCTCACGGCGTATGCGCTGGCGCGGCGGACGCCGCGGCGGCTGAAGCGGCTGTACCAGCGCCGCGACGCCATGATGCAGGAGCTGACCGAGCAATATCGCCGGGCGAAGAAGGACCGCGATGCGCGCGCGGTGGCGGCAACGGGCGGGCGCTCCGCCTAAGATTACAATCCGTCGATCCTTCCTTGCTCCCCACCGTCGCGAGGCAAACTCGGTGCGCTCGAGGTCGAGTCCCTCGAAGCCGTGACATGGAGCGGGCGCGCCGATGAAGATCGCCGTCATGTTCGACACGCTGCACCCCGACTGGGGCGACGCCGACTACAAACGCGAAATGGCGGAGAAGGCCGCTGAGGCCGAGTACGATGTCGCGCGTGCATTGGTGGAATCGGGTCACGACGTACGGATGGTCGGGGTCGGAGCCGAGCTCGCACCGGTGCTCGCCGCACTCGCCGAGTTCCAGCCCAAGGTGGTGTTCAATGGCTGCGAGGCGTTCCGCAGCAGCGCGCAGCATGAGTACGGCGTCGCGGCTGTGCTCGAAATGCACGGCTACCGCTTCACCGGATCGTCACCCACCGGGCTGCTCGTCGCTCGCAACAAGTCCCTGAGCAAGAAGATCCTCGCGTACCACCACATCCGCGTTCCGGCGTTTGCCGAGTTCCCTCCCGGCGAGAAAGCCGTGCGGCCGTCGGAGCTGCGCTTCCCGCTGATCGTCAAGCCGCTGCTCGAGGACGCGTCGGTGGGGATCTCCCAGGCGTCGGTGGTCGAGGACGATGACAGCCTGGCGGACCGCGTGAAGTTCGTGCACGAGAAGTTCACCCAGGCGGCGATCGTGGAAGAACTAATCGAGGGGCGGGAGCTGTATGTGGGGCTGATTGGGAACGCTGAGGTGGAGACACTGCCGATCGTCGAGATGACGTTCGGCGAGCCGGAGACCGCCGACCATCGCATCGCGACCTTCAAGGCAAAGTGGGACGAAGAATATCGCAAGCGCAAGCGGATCCGGAACGTCTTCGCCAAAGGTCTGACGGAGGAGGTGACGGCCGCGATCGAAGATATCTGCACGCGGGCGTTTCATGCACTTTGGCTCCAAGACTACGGCCGGATTGATCTGCGGTTGACGCATGACGACCAAGTCTACGTGCTCGAAGCGAACCCAAACCCGTTTCTCGCGCGTGAGAACGAAATGGCCGATGCGGCGGAGAAGGCTGGGATGACCTACGGCGCCTTCATCCAGCGCATCGTGGACGAAGCGCTCAAGCGGGACCATGGCGCGGCATAGGCGCGAAGTGCCGACGCCCGAGCTGCGCTGCCCGACCTGCCGGGCGGAGCTCGAGCGCTTTTGGTCGTACTGTCCCGACTGCGGCCGGCGCCTCGAATGGCGGGATACGTCCCAGCAGACGGGTACCGAGTGCTACTACTGCCGCTGGGTGGTATCCGACAGCTTCTCGTTCTGCCCGTGGTGCGGCCGGAACATCGCCGACCAGGACTCGAGCCCCGAGCCGCTCAAGGCACCGAAGGGCTTCAAGTACGAACGCCGCTGCCGCTGGGGCTGCGGCGGCGGCGTGATGTACCCGATGCGCTATTGCCCGTGGTGTGGCCGGTCCCAGAAATGGCGGCACGAGGGCTTTCAGAACATTTGCCCGCATTGCAGCCAGGGCGTGGACGACTGGATGGACGTCTGTCCCTGGTGCGGGGAGGACGCCACGGGGCGCGATCTGGTTCCGCGGGCGCTGCGCCGGGCGCGGCACCTGCTGGCCGTCGGGCGGATTAAGGATTGGAACTATCGGGTGCTACTTCGCCCGGGCGTCTCGGGCGTTACCCACCGCAGCCCAAAGATCATCGAGATCGAGCGGCGCTACGTCACGCGGCGCCCGCGGCGCAACGAGATCTCATGGAACATGCTCACCGGCCTGATCCTCCACGAGCTGGGACACTCGTTTCTCTTCCATCATTGGTCCCTGACCCGCACCGGCCGGTTTCGCCGAGCGTTCGGCGAGGTGCAGAAGGCGTACCGCGTCGCTGACTCGAAGTGGGTGGACTTCGAGCGCCGCGGCGTGACCACGACCCTCCCCGACTACGTGACGGCGTACGCCGCGACCCATCCGCAGGAGGATTTTGCCGAGACGTTCCGGGTCTACGTCACCCGCCGAGGCCGGCTGCGGGAGTTGTTCGCGGAGTTCGGCAGGAAGCGGAAAGGTGTCGTGTTGTTCGAGAAGTTCCTGGTGCTTCACGACTACGTCCGGTCGCTCTGGGGATGGCAGTGAGCGAAACGGGACGAGGGGCGAGTCGAGCGGCTACTGGCCAGCCCCTTTCTGACCGACTTCTTTGCTGAGTCGCGGGACCTCTCTCAGGAACACCCGCGCGCGTTTCACCTCAGCAGTGTAGTTCGCCACCTCCTCTTCGCGCCGCTCTTTGTCCCAATCCAACAGCTTCGCCAGTCGGCCGGCGACCGCGGTCGACACGGTATTGCCGTGCGCCGGATCCTCGTAAAAGACGTGCAGGCGGCGGATAAGCACGTCCGTGAGGCGACCCGCCATCTCGCGCTCAACGGCGTGCACGACTTCGGCCCAGACCTCGGGCCGCCCCGCGATGAGGGGCTCGCTCAGTGAGCGGTCGCGATCCATGAGATTTACAACGGCGGCCGCCTCGCTCCCGTAGAGGCCCACCAAGCGCCGTGCCCGAGCGTCCGGCACCTCCCGCGCACGCAGCGAGTCCACCAACACCTCGAGGTCCGCCGACTCTCCGCCTGGCAGCGCCTGCCGGTCCGTACGGGCGCGGGGGCGCACGGGCCGGCCGTCCAGCTGACTTAGCCGCTTCGCTACGCGGTCCACAATTCCGCGCGCCATGCGGCGGTACGTCGTGAGTTTGCCGCCCGCGATTGTGATGAGTCCGCTGGATTCTTCGACTACGAGGTGCTCGCGCGAGACTTCCGATGCCGACTGCGCGCGAGTGGGAGCGATCAGCGCCCGCAGTCCGGCCCACGTGGAGATCACGTCGTGCGGGCCGAGGCGCGCGTCGGGGAACAGGGCGTTCGCCGAGCGGAGCAGATAGACCACGTCCGAACCGCTAGCGCGAATTTCCTCGGGCAACACGGCTTCGTCGGTGTCTGTCGTTCCGATATAGCTCAGGTCCCCCCACGGCACCACGAACATCACCCGGCCGTCGATCGGAGACGTGAGTGTGACAGCGTAGTTGTTGCCGAGGCGCGCACGCAGCACGGCTACGTGGGCTCCTTTGGTGAGGCGGAGCAGCGGGTGCGCGTTCGGATCGTCGCGCCGCCGCATGGAGTCGACCCACGGACCGGTTGCGTTCACGACCACGAGGGCCCGGATGGTGTAGGTACGGCCGCTGAGCAGGTCGCGGACCACGGCTCCGCGGACGCGGCCGTCGGACTTGAGGAGGCTCGTTGCCTCGGCGTAGTTGGCCACCAAGGCGCCCGCTTGCGCCGCGCTGCGCATCGTGGCGAGCACGAGACGGACGTCGTCCACCTGCGCGTCGTAGTATAGCGCGGCACCCTGCAGGCCCTTGGTACGCAGCCGGGGCTCCAGGCGTGCGACACGCTTGCGACCGAGCCAGCGGTGCATGTGGACGTTCCGGAACGCGGCAAGCGTATCGTACAGCCACATGCCCGCCTCCAGTTTCCATGCCGGCACCCGCGCACCGCGGTACACCGGAAACAGAAACGGGAGAGGCCGGACCAGATGCGGCGCGATCCGGAGGAGGATCCGCCGCTCGTGCGTCGCCTCGAAGACGAGACCGAGGTCGCCCTGCTCGAGATACCGCAGCCCGCCGTGGATGAGGCGCGACGAGTGGGACGAGGTTTCGCCGCCGAAGTCGCCCTTGTCCACGAGCGCCGTGCGGATGCCGCGCAGCGCCGCATCCCGCGCGATCCCGGCGCCGGTGATGCCCCCGCCGAGCACGAGTAGATCCACGGGCTCGGTGGACATGGCCGCGAGCGCCGTGGTGCGTGTGGTCTGCGAAAACGGCACTTCCATGCGCAACCGCCCTTCGCCTTGGCCCGGCGGCGGGCCCGATGGTAGGTTTCGTGCCTTGCCTCAACCCCGCTGGGGGCGAGGCCCGACGGGAGGAGAATGTAATGCCAGGCACGAACGGGCGGCGGCGCGTCGCCGTCATCGCGGGGTACCGCACGCCGTTCTGCAAGGCCGGCACGCAGCTGAAGGACGCGCGGGGCGTGGACTTGGCCCGACACGCGGCGCGCGAGCTGGTGGAGCGCACCAACCTGGATGGGCAAGACGTGGACGAAATCGTCTTCGGCCAGGTGGTCCCCTCGGCGCTCGTGCCCAACGTCGCGCGGGAGGTGAGTCTCCTTCCCCAGTTTCCCAGAGAGATCCCTGCCTACACGCTCAATCGCGCCTGCGCCTCAGGTACCCAAGCCGTCTCCGCCGCCCACGATCAGATCGCTCTGCGACACGCCGACGTCGTGATCGCCGGCGGCGTGGAATCGCTCTCCGACATCCCCATCCTCGCCTCTCGGCGGTTGGCCGACATCCTCGTGGAGGCCAGCAAGGCGAAGAGCCTGGGGGCACGGGTTCGAGTCTTCAGCAGGGTTCGACCGCGCGACCTCATTCCCGTCTCGCCCGCCATATCGGAACCGTCGACCGGTCAGTCGATGGGGCAGTCGGCGGAGAAGATGGCCAAGGAGAATCACATCAGCCGGGACGCCCAGGACCGCTGGGCGCTGCGCAGCCACCAGCTCGCCGCCCGCGCGACGGACGACGGCCGGATCACAGAGGAGATCGTTCCGTGGTTTCCCGCCCGGTCTGGAGACCCGGTCGTCACCCAGGACAACGGCATCCGGCGCGACAGCTCACTCGAGCAGATGGCGAAGCTCAGGCCGGTGTTTGACCGCCGGTACGGTTCGGTCACGGCCGCGAACGCCTCGCCGCTCACCGACGGAGCGTCGGCCGTCCTCCTGATGGGGGAGGACGCTGCCCGAGCGCTAGGATACACACCCCTCGCGTTCATCAGATCCTACGCCGTCGCGGCGGTGGATCCAGGATGGCAGCTGCTCCAGGCGCCGGTCTGGGCTGTTCCGAAGGCGCTCGAGCGGGCGGGCGTTCAGTGGAGCGACCTTGGGCTGATAGAGATCCACGAGGCGTTCGCGGCACAGGTCCTTTCGAACCTCCAGGGATTCGCGGCGAAGGGATGGGAGATCAACGAGGATATCATCAACGTGATGGGCGGGTCGATTGCGATGGGTCACCCCTTCGGTGCGACGGGCGGCCGCCTGGTCACCAGCCTCGCCAACGAGATGACGCGACGTGACGTCGCGCTCGGTCTCATTTCGGTTTGCGCCCAGGGTGGGATGGGGTTCGCGATGGTCCTGGAGCGCCGCTGATGGCTCCTGCGGCAGCCCTCACCTGGGAGAGCGTCGACGGGATCGCAGTGGTCACCTTTGACCTGCCCGGCGAGTCGGTCAACAAGATCACGCAATCGGTCAAGGATGAATTCATCGCCACATTCGAGACCCTCGCGCGCGACCCAGGGGTCAAAGCGGTTGCCTTCCTCTCGGGGAAGGCCGAGATCTTCATTGCAGGGGCGGACGTCGAGGAGTTTGTGGCGCTCAAGAGCGCGGCTGAGGCGGAGCGGCTCGCAGCCGGCGGCCAGGACATGCTCGACCGCGTAGCCCGGTTCCCGAAGCCCGTGGTGGCAGGCATCCACGGCGCCTGCCTCGGAGGGGGACTCGAATTCGCGCTCGCCTGCCGCTACCGCGTCGCCACCGACCACCCGAAGACTCAACTCGGACTTCCCGAAGTACAGCTCGGCATCTTGCCAGGCGCCGGGGGTTGTCAGCGCTTGCCGCGCTTGATCGGGGCCCGAGCCGCCCTCGATATCATCCTCGCGGGCAAGGTCGAGCGCGCCCAAAAGGCGTTTCGACTCGGGATCGTGGATGAGCTCGTTCCGCCCCCGATCCTGCTGGAGGTGACGCTCGCTGCCGCGCGGCGCCTGGCGGGTGGCTGGCAGCCGGCACGCAAGGTGCCGGGCGGCGTCGTGGGGTGGCTGCTCGACGGCAATCCACTGGGCCGGAGGGTCGTCTTCCGCCAGGCGCGCCGGCAGGTGCTCGCGACCACCCGCGGGAACTACCCGGCGCCGCTCGCCGCCCTGGAGGCGGTCGAGCATGGGCTCCGCCACGGCATGGCAGAGGGCCTGAAACGCGAGGCCGAGCTCTTCGGCCAGCTCGCGGCGACCGATGTCTCGCGCAAGCTCGTTCAGATCTTCTTTGCGACTACCCAGCTCAAGAAGGATCTGGGCATCGAGAACCCGCCGCCGCCTCTCGAGGTGCGGCGGCTCGCGGTCGTGGGAGCCGGTTTCATGGGTGCCGGGATCGCCGGAACCGCAGTCGCGCAAGCCGGAGTCGACGTCCGTATGAAGGATGCGGCCTTGCCGCAAGTCGCCAAGGGGCTCGGGGCGGCGCGGGACATTCTCGACGATCGCCTGCGGCGGCGCCGCATTACCAAGTACGAGTACACCCGCCTCGTCGCCCTGCTGTCGGGTGACGCCGCCTACGGAGCGTTCGGGCGCGCTGACCTCGTTATCGAAGCCGTGTTCGAGGACCTCGCCGTGAAGCAACAGGTGTTGCGGGAGGTCGAGGCGGTGACGCCGGCCAGCGCGATCTTCGCATCCAACACGTCGACAATCCCCATCAGTCGTATCGCCGAGGGGGCCAAGCGCCCCGAGCGCGTGATCGGGATGCACTTCTTCTCTCCCGTGGCCCGGATGCCGCTGCTCGAGGTCATTCCCGCCGACCGCACCGCCCCGGAGGTCATTACCACAGCGGTTGCCTTCGGTCGCCGGATGGGCAAGACCGCCATCGTGGTACGCGACCGCCCCGGCTTCTGGGTCAATCGCATTCTGGCGCCCTACATGAATGAAGCGGGGCATCTCCTCGGCGAGGGAGTGGCGATCGATGAGCTGGACCGACTCATGGTGGCATGGGGCTTTCCGGTCGGGCCGATCACG
>Ga0326726_10006951_pt1 | contig 10159 bp, 10 predicted proteins | sample MHFenrmetagenome_2_FD_207603 | JGI IMG/M metagenome (GOLD analysis project Ga0326726, IMG submission 207603) | Lab enriched peat soil microbial communities from Michigan Hollow, Ithaca, NY, United States - MHF15MN | ecosystem: Environmental > Terrestrial > Soil > Wetlands > Peat | place: USA... | reverse complement strand
CTGGCAATTTGTCCGCAGGATCGTTGCCGGGATGTTTGATCGAAGTCATTCGTTTTGTGCCCCGGATAAATTGTTGCCGGACAAATCGATATGGCGCAGTTCATAGCCACGATCACGATAAAATTTAAAGCGTAATCGTCCCAGTCGGCTGTCTTCAGCGTCGTTGCTGATGATTTCGATGACACGCTCGAAGCGGCTGAAGAAAGGCATACATTCATTGTGCAGGCTGATCAGCAGTTCGTGGTGCGGGAATTTCTCGCTTCCCTGATCAAGAACCACCGGCGATAGTGCAGCCTCCCCGGCATCTCCACGGCAGTGCGGAATGAAAGCAGTGGCAGGGTAATGCCAGAGCAATTTATCCAGGGCATCATTGGTTGCCGTGTCAGGTGTGCTGAGGATCACGCGTACGCCATTCTGCATCGCTTTGTGGCTCAACTGGCAGACGGTGCGCAGTTTGTCTTTGGAACCGGTGTAGAAATCCACTTTGGTCATGATTTCTGTGAGCGGTTAATCAAATACTGCGTGAGCAGCGGTACCGGACGGCCCGTTGCTCCCTTCTCTTTGCCGGATTTCCAGGCGGTGCCTGCGATGTCCAGGTGAGCCCAGCGAAAGTCCTTGGTGAAGCGTGACAGGAAGCAGGCGGCAGTGATGGTACCTCCGGCCCGCCCGCCGATGTTCTGCATATCCGCAAAGTTGCTGTCAAGCAGCGGTTGATAATCTTCCCATAGCGGCAGTTGCCAGGCGCGGTCATTCGCTTGTTCACCCGCAGCCAACAGGTCTTTTGCGAGCTGGTCTTCATTGCTGAGCAAGCCACTGGCCACATGACCCAGGGCGATCACACAGGCGCCGGTAAGCGTCGCAATGTCGATCACGGTGTCCGGGTGGAACCTGGCGGAATAGGTCAGCGCGTCACACAGGATGAGGCGACCTTCGGCATCGGTGTTGAGTATCTCTATAGTCTGTCCGGACATGCTGGTGACGATATCGCCCGGTTTGGTCGCCGTGCCGCTGGGCAGGTTCTCGCAACTCGGAATCACGCCGACCACGTTGAGTTTCAAGCCCATCTCGGCGATGGCCTGCATCGTGCCGAGTACACTGGCTGCGCCGCACATGTCATATTTCATTTCATCCATCTCGGCACCCGGCTTGAGCGAGATACCGCCAGAATCGAAAGTGATGCCCTTGCCGACCAGCACGATGGGCTTCCGTTTTTTATCCGCGCCATGGTATTCCAATGTGATGAGCTTGGCCGGTTGCTCGCTGCCGCTCGTGACGGAAAGTAAAGAACCCATGCCCAGCTTCCGCATGTCTTTTTCTTCCAGCACGGCGGTCTTGATGGATTTGTGCGCCTTCCCAAGCGCCTGCGCTTGCGAGGCGAGGTAGGTCGGCGTACAGATGTTGCCGGGGAGATTGCCCAGCGTTTTGGCGAGTGCCATGCCATGTGCTGTCGCGGCGGCATAGTCGAGCACGGATCTCAAATCGGCAGCAGGTTTGCCCAGTGTGGCGAAGGTGATGTTCTTCATCGACGCTGCTTTGGATGGTTTGCTCTTCAGACCGTCGGCGCGGAAAGCCTGTTCGGCGGCGGCAAACACCGCTTGCCTGATGATCCATGCCTGTCCTGAGCTTGTCGAAGTGGCGGCATCCTTGCCTAAGCCTTCATCGATCAGATACAACGCGGCATCCTTCGCAGGTGTGCCATTCAATGCACTGAAGGTCGCGCGCAAAATTTCAACTCTGGTCTTGTTATTTATTTCACTTGGCTTGCCCAGACCGACCAACAGCACGCGCTCTGCTGCAATGCCTGGAAGTTTGTGCAACAGCAGCGTGGAAGCGGATTTCCCGCTCATGTCGCCGCGTGCGATAAACTCGCTGAGCGCATGTTTAGCGGCCTTGTCCAGTAGCTGTGCTGAAGCCGTCAGTTTTCCGCCTTCGTATACGCCTACCACAAGGCAACCACTGCGCTGCTTCTCCGGAAGGCTTTGTTTTATGCTAAATTCCACGTGTTGCTCCTTATAGAATAAATCTACACTCAGATGCACGATTATCCGCAAACCGGACGTATAAAGTCAAAGCCGTTTCGCAAGAGCATTTTTCAGCGTGCTTTAGTGGGCGAGTTTGCCAGCAATGGGCTGTTAGTGTTTGCAGTGTTGCTCGGCATTGTGGTGGTCAGCCAATTGATACGACTGTTAGGCGACGCTGTCAGTGGCAGAATCGCTGTGGATGGGGTGCTGGCACTGCTCGGCTTCAGCGCGATGAACTATTTGCCGGTATTGCTTTCCATCAGCCTGTTCATCTCCATCTTGCTGACTTTGTCGCGGTGTTACCGGGACAGCGAGATGGTGGTGTGGTTCTGTTCCGGCATTGGCCTGATACGCTGGATAGGTCCGGTGCTATGGTATGCCGTGCCAGTGGTGGCGTTGATCGCGCTGCTTAGCATGGTGCTGACACCCTGGGCGTTGCTAAAAGCTGACCAGTTCAAGAATAAACTTGAAAGCCGCGACGATGTGACTGCCGCCACCCCGGGCATGTTCCGGGAATCCAGCCAGGCTGACCGGGTTTATTTCATCGAGAATGTGGATGCGGGTTCGAACCGCATCAGCAACGTATTTGTCCAGTCGGAGCAAAACGGTAAAATCGGAACGATGGTGGCACGGCAGGGATTGCAGGAGACGTTGCCGAACGGGGATCGCTTTCTGGTGCTGCTCAATGGTACGCGTTATGAAGGGAAGTCCGGACAGCGCGATTACAGCGTCATCGAGTTCGAACAATACGCGATACGTATCGACAGTGTGCCGGCCAAGCAGGCGCGCATTGGTGTGCGCACCATGTCAACGCCGGAATTGTGGCGCAATCCCACACCATGGAATCTTTCGGAGCTTGAATGGCGGTTGGGTTTGCCGCTCAGCGCGGCGCTTCTTGCGATGCTGGCAATCCCTTTGGGTTACGTCAATCCGCGTGCCGGACGATCGCTTAATCTGATTTTGGCGCTTGTTCTGTATATGCTCTACAACAACATGATCAGTGTCACCAATTCCTGGGTGGGGCAGGGAAAACTGTCCCCGGGTGTCGGCCTGTGGGGGATACATGCGGCGATGCTGGTGATTACCGTGCTGATGTTCTATCGGCGCATGAAGCTGTTCTCGCTGCGCAGGGTGCTGGCTAATAAACGTCCGCTTCCAAGCGCTGTTCCGTCTGTAGAAGCGGGGTCGAGCGCATCCTCTCCGATGGACAGAAGTAAAACGAGGTGAGGTGAGGATATGAATCTGCTGACACGCTATCTGGGTCGCGAGATTTATGTCAGCGTTGCACTGGTGCTCGCCGCATTGTTGATGCTGTTTGCTTTCTTGGACTTTATCCGTGAATTGAACTCGATCGGAGAGGGGCAATATCACCTGGGCTATGTGTTGCTGTTCGTGCTGCTGACCGTTCCCGGCCACATTTATGAACTGTTTCCGGTCGTGGTGCTGGTGGGCACCATCTTTGCGCTGGTGCAGATGGCCGCCAATTCAGAGATGACAGTCTATCGGGCCTCAGGCGCATCGCTTAGTCAAATGATCGGAGCGCTGTTCAAGATTGCCTTGCCGTTGGTGGTATTGAGTTTCGTTTGTGGTGAATTGCTCGCGCCGCCAAGCGAGCGTATGGCGCAGAAATTGAGGTTGAAGGCGCAGAACGCCCAGGTTACTCTGAAGGAATTCCGCTCCGGTGTGTGGGTCAAGGATGAACGCAGCTTCGTGAATGTGAAGAACGTGATGCCGGACACCAGCCTGTTGAATATCGACATCTACCGATTCGATGAAACCTATCATCTGCGTGAGATTATCAACGCCAAGCGGGCAAGTTTTGTCGAACAAGGGATATGGAAACTCGATGAGGTGCTGGAGACGAGTTTTAGCGAGGCGGGTGTGACCGTCGCCAACTGGCCCAGTCAGGAGTGGCGTTCGGCGTTGAACCCGGAAATTTTCAGCGTGTTGCTGGTTGTGCCTGAACAGATGTCGGCGTGGCACCTATACCAATATACCGCACATTTGCGTGACAACCGCCAAAAGAGCGGGCGCTATGAAATTGCGATGTGGAACAAGCTGGTTTATCCACTTGCGACCATGGTGATGATGTTACTGGCACTGCCGTTCGCAACCTACCATCGGCGTGCAGGTGGGATAAGCGCGATGGTATTCTTGGGTATCGTGCTTGGCTTGTCATTTCATTTTTTTGGGCGACTGATTGGCAGCCTGGGTGCGCTCAACGACTGGCAGCCCTTTGTCAGCGCAACGGCGATGACAGGAGTGTTCTTGTTGTTAGGTTTGGCTATGCTGTGGTGGACTGAAAGACGCTAACTTTATCCCTCTATTATTCCAATCACACATGCCGCTAACCCTTAACTTACAAGGCTTTGCACTTAAGCCTCGCGCGAGCTCGCCGCAAGATATTATGGAGCGCGTAATGTGTGCTGAATTGCCATCTTTATTGACCCTGTGCCTGCAAATGCGCAGTCTGTAATAGTTGCTGATGTTAACTATAGTGATTGCAGCCACCACTCAAGGCTGCAAACTTATCGAGTGGTTCAAATGAAAATACTTATGATTGTTGCATTGATGGTAGCAACTCCATTTTTTATGAATTCCGCTAATGCGGGTGGGTGTGCTACCAATTCTAACGGGCAGGTGGTATGTGCTCCCGGAGGTGGCGCCGCCGTTAATAGTTACGGTCGTGGGTGCGCTACCAATTCTAACGGGCAGGTGGTATGTGCGCCGCCCGGAGGTGGTGCCGCTGTTGATAGTAACGGCCAAGTGGTGACTGGCCGTGGTGGATGTGCGACAAATTCATATGGTCAAGTTGTTTGCGGAGATACGTCCGGAGGTGGAGCCGCTGTAGACTTTTACGGTCAAGTTAAAACGGGTCCAGGTGAATGTGTAGCTAACTCATATGGGCAGGTAATGTGTTCCTCTCAGCCAGGGGGAGGTGCGGCGATTGATTCTTACGGGCAAGCTGTTTGCGCAGGCGGGTGTGTCGCGGGTCAATAACGAGGGGAAAGCATTAAGATGCGGAGGTTTCCAACTTCTCTCACCCCTGCCTGCCCGAAACTACCCAGTGCATTAGTTGGCGGAAGTCATGTTTTACAAATGTTTATAATATCTTGTTTCAGAGTTGGGTGGGGTACATCAAACCTCACACCATGCGATCACCCCTCCACCTTGCAGTTTTAGTAATCACTATTCGGATGAATGGAATACATTTCAGGACGCACCAGACAAAGCCCTGGCCGTTAACAATTGTTGGTATATCTGTTGGTGTATTTGAAGGAATAAAAGCTGCAATCAAGCAATGGTGCGGCTTGTTTTTGCGTGGTGGACTGAAAGAAGAAAATTCGATAAGAGTGAAAAGTAATAAATGTAGCCAAGAGTTAGCGTTTATTTATTAATTATGGTGCAGTTTCGGGAACCCCGCTGGTAGTTTGCTTGGCCTTTTTTTCCTGCTCTTGTTTGACCATCTGTTTTACCTGTTCGCGCTCCTTTGCTGGCACCTTGCTAAAGGCTTTATACTTTTCACGTGCGGCCTCGCGTTGTTCGGGGGTAAGTTTGCTCCAAACCGTCAAGCGCTCGCGAAAGCGTTGTTTTTGTTCTTGTGTCAGGTGCGGATAGCGTTTGGCGGTTTTGAGCAGGCGTTGCTGCTGAGTCTCTGCCAGGCTGTCCCACTGTTGCGCCAACGGGGCGAGAGCCTCCTGTTGCGCCTGGGAAAGTGATTGCCAGGACTTCGGTGCAGCGCTGACCGGTGAACTGATCAGGAACGGTAGCAATAATAATCCACTTAAGAATAATCTTTTGAACACAACAACTGTCTTTAAAAGTATAAAGTTATGATTCAATCGACGAATACTTCGATCGGCAATTCATCGGTCAAGATCGCAACATCAAGCTCGCTGATCTGCTGCTCCTGGGCGTGTTGCCAATAACCAGCTGAGAACACGAGAATAGCCACAAGCAACCCGGTGACCAGCCATTGATGCCCCGAGTGGGGTATCAGATTATGTGTCCAGCGACCCGTGCTAAGCGCGATTGAGGACGCACGAACCCTGTGCCTGTTGAGTGCGTTCTGGCGTGCGTCAGCTAATGCGGACAACGTGCTAGTATCCAGTTGCCGTGAGCTTTGTGTCAGCAATTGTGCGATCTTCCCGAAATCCAATTTGGTGGTCATGATAGTTCGACTCCCTTCTTTTTAAGCGCTGTGGCGAGTGCATGAGACGCTCGCGAACAGTGGGTTTTTACGCTCCCCTCAGTGCAGCCCATCGCAGCGGCTGTCTCAATAGTATCCAATCCTTCCCAGTAACGCAGCAGGAATGCTTCACGTTGACGAGCCGGAAGTTCGCTCAGCGCCTGTTCGATTAACGCAATGAGCTGTTTCTGCTGCAGGGAGGCGTCCGGAGCGGCAGGGACGGCTTGATTTTCGCTGTCCTCAAGAACATCCAGCGGATCGAATTCTTCTTCCTCGTGTCTGGATTGCATGCCGGAAAACAGGGTAACCCAGGCGGTTCGGACCTTTTGCCTGCGATAATGATCGCGGATGGTGTTTTGCAGTATGCGCTGGAATAACATAGGCAGTTCCTCTGCAGGTTTATTGCCGTATTTTTCTGCGAGCTTGAGCATCGCATCCTGAACGATGTCCAACGCAGCCTGAGCATCGCGCACTGCAAACACCGCATGCTTGTATGCCCGGCGTTCGACACTGCTGAGAAATTGGCTTAGTTCGGCGGGAGTGCTCAGTTTTTTCACCTCATGCAAGTGTGCGCATGGTAGCAAATTGTCATTCATGCCGCTTGAAACCATATCGATAGCACGGCAAAGGTTGACCAAAACGCTGCCAACCTTTATCTTACACGGTCTTTTTTGGCTAAAATCTTAAGGTGTTTGTGATGGAGTTGACCGGCGCGGAGATCGCTATTCGCTGTTTGCAGGAAGAAAGGGTTGAATACATATTCGGCTACCCAGGCGGAGCGGTGCTGCATATTTATGATGCACTGTTTCAGCAAGACAAGGTCAAGCACATTTTAGTTCGTCATGAACAGGCGGCGGTACATGCTGCTGACGGCTACGCACGTTCTTCTGAGAAAGTGGGCGTGGCATTGGTCACATCCGGCCCGGGGATCACCAATGCGGTTACCGGCATTGCCACGGCGTACATGGATTCCATCCCGCTGGTTATCATCAGCGGTCAAGTGCCCAGCTATGCCATCGGTGAAGACGCCTTCCAGGAAGTCGATGCGGTAGGCATTACCCGGCCCTGCGTGAAACACAATTTTTTGATCAAGGATGTGAAAGACATAGCGCTTACCATCAAGAAAGCGTTTTACCTGGCCAAGTCAGGACGCCCTGGGCCGGTGCTGGTGGATATTCCGAAAGATATATCCAACCACAAAACCGATTTCGTTTATCCAAGCAGCGTCAATATCCGCTCCTACAATCCGGTCGGCAAGGGCGATAGTAAGCAGGTAAAGCGTGCCGCGCAATTGTTGCTGGAAGCCAAGCGTCCGATGATATACAGCGGTGGCGGTGTGGTGCTGGCTGGTGCGGCGGCACAATTGACCGATCTGGTGCGCCTGCTCGGCTTTCCCTGCACCAACACGTTGATGGGTTTGGGCGGTTATCCAGCCACCGATAAACAGTTCCTCGGGATGCCGGGGATGCATGGCACTTACGAAGCGTGCATGGCGATGCAATATTGCGATGTATTGATCGCCATCGGTGCGCGCTTTGACGACCGCGTGGTCGGCAATGTCGAACATTTCGCTCAGGTACCGCGCAAAATCATCCACATCGATATCGACCCCTCTTCCATCGCCAAGCGCGTCAAGGTGGATGTGCCGGTGGTCGGAGATCTGAAACTGGTGCTGGATCAATTGTTGGGGGAATTGCGCAGCAGCAAGCGAAAGCCCGATGCGGAAGATTTGGCTACGTGGTGGAAGCAGATAGATGAATGGCGCGTCAAGGGCGGTGGATTGCGCTATAAATACTCCACTGAAATAATCAAGCCGCAATATGTGATCGAAAAGCTCTACGAGATCACTGGTGGAGATGCTTTCGTCACCTCGGATGTAGGCCAGCATCAGATGTGGGCAGCGCAGTATTACAAGTTCAACCAGCCTCGCCGCTGGATCAACTCCGGCGGCCTGGGCACTATGGGGTTTGGTCTGCCTGCTGCGATGGGCGTGCAACTGATCAATCCGGGCGCGACTGTAGCCTGTGTCACCGGCGAGGGCAGTATCCAGATGAACATCCAGGAGCTGTCCACCTGCAAGCAATTCCATCTGCCGATAAAGGTGGTGTTGCTTAACAACCGTTATCTGGGCATGGTGCGGCAATGGCAGGAATTCTTCCACGGTAACCGCTACTCGGAGTCTTACATGGATGCTTTGCCGGATTTTGTGAAATTAGCCGAGGCTTATGGGCATATCGGCATACGCATTGATAAACCTTCCGATGTGGAGCCGGCATTGAAGGAAGCATTTGCGCGCAAGAAGGATCTGGTGTTCATGGATTTCCAGACCGACCCGACCGAAAACGTATTCCCGATGGTGCCCGGCGGCAAGGGTTTGTCGGAAGTGATACTGTCGGAGGATCTGTGATGCGACATATCATTTCTCTGCTGATGGAAAACGAAGCGGGCGCTTTGTCGCGTGTGGCCGGGCTGTTCTCGGCACGCGGCTATAACATCGAGTCGTTGGCGGTCGCCCCGACGGAAGACCCGACACTGTCGCGCATGACCATCGTCACCAACGGTTCGGATGCTGTCATCGAGCAGATCAACAAGCAGCTCAACAAACTGATCGACGTTGCTGCGGTAATGGATCTGAGCGAAGGAGAACACCTTGAACGCGAGCTGATGCTGGTGAAGGTGTGTGCGCAAGGAGCGGCACGCGAGGAACTTAAGCGCAAGATGGCTGCTTCAAATGGCCGCGTCATAGATGAGTCGGAAGCTACTTGCACCATCGAGCTGACCGATACCTGCGCCAGGCTGGACAGCCTATTGCAGACGATCGGACGTGATCAGATATTGGAAACGGTGCGCACTGGTGCTTCCGGCATCGGGCGCGGCGGACGGATTTTGAAACTTTAATTATTACCTAAGAGGGCAACATGAAAGTTTATTACGACAAAGATGCAGATCTATCCCTGATCAAGGGCAGGCAAGTAACTATTATCGGATATGGTTCCCAGGGGCATGCCCATGCCCAGAACCTGAAAGAGTCCGGAGTCAACGTGACGGTCGGTCTGCGCAAAGATGGTGCTTCATGGAAAAAGGCGGTCAGTGCCGGACATCAGGTGATGGAAATCGCCGATGCGGTGAAGAATGCCGATGTGGCGATGATTCTGCTGCCGGACGAGCAGCAGGCGGATATCTACAACAAGCAGGTGGCGCAGAATCTGAAGAAGGGTGCGGCGCTGGCCTTTGCTCATGGCTTTAACATCCATTACAACCAGATCGTGCCACGCGAAGATGTGGATGTGATCATGATCGCGCCAAAAGGACCGGGACACACCGTGCGCTCCGAATACCTGAAGGGTGGCGGTGTCCCGACCCTGATCGCGGTGTTTCAGGACAAATCCGGCAAGGCCAAGGACATCGCTTTGTCTTATGCGGCAGCCAATGGCGGCACCAAGGGCGGCGTGATCGAGACCAACTTCCGCGAAGAGACCGAAACCGACCTGTTCGGCGAACAAGCGGTGTTGTGCGGTGGTGCGGTGGAACTGGTCAAAGCAGGATTTGAAACGTTGACCGAAGCGGGTTACGCGCCGGAAATGGCCTATTTTGAATGCCTGCACGAGCTCAAGCTGATTGTCGACCTGATGTACGAGGGTGGTATCGCCAACATGAATTACTCGATTTCCAACAATGCGGAATACGGCGAATATGTGACCGGCCAGCGCGTGATAGGGGACGAAGCGCGTGCTGCGATGAAGGTGTGCCTGAACAACATTCAGAACGGCTCCTATGCCAAGAAATTCATACTGGAAGGCCGTACCAACTATCCGGAAATGACTGCGCGCCGTCGTTTGAATGCCGAGCATCCTATCGAAAAAGTCGGCGGACAGTTGCGTGCGATGATGCCGTGGATCAGCAAGAACAAGCTGGTAGATCAATCGAAGAACTAAAAACAGTCGCTAGT
>Ga0326726_10006950_pt1 | contig 10159 bp, 10 predicted proteins | sample MHFenrmetagenome_2_FD_207603 | JGI IMG/M metagenome (GOLD analysis project Ga0326726, IMG submission 207603) | Lab enriched peat soil microbial communities from Michigan Hollow, Ithaca, NY, United States - MHF15MN | ecosystem: Environmental > Terrestrial > Soil > Wetlands > Peat | place: USA... | reverse complement strand
GAACGGATATCATTGTGACCGATTTCAGGGCCGGGGTGGACTTTTCATTCGGCGACATACCATGCACGGCCACATTCAATGTCAACAACGCATTCCGACACAATTACGTTGAGCTGATCGGTAATCTTATGCCGCCGCGGACATTTGTCTTTGTGCTTGAGGTACGACCGTAAACCATGATGCGCGCCTGTTCGCACAGCCAATTGCAGAGAAAACAGAGGACAATCAAAGGAGGGATTATGAAAACTTTGGTGAGGAATTTTCTGATCATAGCTGCACTGGCGAGTGCGTGTATCCCCGCACGCGCTCAGATTACCATCACGGCAGATGATGTCAACGCGAAACTCACGCCTGGAAACATCGTTCACAACATCCAGGATACGACGACAATATCAGCGAATATCGGCACAACAGGTGCCACAGCGTGGGACTTTAGCGGGTTACTTGCTGACGTTACCACGAATCTCGCAAGTGTCGATCCTGCCACGACGCCGTTCTTTTCATTTTTCCCCAGCGCAACGCACGCCCTGAAGACATCGCTCTCCGGCAGCATTCCCGGCGCCCCCGGCCCAGTCAGTGGTGATCTTTATCTCTATCTTGTATTGGGTACCGATCTCTTGAATCCAGGACAAATGGGGGGTGGTACAGTGACCGTTCCCGGAACTGGCACATTTCCTGGAGAAATTCGGTTTCGCAATGCGCCATTCGACACCACGTATGCGCTCCCGTCAACTCTTGGAACTCAGTGGGGTTCCAGTTACACATCAAATGACACCATCTGGATTCACAACGTACCATTTCTAGGTGACATCACATTGCCCGGCAATCCCGCCAATCATTCTCTCAATTATGCTGTGGATGCTTACGGTTCCATGACAATCCCCGGCGGCTCGGTTCACAATGCACTGCGGATCAAAAAGACCGACAGGGGGTCCGGCACTATTGTTGGTTGGATCTTCCTCGCAAAGGACGGCGCCTCCGTGCAGCTTACACCGGCAGAGCAGGCAGACAACGGCACAATAGCGGTCCAGAGAACCTCAATCACGTGGAGTCCTGCTTTCACAACGGATGTCGCCGAATCGCCTGCGGCACCTCGCACGTTTACACTTGCACAGAATTATCCGAACCCATTCAACCCGTCAACGACGATCACCTACCGTCTGCCCGAGGCGGCCGACGTTACGCTGGAGATCTACGATCAGCTGGGAAGGACGATCGCGATCCTTGAACACGGGAAGAAGGATGCCGGTGAGCACCACATTACTTTCAACGGATCGGGACTTTCAAGCGGAATTTACTTCTATCGGCTACGCGCTGATTCGTTCGTGCAGACGCGGGCGATGCTGCTGGTGAAGTAGAGAAAGAAGAGGTTTGCAGGTTTCAATTGCAGAAGGTTTCCTTCACCCCGAATTGGACATGGATGAGGGAAACCTTTTTGTTTCAGTCGCGATGATTCGCGTTCTCACTGTATTCCAACGAGGCCTTGACAAAATCTCTGAAGAGGGGATGCGCGTTCGTGGCACGAGAACGCAGCTCCGGATGAAACTGTCCCGCCACAAACCAGGGATGGTCCGGTAACTCGATCATTTCCACAAGACCGTTGTCCGGGCAGATGCCGCTGAAAATCATGCCGTGTTTCGCAAGCTGTTCCTTGAAGGCATCATTCACTTCATATCGATGGCGGTGCCTCTCATGAATGAGATCGGCCCGGTATGCCTTGTGCGCCTTCGTCCCGCGGTCAAGCTTGCACGGAAACGACCCGAGCCTCATCGTACCGCCATACTCCTTGACTTTTTTTTGTTCCACCATCATGTCGATGACGTTCTGGTCCGTCGTTTTGAACTCCGTGCTGTTTGCCCTTTCCAACCCGCAGACATGGCGTGCGTATTCAATGACAGCGCACTGCAGGCCGAGACAGATGCCAAAGAAGGGAATCTTGTGGGTGCGGACATATTCGACAGCCTGGATTTTTCCTTCAATGCCGCGTTCCCCGAAACCGGGAGCAACAAGCAGGCCTGAGAGCCCTGCAAGATGTTTCTCCGGTCCGTCGCGCTCAATATCCTCTGCCCTGATCCAGTGCAAGACAACGTCGACATTGTTCGCGGCCCCTGCGTGCACGAACGCTTCGGTGATGCTTTTGTAGGCGTCCTGGTGGTCTGTGTACTTTCCGCACAGTCCGATTGAAATTTTGCCGGCAGGGTTCTTAACGCGGTCAACGAACTTCTTCCATTCTCTCAGATTCGGTCGCGGACACGTGAGGTTGAGTTGCTCGAGAATGATTTCATCAACTTCCTGCTCCGCGTATACAAGCGGCACTTCGTAGATCGTCGAGACGTCACGGCCGTCAACTACACATTCTGGTTCGACATTCGTGAAGAGTGCGATCTTCTCACGCACCTCATGCGACATGGGCCGATCCGACCGGCAGATGAGCATGTCGGGCTGGATACCCAGTTCCAGTAGTGACTTGACGCTGTGCTGGGTCGGTTTCGTCTTGATCTCCCCTGCCGATTGGATGAACGGAACAAGTGTTACATGAATTGCCAGCGCGTTCGAGCGTCCCAGTTTGAACATAAATTGCCGCATCGCTTCGAGGAACGGCAGACTCTCGATGTCACCCACCGTCCCGCCGACTTCCGTGATGACCACATCGTAGTCACCGGTCAGCCCGAGAGCTTCAAATCGCCGTTTTATCTCGTCTGTGATGTGCGGAATAACCTGAACTGTCGCGCCAAGGTAGTCGCCCCGCCGTTCCTTGCTGATCACTTCGTGGTAAATCTGGCCGGTGGTAGAGTTGTTTCGCCTGCTCGTCGTGATATCCAGAAATCGCTCATAGTGCCCGAGATCAAGGTCCGTTTCCGCTCCGTCGTCGGTTACGTAGACCTCGCCGTGCTGGAACGGATTCATCGTCCCGGGATCAACGTTGAGATACGGGTCGAACTTCTGGATTGTCACTCGTAAGCCGCGGGATTTCAACAGAAGCCCGATGGAAGCAGATGCTATTCCTTTTCCCAGGGAGGACACAACTCCCCCCGTAACAAAAATATATTTGACCTGACGTCGTTGTCTCACCTGTACTCCTTAGATGCAAAATGAAACGAATCCCCGCTTCTCAGCAACTGATAATTTATACCCGCGGCGTCACAAGGGTGCTGATCACCGCAGGCGTGACGATTCCTCCTGAGAGGACGAGCTTTAACCCTTCTTCAACGCTCAACGCGAGCGGTATCGCCTCCGACTTGGGCACGACGGAGAGAAAGCCCGAAGTCGGGTTGGGCGGGTTGGGGATGTAGATATGATACATCTCCGTCCGTGGCGGGCCGGCAAACGTTGATTCATTCGTCACGAAGCCCACGCAGTATATTCCCTTCCGCGGATACTCCAGCATGACGACCAGCCGGAACGTCTTGCTCTGTCCCTCGATGTTGAAGGCATTGACAAAATCCTTGACTGCGCTGTACACCGAACGGACGAAAGGAATCGAACGGAGAACGCTTTCAAACCACGAGAAGAACAACCGGCCGACAAGGTTTCTGGTAAGCAAACCCACCAGAAAGATGAGAACCACCATCGAAACGAATCCCAGCCCCGGGATCTGATACCCTATCCAGCCTGCTAGCATCGGGGAAAAAATACCGTCGATCCAGTTCAGCAGGGCCTGAAAGAACCAGTAGGTCAAACCCAGGGGAATGATAACGCCGATGCCCCGCAGAAACGTCGTGCGAACGTGGCCGAAAAATGTCTTGTGCAGGTCTTCCATATTCGTATTCGTGAGTGATATTCTGCAGCAACCCTCACCCCACGCACCCGCGTGTGTCCTTACGCTACTTCAGCGCTACCATCGCTCGTACCCGCTCAAGATCCTCCGGGGTATCCACGGCGAAGCTTTCGTGCTCGGTGACAACGGCATGTATGGGATACCCATGCTCAAGTATCCGGAGCTGTTCGAGTTTCTCGGCTCGCTCAAGCGGTGTTGCCGCAAGTGAAGCGAACGAGCGCAGAAACCGCTTCCTGAACACGTACAGCCCGATGTGGCAATACAGCGGAGTGTTCGCAATCAGGTCTGCAGCCCGCATTTCCCGTCCGTATGGGATCGGAGACCGCGAAAAGTAAAGGCAATTCCCGTCCTGATCAAGCACAACCTTTGGCAGGTTGGGATTCTGGTATTCTTCCACGGAACGGATTCGCCTGACCAGCGTGCAGACGAGAATTTCCGGATCTTTCAGCACGGGACGAACGGCTTCATCGATCATCGCAGGTGGGATGAGAGGCTCATCGCCCTGCACATTGACAACAATTTCCGCTCCCCGGAGCGGCCTGGCAACATATGCTATACGGTCTGACCCGCTGGCAATTCCGGAAGGGGTCAATATGGCGGTACCTCCGTGGCTCTGTACCGTCAACGCGATACGTTCATCATCCGTGGCAACGATAACTTCGTCCACGAGCGTCGCCTGTGCCACCCGTTCCATCACATGGACGATCATGGGTTTTCCTGCGATGTCCGCAAGCGGCTTCCCGGGAAGACGCTTCGACCCGTACCGCGCGGGGATAATGGCAAGGACCCTCTTCCGACGTTTGGATTTCATTTGTTTCCAATCACCTTGGGAACTTTGAAGAACTTTTCGTTCCGTGCAGGGGCATTTGCCAGAGCCTCGTCCCGGTCAAGGCCGGGGCGCAGGGCATCTTCACGAAACACGCTGCCGGGTTCAATAACGTGTGAAAGCGGCTCGACATTCTTCGTATCGAGTGCGTTGAGTTGTTCCATGTACCGGAGAATTTCGTTCAGTTCGGATGCGAGTTTCTGTTTTTCCGCCTCAGTGAACGAAAGCTTCGCCAATGAGGCGACATGCTCGACATCCTTGATCGTCACCGCCATAACTCACTCCTGATCGGCATAGTCCCGCGCGATAGCATCATGTACCTGTTCCATCAGCGAACGTTCCGCATCTTTGCCGTTCCCTTCGGGGACCGGGATTGGTTTACCGAACACGAGCTCCACGGCACCAGGCCGGATATTGAATGATCTCTTCCGCAGAATGGAATAGCTTCCGTTCACGATCAGGGGGACGACGGGGATTCCTGCGCGGACCGCAAGATTGAATGCCCCGCGCTTGAAGGGTTGCAGCTTCCCGTCCGTTGTTCGGGTTCCTTCGGCGTACAGCAGCACAGAGGCCCCGCGACGGATTCGCTCAACAGCAATTTCGATACTGCGGGCTGCTTCCGCTCCGCGTCCCCGGTCGATCCCGATGTAGGCGCCGTATTTCAACCCCCAGCCGAAAAATGGAATCACATTGAGTTCTTTCTTGTAGACGATCCGGATCTGGTCCGGGACGTTTGCAACAATAACAGGGATGTCCAGCATGCTTGCATGATTTGAAACGTAAATATAGTTTCGCGTCATGCTTACGTTCTCTCTGCCGCGGACCGTTACCTTTACTCCGCAGATGAACAGTATTGTCCGTGCCCATCCGCGTGCAACAGAGTGAAACAGGCGCCCGCGCTTTCGATCAACACCGATCAGGATCAGCTCGACGATCGCAAACAGAATGGACGTGACAACGGCGGCAACGAATCGCAGCGGTCCCATGCCATCCCTTTCACAACTGTCCTGTGGTCACCGCCCTGATACGCTTTGCAATAGGCGGGTGGCTGTACAACAAGAATTCGATCAATGGATGAGGATTCGGATCGGCGAGGTTCATTCGTCCCAACTTCCGCAAGGCCGAAACGAAGGCCTCTGCCCCGCCTGTAGCCTTCACCGCATAAGCATCCGCCTGCCGCTCATGCCGGCGGGAGACGAGGTTTCCAACGGGCGAGGTCGCCAGCGCAAACAACGAAAGCCACACCGCAAGGATCGGCAGCGCAGCAAGGTCTGCAATGGAGACAAACCCCGCAGCCTGCACAGACCATTCATACAGCAGCGCGGCAACGTACAATCCGACGAACGTGGACACGGTACCGATCAGAATGCTCGTTCGGATATGGCCGAAGGCAAGATGCCCGAGCTCGTGAGCGAAGACGGCTTCAATTTCCTCCTCGGTAAATTCCCGAACCAGGGTGTCGCCCAGGACAATTCGTTTTGCGCGTCCTATTCCCGTGAATGCGGCATTTGCCTTACTTGTATTCTTGCTCAGGTTAAAGGAATATATCCCGTCTATTTTCACGCCCGCCCTCGCGCACAATCCCGCAATGCGTTCCCGTAGGGAACCGCTGTCCACCGGTGTGAATCGATAGAAAAGCGGCAGGATCAGAACCGGTCCAATCCGTGCCAGCACCACGGTGAGGAGCGTGACGACAATGCCGACCGGCAGCCACCACATCCGGCCAAACGTCTCAAGCGAAAAATACAGAAAGAAGAGAACCGCCAGCATCAACGGCACACCGACGAGAAACGCTTTCAGTCCCTCCCAAGCCCATCGAGTCAGTGATTGATTGGACAAGCCGAAGCGGTGTTCGATCCGGAACCCCGAGTACCATCGGAGAGGGAGCGTCAGACAGGATTGCAGGGCGCCGAGCACGGCGACAAAAATCGCCAGGGCGATGTATTCATTCGATGCGAGCGAGTTGCTCCACGCCGCAAGCTGCCGCGTCACCCCCGTGACGATAAGAATGACCAAAAGAACGAACGCGAGGAGAGAAGAGAGAATGCTGATGCTAAGTTTCGTGCGGTGATACGATTTTGCGAGGCGGGGGTGCGGAGCTGTGGGGTTTAAGTCACTGCCTGTAGGGGTGTCCCCCGTTTCAGCCTCCGATGCCTGCAGGGACGGCTTCAGCCCGTTTGATCCCATGGCACTGCATAACTGCAAAGTAGTGTGTACGCAGTGGTTTACTGAAAATAACGATCGTGCCTCTGAAAATCAATGATTCGTGGAATTGAGAAAGGCGGACGAAAGCCTTATCAAATGTAGGAAGCATGCATCCCCTGGCTGAATATGCCGGGACGCCTCCCGCAGCTAAATGGCAGAAAGTCATTTTTCCACTTATCTTTCAGGTGGCACGAGCTTTGCACCTTGCTCCTGTGCATAATTACGCTCCCCGTTGAATGATCTGGTGACCCTCTGGAAGGAGCTTCACAATGGCTATGATCCGCAAACAAGACGCGCTCGACTACCACAGCCACGGGCGACGCGGAAAGATTGAAGTCGTCTCCACGAAACCGTGCGCGACACAACGCGACCTTTCGCTTGCATACACCCCGGGGGTTGCAATCCCCTGCCTTGAGATCGCCGCCAACCCTGCCGACGGCTATAAGTACACCGCGAAGGGAAACCTGGTGGCCGTCGTGAGCAACGGCACCGCCGTCCTCGGTCTGGGAGATATTGGCCCGCTTGCAGGCAAACCCGTGATGGAAGGCAAAGGCGTGCTATTTAAAAGATTCGCAGATGTCGATGTCTTTGACATCGAGCTCGATACCAAGGATCCGGAAGAGATCATCCGGATTGTACGCGCGCTCGAACCGACGTTTGGAGGCATCAACCTTGAGGACATCAAGGCCCCCGAATGCTTCCACATCGAAGAAGAGCTGAAGAAAACAATGAAGATCCCCGTGTTCCACGATGATCAACACGGGACCGCGATTATTTCCGGCGCGGGCTTAATGAACGCACTGGAATTGGTCGGCAAAAAGATAGACCAGGTAAGAGTTGTCTTCAGCGGCGCCGGAGCCGCCGGAATTGCATGCGCAAAATTCTATATGACGCTCGGAGTCCGGAAGGAAAACCTTATACTCTGCGACACGAAAGGAGTTGTTTACAAGGGCCGGACAGAAGGCATGAACCCATACAAAGCTTTCTTTGCCGCCGATACCAAAGCGCGCACGCTTGCCGATGCCATGGTGGGCGCGGATGTCTTTGCGGGTGTGTCCGCAAAAGGTGTTGTCACAAAGGATATGGTGCGGAGCATGGCAAATGATCCCATTATCTTCGCCATGGCAAATCCGGATCCTGAGATCAGCTATGAAGATGCAGTCGATGCACGCAAGGATGTCATCATGGCAACCGGGCGTTCCGACTACCCCAACCAGGTAAACAACGTGCTCGGATTTCCATTCATCTTCCGCGGCGCGCTCGACTGCATGGCCTCTGCGATCAATGATGAGATGAAGCTGGCCGCTTCCCATGCCCTGGCCGATCTGGCAAAGGAAGACGTTCCTGATTCAGTGATCAAGGCATACGGCGGCGAAAAATTCCGGTTTGGAAGGTCATACATCATTCCGAAGCCTCTTGATCCGAGGGTGTTGCTCTGGGAGGCACCGGCCGTCGCGAAGGCAGCCATGGAAACCGGCGTTGCTCGCAAGAAAATCGATGACCTTGAAGCGTATCGCGATGCTCTCGAGAGCAGGTTCGGAAAGTCGAAACAGATGATGCGCATGTTCATCCACAAGGCGCAACAGTCACCCAAACGCATCGTCTTCCCGGAAGGATCTGAGGACAAAATCCTTCGCGCAAGCCAGATCATACTCGACGAGGAGATCGCTGTTCCGATCGTCCTGGGAGATGTGAAGCTGATACGGGAGAAGATCAAGATGCTCGACCTGAGCCTGGATGGCATCGAGATCGTCGATCCTCTCAACAGCGCGCTGGCAGATGTCTACGCGAGCAAGTACTATGATGTCCGGAAGCGAAAGGGCGTCACGCATGCAACCGCACGGAGTCACATGCGTCGACCTGTGGACTTTGGGATGATGATGCTTCAGGAAGGGGAGGCCGACGGGCTGGTTTCAGGACTGACGCAGCACTATCCGGACACCATCCGCCCGGCATTGCAGATCATCAAGACACGGCACGGGACGTCTTCCGTGGCGGGCCTCTACATGCTGATCTTCAAGAATGATGTCCGGTTCATCACGGACGCAACGGTGAACTTTGATCCGACTGCCGAACAGATTGCCGACATCGCAGTGCTTGCGGCCGAAAAAGTCAGAAGCTTTGACATCGAGCCAAGGGTGGCAATGCTCTCGTTCAGCAATTTCGGCAGTACGGTTCATCCCTCCGCGCAGAAGATGGCCCGTGCAGCGGAGCTTGTAAAGCGGCGCGCACCTGAACTCATGGTCGATGGTGAGATGATGGCTGACACTGCGGTTGTGCCGGAGATCCTGGAAAGCCTGTACCCCTTCAGTTCCCTCAAGGGAGGGGCAAATCTCCTGGTGTGCCCGGATCTCACGTCCGCCAACATTGCGACCAAGCTGCTGACCAGGCTCGGTGGTGCGGAAACGATCGGGCCGATCCTCCTCGGCATCAGGAAGCCGGTCTATCTCCTTATCCCCGGCAACGAAGTTGCCGACATCGTCAATCTGACGGCGATGGCCGTCCGCGACGCACAGGAACTCGAACCGACGGGGAAGCCGGCTCCCAAACCGCCACTACTGACAACGCTCTACGAGTGATCTCCGCTCCGGACGCGCGCGAGCCGGATCGGGCAATCACATGAAATCCAAAGGCCCGCAATCACCAGATTGCGGGCCTTTGTGCGTAAGGAGGCTCTGTTGCGGGACTAAACGGGTCAACGTTGCGTGCGTTGAGCACCACGAAGTGCCGGCGCGTGACTTCCTTCCTCCCCGGGGATTGGCCGCTCTCTATACACATTGTAGTCCGCAATCAGGCGATCGTACTCCGCCGACATGAGATGAGACGAAATCATAAAGTCCGCCGACGCCCGATTGCAGGCAACCGGGATATTCCAGACAACTGCAATGCGGAGAAGCGCCTTCACATCCGGATCATGGGGCGCAGGCTCAAGCGGATCCCAGAAGAATATCAGAAAATCGATGGTTCCTTCTGCAATCTTCGCACCGACCTGTTGATCACCTCCAAGGGGGCCGGTCTGCAGCTTTGAAACTGGAACCTTTAACGCCTCTTCGACGAGCTTCCCCGTTGTACCCGTGGCAAACAGTTCATGCGTCGCCAGCAGATCTCTGTTGAATTTCGCCCACTCGAGCAGGTCGTGCTTCTTGTTGTCATGGGCAACAAGCGCGATTTTTTTCCTTTTCCCCATGCTAATAGCGTTCCGGTTCAAGCTTTTCCCCTTTCCAGAAAACACCCCCTTTATCTACCCACTGACAGAAATACTTCTTACTCCCGCAGTGTCCATCAATCGATTGTTCGTATTCCTCCGGGTGGGTTTCGTTGCCAGCAACCTAGAGAAACATGCACCAAAT
>Ga0326726_10006949_pt1 | contig 10160 bp, 5 predicted proteins | sample MHFenrmetagenome_2_FD_207603 | JGI IMG/M metagenome (GOLD analysis project Ga0326726, IMG submission 207603) | Lab enriched peat soil microbial communities from Michigan Hollow, Ithaca, NY, United States - MHF15MN | ecosystem: Environmental > Terrestrial > Soil > Wetlands > Peat | place: USA... | reverse complement strand
GAACATAATTTCTGGAAACCATTTCCCCGCGATCTTCATCACGAACGCTGGAGCAACCGGCACGCAGGTGCTGAAAAACCACATCGGCACCGATTTCGGGGGCACGCGCGCACTGCCAAATAGCAAAGGTATCGTCATTGACAACGCGCCTGGAAATACGATTGGGGACGAGAATCCTGCGGACGCGAATCTCATTTCCGGCAATATCTCTAACGGGATCGAAATCCGCAACGCGGGCGCTTCCGGGAACAGCGTTCTTGGCAACGTCATCGGCACAGATGACGCCGGGACGGCCGACCTCGGCAATGGGTCGGACGGAATAGTCATCAGCGCTTCGCAGGACACGATCAGATCCAACATTATCGCATACAATCATGGGAGCGGCGTATATGTCGAAAGCGGGAACCAGAACACCATCTCGCGGAATTCCATGTTTTCCAACGGCGCATTGGGAATTGATCTCGCGCCACGTGGTCTGGCCAGGAATGATTCGCTGGACATCGACGCAGGGGCAAATGATGTGCAGAACTTTCCCCTTCTCGACTCTACGTCCTTGAGTGGGTCCAATATAACCGTCCACTGGAGGCTCAATAGTAAGCCCAATTCCAACTTCGTATTTGATTTCTATTCCTGTAACTCCCCCCATCGTTCCCATTTCGGAGAGGGAAAAACGTTTCTCGCACACACGTCCTCTATCACCACAGACGCGAGTGGCAATGCGAGCGGCAGTCACATGTTCCCGTTCAACTCCACCGATCACTTCATCACGGCCGCAGCAACCGACGCGAACGGGAACACTTCCGAATTTTCCCAGGCCCTCTGCCTGAGCGACAGCGACGACGACGGGATCCTGGATTCCTGGGAAACGGAAGGCTGGGGGATCGACGTGAACAGCGATTCTACGATCGACCTCGATCTCTACGCGATGGGTGCTCGACCCGACAGTAAAGACGTCTTCGTTGAAGTCGATGCAATGAAGGGAATGGCACCTCAAGCTTCCACGCTCCAGCATGTTCAAGACGCTTTTGCAGTCGTACCCAAGAGCCTTGTTCACAATCCCAACGGCGCTGTCGGAATCAACCTCCATATCGATATCAGCGACACGGACCTTACCCTGAGGGGATGGCCGGTTGCGTGGTGGACCGAATTTCACCTTCTGAAGTCAACGTTCTTGGGTTCGGGAGCCGATAGAGATTCTAAGAACGCCGAGAACATCCTGGCGGCGAAGAGGTTAGTCTACCGGTACTGCATCTTTGCCTATCAATTCGATACGACGCACTGGTCCGGCCAGTCCGAAGCTGGGTATTATCTGGGGGCAGATGATTTCATGGTAACGCTCGGGACGTGGAATCCGTCGGGCGGGACCCCAAGTCAACAGGCGGGAACGTTCATGCATGAGCTTGGGCACACCCTGGGGCTTGAACATGGCGGAGGCGATGACATAAACTACAAACCGAACTACATCAGCGTTATGAACTATTCCTGGCAGCTCCCCTTTCAGTGGGCAGATACGTGGAGACTGGACTATTCCCGCGAGGAGCTGCCGACTCTCGATGAAAACCACCTCGACGAGTCAGTGGGTCTCAACCCTCCTGTAGATTCCGATTATCTCTTCATCAACGTTCCCTACAGCGGCCCACGCAGAGGAGTCATGTATGCGAAACTCGCCCCGAATCGCCCGGTTGACTGGGACAGCAGCGGTTTCGCCGCCTTTGACACGCTTGTTGCTGCCGACCTGAATATTTTCGATCGGAGAGTATCGCCCGGACGCGATTCTCTCTTCGGCCAAGAGGATTGGTCCAATCTCATCTATAACTTCAGAAACAGTCCGGCATTTCACGATGCCCCGCCACCTTCGCTGGCGAGGACCTCAACGACTTCAACCCGTTCAACGATACCTCAGGAGATGGATAAGGAGACATTCATCTTTCTCAATAGCCTCCCTCCGCCGAAACCTCGCGGCCAATTCGTGATGGACGGCCAGGTAGATACGTCGGCAATCCTCCTGGCCTCGAATGCGGGCATCAACCTGTATGCGCGATACAAGGCCGGCCAGCTTTACGTGGCGACCAATTCGGCAGGATCGCAAGGCGGTGATATGTTCATTGTCGTTTCGGATTCACTGCAGCCCTTGCGCATCGCGCCCGGGGGAAAGAACGGACAGGTTTCCGGATGGTCAGTGTACCTCACGAACTCCCTTGCGGACAACTCCGTTGGTTGGTATGATGCCACAGGGAAGGCCTTCGCTAATAACACGGATGATACCGTTGGTACTGTCCTCGAAGGGGTGATCGATCTCGAGCTTCACAACAGGAAAGTCCCCACGAACCTGTTCATCGCGGTTGGCAAGTATGGCTCCAATGCAGGAGGTACTCTGCTTGCGCAGGTTCCCGTTGGGAACGGCGACGGGAATATCGATCGGCCGGAACTCATCCAGTTCCTGGGGACACCGCCTCCTGCGCCGTCCTACTTCGCGCAACAGGGCAACAAACTGGTTGGATCGGATGTCTCCCAGACATACGCCGAGCAGGGGGCTTCCGTATCGTTATCAGCCGACGGAAACACCGCCATTTTTGGCGGACCCGTAGATGATGGCTTTAAGGGCGCCGCGTGGGTGTTTTCTCGGAGCGGGGACACCTGGAGCCAACAGGGCCCAAAGCTCGTTGGCACCGGGGGCGTCTATTTATATAACCAGCTTGGGAGTTCAGTATCCATTTCTTCCGACGGAAACACAACAATCGTGGGTGCGCCCCTGGAAACGTATCCCGTGGGTGCCGCATGGATATTCACTCGAACATCCAATGTGTGGAACCAGCAAGGGGGACTAGTCGGGACGGGCTGGACGGGTGGCGGCCCCTCCCAAGGACAATCGGTGGCGATTTCCTCCGATGGGAATACCGCACTCATCGGCGGCCCGGCTGACGGGTTACCGAGCTATACAGGCGCCACATGGGTATTTACTCGCAGCGGCAGTTTCTGGACTCAGCAAGGTCCCAAGCTTGTGGGTGCAGGATGGACAAATCCTGCTGGGCAAGGCAGCGGCGTCGGCCTCTCTTCAGGCGGGAATACCGCAATCGTGGGAGGGGGCGGTGCTGCTTGGGTGTTTACGCGTAATGGGGGTGTGTGGAGTCAACAAGGACCGAAACTCGTCGGGACAGACCAAGTATTTGCCGCCCCCTATTGGACGAGCCAGGGCGGAAGCATCGCAATCTCTTCCGATGGGAACACCGTGATCGCCGGTGGCCCTATTGACAGCAATAACACAGGTGCTGCATGGGTGTTCACACGTGTCGACACGATCTGGAGCCAGCAGGGCGGCAAACTGGTGGGGACCGGCGCGATCGGACCGGCTCGTCAAGGGATTTCCGTCGCTCTCTCTGGCGATGGAAACACTGCGCTCGTTGGCGGTCCGTTTGACAACAACGAAACAGGGGCCGCGTGGGTTTTCACCCGAACAAATGGTGTCTGGACGCAGAAAGAGGGGAAAATCGTCGGTTCAGGAGCCGTCAGGTCGCGTCAGGGGATGAGTGTAGCACTATCGTCTGATGGGAGCACGGCGATCATTGGTGGACCCCAAGACGACACGAATATTGGCGCGGCCTGGATATTCACACACAATGCTCCAGTCGTTCAACTCGTCAGTTTCACAGGCACTCCCCTCAGTAGCGGACAGGTTCGCCTGGATTGGACAACGGTTAAAGAGGATAGCTGCTTCGGTTTCAAGGTGCAAAGGAAAACGGCCGGGGACTCGAGCTTCTCAACTCTTGCCCAGAGTTACATACCGGGGCATGGGACAACGAGCATTCAGCACAATTACTCGTTCATCGACTCTTCAGTGACGCCGGATCACTGGATCTACCGGCTGATGCTCATCGACTTTACCGCTACTGTTCACTTTGGGGATGAGATCTCTGTAGATGTGGTCACGGGAGTGGATAAGGGTCTTGTTCCTATCAGGTTTGCTCTCGAACAGAACTACCCAAATCCATTCAATCCCTCCACAACCATTAAATATCAACTGCCGCAGGTCAGTCGTGTCACGCTCAAAATCTATAACACGATCGGTCAGGAGGTAGCGTCACTCGTCGACGGTGTGCAAGACGGGGGATACAGGTGGGTAGTCTGGAACGCACAGAACATTGCCAGCGGGGTTTATTTTTACCGAATCACGGCCACATCGGGTCACAACGTGTTCACTTCGGTGAAGAAGATGATTGTGTTGAAATAATGTTATTCAAGTTGGGATCGCCAGTCAAGCTGCCAGGGCTGCCCGGGCAGCCCTGGCACCCCTCCTTGCAGGCGGTGTCTACGTCTACAGAATCAACGCAACCTCGGGAAACAACGTGCTTACCGATGCGAAAAAGATGCTCGTGGTGAAGTAGAGAACGTCATTCAGCGTCTCTTCATGCACACGAAGCTGACGGCTGTGAGAGAGGTGGTTCTAAGTATATAATTCACGGAGGAGTGACGCGGGTTCATCCCTAATCAAAGAATTCCAGAAGCTACTGGTCATTTGGAGCTTCTTTACTACTTCAGGTTGAAGAAAGACCCAGCAGTTCTCTTTGATATCCATCTATGCCAACCCATGTTTCTTCAGAAATTCCTGTTCTTCCTCGGTATCACTTTTCCTCAGAGTAGCCTTTTCAACTGCATCTAATACATCCTGAAGACTCTTGGGGTTCAACTCCAACACTTGGGGATAGATAGCGGTTCGATATGATGTTTTGTCTGTTCGAACCAATACCAACGGTCATTGACTGTGACAACAGTATAGACAATCTTTCCGTCGATAACGCTACTCTTTTCAACAAATGTGGTTCCCTGGAACGGAATCTTCAACCGTTTGGCAATAATTCTCTTTGTACTCTTGTTCATATTCAGAATCGAACAAATAGTTTTTCAGGGGGTGTTCGACTAACCTCTTAGTGATTATATTGGTATCCAGTGGGGATACAAACCGACAAGCAAAATGCCTTACTTCTCTTCCAAACTGTTCAAACTGCTTCGCATTATCAACTCTCAATCAGTGCCCGGAACCGCAACGGATAATATTGCGAACAGCAGACCGACCGAGGTGTGGTGGATGTTGAAGGAAATGTCCCTGTAAGAATCCGCCGGCGCGCTGAGACGGGTGACCCCACGCCTGCTTCTCCGGGACGTTGCGTGTGAACTTGTTCCGGATTACCTTTCCAGTAAACACATCGGTGCCTGATGGCTTCCCCAGCCTGAGGGCCACCGCCGTGTACTGTGACATCCTTGATGAACCCTGCGAGGACCACACTCCCCGTGGTGTGAGGGGAGTCTGCCTATGTCAAGACTTGCCCGAGCTCTCATCTCCCTTGCACTACTGACGGGTATTCTGTCGTGTGCACGGGACACTCGACCGTACGAAACGAGAGTCCAAGAGGCCCTGCGCGAGGGACTTCAGGAATTCAACGTCAAGGGAGCATCGGTGGCCGTCATCATGCCTGATGGGAGGATCTACAAAGTCGTCGCGGGATTCTCTCATGACAGGGTTGCGATCCACCCTGACATGCTCTTCGCGATCGGGAGCATAACCGAGTGAAATGCCGCAATAGATGCTTCCGTCGCAACCAGAAGGGTGATGCGGTTTGACCTCTTTGTAGTAACTCGATAGAAATGTCACCACTTAGAACTCGATGGATATGTCATCTTTTCTTCTCTTTCTGTGCTCATGATTTGTAGATTGGGGTGGTCATGTCGGTTCGTTTCGATTGAGATGATCTCGGACTGACTTCATCGTCGTGGGCGACGTCGTTTGCTTTTATCGGTCGGCGGTTCCAACCGCCACGGGTGTGTAGTGGCGGGGATGACCGGAATTGGCTTGGGGGGCTTGACTAGGAGCGATTCGGCGGTCTGTTCGGCAGGTTCATCGAACTGGTCGCCGGCAATAATGCGTGCTAGTCCGAAAAACGTGACGGGAAACCAGCTATCCATGAATACCGCAATCCTCAGGGAAGTCAGCTCTTCAATCGGTCGATGCGAGCTTACGCACATCGCTCGCGAACCGATTGCCATCGACGTTGCCCGGGCCCAGCACCGTTCGTACGAACGACTGCTGATATCACTCGGCTGTTCGGTCGTGCTCCTGCCGGAGGAGCCGGAGCTCCCCGATGCCGTCTTCGTGGAAGACACGGCCGTCGTTCTCCCGGAACTTGCCATCATCACACGGCCCGGGGTACCATCGCGAAGGCCGGAGACTGCCTCCATCGCGGTGACTCTCGCCCGCTATCGGCGGCTTGCGCAAATCGAAGTGCCGGGAACAATCGACGGGGGGGATGTCCTCGTGGCGGGAAAAACACTCTTCATCGGCGAGACGCGGCGCTCGAACAGCCAGGCGATCGAACAGGTCACCGGGCTGCTCCATCCGCTCGGCTACGCGGTGCGGACAGTCCCGGTGAACGGCTGTCTTCACCTCAAGTCCGCCGTGACGCTCTGCGGTCCAGATTTGCTGCTTGTCAATCCGGCATGGGTTGATCCCGCGCGGTTTGGCGGCAGGTCCATCATCGAAGTGGACCCCGCGGAATCGCACGCGGCCAACGCGCTGTTGCTGAACGGCGGGATCATCTACCCCGCGGCGTTCCCACGGACGCGGAAACTCCTGCGCGCGCGGGGGTTGAATGTGCACGACATCGATCTCTCCGAGCTGGCGAAAGCGGAGGGGGCCGTGACCTGCTGCAGTCTGATCGTCGAGACCTGACGGCATGGCGGGAGCCCGTGCTGCGGAGGGGTCCTCAGCAGGACCGTTCGACTCACTCGCAAAGAGCGCTCGTTCGCCAGGGCCCCCGAGCGATTCCCCAGGCAATCCATTGAGGAACCGAGGGACTCAGGGTTCTGGCCTAGATGCACAAAAGGGTCGCAAAAATCGCAACCCTCTTTGGTGTCCGGAACCGGGCACACCCTTGACAAATCGTGAAATATGGAGCGAAATCGAGGTTATTTCCGTGTCCGCAATCGATGAGCTGAGCGCTAGGGCTCCTTACCCATGAGGCTCTCGCCATGCCTTGACACTTGCGAACGGACGCCCTAACTTCTCAGGTTGTTCTTTGCATCGGCGCTTCCCGAGAGGAGGGTGCCAATTTGTTTATTCAAACGCAGCTTAGCCGCGGCCGTTAGCTCGCCGCGCACATATGAAGAAGTTCTGTCGATGAGTTATGAACTCCGAAATACGCTCGAGATTTTGTTCACGATTGTGCTTCCTCTTCTCATTCTGTATCTGAGGGGCAATTGGCCCTTGCGCACAGGTGTTCTGTGCCTGCTGAGCCTACCGCCCCTCTGGTATCTGACTTACGCGCCTTTACACGAGTTGAGTCACGTTGCAGGGACATATCTCGTGGGAGGCACTGTAGTCGACTACAAACTCATACCGAGATTCTGGCTTGGCCAGTTTGGGCGCGCATGGATCACCACCATCGGTCTCCCATACGACTGGCACCAACTCGTTTCAACGTCCGCTCCCTATGTCTTCGATCTCCTTTGTCTCGGCTTGAGCATACGCATATTAAGGCAAGGTCCCTCGAAGAGTCCGTTCGTCATTGGCCTTGTGTTCATGTTCTTGTGTCTTCGACCCGCATTCGACGTTGTGTGCGAGACACTTGCGTTTCTGATGAATGACAAGGGACACATCTACCACATCTGCCAACTGAGCGGTGATCTGTTCACGTGGTCATTCATTCTCTTCTCGCTGGGCTTATCCGCCATTTCGATTGCCATCGTCTTGATACGGTTTCGGCGAGAAACAGCCAGTTCAGCGAGCGCGGCAACCTAACATCGCGTTCAAGCTAACGGCGGCGCTGACTGGATGACAAACAATTTGTTAAACGCCGCAGCTTAACGCGGGCACGTTAGGCCGCGCTGGTTGGAGAGAAGAGTGGATATGAAACGCAATGAATCAAGATTCGCGCGACGATGTCACGCGGACTGGAGCAGGAGGATGAGATGACACTTAGTTGGGAAGTGCGAGCAGGACGCAGGCTCTGTGCGCTGGTCCGATGTGGTCCCAGCACGGTCATCCGGTTTGGAGCGAGGGGAGCGCCATGATGACGCGGCGAACCTTTGTCATCATCTCAAAGTCGGCCGCTTGCGGCGCCGTGCTCCTCACCCTGATCCTAGTCTCGATGGCTTCGACGGTTTCGGGTCAGCCGGTGAAGCGATCTTCTGGGAGCGACGTGCCTCAAATCCGACATACGTCGGCGGACGACAAATCCACCCGTGCGACGCGACAGCGCTTCCTCGAGATGTTCGCTCGGGCCTATTTCCCCGGGCGGACCGGCCAGCTCCTCGTGGTGCCGAAGAAGGGCGACTTCATCACCCGACCCGACCCCTACGTGACTCAAATGCACGGCACGCCCTGGCCTTATGACGTCGACATTCCCTTGATGTTCACGGGCCCTGCGGTGAAGGCGGGGCGGTACTCGATGGCGGCGGTGCAACAAGACGTCGCGCCGACGCTCGCCGCCGCGCTGGGTGTCAAGATGCCTCCGACAGCGTCAGGGCATGTCCTGCCGGTCTTGCGGAAGGGCTTCGGTCGACCGCGGGTGATCGTGCTGCTGGTTCTGGATGGCATGCGTCGCGACTACTTCGATCGCCACGCCGCGTCCATGCCGACCCTGACCGCCCTGCGCCGGCGCAGCGCTTGGTTTAATCAGGCACAAGTCAACTTCATCCCCACGAACACCGCCGTCGGGCACTCGACGATCGCGACAGGCGCCGATCCCAGCGTGCACGGAATCACTGGCGTCAGCACATACGATTGGGAGGGCCGCCGGCGCCACGACATGTTTGCAGGGTGCGCACCGCAAGATCTGCTGGCATTGACGCTCGCAGACGTATGGCAGCACGCGACCGCCGGGCGCGCCGTGATCCTGGCCCAGGGAAGCATCGACCGCGCGGCGACGCCGCTCGCGGGGCATGGCGCGTGTCTGCCAAACGGAACGCCGGTCGTGCTCGCGAGCTACGATCAACAGACGGGCACCTGGCACTCGAATCCCGCCTGCTTCCGGTTGCCCGATTATCTGAAGGACTTGAACGCGAGCACCCTATGGAAGGACAGCCCCAATTGGATGGGTCATCGGATAGACTCGACCACCGCCGTGCGCTATTCGGCGCTGTTCCCGGTGTTCGAAGCTAACGCGACGATCGCCATGATCGAACACGAGCCCGTGGGTGAAGACAGCGTGGCCGACCTCATTCTGCTGAACTACAAATGCCCAGATTTCGTGGGCCACAAGTATGGCCCGGAATCGGAGGAGCTCCGTGTCACGCTCGCCGAGGTTGACCGTCAATTGGCGCGGGTCCTGAGCGCGCTCGAGGCCAAGGTGGGAAAGGATTATCTGCTCGCGGTGACAGCCGATCATGGCATGCCGTCGATACTGCCCTCATCCGACCACCGGCATTTCGCGCCTTCGATCGCTGATCTGTTGCACAAACAGTTCGATCCGGAGGGGAAGCAGTTGGTCACGTCGTTCGAATCGGAGAACTGCCAGATCTACATCGACGAGGATCGGCTGTCGAAGCGGGGTCTCACCCTGCGCGACCTGGCCCAGTTCCTCGAATCGCAGCCCTTCATGTTCGCGGTGTTCACGAACGAGGAGGTGCGGCGCTCAGTTGATGCGCCGAAGACTGCGACACCGGCCCGCAGGCAAACGAAGTACAAATAGGGCCGGCCTCGCAAAGCCAAAGGAGGTTTTGTGAAACATGTTATTGAATTTCTCGTCAGAGTTGCCCTATTAGCGTTCATATGTTTCATCTTCTGGCTGGTGCAAAATGTATCACTTTCAGATGTCATAAATCTATCTATCATTATGGGAGGGGTATTGTTGACATTCCCCCTAGTTTGGCTTGGCAGGAAGATGCTCGACAAACAGCCAACTATGGGTCGTGCCGTCTGGGTAACAACGTTTGTGCATTTTGGTCTGGGTTTTACAATTGGCGTTCCTTTCGTTCGAGCATTAACCACGCATCAAGATTGGCCTGGCTGGGTACTCCCAGTACCATCTGTAATCCGCTTGGTTCTGGTCATTACTACCGGGGCGGTTTCTCTCCTGGTAATGGCAAACCTTGCATTGAAAGGATTCGGTGCGCCCGGGATAGCGCTTAGTACGAAATTGGCGGTCGATTGGTTGAATGCCTGGACGCGT
>Ga0326726_10006948_pt1 | contig 10160 bp, 8 predicted proteins | sample MHFenrmetagenome_2_FD_207603 | JGI IMG/M metagenome (GOLD analysis project Ga0326726, IMG submission 207603) | Lab enriched peat soil microbial communities from Michigan Hollow, Ithaca, NY, United States - MHF15MN | ecosystem: Environmental > Terrestrial > Soil > Wetlands > Peat | place: USA... | reverse complement strand
TCTACGCCGCGGTGTTCATGGTCATGACGATGTCGTCGATCGGGCTGCCGACGCTGAACGGGTTCATCGGCGAGTTCTTGATCCTGCAAGGAGTGTTCGTGACGAGTAAGATGTGGGCGGCCTTCGCGGCGAGCGGCGTCGTGCTCGGCGCGGTCTACATGCTCTCGCTCTACCAGCGGACAATGTTCGGCAAGGTCGAGAATCCGAAGAACGAGCGGCTGCTGGATCTCAGCCAGCGTGAGTTCGCGACGTTCGCCCCGCTGCTGATCCTCGCCGTGTGGATGGGCCTCTACCCGGCGCCGTTCCTGCACCGGCTGGAGACGTCCGTGCAGCACATCATGTCGCGGGTGAGCCCCGAGTACTCGGCGGCGAAGGCCGCCGACTGCGACACCGCGCCGCCGACGCCTGCCCAGATCGCCGCCTCGACGAACACCGCGGCGAAGTTCCTCACGTCGCTGCCCTGCGACGTGAACGGCAATCCGCTCCCTCCAGCAGGCTCGGGGCACGCGCCTGAGCGCACGTCCGGGAATCGGTGATGCCCGCCGGAATCTCCGCGAGCGACTTCTACTACATCCTGCCCGAGCTGGTCCTGACGGGCGGGGCGCTGCTCGTCCTCATCGCCGACGTGCTGTTGCCGCGCCGCAGCGGCAACGCGCTGGCGTGGGTCACGTTGCTGGTCATCGGCGCAACGCTCGCGTCCCTCGTGCCGTTCGCGACCACGCACGTCGAGGTGGCGCACGGCCTGATCGCGGTCGATCAGTTCGCGCTGTTCTTCAAAGTCGTCTTCCTGATCGCGGCGGCGATGACGGTCCTGATGTCGGTCCGCTACCTCGAGGTCGAGGGCGCATCGCCCGGCGAGTACTACTTCCTGGTGCTCTGCGCGACGCTCGGCATGATGATCATGGCGGGCGGGATCGATCTCATCACCATCTTCATCGGCCTCGAGACGATGGCCGTGTCGTTCTACATCCTGGCGGGGTTCATCAAACCGAGCCAGCGGTCGAATGAAGCGGCCGTGAAGTACTTTCTGCTCGGCGCGTTTTCGCTCGGCCTCCTCCTGTACGGCATGTCGCTCATGTACGGCTTGTCGGGCACGACGAACCTGCGCGCGATGACGGCGGCGTTCGCCGGGCAGGAGAAGGATCCGCGGCTGGTGCTCGCGGTGATCCTCGTGGTGGCGGGCGTCGGCTTCAAGATCGCGGCGGTGCCGTTCCACATGTGGGCGCCGGACGTGTACGAAGGCGCCCCGACGCCGATCACGGCGTTCCTGTCGGTCGGGTCGAAGGCGGCATCGTTCGCGATGCTCATCCGGATCTTCATCGAAGGTCTTTCGACCATGAGCGCCGACTGGCGCCTGCTGTTCGAGGTCCTCGCGATCGCGACGATGACGGTCGGCAACTTCGCCGCGCTCACGCAGTCCAACGTCAAGCGGATCCTGGCGTACTCGTCCATCGCGCATGCCGGGTACCTGCTGATCGGGATTGTCGCGGGCACGACGCGGGGCGTGACGGCGACGCTCGTCTACCTGATGGTCTACTCGTTCATGCAGCTCGGCGCCTTCGCCGTCGTCGTGCTGCTGCGGCGGGCGGACGTCGTCGGCGACGAACTGAAGGACTTCAGCGGCCTGGCGTTCCGGAATCCGTTCGCGGCGTTCGCCATGCTCATGTTCATGCTGTCGCTCGGCGGGATTCCGCCGACGGCGGGCTTCATGGGCAAGTTCTGGCTGTTCAGCGCGGCGATTGACGCGCGGTACTACTGGCTGGCCGTCATCGGCGTGCTCAACAGCGCCGTCTCGCTCTACTACTACATCCGCATCGTCGTGTTCATGTACCTGAAGCGCGACACGATCGGGTCGCAGCCCGTGATGGGCCGGCCCCTGGCGCTGGCGCTCGCGGTGGCCGTGGCGATGACCCTGTTCCTGGGCGTGTATCCGCGGCTGCTGTTCGAGCTGGCGGACGCGTCGGCGCGCACGCTGGGGGCCGTGGGGATCGCGGCTTCCGTCCGCTGACGCCGGAATGGGCGGCTGGTGAAGTATTTCACAAGGTACGCTATACTCCCCGACGCGCGTGCACAATAAGGCCCGCGTGCGCTAGGGGAACATGCCCGACAACGACCCCGATTTCTTCCTAGCGCGTTCGCTGAAGTATCTCCAAGAGAATATTCGTCGGTCGGGACCTGCGGCGGGGGCCAGCTACACGCTGATCGGCGCCATCGTCCTGCTCGGCGGCATCGGATACGCCCTCGACGCGTGGATCGGGCAAGCGCACTGGTTCCTGCTCGGCGGCCTGCTGCTGGGGTTGATCGTCGGGTTCTACGACCTCGCGAAGACGGTCTTTCGCCGATGAGGACCGTCGCCTGGATGGTCGGCGTCAGCGTCGTGACCGCCATGGCCGCGATCGCCTGGTTCGGTACGCGGATCGGCGCAGAGGTCGTGTTCGGCATGCTCGCGCCGCTCGTGATCGCGATCGGGTCCTGGGTGCTGATCGAACAGGCCTACCGTCGCACGCCCGAGCGCGTGACCGGGCTGATGGTCGCGGGATTCGCGGGCAAGATGGTGTTCTTCGGAGTCTACGTCGCGGTGATGTTGAAGGGCTTGGCGCTGCAACCGGTGCCGTTCGTGGCCAGCTTCACGGGCTACTTCATCGCGTTGCACGTGATGGAAGCACTCGCGCTGCGCCAGTTGTTCGCCAACGGCTCGCGCGAGGCGCGATAGCACGGACACTCAACGATCATGCTGGTCCAGGAAGCCGTTCAGGAACACGCCGCGCCCGTAGTCAACGCCGCCGAAGGTGTTGCGGAGAAGTTCAACGCCGGCAAGACGATCATCGAGCACGTGTCGAACAGCGGGCACGATCATCCACTGATCCACCTGCCCAGCGTGCTCGGCATCGACTTCTCGGTCACCAAGCACGTGCTCATGCTGTGGCTCGTCGCGGCGTTTGTGTTCATCGTCGTGACGTGGACCGTGCGGCGCTACCTGAAGCAGGACCGCGCGCTGCCGACCGGCTTCATGAACGCGCTCGAGGCCGTGGTCGAGTTCGTGCGCGACGCCATCGTGCAGCCCAACGTCGGCCGCACGTGGGTGAACGTCTGGACGCCGCTCATCCTCACGCTGTTCATTTTCATTCTCTGCGCGAACGCCATCGGCTTGATCCCGATCTTCGAGACGCTCGGCCTGCTGGACCACTTCGTTCTGCACACGGCCGAGGACTCGTTCTTGAAGCACGTGATGCACGGCGGCACGACGTCCACCGCGAACTTCAACGTGACGGCCGCGCTTGCGACGATCACCTTCTTCGCCATCATCGTCGCCGGCTCGCGCGCCCACGGCGCGATCAAGCACTGGGTGAACATGGTGCCGCACGGCCTGGCCTGGCCGCTGTACATCATTCTGATCCCCATCGAAGTCATGGGCATGTTCGTGCGGCCCTTCGCGCTGACGATGCGACTCGCGGCCAACATGACCGGCGGCCACATCGCGATTCTCGCGATTCTGTCGTTCGTGTTCCTGTTCACCGAAATGGCTGGGCGGGCGATTGTCGGCATCGGCGTCGGGGCCGTGGTGTCGGTGCCGCTGGCCGTCGGGATTTCCGGCCTCGAGATCATCGTCGTGCTGGTTCAGGCGTATGTGTTCGCGTTACTGTCGGCCGTGTTCATCGGCATGGCCATTCACGTTCATCACTGAGCACTCTCAACGGAGGATAGGCGAATGACAGGAAGTCTGCATTTTTTTGGCGCCGCGATTGCGCTAGGCATGATCGTCATCGGCGCGGGACTCGGGATCGGCAAACTGGCGGCAGCGGCGGCGGAAGGCATCGCGCGCCAGCCCAGCGCGGCCGACAAGATCACCGGCGCGGTGAACCTGCCGCTGTTCCTCCTCGAAGGCGTGGCGATTCTCGCGGAAGTGTTCGCGCTGCTCGTGGTGCTGCTGAAGTAGCTGTCGGCTATTGGCTGTCGGCTCTCAGCTTTCAGTGCTGACAGCCGAACGCCGAGATTGCTGAAAGCCTAGAGCTGAAAGCCTGATTCGAAGGACTCTTTATGGATAACCCGCTGGTCCAGCCAGATCCGGGACTGTTCATCTGGACCATTGTCACGTTCCTCGTGCTGCTGACGCTGCTCGCGAAGTTCGCGTGGGGCCCGCTCCTCCAGGCGCTCGAAAACCGTCACGCGCTCATCAAGAAGTCGCTCGACGATGCGCAGCTGGCCAAACAGGAACTCGAGCGGCTTCAGCAGGAATCCGCCCAGATCATCAAGGCCGCGCGCGTCGAGGCCGAATCCATCGTCAGCAGGAGCCGGTCCGACGGTGAGCGGCTTCGCGAAGAGCTGAAGCAGAAGGCACGGTCCGACGCCGAGGGCATCGTCCGCAACGCCGAGCGGCAAATCCAGCTTGAGACGGCGCGCGCGGTCCAGCAGATTCGCCGCGAGGCCGTCGACCTGTCGGTCATGATCGCGTCGAAGATCATCGGCCGCAACCTGTCGAAGGCCGACAACGAGAGCCTCATCGACGAAGCCCTCAGGCAGATTGAAACGCCCCGCCACTAGCTGAGCCGGCGCCGGAGTATGGACGGAATGTCCCTCCGGCGCATGAATTCCCCCCCTTTCTGACGTCCCAGATTCGCGCTATCGGATTGCATCAGACCAAGTTCTTGGATTACGGCCGGATTTGACAGTTTGCCGCTGTCGTGAAACCTTCGTAACCAATTGCCGGTCCACGGCTTCGGTGTTAAGCTCTGCGGCTTCAAGGTCGAGCACAGCGTTTGCCTGTCCGTGCGTGACACATCGTGTCGGAAGACGCACGGCGGCCGGTCGCTGTGCGTCCAGTTGAATTGCTCGTCCGGGCCAGCAATGGTCCGCGCCGAGAGGTGAGTTGAGGAGGGGGTTTCATGAGAGGTCGAGGGTTCCGTCTGGTTCTCGCGATGCTGACGGTGGGTCTGCTCGCGTCCACCCACGCGTTCGCGCAAGGTGGTGGCGCAAGCACCACCGGCTCCATCAACGGCAAGGTTGCCGACAGCAGCGGCGGCGTTCTGCCTGGCGTCACGGTGAATGCCACGAGCCCTTCAATGATGGGCGTGCAGACGTCGGTCACTGACACGGCCGGGCTCTACCGCTTTCCGGCGCTGCCTCCCGGCAGCTACACCGTGACCTACGAGTTGCCCGGCTTCAACACGCTGAAGCGCGAGGGCATTCAGATCACGATGGGTTTCACGGCGACGGTCAACGTCGAACTGGCCGTGGCGTCGTTGCAGGAGACCGTGACGGTCACCGGCGCGTCGCCCGTCATCGACACCTCGTCCACGCGCGTCCAGCAGAACTTCAAGCTTGAAGCGCTGCAGGAAATCCCGAACTCGCGCGACCTCTGGTCGCTACTCGCGCTGACGCCTGCCGTCACGATGGGCCGCATCGATGTCGGCGGCAACCGCGCCGGCACGCAGACGGGCTACACGGCCTACGGCTATAGCGGCCAGAACCGCGTTCTCGTCGAGGGCATCAACACGACCGAGGGCACCAGCGGCGCCGGCTTCTACGTCGACTACGGCTCGTTCGAGGAAGTCTTCCTCGGCACGATCGCGCAGGGCGCCGAGATGCCGACCCCGGGCGTGCAGAGCCAGATGCTCGGCAAGTCGGGCGGCAACAAGTTCCAGGGCGAGATCTACCAGGACTACGAGACCAACTCGATGATCTCGGACAACATCGCCGCGAACCTCCCGGCGGCGTTCGCGTACAGCGCGACGAACACCGGCGGCGTGCGCGACCACAGCAACGAGACGACCGCCTACCGCGACTCGAACATCAACGTCGGCGGCCCGATTGCGAAGGACAAGCTGTGGTGGTACTTCTCGTACCGCTATTTCAAGAACTCGGTCGGCCAGCCGAACTTCATCGGCCCGATCTCCGGCACGTTGTTCGACACGTCGCTCTGGAATCCATCCGGCAAGACGACGTACCAGATCAACCAGAACAACAAACTGATCGGCTACTACCAGTGGGGCCAGAAGACGCAGCCGAACCGCCTGCCGTCGAGCACGCTCAACTACACGTCGCTCGACGGAACGCTGAAGCAGATCTCCGGCAGCTGGATCTACAAGGGTGAGTGGAACGGCACGGTCAACAAGAACATGTACGTCGAGGCGCGCTACGGCGTGTTCGGCTACTACTTCCCGCTGCTGGCCAACACCGACACGACGCAGCACGAGAAGTTCGACAACAGTCAGTCGCTCCTGACCGGCGGCGACCAGAAAGAGCAGACGGACCGGCAGCGTCGTCAGATGACCGGATCGGTGACGTATTTCAAGGACGGCTGGGGCGGCTCGCACAACTTCAAGGTGGGCGGCGAGCTTCTCATGGAAACCGGCTGGTACGGCTACACGCAGGTCGCCTCGGGCAACATCCGCGAGACGATCGGCAGTAACGGCGTGCCGTCGAGCGTCGTCTTGTATGCGCCGACTGCGACCCACGTGGGCAGCCTTGGCGACGGGCCGAACGGCAACCTGCTGAGCGTCGACAAGGTCACGACCTACGACGCGTTCATCACGGATCAGTGGGCCTACAAGCGCGCCACCTTCAACCTCGGCCTGCGCTTCGACAGCTACGACGTGTGGACACCGGATCAGACGCAGCTGGCGTACACCTTCCCAACGGGCGTCGCCATCGCCGCGGCGAGCTTCCCCGAGACGCACTACGTCAAGTGGAACTCGTTCGTGCCGCGCCTCGGCATGTCGTACGACCTGATGGGCGACGGCAAGACCGTCGTCAAGTTGAACTACGGGCTGTATCGGTTCAACCCCGGCGTCGGCGTCGCGGCGAACGCGAATTCGAACCAGGCCACCAAGAGCCTGACCTACGCGTGGACGGACGCGAAGGTCTGCCCGGGATGCATCTCCGGCGACAAGACGTACCAGGTCGGCGAGGAAGGCGCGCAGACGTCGAGCGCGCTGGCCGGCACGATCTCGGTCGATCCGAACATCCAGCAGCCGTACTCGCAGCAGGCCACCGCCTACCTGGAGCGCCAGATTACTGAAGGCGTGGGCGCCCGCGTCGGGTTCGTGCTGTTCAAGGTGACCAACCAGACGAACACGTATCAGCCGCTGCGGCCGGCGTCGGCGTACAGCGTGCCGTTCGCGGTCGTCGACAAGGGACCGGACAACATCCAGGGCAACGCGGACGATCAGAGCCTCGTGTTCTACGGGATTCCGAGCAACCTGATCTCGGGTTGCACGGCGACCACCACGACGGTGACGCCGACCTGCCAGTATCCGACGAACAACGTCGTGATGAATCAGGCCCAGAACGGGACCTACAAGACGTTCGAGTTCTCCGTCAACAAGCGGCAGAGCCACAACTACTCGCTCGGCGCGGGCTTCGGGTACACGTGGCAACACGACTTCCCGTTGACGTTCAACAACACGCCGAACGGGCCGATCGATTACGACTACCGCAGCATCAGCGGGAAGATCAACGCGCAGATCATGTTCCCCTGGGGCATCAGCGTCAGCCCGGTGTATCGCTATCAGGCGGGCGCGAACTTCGCCCGCACGCTGTCGGTCTCGGCGCCCGCGTCGTGCGCCTGCACCTTCAGCGCGGCGCGCGGTGGCAGTCTCTCGAACACCACCGTGTATGCGACGCAGTACAACGCGAACGCGCAGGACAACATCAACGTCATCGACGTGCGCGTCGAGAAGACGGTGAATCTCGGCAACGCGGCCAAGGTTCGCCTGTTCCTGGACGGCTTCAACCTCACGAACAACTACGCGGGCGAGACGATCGTGCAGGCGACGGGTGCGACGTACCTGCAGCCGACGGCGATTCTTGCGCCGCGGACGGCTCGCATCGGCTTCCGTTTGATCTGGTAGGAAGACGGTCGGGTAGGGCAGGTAAGTCGGGTAAGGGCAGGTAGGGAATGTTGATGGGCCGGGTGGGCAACCACCCGGCCTATTTTTTTTCGCCCCGGCTCTTTTCGAGGATTGTTTGGAGTTTCGCGATGTCACGGGCATATCGCCCGGGCGGCGCCTCCCGCACGAAGCGCTCCAGAACGGGACGCGCGTCGTCGTGACGTCCCAGCGTGTCGAGCGCCAGCGCCAGGTTGTAGAGCGCGTCGTACTGCAGCGGATCGAGATCGATCGCCCGCTTCAGATCGTCGATGGCGGCAGTGAGGTTGCCCACCGTCAACTCGTTCGCGCCCAGGTTCTTGTACGCCGTCGCTGACGTCGGATCGAAGTCGAGCACCTTGCGCAGCGCCGCGCGGGCCTGATCGTGCCGGCCGACGCGCATGTACGCGACGCCGAGCGAGTTGTAGGCCTCGGCGTAATCCGGATGCGCAGCGACGACGGCCTCGAGCAGTGCGACCGACTTGGCGGCGTCGCCCGCTTCCTGCAGATATCCCGCGAGCACGACCATCACGCTCTGATCCGCGATGCCGCGCCGCAGGACGTCTTCGAGCGTGGCAATCGCGCCGCGCAGATCCCCGTTCTCGCGCTGCATCGACGCCAGCATCCCGTAAGCCGTCGTGAAGCCCGGGTGCCCGCGCACGATTGCGCGGACGGCGTCCATCGACGGAGCCCTCGACCCCGCGTTGAACGCCGTGACGGCGCGCTGCAGATCGTTGGAAGGCCCGATGAGCGTCTTCGGATCGTCGGCATCCGTGAACGTCCGGTTGCCGGGCTCGGCGCTCGACGCGACGTACCCGAGCGCCTGCAGTCGCTGGCGCGCTTCACCGCCAAGCGTCGTCTTTTCGGCGGACGCGCCGCGCGACGCAAACGCCGACGCCGACTCGCGGAGCAGCGCGCCCAGCGTGCGCGCGCGCTCGGCGTCGCGCGTGAACAGGTTCGTCGCCTCCTTCGGATCCGAGGCGAGATCGTACAGCTCCGGAATCGGCAGCTCGATGAACTTGCTCGCGCCCGAGACGATGCCGGTCAGCGGCGCCCAGTTGCGCGTCAGGTTCGCGTCCATCGCCTCGATGTAGGCGGTCCGCGCGGCCGGAGCCTGGCCGAGCTGCGTCCGGCCGCCGATCTCTGACAGCACCGAGCGGCCCTCGAACGAGGACGGCGCCGGCACGCCGACGAGATCGAGCATCGTCGGCCCGACGTCGATCAGCCGGACGAGCGCGTCCGTCGACGCTTTCGGGAGACGCGATCCTGCCCACACGATCCACGGGACGCGCATCGTCGCGTCGTAGACGAACACGCCGTGCGTGCGCTCGCCGTGCTCGCCGAGGCTTTCACCATGATCCGACGTGACGACGACGAGCGTCCGCTCGAGCTGCCCGGCCGACTGGAGGTCATCGAGGAGACGGCCGACCATTGCGTCCGCGTATGCGACTTCAGCGTCGTAGGGCTCGTGCTGCGACGCGTACGGCTCGGGCGCGCGGTAGGGCTCGTGCGGGTCGTAAAGATGCACCCACGCGAAGAAGGGTGCTGCGGTGCCTGGTGCTGGGGTGCTGGGTGCGGTGCCGCGTGTTGGGGTGCTGGGGGCGGTCTCTCCACGCAGAATCCATGCAGTCGCCGGCTTGATCACGTCCTCGGCGCGCCGCTCGGCGCCTTCCGTTGGATCGCCGGCGTGCTTTTCGCCGTACCGATCGTCGTACACGTCGAAGCCGCGGTTCAGCCCGAAGCGCGCGTCCAGCACGAACGCGCCGACGAACGCGCCCGTGCGGTAGCCGGCCGACTTGAGCACGGTGGCGAGCGTGGGAATGGCGGGCCCGAGACGGAACAGCCCGTTCGTCCGCACGCCGTGCACCGGCGGCGACACCGCAGTCATGATCGACGTATGCGATGGCAGCGTGAGCGGCGCTGAGCTGTACGTCCGCGTCAGACGAAGGCCTTCCGAGGCCAGGCGATCGAGGCGGGGCGTGAGGCCGGAGGGTCCACCGAAGGCGCCGACGCGATCGAGCCGCAGCGTGTCGATCGTGATCAGCAGGACGTTGCAGTCTGCACAGGCGCCGGACCGGACGGCCGGCCGCATCAGGCGTTGCGAGACGAACCAGCCCACGGCCGCGAGCGCGAGGACCGCAACCGCTGCCTTGCGCTTCATCGTCTATCGGGGCGCCACGCCGAGGCCGCGCACCCGCGCGCCCGGAACCCTGACGCCGACTCTCACGTCGCTCGCGTTCGATCCCTTCGGCACCAGATACTCGACGATGAGCTCGGCCGTCAGACGATCCGCCA
>Ga0326726_10006947_pt1 | contig 10161 bp, 8 predicted proteins | sample MHFenrmetagenome_2_FD_207603 | JGI IMG/M metagenome (GOLD analysis project Ga0326726, IMG submission 207603) | Lab enriched peat soil microbial communities from Michigan Hollow, Ithaca, NY, United States - MHF15MN | ecosystem: Environmental > Terrestrial > Soil > Wetlands > Peat | place: USA... | reverse complement strand
GGCGACGACCTGGATTCCGGGTTCCACCTCGACGAGATCCGGCGTCGACACCGACACCCCGCCGCTGTACTGGACGTCGGCAGTTCCAGTTCCGACACACCCGACTGCAAACAACACCGCGCAAAGGAGAATTGATAGCCGCATTCCAAAACGATAGAGCACGCGGCGTGCCGACGCTAAGCCCTTATCATTTCGCAAGACGACCGTGGCATTCGTGCATTGATGTGGCGATTGTGACAGAGGCAGATCTCATCGAGCGTGCTAGGGTGCTGCCACACGTGTACCAAGCCGAACTACAGAAACTCGAAGGTGTTTGGACGGGTACCGAACGCATCGACGACGATGATGCTCGTTACGAGGCCATCGGCCGCTACGAGTTCCATACCGTTTTCGACGGGCGCTTCCTGCTCTGCGATTACATCCAGACCGCCGCCGACCGGCCGACCGCCGTCGCGCATGGCGTGTTCCGCAAGGACGACAAGTCTGGCGCGCTCACCGTGTCGTGGTTTCGCAGCCCGTCCGGGACGCAAAACCAGCAGGCCGACGGTATCGCCGAGGGCGACAAGCTGATCTTCGTCGAGACCATCGCGAACGCGTCGACGCGCACGACCTATTCGGTCGCGCTCAACCGGCTCACCGTGATCACCGAGCGTTCGACCTCGGGGAGCGAGTGGAAGTCGGTGTTCGAAGGTTCGTACCGCCGGCCGCGTGGATAACGCGTGCAGTGCCCGAATAGCCGTGCGTCACGGCAGGTTACCGGTGTACCTTGCATCTCCGTCGGTGTGCCCGCCGGCCCACCATGATCACACCTCCCTCCGCAGCCGTCGTCCAGTACACCGACGCTCGCGTCCATGCCTCGAAGCATCGGATCGAGCTCGAAGCGAGCGAGCAGTGCGGCTGCTTCTCGTGCTTCCACATCTTCCAGACCGCCACGATCAAGTCGTGGATCGACAGCAATCAGACCGCGCTATGCCCGAACTGCGGCATGGACTCGGTGCTCGGCAGCGCGTACTGCCGGCTCGCTGATCAGTTCCTTCGGCGCATGCACCAGCACCATTTCGGTTACCGTTCGAAGTAGCTTACGGAGCAGAGCGATGGCATTCGATCAAGAAAACAAGGCCGCTCTTCGGATCCTCGAGAGCATCACCGAAGGGCAAATGAGTCCCGCGGACTCGTTCGCGCTCGTCGACGAGGCGGATCCCGCGCTCGTCTACCTCATCGTGACCTGGATCCGGGCTCACTACGGACCGAGCAATCCCGCCTCCGACGCGGTGCTCGGCCGATTGCTCGCGATCAGCAATCATCCGTCGATCGCCAGCAAGATGAAGGAAGGCCAGGCCGACCCCGTCGTCGAGTGGTTCGAAGACGGCTACTCGTACAAGAAGCTCGAAGCCAAAGAGTTCATCGAGCTGATCGTCGACAAGCTCGAAGGCTAGGCGTCGGCGGTCGTGGAGCCGGCCTTGGGCAGCTCCGCGATCAAGGCTTCGGTGGTGAGCATGAGTGCTGCCACGGAGGCCGCGTTCTGCAGCGCGACGCGAACCACCTTCGTGGGATCGATGACGCCGGCCTTCACCAGATCTTCGTAGACGCCGGTCGCGGCGTTGTAGCCGAACGAGTCCACGCCGTTCTCGCGGACCTCGTTCACGACCACGGCGCCCTCGAGGCCGCTGTTGATCGCGATCTGGCGCAGCGGCTCTTCGAGCGCGCGGCGGATGATGTTGACGCCGTAGCGACGGTCGTCCTCGAACACCAGCGCGGTGAGGGCAGGTGCGCAGCGGATCAGCGCGACGCCGCCGCCCGGGACGATGCCCTCTTCGACCGCGGCTCGCGTGGCGTGCATCGCATCCTCGACGCGCGCCTTCTTCTCCTTCATCTCGACCTCGGTGGCGGCGCCGACCTTGATCACAGCCACGCCGCCGACGAGCTTCGCGAGGCGCTCCTGGAGCTTCTCCTTGTCGTAGTCCGAGGTCGAATCCTCGACCTCGCGCCGCAGCGTCTTCACGCGAGCCTCGAGGTCTTCCTTCTTCCCGTGACCCTCGATGATCGTCGTCGTGTCCTTGTCGATCGAGACCCGCTTGGCGCGGCCGAGGTCGACGAGCGTGAGCTTCTCGAGCTTGAGCCCGAGGTCCTCGGTGATCGCCTGACCGCCGGTCAAGATCGCGAGGTCCTGCAGCATCGCCTTGCGGCGATCACCGAACCCGGGGGCCTTGACGGCACACACGGCGAGCGTGCCGCGCAGCTTGTTCACGACCAGGGTCGCGAGGGCCTCCCCGTCGACATCCTCCGCGATGATGAGGAGCGGCTTGCCCTGCTTCGCTACCTGCTCGAGCAGCGGCAACAGCTCCGCCATGCTCTGCAGGCGCCTCTCGTGGATCAGCACGTACGCGTCGGCGAGCTCCACCTTCATGCGCTCGGCATCGGTCACGAAGTACGGCGATAGATAGCCACGGTCGAACTGCATGCCCTCGACGACCTCGAGCGTGGTCTCCATCGTCTTCGCTTCTTCGACGGTGATGACGCCTTCCTTGCCGACCTTGTCCATCGCCTCGGCGATCAACGTGCCGATCGTCTCGTCGCCATTGGCGCTGATGATGCCCACCTGGGCGATCTCGGCCTTCCCGCGGGTCGGCTTCGACTGCTTCGCGAGCTCCGCGACTACGATCGCGACTGCCTGATCGATGCCGCGCTTGAGGTCCATCGGGTTTGCCCCGGCCGACACCAGCTTCGCGCCCTCGGCGTAGATCGCCTGTGCGAGCACGGTCGCGGTGGTCGTGCCGTCGCCGGCCACGTCCGAGGTCTTCGACGCGACCTCCTTCACCATCTGCGCGCCCATGTTCTCGAACCGATCCTCGAGCTCGATCTCCTTGGCGACGGTGACGCCGTCCTTGGTGATCGTCGGTGCGCCCCACGACTTCTCGATGACGACGTTCCGCCCTCGCGGGCCGAGCGTCACCTTCACCGCGTTGGCGAGGATGTTGAGCCCGTTCGCGATGTGCTCGCGAGCGTTGGTATCGAACAGAATTTCTTTAGCAGCCATAACTCACGCCCCTTCGAGAATCGCGAGGACATCGTCTTCGCCGAGAATGATGTGATCCTTGCCGTCGAGCTTCACTTCGGAGCCCGAGTACTTGCCGATCAGGATCTTGTCGCCCGCTTTCACGGTGAGCTCCTGGATCTTGCCGTTGTCCAGCCGCTTGCCACTCCCCACGGAGATGACGAGGGCTTCGAGCGGCTTCTCTTTCGCGTTGTCGGGGATGAACAGGCCGCCGGACGTCTTGGCCTTCTCTTCCAGTCGCTGAGCGAGGATGCGGTCGTGGAGGGGTCGGATGGTCACGCGTGGATCTCCTGCGGCGCGAGCGCCGTCCAGCAGTGGCCGCAGCGGCGCGCCAGGCGCATACCGACCTTGTTGCACGTCGGACATACGCGGGTATCGGGAGCCGGCCCGAGGGCCAGCGCGGCGATCAGCTCGCTCCACGACGGTGGTGGTTGCGGCATCTCCAGCTCGAGCTTTGCGATGATCACGCGGAGATTCCCCTGCGCGTCATCGCCGTAGTTTGCACTCATGGGCGCACCGTACGGCCCGATACATCTAACGACTATTAGGAAGTTTGGCAGTGTCGTGTCGGTTATTTCGACACGATGTAGAGGAACAACCTCATAGTCGAGCGATCGTCGTCAGCGTACAACGATGCCATGAGAGGACCCGCGAGCGAACGATCCACCTTCACGTCAGACCTCTTGCCGTCGATCGTGCACGCATGCCTCGTGTGTCAAAACGCTCGACGTGTGCTCGCGCAGGAGCTCGGGTTCTGTGCCGAGTGCCTCGATCGCGCCCGGATCATGTCGGCGGACGAGATCGGTGGGGAGTGCTGACGGCGGTGAAGATCCTGATCCGACCGATCGGCATCAAGCTCACGAAGATCCAGCGCCTGAACCTCGAGACCCGGCTCGCGTTCGTCCTGGCCAGGTTTCGCCAGCGGATCGGGCGCGTGACCATGCGCCTGTCCGAGGCCGAAGGCGTCCCGGGATACAAGCGCTGTCAGCTCGAGATCGCCGTCGACGACGAGACGGTCAGCGCCGAGCACTCCGATATCAACGTCTCGCTGGCGCTCGAGCATGCGGCCACGCGGGCCGCGCGCTCCGTCAGTCGCGCGATCGAGAAGGCGTCCTGGCTCGCCCCTCGCTGAGCGCTCAGCGCTCGGCGAAGATGTGCTTGCGCGCGACCTGACAGATCGCGGCCACGGCTGGGTTCTTGATCTTGCGCTCGACCGAGATCGCGTAGAACCGCTGCCTGATGTCCGGAGCGCGCCCCACGAGCTCGACCTTGTAGCGCCGCCGGAGCTCGTTGACGATCACGTCGGGCGCCGCGAACACGCCGAGCCCGGCCTCGCCCATCACCGACGCCAGCGCGAGGTCGTCGAGCTCGGCGATGATCTCGGGACGGATCTCGTGCGATTCGAACCACGCGTTGAGCGCGCGCCGGAACGTCGAGTCGCCGCCGGGCAGCAGCACGGGCATGCCGTCGAGCGACTTCGGGAAACCTCGGCGGCACGAGCGCGCGAGCTTCGCGGCGGCAAAGAACGACGTCCCGCACTCGCCGAGCGGATGGCTGAACGTGCGCACCGGTGTGCCCGGACCGGCGGGCGCGTCGGACAGCACGACATCGACCGTATGGACGGCGAGCTCGCCCATGAACGCGTCGACCGATCGATCGAGGCGACAGATGATGCGCACCTTGTCCTGGAGCTGGAACGCGGGCTCGAGGATCCGGTGGACGATCGACTTCGCGAGCACGTCGGACACGCCGACGACCAACCGCATCTTCTGGCCGGTCGACCGGCCCTTCAACGTGTCCTGGAACTCCTGGCCGAGCGAGAAGATCTCGTCGGCGTAGCGGTACGCGATCCGCCCGCTGTCGGTCAGCGCGAGGTTGCGCCCCTTGCGCACGAACAACTTCTCGCCGAGGACCTCCTCGAGCCGATGGATCTGGCCGCTGATCGTGGGATGGGCGAGGCGCAGCTCCTTCGCGGCGAGCGTGACGCTGCCGCGCTTCGCGACCACCCAGAAGTAGAGAAGGTGGTGGTAGTTGAGCCACTCCATGCGCCGTGTCTAGCCCCCGAGCTCGATCTCGACGTGGTGGTCCTTGTGGTCGTCGCGCAGCGGGATGAGCTTGTTCGGCTGATCCTCGCCATCACAGCGCACGCGGCTCACGGGTCCACCGTGGTTCTTGATGTGGAGATGATAGACGGTCTCGCGGTGCCGATAGTGGATCTCGAGTCCCGGCCAGCTCGCGGGGATCTTCGGCTCGATGCGCAGGTGATCGACCTCGAGCCGGATCCCGAGCAGCGACTCGGTGATGAGCTGGTACATCCAGCCGGCGGAGCCCGTGTACCAGGTCCAGCCGCCGCGACCGGCGTGCTGTGGGTTCGTGTAGACGTCGGCCGCGACGACGTACGGCTCGACCTTGTAGACCGCGATCGCGGCTTCGCTGGCGCCGTGGTGCAACGGATCGATGATGCCGAACAGCTCCCACGCGCGGGCGGTGTCGCCAGCGGCCGCAAACGCCATCGCCGCCCACACCGCGGCGTGCGTGTACTGCGCGCCGTTCTCGCGAACGCCCGGCACGTAGCCCTTGATGTAGCCCGGCTTGAGGTCCGACGTGTCGAATGCCGGATCGAACAGCTGGACGACGCCGAGGTCGCGGCGAACCAGGCGCGCATCGACCGCGGCGAGAGCTTGGGTCGCACGATCCGGCGGGGCTGCACCCGAGAGCGTCGCCCAGCTCTGCGGCAGCGAGTCGATCTGACACTCGGCATTCGTCGCCGAGCCGAGTGGCTGGCCATCGTCGAAGTACGCGCGCCGATACCAGGCGCCATCCCACGCTCGCGTCTCGATCGCCTCGCGGAGCCGCTCGGCTTCGGTCGTGCACTTGTCGGCATCCGCGAGGTCGCCGCGTTTCCGTGCGAGCACCGCGAACTTCACGAGCACGTCGTAGAGGAAGAACCCGAGCCACACGCTCTCGCCTTTGCCGTGCTCGCCGACGAGGTTCATGCCGTCGTTCCAGTCACCGCTGCCCATGAGCGGCAACCCGTGGGCGCCGAACCGCAGGCCGTGGCGGATCGCGCGCATGCAGTGGTCGTAGACGGTCGCCGACTCGTCGGAGCGCACCGGGAGATCGTAGTAGCTGTCCTCGTCGAAGTTGACGGGGCGACCGTCGATAAAGCTCACCTTCTCGTCGAGCACGCCCGTGTCGCCGAGGGCGCTGACGTAACGACACACCGCGTAGGGCAACCACAAGTAGTCATCGGAGATGTGCGTGCGCACGCCGCGTCCGAGCGGTGGATGCCACCAGTGCTGGACGTCACCCTGCGGGAACTGGCGGCTCGCGGCGCGCAGGATCTGATCGCGCAGGATCGCGGGCTCGGCGTGCACCAGCGCGGTCGCATCTTGAAGTTGATCGCGAAACCCGAACGCTCCGCCGGACTGGTAGAAGCCGCTGCGCGCCCACATCCGGCACGCGATCACCTGATAGAGCAGCCAGCCGTTCGCGAGGACGTTCACGGATCGGTTCGGCGTCTGGACGTTGACGGTTCCGAGCGTGCGATTCCAGTACGCCCACACGTTCTCGAGCGCCACGCGCGCGGGCTCGGTGCCGCGGAACCGATTGACGAGGTGCCGCGCGTCGGCGAGGTCGCGACCCGAGCCGAACGTGAACGCGATCTCGCGCTCCTGGCCGTCCTGGAGGTCGACCATCACGCGCATCGCGAAGCACGGATCGAGCCCGGCGCCGACGCGCCCGGAGAGCCGGCCGCGCTTCATGCAGGCGGGGCGTGCGGTGTTGCCGTTGCGCCCGAGCACCTCGATGCGATCGCCCGTGATGGTGCGCTGCTCCTCGCTGCAGTCGAGGAACGCCACGCGCGACGCGAACTCGCCGTTGTAGGCGTTGCGTGCGAACAGGCCGCCGGTCTTGGTGTCGAGCTCGGTCACGACGTACGGCGCGTTGCCCTCGCGGATCTCGCCGAGCACGAGCTCGAAGAACCCGGTGATCGAGAGCCGGCGCGCCTTGCCGGACCGATTGCGGAGCTTCAGCACGACGAACTTGATCGGCGCGTCGGTCGCGACATAGGTGTGAAACGCGCTCGAGATGCCGCCCTCCTCGACCTCGAACACGCTGTACCCGAACCCGTGGCGACTCGTGTACGGCGTGGTCGCGGTGATCGGGTGCGGGGTGGGCGACCACGTGTGGCCGTCGTCCTCGTCGCGCACGTAGAACGTCTCGCCGCTGGGATCGCTGACGGCGTCGTTGTGCCACGGCGTGAGCCGGTAGCCGTGGGCGTTCTCGCACCAGGTGTACGAGCTGCCGCTCTCGCTCACGATCGTCCCGAACCACGGATTGGCGATGACGTTGACCCACGGCGCCGGCGTGCGTGTCCCTGCCGTAGTCGTGATCACGTACTCGCGCCCGTCGGGCGTGAACCCGCCGACGCCGTTGAAGTCGACGAGATCGGGACGCTCGAGCTTGGGCCGCGGGACCGGTTCGCTCTCGTACACCACGGTGCGATTCGCGAGCTTCGGCGGCAAGACCTCGACGGGGCCGCGGACGGTGCGTGGACTGCGCTCGAGTTGCTCGGCGAGCGTGCCCGCGCTGCCGTTGACGATCACGCGGGCGACCGACTGCATCAGGACCTTGTCGTTCTCGGTCACCTGCTCGCTGCGTCGCACGAAGATGCCGCCGGGCTTGTCCACGAGGCTGTCACTCGCCGCGGCGACCACCGCCATGATCTCCTCCTGCAACACCTGGCGGTAGCCCGACGGATCCTCGTTCCACACCACGAGGTCCGCGACGAGACCCTTGAGGCGCCAGTAGGTGTGTGCTTTGACGAGGTGGCGCACGAGCTCGATGCGGGCGACGTCCGCGATCCGGACGAGCACGATCGGGAGATCCCCCGAGATGCCGTACGCCCACAGGTTCGACTGATTGCCGCGGTTCCGTGCGAGCAGGCTGTTCGGTGCACGCATGGACGGATTCGCGTAGATCACGTTGCTCGCGAGGCGCTCGTAGAGCTGGATCTCGACGTTCGAGGCCTCGAGGCGGCGCTGGATCACCTGAGCATGAGTCCACGACAGCTCGAACACGCGATCGGCGACGTGCCGGTCGCGATACTTCTCGACGAGGCCGAGCGCGCGTTCGCGGGTCTCGGCCATCCCGGTCACGACGTGGATTCGCGCGGTCTCGTTGGGCTCGAGCACGACGCGGTTCCGGATCGCGACGACCGGATCGAGCACCGCGCCGGCGGTGTTGGTGAGCTCGGCGCGATGCATCGCGATCGGATCGATCACCGTGCGACCGCGGCCGATGAACGCCTCGCGCGAGGTCTCGAAGGAGGTCTCTCCGACGGTCGTGCCGTGCACGGTCGCGAGATGGATCATCCACGGCGGCCGCTCGCCGCCGGAGCGCGGCCGGCGCGTGCACACGATCGCCTGGTGCGGAGCCAGGATCTCGGTCTGCACGAACAGGTTCGAGAACGCCGGGTGCGCGGTATCGGCGGCCGGGTGCGCGATCACGACCTCGGCGAAGCTCGTGAGCTCGATCGTCCTCGCGACCGGCGACCGATTCGTCAGGCTGATCCGCCGGAGCTCGATATCGTCCTCGGGCGAGATGCCGATCTCGACGTGCGTATCGATGTCGTGATCGGAGCGCCGGAACTCGGCGCGGCCCTGCGAGAAGATCGCCTCGTACATCTGGCCGCGGACGAGCGACGGCTGGTGCGCGATCGACCACCGGGCCGACGTGGTGATGTCGCGCAGATAGCCGAACGTGCCCCAGCAATCGCGCGTCGCGTCCTCGTGCCAGCGCGTGACGGCGAGGTCGTTCCAGCGGCTGTAGCCGCCGCCGGCATTCGTGACCGCGACGTGATAGCGCCCGTTCGACAAGAGGTGCACCTCGGGCGAGGGCGTGTTCGGCGTGGTGAACACGCGCAGATCGTGCTCGGCGGCCGCCGCGCTTCCGTTGGTCGGCGACAGCTTGGCAGGGTGCGGAAAGATCGCCTGCGCGCGCGGGACGCGCTCCTGGAGCAGGAGCTCGGTCGCCCGGAAGCTCGGCGTGGATCCGAACCGGCGTTGCATGGGCTGATCGAGCAGTGTCGAGGCGAGCGCGAGGAGCGACATGCCCTGGTGATGTGCCATGTACGAATGCACCACCACGTGGTCCGCACCCGACGGCATGCGCGCCGCGGTGTAGTCGACCGCCTCGAAGAAGCCGTACGCCCCGAGCTGGTTCTCGCGCTCGAGGTGCCTCAGATTAGCGCACGCGGCATCGGGCGCGACCATGAGTGCGAGCGCGGTCGCGTACGGCGTGACGACGAGATCCTCGGCGAGGCCGCGCTTGAACCCGAGCCCCGGCACGCCGAACGCGCGGTACTGTAGATCGAGCTGGGCGTCGACCTTGTTGTAGCCGGATTCCGAGATCCCCCAGGGCACGCCGCGCTCGCGGCCGTACGCCATCTGGCGCTCGACCACCGCGTGGAAGGTCTCGTCGAGCAGCGTGCCGGGATACGTCGGCATCACGAGCTGCGGCATCAGATACTCGAACATCGAGCCGCTCCACGACAACAGCGCGGGTCTGCCTCTCGACGTGGTGAGCTGGCGGCCGAGGCTGAACCAGTGCTCCTGCGGCAGCTTGCCCTGCGCGATCGCGATGAAGCTGGCGAGCCGTGCCTCCGACGCGAGGAGATCGTAGAAGCCGACGTCGAGCCGTCGTTCGGAGACGTTGTAGCCGATCGCGAGCAGGTGCCGCGTGCGATCGTAGACCAGGTCGTAATCGACATCGGCGAGCTCGCGGCAGCGCAGCGCCAGGATGGCGAGGTCACTCAGCCGATCGGCCGCGCGCTGGGCGGCCTGTACGATGGCGGTGTGGAGTGGCGGATCGATCGTCGCCGGCACCCGCCGTTCGAGACGCGCCGTCTCGCCGAGCGTGAGTGGTCCGTCGAGAATCGATCGGAGCTCGGGGTCCTCGATCACGTCGAGCTCGACCCACGGTGCGAGCTCGACGAGCTCGAGATCGAGCGCGATGCAGTGGGCCTCGAACGAACGCGCCCACCACGTTGCCTCGGTTGCCTCGGGCTCGGCGCCGCGCTCGACGAGCGCGCCGAGCACCCACGC
>Ga0326726_10006946_pt1 | contig 10161 bp, 5 predicted proteins | sample MHFenrmetagenome_2_FD_207603 | JGI IMG/M metagenome (GOLD analysis project Ga0326726, IMG submission 207603) | Lab enriched peat soil microbial communities from Michigan Hollow, Ithaca, NY, United States - MHF15MN | ecosystem: Environmental > Terrestrial > Soil > Wetlands > Peat | place: USA... | reverse complement strand
AGGTATGAAGGCCTTCGTGAAGAAGGGGAACAAGGTCGTCGTCAAGCCGAACATTGGCTGGGATGTGGGACCCGAACGCGGCGGGAACACAAACCCGAGACTTGTGCGGCGGATCGTGGAGCACTGCTTCCAGGCAGGTGCAAAGGAAGTGTTTGTCTTTGACCATACCTGCGATGATTGGCGCTCGACATACCGGACCAGCGGCATCGAGAGAGCTGCAAAAGACGCGGGGGCAACCGTCGCACCGGGAAACAGCGAAAGAAATTATCATTCTGTGACGGTCCCGGGTGGAAATATCATGAAAACCGCGATGGTCCATGAACTCATCCTCGAATCGGACGTATTTATCAACGTCCCGATTCTGAAGGATCACGAGGGGGCCAGAGTGACCATTGGAATGAAAAACCTTATGGGGATTGTCTGGGATCGGGGGTACTGGCACCGAAACGGACTTCAGGAGTGCATCGCTGAGTTTGCGGGTTGCCGCAAGCCGGACCTCAACGTTGTCGATGCCTACTATGTCATGAAACAGAACGGTCCCCGGGGTGTCTCCGCTGATGATCTCGTCACGATGAAGGCACAACTTGTGTCGACTGATATCGTTGCTGTTGATGCGGCTTCAGCCAAGCTTTATGGATTATCGCCCGACGATGTCAAGCATATCAAAATGGCGGCCGAGCGCAAGGTGGGGAGAATGGATTTGGAGAATCTGAACATCAAAAGGATCGCGGTCTGAGCAGATGGATTTGCGGCGATTGAGAATTGTGCGCGTGGTGATTGCGCTCCTGTTTTTCCTGCTTGCTGCATTCATGTTCGTCGATGTGACGGGAATCCTTCCACGGGGAATCGTTTCCTTTGTCACAGAGATGCAGCTCATTCCCGCGATCCTCAAGACTGTATCCGGGAGCATCTCAGCCGCCGTGGCGCTTGGGGTGGTACTCGTTCTCACAGTCCTCATGGGGCGCGTCTACTGCTCCACCATCTGTCCACTGGGCACACTTCAGGACGTCGTCAATCGCCTCAACAGAGATCCTGCCCGCCGGCGCCGGTTTCGGTTCCGGAAGCCTCTGCATCTCCTGCATTACGGCCTCCTCTTTCTCTCAGCGGTTCTGGCTCTGGGAGGAAGCATGCTCCTGCTGAATCTTCTTGAGCCCTACAGCAATTTCGGTAGGGTTGCGACTGTATTTGCTCGTCCGCTGGTTGCTGCGTTTAACAATGGGCTGGCCCGTATGCTGGAGTGGTTTCACATTTATGCCGTATATGACGTCCCCTTCAGGTTTCCAACCCTCTGGCTCTCCGTCCTCTCGTTCGTATTTCTCTCCGTGCTGGTCACCATGGCCTACCTGCATGGCAGGCTGTTCTGCAACACCCTGTGTCCGGCCGGAGCACTGCTGAGCATTGTTTCTAGATTTTCGCTCCTGCGTATCGCCGTTAACGCTCATGGGTGCAAAGATTGCACGTTGTGCGAAAAAGTGTGCAAGGCGGAATGCATCGACAGCGATCGGATGCAGGTGGATTCGGGCGCGTGCGTTGCCTGTTACGATTGCTTCGCCGCCTGTCCGGTGTCCGGCTTGAAATACCTGTGGAGATGGCAAAAGGAGGCGGCCTGGGAAACGGTCAATCGCCGCAGACGGAAGTTCATGCGTGATTCGGCCAAGGCCGCATCGGTGATCTTTTTGGTTCCGCAGGATAGCCTGAAGAAGGTTTTGCCCATGCCGACCGGGCTCAGCCGAACAACGGCTCCGGTTACTCCACCGGGTTCACGCAGCGTCAGTCACTTTACCTCCCTCTGCACCGCATGTCATCTGTGCGTGGGCACATGCCCGACACAGGTTCTCGTCCCAACGATCCTGGACTACGGCCTCGACGGGTTGTTCCAGCCGAAGATGGAATATGCAGGAGGGAGTTGTGCGTACGACTGCAAGCTCTGCGGGGAGGTGTGCCCTTCAGGTGCGATCCAATCCATTACGCTCGATGAAAAGAAGATCGTTCAGATCGGGAAAGCGAAGTTCGTCAAGGATGACTGCATTGTTTTTACCAAGAAAACCGACTGTGGCGCCTGCTCCGAGCACTGCCCGACCAAGGCTGTCCACATGGTGAAGTTCGAAGGGACGCTTGCCATACCCGAGGTGAACGACGAACTCTGCATTGGTTGCGGAGCGTGCGAGCATCCATGTCCCACGACTCCGAACAAGGCAATCTACGTGGAAGCCAATGCGCAGCATCTCGTTGCGAAGAAACCACAGACCAAGCCCGCAGTGCCCGATTCTCTTCAGAGTACAGAATTTCCTTTTTAGCCCTTTGCCGACATCTTTTATTCTTGATTGCCGCTTCTTTGAAGTGAGCGTTCATTCACAAACTAGAGGTTCCTCCACTCCAGGACGGTAAGAAGTTTCCTTCCCTTTGACTGCTCGGCCGCCTGAAGAAGGGTGAAAATCAAATTGTGCACTGTGTGTTCCTCGCCGCTATCGACCGACGACGCAGGGCCACGTAAACCCATGTTGCCAGCGAGCTTTTCTGCGATGTGCAGAAGGCCGCGCTGCCGTGGCCGCGAGTCGACGTAGCATTTCCCAAGTTTCGCCAGATTTCGTATGCCTTTAGAGCAATTGGCCGGTGCAAATGCGCGGTCTACTGCCTCTAGCATTGAAAGGTCTTCGTCTGAATCTCCAATGGCGATTACCGGATCGGATGGGCGGCGGAATCGTGCCGCCACATGTCTGAGCGCATTGGCTTTGCTGTTTTCCTTCCCCACGAAATACGTATCCGCCTGGCGCACGATACATTTGAGCCTCCTGAGTCGCGCATTTTCCAGTACGCCTTGCGCCTCTTCTTGTGCGAGCCCGACTGTGCCGGTCGTGTTGAAACGATAGGCCCGGATTGCATAGTGGTAGCCAGCGTCGAGATAGACTCCAGGAATTTCTCCGAGGGCTGACCGGCAACGGTGCAATTCATGCGCGGTCTCCGTATGAACAAGCGACACGTCAGCGTCCCGGCTGGAACTCACAAAGACACTGCCATACTCAGCGATTCCGCCGGCAAAACCGTATTGCTGACAATAGTTGCGTACGTGTTCAACGCTTCGCCCGGTGTTCGGCAGAATCGAATATCCTGCGGACTGCAGAAGCGTAAGGGCACGAAGTCCGCTGATGCTCGTATGTGGAAATCCCAGCACTTCTGCGTCAAGCACTCCATCCAGATCAAGGAATACCAACGGCCCATCTATAGCCGGTTCGGGTGGGACAGCGATCAGGCTTGAACAGAAGTGATTCATTGTGAAGACAAGATTATTCCAATTGAAGAGGTATTGCTGATTCCAGATCTCGCGTTTATCGTCGACGTCTTCTTGTTGCACCCGTTCCAGGGCATGCCTTTTGCCCATTGACGCATGCAGCAATTTGTAGAGGACAAGCCGGTCGGAAACGGTCCGATCACCGGTACATTCGACATAGTATTGAAGCATCCTTTCTTCAGTTGCCGATGGCAACTGAAACTCAAGGCAGGCAGATGCCAGATCAAACGCCGGGTCTACGACATCGAGATTCGGAGCGCCGAAATTGTGATGTTCGAAGTCGAGTTTGAACGTGCCCCTATCGGTGACCAGCCACTCCTGCGGACTCATGCGGCCGTCGATGAGCGCCGGCTTTGGGCTTATGGCATAGTGGAGGCGGTCAAGGAGAACCGTCTGCTTCAGAAAGCCAAGTCGTACACCATACGCTCGCCGCAAGATCCGGAGAATCTCTCCCCAGCCCCAGCCACGGTCAGGGCCTTCGATACGGGGATCCTCCGGCAAGGCGAGTCGATCTGCGCGGCAGGCAACGTAGGAGGATATTCTCACGAGACGATCCTCCGATGCATCGTTGGGGTCTTCTGGATGTCCTTCCATCCACTCGGAGAAGAGTATGCCGTGTCGGAGTCCGATCACCTCCGGGACGAACTCATTGAGGCGCTTTCCCGCAAGGTATGCGTGATAGCCCAGCCATCCCCAACCGACACTCTTTGCAAAGATCCTCCGGTGTGTCAGCACGCGTCCGTTCTGAGTGATCTGTAGGTCATACACTCGCTTCAGACGGACGTTGAAGCCGCTGGGATACTGCCTCCACAATCGTTCGTTGACTTGTTCGATGTGCGAGTCTTCCTCAATCGAAACCTCCCGTCCATTGCTGTCGCTGAAGTACTCATCAAAAAGCCTCTGGATCGTCCGCGGTTGCAGAAATGCCGCTTTATGAAGGCTTGAATGGTCAAGGATGATGACTTCTGTCGAGGGCGAGACCGCGAGATGAACACGAGGCCTGGTAGGATGAATGGGTGAGAGGATCGTGACGTGAGCAGCGCTCACGCCGAAGCGCCTTAATTTATTCTGCAACAAGCGAAGCGTTTCACCAGTTTGCGGATAGTCGTCTGTAAGGATGACACGTGTGTCGCGATCCAGCATGTGGGTTAAGTGATGGTTCTCCAGACGAGACAACTTCTTCCGAGGACGAACTGTTGCCCATGCAACATGTGCATAGCCATGCTGCAGCAAACGCATCCGAACTAAAGGGGCAAAGTATGCCCCTGCGGTTCGGGCTCCGATGACGACAATCTTTGCATTTCGATGGGGGTGGGATTGACAGAACCGGTCTGCAAGTGTAACGATATCGTGGTGAGTCAGATCCTGACAGCGAAATCCTTCGTTGAGCTTCATCCGACGGCGCAGAAAATCCTGAGGCAGCGCCGAAGCCCGCAGCGCGCAAAAATCCTCCCGCAGTTTCTGAACAGTTTTCGCGGCATTGTCGTCTCCTGTCAGGAGCAATTGGCAGACTCCTTCAAGAAAAGGCACCCATCTCCGTTGCCATAGCTGGAGGGAATAACGCCAGGGTGCCGTTCTCACCGAATGCGGAAAGTTGAGGAGGTTTTGAATAGTGAGAAGTGCTGGACGCACCCTCGGGTGGGTTGCCGCAAGCGGCATCAGGGCCCAACTATACTCGGAGAGATAGTCGTCTGCAGCGCAGGCGATAGCGCAGGCCAGAAGGAAGAGATTGATTCGGACTTCCTCGAACTGCCAGGAAATCCTCAGAATTTGGTATCGCTCGAGCTCTTCCTGCAGGTGGTCAAAAAGCTGTCGCACTGACAGGATCGGGTTCAGGCACCAACTGTACGATGGGTAAAAAGACTCTTCTTCGTTCTGAGCTACATGTTGGGTGCTCTGCTCCAGAACCTGCAAGTTTATGCCCCCTAAGCGTGAACTTCCTTAAGCTCGTACCCGAATCCCTGAAGATGGGAAAGGCCCACCCCCCTGGATTCATTGACGCCTGTGCAGACTGAAGGGCTTAATCTCTTCGCATCCAGATCCCAAAGTTCTTCCTACCCTTGACGAACAAGATCGCCACCTTTATGACATGAAACCGTGCGTGATGTCACATGAGGATGTAGGGTATTGAAACTTTGGCGAGAACTGCAGATTGGACCTTCTGATTGCCTTCGATTAGTTGATGAGCGTTCGGTTCATTTATTATTCCAGGCTAGGAGGCAGTAGTCTGGCTATATGAAGTGCGTTTCCCGGTTAACTCGTCTCAAACCGCATTGTTTGGGAATTGGAATAAAAAAAGCGAAAAATGGCGACAATTAGCTTTCTCAGTTTTGCCATTACGGTTGCAGAAAGATCTCTCCGCAGACCGCCTCCCAGTCGGAAGCGGGGATTTGCGCGGAAATATCTTGAATGAGCTCGCCGCCGTCGGCCAGCCTTGCCGCCCCGTCCGTCGGACCCAGTGCAATCTGAAGCCGTTCAAGTTCACGCCTGACCCACCGGGCGATTTCGTTTCCCCTCAGGAGATGATCGGTGGACACATCCGGGGTATCCGGTCGGATTCTTATGAACCAATCTTTTTCAGCAGATCCCTGCTCCACCACGATCCCGTCGATGGGAGACAGAACGCGAAGTCGCGAGCCGTTCTTGGTCATGGACCATCCGGTTCCGCTGGTCCTTACACGGGTGCCGGGCGCGGGCAGGTCTACGAAGTCGGGAATTCCCACCAGCCGGCTGCCAAAATCATCAAGTCCGACTGTAAATGTTCCGTCCTCCTCCCGGTGTGTCCATGCGTGTCCCCGATGATACATCCGATCCGAAGGCATGGTGAGTCCGAACAATGTCTCCTCAGCCGGAGAGTCGGCTTCAGGTTCTTTCGCCCGCAGCGCAACGTATTTGGGGTGCGCATTGCATGTCCGGCAGTCAAATTCATTGGTGCACGTCCGGTGTTGCACTTCTCCGGTGAGCTCATGACGGCACGCACGCGCGTCCGATCTCAGATCATGAAATTCGGCATGCCAGCGGATCTTCTCTTCGCTCCTCGAGCGCAGATCCCTGAGTGAGCGACCGAATGCCCTCGTCATCGTGACCGCAATGAGGATGACAGCGGCGAAGAATGCACCGAGAAAGATTACCTGTCCGACGGACCAGTGGAATTCGTAGACCCAGGGAAACATTTACTACCTCCAGGACGGTTTGTTAAGCTCGCGTTCCTGTGGAAAAAGCGTCAGGTATCTGAACGAGAGCGAATAAAGAATCACGCCGTAGGCAATAACCGCCAAGAACGTGGCAACCTCTTGCCAGCTCGGACTGTAACCCATGAACTGATCAAATGGCAGGGTGGGAAGCGCCAGTGTCTGGATCGTCATGACGTACCGGTTGAGCATCACGCCACAGCAGGTCAGGAGTGCAGCGCTGAAGAGCACGTACGATTTCGATCGCATGCGCTTGCTCAGAAGCAAGAGGGCGGGCACAAGACCGAGAACTGCGATCTCGCCAAACAGGATCCAGGTTCCAAAGCTCGCCGACGTGTAGTAACTGAATGCCGGAAACCCGACGGATGGTGATGTGCTGTTGATCCAGAAAATCGTATCAATGGTTTTCAACAAGACGTACACGATCAGCAGGATACCGGAAACTTTGCCGAGAAATCTGAACACTTCGGGACGCACGAGCTGCTTGCGCGATAATTTCTGAACAAGCCACGTCGTCACCAGGACAAAGCTCGGGCCAGCGGCAGCTGCCGACAGAATAAACAGGAAGAATGTCGACGGCCAGATGCCGAGTTCCTCCCGGAATGCAAACGGCCGGCCCCGCAACACGCCATAGAGACCGCCCAGGGAGCCCTGGTGAAAAAACGAAAGAAACGTTCCCAGGCCCGCAAGCACGGGCATCAATTTGTGCAACTCGAATTCAAACACCAGAAATCTCGGGATCTCGCGCAGCTTGCGATTCTTCAGAACAATGGGGAGGTATTCAATGAGCAGGACCGTAAGGTAACACGTAAGGCAGAACGTTACTTCCGTCAGCATCGAATGCACGTTGGGGTGCCAGAAGGTGAACCACGCGCGCAAAGGTTGCCCGACGTCGACCATGAGCACGGCCACCGCACCACTGTAGCAAATCAGCCCGAGCACGACGGCGCTGTTGATAACGGCCTGAAGCTCATGACGCCGGAGGATATAGAGGAGAAAACCGGTGAAGAACGCTCCGGCCCCAAGCGCGATGACGGTGAGATCGAGATAGATCCACAGGCCGAAGGCAAACCGGTTGTTCATGTTCGTCTGATTGAGGCCTTCGGCCAGGCACAGATAAGTTCCGTAGAGTCCGAAGCCGAGGACGACGGTCCACGGGAGGATCCAGAGCAGGAATTTCTTCCACGGCATCCGTGATGTGCCACGTGTGATCAGAGCTTCATCCATACATCCACTCCCATGAATTCATTGTGACCTGACATCATGCCCCAACCGGGGATTCTGCAGGTGCACCAACCCTTTGTCCCGACTCCACCGGATGCTCGGCCTTCTCCCGTACCCAGGTTCGCGTCGACGTGTAGTATATTTTTGGCTCGGTTCCGAGTGACGCGAGGAATCGAAACGCTTCCGGGCTCCTGGCTCTGCGGGCAACTTCGCTTGCCGGGTCGGCAAGGTCGCCGAAGATGATCGCCTGTGCGGGACAGCTTTCCACGCACGCAGGAACATAATCCTCTGGAGCGATTTCACGGCTGCCGGCAATGGCTGCTTTTGCGCGGGCGGCATGGAGACGTGCATGGCAGAAATTGCATTTCTCGACAACGCCCCTCATCCGCGGAGCCACGTCGGGGTTGAGGGTTTGCTCCATCCCCTCGGGCCATCTGGGATCCCACCAGTTGAACGACCGGGCGTGATAAGGACACGCAGTCATGCAGTATCGACAGCCAAGGCAACGCTGGGGGATCTGTCCGACGATTCCTGTCAATGGATCGATGTCCACGGCATTCTGTGGACAAACGGTGATGCACGGCGTTTCGTGTTCGCAATGCTGGCAAAACATCGGTACGAAGGCGACATCCTGGGCGCCGTTCTTCCTGCCTCCCTCCAGAGGATAAACCCGGAGCCATGTCGTTCCCGTGTTCGTGTCAGCGCGCTCTTCCGCAGGAGCTACGTTGTTCTCCACAGCGCAAGCCACCATGCAGGACCCGCAGCCTGTACAACGGTCAAGATCAATTGCCATGCCGTAACGTGATTTCTTGCCTTCCAGAGGTTCCATCGTCTTCATCCCTTTTCGATCGTCGCGGGGGTCGCTCGCCACGTGCCATCGTCGCGTATGGAGCACAGCATTAGTATGCCCTCGCCGTCGATGTGCGAGGACGTCTCTGAATAATTCTTTCGCGGGCCAACTGCGACGTGCACAACTCCCGGTTTTGCGCGCGAGTCACAGCGAACCATAGCCGTCATTTCGCCTTGTGTGGTCCTCACTACTGCCTGGTCGCCGTCTGTGATCCCTTTGAGGCGTGCCGTTTCATGATTGAGGTAGACTTCGCCGTCAAGACTGCGGAGTCCCGATTCCTGGAAGAGCTTGCTCAGGACGGGGGAGACCTGCGCCGTCGAGGTTGCACCGCGCACGCCGAACGGCATAAGGACAACATTGTATCCGTCGGATGGCTTCTGCTGAACGGATTGGGCCATGGTTTCCATTCTGGATGCATCATAGCCCATTGTGGCAAACTTCTGGTGCGGCTGAGTTTCAGGCCGGAGTTCGTCCTGCCAAAAGCCTCCCGCAAAGAGGTGCTCCCACAAAACATCGGGCGACGGCATCCCGGAAACCTCTGTCTTTGAGCCATCAACCGGCGAGACGACCACGCCGCGCTTCAGGGCGTGAATGGCGGCGATACGCTTTCGAATCTGGTCCCCTTTAGGCGTGAACTCGGATGTCTCCATCCCGGCCTGCGCGGCAATTGCACGAATAACCTCGACAGCTTCAACGGCTTCTTCCCGTGCCTGGAGCAATGCGGGAGAGATCCCGAAGGAAGCGACGATGGCGCCCGGAGGTGTGCTGATGTCTTCCAGAGATTCGAGATGCGCGGGCGAAGGTATGGCAAAATCCGCGCGGGCCGTCAGCGGGGTCAGCATGGAGGACAGGCTCAGCACCTTTCCACCGGCCGGATCGAGCTTCTTCTCGAGGAGTCCGACGGGGATGGTGTAACCTGAATCAGACCCGTCGAGGATCAGCAGCCGAATGGAGTGATCGGGCACGCTCTCGAGCGAGCGGGGTGGAGGCAGTCCTTCCGGCGGATCGCCAGGTACCTCCCGGTGATAGAGAATTCCACCGGGCTTCCCAACGTTTCCAAGGAGAATGTTGAGCGATGCGATCGCGATTCTTGATTGTTCCGGCAATGGGCCTCCGGCCGGATCGCTCCCCGCGATCACAATCGAAGGGCCGTTGGCAATCTTTCTCGCCGTCTGAACAATGCCTTCTTCTGCAATCCCGGTCAGCAGGGAAACACTACGGGGATCAAATCTCTTTGTGAGGTCGAGGTAGACGGCGAAATCTACAATGGCTGCCTCCGCGCTTCGGGTATATAACCCTTCGGAGATGATGACAGACGCCAGACCGAGGGCCAGCGCGAATTCAGTGTCGGGAGCGGGCTGAAGCCAGGTGTCGGCCTGCAACGCCGTCAATGATGGCCGCGTTTCGATCTGGATCAAACTTATACCGTTCCTGCTCCGATCGCGGAATATGTTCATGACCCGCCCCGGGGTTCCCCAGCCATCCAGAATCGGTGCTCCGAAACTGAGAATGGTGCGGGTATGCTCGAGGTCGAAGCCGGCTGCAAGCCGGTCGGCTGATGTCGACCCGTTTCTCGATGCCATGCTTTCTATTGTCGCCAGCGTGCT
>Ga0326726_10006945_pt1 | contig 10161 bp, 11 predicted proteins | sample MHFenrmetagenome_2_FD_207603 | JGI IMG/M metagenome (GOLD analysis project Ga0326726, IMG submission 207603) | Lab enriched peat soil microbial communities from Michigan Hollow, Ithaca, NY, United States - MHF15MN | ecosystem: Environmental > Terrestrial > Soil > Wetlands > Peat | place: USA... | reverse complement strand
ACGTGGCCGATCAGGCGAGCCTGGACAGATCGGAACTGGTCTTCGTCGGCTACGGCGTCGTCGCGCCCGAGTACAACTGGGACGATTACAAGGGCGTCGACATGAAGGGCAAGACGCTCGTCATGCTCGTCGGCGATCCGCCTGTGCCCGATCCCGCCAATCCGTCGGCCCTCGATCCGAAGACGTTCGGCGGCAGCGCGATGACGTATTACGGCCGGTGGACGTACAAGTACGAGATCGGAGCCATGAAAGGCGCGGCCGGCGTGCTGATCGTTCACGAGACCGCGCCGGCCGGCTACGGCTTCAACGTCATCCAGGGCAAGACCGGGGAGCAGTTCGATCTCGTGACGCCCGACAAGAACATGGGACGCGCCGCGATCGAGGGCTGGATCACGCTCGACCAGGCGACCAGGCTGCTGCGGCTGTCAGGTCAGGACTTCGACGCGCTCAAGAAGCAGGCGGTCACGCGCGAGTTCAAGCCGGTGCCGCTCGGGGTGACGGCGTCGATGACCATCCGCAACACACTCAGGACGATCGACTCGAAGAACGTCCTGGCGAAGCTCGACGGGTCGGATCCGGCGTTGAAAGACGAATACGTGATCTACACCGCCCACTGGGACCATTTCGGGAAGAGCGGCGAAGGGATCTTCCATGGCGCCCAGGACAACGCGTCGGGCACGGCGTCGATGCTTGAAATCGCCCGGGCCTTTGCGAAGGTATCGCCGCCACCGCGCCGGTCGATTCTTTTCGTCTCGGTGACCGCGGAGGAGCAGGGGCTCCTGGGATCGGAGTACTACTCGGTGACGCCCGTGTACCCGCTCGCGAAGACGCTGGCGAACGTCAACATCGACGGCATCAACGTGCATGGCCGGACGAAAGACCTGATCCTGGTCGGCTACGGCGCCTCCGATCTCGACGACTACACGCGAGCGGCCGCGGCCGAGCAGGGACGGACGATCCATGGAGACGCCGAACCGGAGAAGGGCTTCTACTACCGGTCCGATCACTTCAACTTCGCAAAGCTGGGAGTGCCGGCGCTCGATCCAGACGAGGGCGTCGACTACATCGGCAAGCCGGCAGGCTACAGCCAGCGCGTTCGCGACGACTTCACCAACAACCGCTATCACACGCCGAAAGACGTCGTGTTGCCGGAGTGGGATCTCAGCGGCGCCGCCGAAGATCTGAAGGTGTTTTTTGCCGTGGGCTATCGTGTCGCGCAGGCCGACAAGTTTCCCGAGTGGAAACCCGGGAACGAGTTCAAGGCGATCAGGGACGCGTCGCTGAAGAAGTAGCGTCCGGCTTCAGCCGGACGTCCGCCTGAAGGCGGACGTCTAGAGAAGGTCATAGGTCGACTTCACGCGCTTTGACCGGCTGAGGTAAGCGAACCATGTGCCATAGTACAGGAGTGACGCGGCGAGGATGATCGTCGCGTCGCCTGGCGGTCGATTGCTCGGCGAGTACGGCGTCGCATAGACGATCACATCGACGATGGCGGAAAAGGCGAGCGATGTCCGGGCGATGGTCACGGCTCCGGGCTTCGACTGAAACAGCGAGAGCCCCGCAGCGATGCCCAGGCCTGCCGCGAGCAGCCGCGCGAGGAGAATCAATGCGAGGCCGGGGCCGCGCAGCGACAGCTCCTCGACAAGCCCGGCCATCGTCAGGCTCAGGTTGAGCGGCTGCCACACCAGCAGCAGCGCGCACAGAACCAGAAGCCAACCGCGCACTCGCACGCCTTAAGATACTCGCGTGCATCTGTTTCTCGTCCACCATGGCGATGCCGTCGGGCCCGAGACCGAGCCGAGCCGTCCGCTCTCGCCGTCGGGACGCGAGGCGGTGAAGCGTCTTGCCGAAGATGCTTCGGCCCGTGGCGCGAAGCCGGCCGTGGTGTGGCACAGCGGCAAGTTGCGGGCGAAGCAGACGGCGGAAGCGTTCTGGCGCGCCTGCAATCCGTTCGCGGAGTTCGCGGCCACCAAGGATCTGCAGCCGAGCGATGCTCCGGAATGGATGCGCGATCGGCTCCGCGGCGAGTCGCGCGACATCATGCTTGTCGGCCACTATCCACATCTGCCAGGTCTGTTGACGCTCCTTCTCGGCGAGGATCCGGCATCGTTCGTGTCCTTTCCACAGCACGGCCTCGTCGCGCTTACGAGTGATGATGACGGGGCGACGTGGCGGGAAGCGTGGCGGATCGCATGATTGACCGCGTGTTGGAACCAGAAGCGATGGACACGGCCGAGGAGGCGCGCGAATACGACTTGATGGACCACACGACCGTCAACGCGCGTTTCGTGACGGACGTGCTGGAGGCCATGGCCCGCCTCGGCCGACCCGACTTGCGTCGTCAGTTTGTCATCGACGTCGGGGCGGGGACGGCGCGGATTCCGATCGAATTCTGCCGCGTACAGCCGGCAAGCCGGGTGGTGGCCGTCGATCTTGCGCGCGAAATGCTGCGTGTCGCCAGAGAGAATGTGGTGTCCGCCGGATTGACGGCTCGAGTCGCGCTGCAGGTGGCGCGAGCGACGTCGTTGCCGTTTCGAGATGGCTGCTCGCCCGTTGTGGTGTCAAACAGCCTGATCCACCACCTGCCGGATCCGCCCCGGGCCTTTGTTGAGCTTGCGCGCATCGTGTCGAGCGGCGGGATTCTGTTTGTTCGCGACCTGTTTCGGCCGGCGTCACCGGCCGTGATCGATCAGCTCGTGGACACGTATGCGGCCGGCGCCACCACCCATCAGCGCCGGCTGCTGGCCGCCTCGTTGAGGGCGGCGCTCACGCTGGATGAAGTGCGGGAAGCCATCAGAGGATTGTCCTTCGCTCAGGTTTCACTCACGGCGACCTCGGATCGTCACTGGACCCTTGCCGCCGTCCGCGCCGCATGAGATGTCGCGCGCGCGGTTCAAATCGCCGGGCGCACGGTGACCGTGAAACTCGGCCGCCGCCTGCGCCACCACCCGAGAAACTTCCGCGCGCCGCGGTGGGTCAGGAAGAGCAATCCAAGTCCGGCGACGAGGAAGATCGGGATCACCCAGTAGCCGCCGACGTTGTGCTCGCTCACCGAGCCGGCGATGTTCAGTCCCGCCCGCCAGCCTACATCCACGCCGTCGGAGATGGATCGGTCGCTGATCCAGATGCCGACGTTGTCCGGGAAGATCGGCTTGATGGCTGCCAGCACGACGAAGACGCCCCCCGTCAGGTACCCGACAAAGAGTCCGAGTCCAGCAAAGAAGCCCGACACCCCGGACATCGCGACGTGCCAGACCGCGCGAGGAATCGCCCAGATCTTTCCCGTGACGACGGCTTCGTCCACGGTGCGCTCGAGGGAGTACGCCTGGGCGACCCGCTGCGGCGGCCCGAGCTCTGTGAGGATCTTCTCGAGCATCGCACGCTCGTCCGGCACGGCCTCTGCCGCCGAAATCCGGTCGCGCAGATGCGAATCGATCTCGCGAACGACATCGCGGACGCTGTCACGGTGCAGAAAAGTCGCCAGCGATCGTTCGAGCACGAAGAGATAGCCGTTGACGCGCGACGCGCCGGTGTCACTGAGAATCACGGCCGTTCCTTTCTGCTGCCGAGGCGGCGTCCATCAGCCGCTCGATCTTGCCGGCAAAAGTCCGCCACTCGGATTTCATGTGCGCGAGACGCTTTGCGCCCTGCCGCGTGAGCCGGTAGTACTTGCGGGGATGCGGCGCCTCGTCCTCGACCCAATACGAATCGAGCAGGCCGTCGCGCGTCAGTCGTCCGAGAATGGGATAGATCGTCCCTTCGGTGACGATCAGGTCGGTGAAGGCTTCGAGATGCTGGATGATCGCAAGGCCGTACCGTGGGCCTGCCGAGACGGTCAGCAGAATCGCGAGGTCGAGGCTGCCCCGCCGGAGTTGTTCGTGCCAGGTTTCGATCGCCATACCTTGTGACGCAAGGTATGGACGAAGACCACGGGTGGCAGGTTCCGAGGCTGTCTACTTTTCAGTGGTGACCGTGACCGGCGCGAGAAGACGAACCGTGATCGGCTCGCCCGCACGCAGCGTGGCTGTGCTGCGATCCCCGGCTTCAACGGCCGCGGCGCCGGCGCCGGCGCCCGCCATTCCGCCGATCGCCGCCCCTTTGCCTCCGCCAAGAATCGCGCCGAGGATCGTGCCCGCGACAGCGCCGCCGCCCATTTTCGCGGCGGTCGAATTGCCTTTGCCTTCGCCCGAGCGTTCGACGGCCGCCGTGGAGATCGGCAGTCGTGTGCCGTCCGCGAGGACGATCGTCTGGAACCGGATCGCGAGCTTCGCCTGCTCCTTGAACTTGCCGCCACGCTCGACTTGTGTGACGTAGCCGATCGCGCGGGCTCCGGCGGGAATGGCGACGCGATCAGCGACCTTGACGTCGCGCGTGACGCGGGCTTCCACGCGATCCTCGACGCGTGCGCGCTCGCTCGTCACCGTCGTGTCGCTCTGCAGGCCGATCACCGACTCAGCCGAGACGACCAGCTCTTCGTAAGTTTTCTGTGGGGGCGGGGGTGGCGCGACCGGCTGCGGCGGCTCCGATACGCGTTCAACCGTTTCCGTGCGTGCCGGCGCCTGAGTGGGCTCCGGCGTCACCGGCTGCGGTGATGCAGTCTGGGCCGCGCCTGTCGGCCACGTGCGGTTGAGTGTCGGCGGATTTGCGGCGCGCGCGGACTCGGTATTGGCCGGCTTCGCCGGCGCCGGCTTGGCGGCCGCCGGTCTTGACGTCTTCGTCGCCGGGCTCACGACGGCCTCGGTTTCCTGAACGGACCGCTCAGCCGTGGCGACCGGCGCTCCTGTCGGCGTAGGCGTCGCGACTACGGCGTTAGCGTTGGCGGGGCTGGCACCCGGCGTCGCGCTCTGGCGAAGCGCGAAGTAACCCCCAGCGCCGGCCGCTGCGATGCAGGCAATTCCAATCGCTGTAAGCGCGACGTTGTTCGAAGCCATTGCAGTACCGTCTCCTTCAACCTTCTTCTATCGGCCGATCACGCAAGCGCCGTACCCGTGAAACGAGCCACTCCTGGACTGGTAAACCACTGAAACTCTAGGAATTTACAGGATCGTCACCCTCAAGCCAAGTGTCCCACTTGAGAGAATGTGTCCTGGGTCGAGAGCACTCTCCGAGGAAGTCACAGCAAGCAGTCACGGTAAACTCGCAATTCCTGTGGCGTCATCTCGTTCCCCGAACATTCTGGTCGTCGGTGCTGGAATCGTGGGATGGGCGGTTGCGTACGAGCTGGCCCGTCGCGGCGCCTCGGTCCAAGTCGTCGATGACCGGTTGCCGGGCATGGGCGCTACTCAGGCGTCGGCCGGCATGCTCGCCCCATACACGGAAGCCAAGGATCGAAATGCGCTGTTTCTCGATCTTGCGGTTCGTAGTCTCGAGCTTTACGACGAGTTCGTGGCGCGCGTCGCGGCCGACGCGCGCGCTCCAGTCGGCTATAACCGGGCAGGAACGCTCGAAATCGCCGGCACCGCAGAACGGATGGTCGAGCTGCGAGACATCGCGAGCCGGCTGGCCGGCCGGGGCGTCGCGCTCGAGGTGCTCGACGCGCCAGCCGCGCGCGCGCAGGAGCCGGAGCTGGGCCATGAGGTCGCCGGCGCGCTGCTCATCGGCGCCCATGGTTACGTCAACGCGCTCGCGCTGACGCACGCGCTCTTCACGGCCGCACGCGGTCTGGGCGCGACGTTCGTGGAGGGCGGCCGCGTCCGCAGGATCACCGGGCGCGGCAGCGATCTTCAGGTCGACGCAGCCAACCGCACCCACACCGCTCAAACCGTCGTCGTCGCCGCCGGAAGCTGGTCAGGGCGGATCGAGATCGAAGGCGCTGCACCTCTGCCGGTGCGTCCTGTCCGTGGCCAGATGCTGCATCTCGCGTGGAAGAGGAGTCCTGCGCTTCGGCGCGTGACCTGGGGCGAGCACTGCTATCTTGTGCCGTGGGACGACGGAACGCTCCTCGTCGGCGCCACCATGGAAGAGGTGGGATTCGACGAGACGACGACGACGGCGGGTGTTCAGGATCTGCTGAACGCGGCGTGCGCGCTGGTGCCGCACGTGCGCGACGCGGGATTCCTCGGTGCCCGCGCCGGCCTTCGCCCGGGGACCCCGGACGCGATGCCGATCGTCGGCTGGTCGCGCAACGCCGCGAATGTGATGTACGCGACCGGTCACTTTCGAAACGGCGTCCTGCTCGCGCCGCTGACGGCACAGCTCGTCGCCGACGCCATTCTTGGCGGCCGCGTCGATCCGGCGCTCGAGGCGATCGGGCCGCACAGATTCGGTGAGTTGTGAGCGAGCCGTCCCGCGCCTGGCTCGAATGGCATCGTGAGCACGAGGAAGCGCTGTCAGCCTTGCAAACCGCCCAGCACGCGTACCATCGAACCGTGGCGCACGGCGCGTTCGCTGGTGCGGCGGATGGGCCGTCGATCGCGGAGAATGCCGAGATGCAGCAGGGTTCGCTCGAGGCGCTCGAGGCGGCGCGGGTGCGTCTCGACGAGGTTCGCGCGCGAAAACCTGAAGCCTGACCAACGCATGCGCCTCAAGCACACCTACAGTTCGCGCGAAGTGGCATCGCTCACCGGGCTGACCGCCCGGCAGCTGCAGTTGTGGGACGAGGGCGGGCTTGTCGCGGCGGCGATTCCGTCGCATTTGACCGACGCCGGTGGCCACACCGAACGCCGCTATACGCCGATCGAACTCTTCGAGCTGCTGGTGCTGGCAGAACTGCGGCGACGGGGGTTCTCCGTCCACCAGCTCCACCTGCTCGTCAGGATTCTGCGCGAGCAGTTCAGCGCGCGGCTGTTCGAGGCGACCGGTGGCGGTGGAAAGGTTCAGCTGCTGACGGATGGGCAGGACATCTACGCGCGCACCGAGCGCGGCGAGTTCTTCAATCTGCTCAAGACGCCGAGGCAGCCGCTGATGGTGGTCGGGAACGAAGGGTTGTTGAAGGAGCTGCGATCGACGCTGCGGCCTCGCAAGCGCGCGCGGCGCGCTACCGGATCGGGAACGTCTGCTCGAGGTCGTCGGCCGGACGCGGAATGACGTGCACGCCGACGAGCTCGCCGACGCGGCGGGCGGCGGCGGCTCCGGCATCCGTGGCGGCCTTCACCGAGCCGACGTCGCCACGCACGATCGCCGTCACGAGGCCTGCGTCCACTTTCTGCCAGCCGACGAAGACGACGTTGGCTGTCTTGCACATCGCGTCGGCGGCTTCGATCATGCCCACGAGGCCGCGCGTCTCGACCATGCCGAGCGCGTCGCCGACCTCGCGCCTGGCCTGTTTGTTGTCGTTGGGTTTTTCCACCGCCATGTGGGGACCATTCTATGCGAACAGCCCCGGGAACTTCGCGGGGTTGACGTCGTAGCCCGGAAAAATCGTGTGCGGGTCCCGGACGCCCATGTGCCGCGCGACGACCTCGCTGAAGACATCGCGGAAGTCGGTCGTAATCGCGAGATCGCGGCGGTCGTAACGCTGCTCGATCGAAAGGCCCGGCCAGCGGCCGTAGACCTTGCCGCCGCGTACGCCGCCGCCAATCACCATCATCGCGTTGCCGTGCCCATGATCCGTCCCGCGGTTCCCGTTTTCCCTCACGGCCCGTCCGAACTCCGACATCGTGAGGACGACGGTGTCGGCCATCCGGCTTCCGAGATCCGTCACCAGCGCGGTGATGCCGCGGGCGAAGTCGTCGAGGCGGTTGGCAAGCTGGCCTTGCGACGAGCCCTGGTTGACGTGTGTGTCCCAGCCGCCGACGTCCGCAAACGCGACTTCCAGGCCGACGTCGGCCTTGATGAGTTGCGCGATCTGCCTGAGCGCCTGGCCAAACGGCGTCCGCGGGTAGTCGGCGCCGTTCTCCGGTTGATACCGTGACGGATCGGCGACCTTGAGCATCTTCATCGCGTCGAACGCGTCTCGACCCGTTCCGCCGAGAATCCGATCGGCTGCCGCGGCGTACTGCGCTTCGAATGACGCGCCCACCGAGTCGCCGCCCGCGCCGCCGCGAATCCCGAACTGGCCGATCTGGTTCATGGCCAGCGCGGGAGCGGATCCCTGCAGCATGCGAGGCAGCTGCGGCGTCAGCGAGACCGCGCGGAACGGCGAACTCGACCCTGACGCACCGGAGCTCTGCGAAGCCGGTTCGGCGGCGCGTGCCCGCAGGTACCGGTTCAGCCACCCATCCGGCGTGCTCTTCACTCCCGGCGTCGCCGTCTCCATGTAGTCCTGCGCGTCGAAATGCGATCGCGTCGCGTCGGGCGAACCACACGCATGGACGATGGCGAGCGTGCGCTGATCCCAGAAAGGTTTGAGCGGGCGCAGCCGCGGATTGAATCCGAAGAATCCGTCGAGGTCCACCGCGTCGCCCGCGCCATCGCCGTTTGCACCTGGCCTGGCCACCGCGATGCTCGGCCGCGCGCGATAGTACTCGCCGTCTCCAAACGGGACGACGACGCTCAGACCGTCGACCGCGCCGCGCTGAAAGATCGTGATGAGCTGTTTTGCGCGACCGCGGCCCTGCGCGTACGCGGTGCGCGCGACGAACGGCGGCGCGAAGCCCAGGCTGACCAGCGCGAAGGCGCCGTTCTTGAGAAACACTCTGCGGGATTGCATGCTTATCTCCGCTGGAATTCAGGAGAGCCGAGCGTCAGCGCGGCGACTTGCGGCGCGCCGGTCGCCTTCGCAATCGTGGCGCGCGTCGATTCCGACAGCTCGCCGCTGACGAGATCCGAAGCCGACAGCGGCGCCTGCGAGACGACGACGCCGCGCAGCTTGTTACTCGCGAGAGACAGCGCGAAATTCATACGGCCGACGAGCGCACCGGTGTTGACCCAGGCGTCCGCGGAGTCTTTGTAGCCGGTCGGCGGCTGACACTGATAGAGCGGCATACCCTGCTCCTGTGCCTGCCTGACGAGCGGCCGCGCGTCTTCGACATCCGCGCCGGTGCCGCGCACGGCGCTGACGATGAACTCGAAAGGTGTTTTGACTTTAGCGCGATAGGCGTCGGCCGACGCGAACTCCGGCGACGTCAGGATCGCGCGGGTGACTTCACGCAGATCGCCGTTCGTCTCGGTGAACCGCGCCGCCACGCGATCGACGAGATCCGGCGGCGGCGTATCCGCGACGAAACGTCTCACCAGCTTCGTCGCGATGAAGCGCGCCGTCGACGGGTGGCGCGCCAGCATATCGAGCACCTGTGTGCCGTCGCTCTCGTCGCCGCCCGCTTTGATGACGTGGCCCAGCACCACCTTCTGGCCTGCGTCGTGAAGCCGAGGCTCGAACCGGTAGCCGCCGCCCATCCGCGGATTCTGAATCGTCCAGCCCGTCAAGGCGCGCGCCACCTCCGTGACGTCTTTCTGCGTGTAGCCGCCATCGACGCCGAGCGTATGCAGCTCCATCAGCTCGCGGCCGTAGTTTTCGTTCAACCCCTTTGGCGCATTGGGATTCTGTCGCGCCATCTGCTGGGGCTCGACGAGAAACGGCCGGCCGAAGGGACCGCGCACGACGCGCGCCCGCCTCTCGACGTGCGGCCCGTTCGGGTCGGCGCTCATCCAGTTGTCGAGGTAGAAGAGCATCGCGGGACTTTTCGCCGTCGCCTCGAGCAGGTCGCGAAACCTGCCGAGGACGTGCGGCCTGATGGCTTCGCGCTCGTACTCGGTCAGCATGAATCTGTCGGCGCCCTTGCGGGCGTCGACGTTGAAGTGGTTGAACCAGAAGTCGACGAGCACTTCCTGGAGCTGACGCGTACTGTAGACCGCTCGCAGGATTTTCTGCTCGGACAACTCGATGAGCGGACCGTTGGCGCGCCGCTGCATCTCGGGATCCGGCCGGGGGGCTTCTTCCCGTTTCTCGCCGTCCTTGTCTCCGTTCTTCGCGGCGGCCTGCCGTGCTGCGCGACGAGCCTGCAGCTGTGGGATCTCGAACTCCTCGGCGATCTGCCGGGAGCTCATCTTGAGCGTTGTGAGGCCGGCGAGACGCCGTTCGACGTCGGGATCGGCGATCCGTTCAGGATGGAGCTGTTGGTCGATGTAGCGCTCGACGCCCATCGTGCGAACGTGCTCGACGTCCCCGGGCCGGGCGCCGTATCCCAGACGATTGAGCACATGGCCGATGGTCTGGTTGTCGTTCGGGATCCGGGCTGCCGGTGCCGGCGCGCCGGACAGTACTAGTGACGTCGCGAGGAC
>Ga0326726_10006944_pt1 | contig 10162 bp, 5 predicted proteins | sample MHFenrmetagenome_2_FD_207603 | JGI IMG/M metagenome (GOLD analysis project Ga0326726, IMG submission 207603) | Lab enriched peat soil microbial communities from Michigan Hollow, Ithaca, NY, United States - MHF15MN | ecosystem: Environmental > Terrestrial > Soil > Wetlands > Peat | place: USA... | reverse complement strand
CAAGGACGATGCGGCCGTTTTCCATCACGTAGCCGTGGTCGGCGATGGCCAGGGCCAGGGTGGCGTTCTGTTCCACCAGCAGAACGGTCAGTTTCTGCTCACGGTTCAGCCGCTGGACGATGCGGAAGATCTCCTCGACCAGCATCGGGGCGAGGCCGAGTGAAGGCTCATCGAGCAGGATCACCCGCGGGTTCGACATGAGGGCGCGGCCGATCACCAGCATCTGCTGCTCGCCGCCCGACAGGTACCCGGCCTGTACGGAGCGTCGCTCCGCAAGCCGGGGAAAATATCCATACACGCGCTCAAGGCCCTGACGCACGCCGCTTGCGTCGCGCTGAGTATGAGCGCCGACGACGAGATTCTCAGCGGTGGTCAGATGCTCGAGGACACGGCGTCCCTCGAATACCTGAACGATCCCACGAGCGACCACCTCGAACGCCGCCAACCGATCGATACGCTCCTCGCCCAGCTCGATAGAACCTTGGACCACCTCACCCCGCTCGGTGCGCAGCAGCCCCGAGATCGCCTTGAGCGTCGTCGTCTTCCCTGCCCCGTTGGCGCCAAGCAGCGTGGTGATGCCGCCTTCGCGCACGCTGAACGATACGCCTTTCAGGACCAGGATGACCTTGTCGTAAATGACCTCGATGTTGTTCAGGCTGAGCATGCGATTCCTCCAGGCCCAGCCCGCGACGTCAGATTCCCGTACGCAAGGGATGGGGTGTCGCGGGCCTCTGCGCGCCTCCACGGTCGCATCCCCGCAGGCGGGCGCGTCGGAGGGCGGAACAGGGTTCCCTCTGGGATGTGACCCCGCAGATGCGCAAGGGCCGGCGGGCGACGCGCCTTGGCCGGCTCCACTGTCGCATCCCCACAAGTGGGACCCCTGCTCCGAGTTGCGCCGGCCCCTGCTCCACGCTCCAGCACGCTACTTCGCCGCAGCTTCCTTGATCTGCATGGCCACGACCTCGGGATAGGCCTTGTACCAGTCGGTCGCCTTGACCAGCTTGCCGCCTTTGACCTGGAAGATCTGCACCCAGCCCCCGCCCTCGTGATCGGACGCGGTGATCTCTAACGGCGGCACCAATCCGCCGAGAGTGAAGCCTCTGATCTTCTCCATGCCGGCCTTGACGTCGGCGCCGGTGATCTTCTGGCCGCCTTTGGCCTTCAGAGCGTTGCGGATCGCCTCCACGTGGATCGCGGCGATGAGTACCCCGCGGTTGTAGTACACCGTGGAGGCCATCTCTTTCGGCGGCTCCTTGCCCTGCTTCTTGTACATTTCGCGGATTTCGTCGAGCACCGGGTAGTCCGGGCCCACGCCGGCGAACTGCATGGTGTAGTAACCCTCGGCAACGCCGAAGCCGCCAGCGGCCTCGATGTCCGCCTCGGCCGAGCCCCATACGAACGCAACGACCTTGCGCAGGGGATAGCCGATGCGCTTCAGTTCCTTGATCGAGACCGAGGGCGAGCGTCCGAACAGATGCGCGATCACGAAATCAGCTCGGTAGCGCTGCGCAATGTCGAGCACCTGAGCGCCCATCTCCACGCCCGGTGGCGGAACTCCGAAGGTGCGCAGCTCGAAGCCCTCCTCGCGCGATAGTTCCTCGAGAACCGGGATGGGCTCGCGGCCCGCCGGGTTGTCGTAGAACAGATAGGCGATCTTCTTCCCTTTCAGACTTCCGCCCAGCTGGTCCTTCGCAAACTTGACCGCAGCGGTCCCCTGCGACCAGTAGGTGGCGGCGATGGGGAACAGGAAAGGATAGCGGGTGCCGTCGGCCGAGGCCGAGATCCCAAACCCGGGCGATGTTCCGGGGATGCGGTCCTCGGTAAGCTTCTGATTCAGGGCCTGCGTCTGCGGCGTGCCGTACAGCGAGATCAGCACGGCGCCCTCCTTCTTCTGGCGCTCGTACGCCTCCACGGCCTGCGGCACTTTGTACTCGTGATCGATTTCCATCGCGCGGATCTTGTAGCCCTCGACCCCGCCCTTGCTGTTCACCAGATCGATGTAATCGTGATAGCCGGGGCACAGGTTCACGCCGACGGTCTGCGTGGCCCCGGTCCGGTCGCACAGAAACCCGATCACCACCTCCTTTTGCGCCCACGTCGGCAGCGACACGCCGAGCATTACACCGGCACAAATGACCAAGGGCGCCGTGATTGCGAGACTCTTCTTCATGGGTGTCCTCCTCTTCTTGCGCACTTCAATAAGCGAACGGCCAGACCCGAAAGTAGTTCCGAATGTTGCGCCAGAGCCGGTTCAGACCCTCGGGCTCCACCACCAAGAAAAAGATGATGAGCAGCCCGAACAGGATCAGGCGCAGGTTCGGGATGAGATTGTGCAAGGCTCCCTGGGAAAACAGCAGACCGCCAAACGATTCCATCACCCAGCGGATGACGATCGGAAGCAGGGTCACGAAGATCGCGCCGAAGATCGAGCCCAGGATCGAGCCCAGGCCACCGATGATGATCATGGCCAGGTAGTCGATGGACACGCCGATCTGGAACTGCTCGTAGTTGGCGATGCCTAGATAATAGGTGTAGAGCACGCCGGTCACGCCAGCGTAGAACGACGAGATGGCGAACGCGAGCAGCTTGTAGCGGAAGATGTCGATCCCGATGATCTGCGCAGCGATGTCCTGATCGCGAATGGCGATGAAGGCGCGTCCGATGCGGCTGCGCAGGAGATTCAGCGCGGCGACGATGGCGAGCACGACGAACACCAGTAGGAAAAAATACATCTCGCGCTGGGTCGCGATCGCATGCCCGAAGAGCGTCGGGCGCGGCACCTCGATGGAGGCCTGGACGCCTCCGCTGATCCAGGTGAAATGGTTGATCACCCACTCGATGATGAATTGCGCAGCCAAGGTCGCGATGGCGAGATACAGCCCCTTGATGCGCAGCGACGGGATGCCGACGATGGCGCCGACCAGGGCCGCCATGAGACCACCCAGCGGCAGCGACAGCCAGAAGGGAAAGCCCAAGCGCACAGCGAAATTTGCCGCCGTGTAGGCCCCTACTGACATGAACGCCCCGTGGCCCACTGAGATCTGCCCCGTGTACCCCACTAGGATGTTGAGCCCGATCGCCCCGACAACGGCGATGAAGATGAGGTTGAGGATGGAGAGGTAGTATTGGTCCAGCACGAGCGGGACGACGACAACGAACAGGACGGCAATCGCCGCTACCGTCTTGCGCGCGATGGGCAGCGGATATAAGGCCATGTCGGCCTCGTACGTGGTCTTGAGCACGCCGCACTCGCGATGGATCACAGCAACCTCCGCCCCCTCCCTCGCCCTCCCCCGCGCGCGGGGGAGGGTTGGGGTGGGGGTATGTGCGGCAGTCCTAGCCCGATCCCGAACTGGCAGTTCGAATCCATCAAACCCTCTCGATGATCCGCTTGCCGAAGATGCCGTAGGGCCGGAACATCAGTGCGATGATCATCAGCACGTAAGGCGCGAAGTCCTTGGTGCCCCCGCCCACCAGCGGATCGACATAGCCCGCGGCCACATTCTCCACCACGCCGACGATGAGCCCACCGACGACGGCGCCGGGAATGGAGTCGAGCCCGCCCAGGATGACCACCGGAAATACCTTAAATCCCACGAGCGCGAGGTGCACGTCGACACCAAGCAGGTTCCCCCACACGATACCACCCAGCGCCGAGACCACGCCGGCCATGGCCCAGGCCAGCGCGAAGTAGCGCTCCACGTTGATCCCCATCGCCATGGCCACCTGCTGGTCGTCGGCCACCGCTCGCATGGCCACACCCTTGCGGCTCTTGAAGAAGAACCAGCTGAAGCCGGCCAGGAACAGCAGGCTGACCGCCGCCCCGACCAGCTGGATAGGAGGAATGAGCAAAGGCCCGAGCATGAGGGGCTCATCACTGATCGGTAGCGGCAGCGGCCGCGTCTCCGCGCCCCATACCAGAGGCCCGAGGCCGCGCAGCACAGCGGCGAGTCCGATGGTGGCCATGATGACAGCCACGACTGGGCGCCCGATCAGCGGCCGGAGCACCACGCGCTCCAGCCCGAAACCGAAGCCAATCATGCCGCCGAGGCCCACAGCCGCCGCCAGCCACCACGGCGCTCCGTAGGAAGCCATCGCGACCGCCACCACGAAGCCAGCGATCATCACGAACTCGCCCTGGGCGAAGTTGATCGCGTCGGTGGCCTTGTACACCAGTACGAAGCCCAACGCGATCAGCGAGTACATCAACCCCAGCAGGATGCCGTTCGATAGCAGCAGCAAGAGGAACTGCCAGTCAAACATGCCCGGCCGCCTCCACATCCACCACCCTCACCCGCGACCGAATCGTGGCCTGTCGCCCGTCCTCGTAGGTCACCGTCGCCGCGAGCTCGGCCTCCTCCTTGCCCGAATAGAACGCCTCGATGACGTCGGCGTACTTCTCGGCCACGTAGTGCCGCCGGACCTTGCGGGTGCGGGTGATCTCGGCATCATCGGCGTCCAGCTCCTTGGCCAGCAGGAGGAAGCGGCGCACCTTGATGCCGTCGGGAAGAGTGGCGTTGCACTTCGTCACCTCGTCCCGGATCAGCTCGCGCACCTCCGGCCTTTGTGACAGGTCCATGTAACTCGTATAGGTGACGCCCCGGCGCTCGGCCCAGGTGCCGATGGTGCTCGGGTCGACAGCGATCATCGCCGCGACGAAAGGCCGGTCGTGCCCGAAGGCCACCGCCTCGCGGATGTACACACTGAACTTGAGCTTGTTCTCGATGAACTGCGGGGCAAACGGAGAGCCGCACTTCAGTGCACCCACATCCTTGGCGCGCTCCACGATCACCAGATGACCGCGGGGATCGATGAACCCCGCGTCACCAGTGTGGAACCAACCCTCCGAATCGATGACCTGGCGGGTGGTATCGTCGTTCTTGAAGTAGCCCTTGAATACGCCGGGGCTGCGGACCAGCACCTCGCTGCGATCGCCGATCCTGACCTCGATGCCTGGGCAGGGCCTGCCGGCGCTGTTCGGGTCGGCCTCGCCATCGGCTTGCAGTGACGCGAGACCGGAGAGCTCGGTTGAGCCGTAGATCTGCTTGAGGTTCACGCCGAAGGAGCGGAAGAACCGGAAGGTGTCAGGGCCGAGCGGTCCGCCGCCCGAGTAGCACCAGCGCGTGCGCAGCAGGCCCAGCTGGTCGCGCACGGGCCGGTAGACCAGGAGCTCGCCGAGCGCACAGGCCAGGCGCAGCCGTATTGGCAGTGGCTTGCCTTCGCTGCGCAGGATCTCCGCCTGCTGCGCGGCGGCCCGGCAGCGCTCGAAGACCCATCGCTTGAGGCGCGTCGCATCGGCAGCCCGCACCTGAATCGCCTTGAGCATGTTCTCCCAGATGCGAGGCGGAGCCAGCAGTGCGGTGGGCCCGAGCTCGCGCAGGTCGCGCTGAACGGTTTGCGGACTTTCCGGACAGTTCACGGTGAAGCCTACGAGCAAGCTCAGCACCATCGTGTAGAGCTCGTCGCCAACCCACGCCATCGGCAGGTAGGCGAGCCATTCTTCGTCGCGACGCACGTTCTCGGTCGCCGCGAAGAGCGCCGCAGCGGCCAGGGCGTTGGCGTGGGTCAGCATGGCGCCCTTGGGGTTGCCGGTAGTGCCCGAGGTGTAGCAGATGATCGCCACCTCGTCGGCCTCGCCCTTTTCGATCTCGGCCTGGAAATGATCCGGGTGCTCGCGACCGAAGTCCCGGCCCAGCTGCACGACTTCCTCGTACGACTTGAGCCAGTCCAACCGGTAGCGCCCGATGCCGCGCGGGTCGTCGTACACGACCAATCGCAGGGCGGGCAGCTGATCCTTGAGCGACAGGAGCTTGTCCACCTGCTCCTGGTCCTCGGCGACGACTACCGCGGTCTCGGCGTGGTTGAGGACGAACACCAGCTCGCGCGCGATGACATCTTGATAGACAGGCACCGAGGTCCCGCCCAGGCACATCGCCGCGATCTGGGCCCAGTAGAGCCGCGCCCGGTTGTCGCCGATCACCGAAAGCTTGTCGCCACGGCGAAAGCCCAGCGCGCTCAGGCCCTGGGCCAGATCGCGGACCTGATCATGGCATTGCTGCCAGGTGTACGGCTGCCATATGCCGCGATCCTTCTCCCGCATGGCGGGGTGCGCGCCGAACTCCCGCGCATTCCGCTGCAGCAGCCGCGGAAGCGTCGTGAGCTCAGGCATGCGCGCCTCGCGCTGCGGCGGTCTTGCTGTCGCCGAGATACGCCTCGATCACCTGCGAGTTGGATTGAACCTCATCCGGCGTGCCCTCTGCGATCTTCTTCCCCATGTCGAGAACGGCCACGCGATCGGAAATGTCCATGACCACGCCCATGTCGTGCTCGATCAGGATAACGGTGGTCCCCCACTCCTCCTTCACGTCGAGGATGAAGCGGGCCATGTCCTCCTTCTCCTCCTGGTTCATGCCGCCCATCGGCTCGTCCAGCAGCAGCACCTTGGGATCCAACGCCAGCGCACGCCCGAGTTCCACGCGCTTGCGCAGGCCGTAGGCCAACGAACCGGTGGCGCGCCGACGCAAGTCCTGGATCTTGAGAAACTCGATGATCTCCTCGACCCGCTTGCGATGCTCGATCTCCTCGGTCTGGGCCGGCCCCCAGTAGACGAGAGAGGCGAACACGCCGCGCTTCATGTGCACATGGCGGCCAAGCATGAGGTTGTCCAGCACGCTCATGCCCTTGAACAGGGCGATGTTCTGGAATGTCCGCGCCACCCCCAGCGCCGCGACACGGCTCGGGGCCATGTGGGTGAGGTCGTGGCCGTCGACAGCGATACTCCCGGAATCCGGGTGGTAGAAGCCGCTGACCAGATTGAGCAGCGAGGTCTTGCCGGCCCCATTGGGACCGATCACGGAGAGCATCTCGCCGCGCAGGACATCCAGGCTGATCCCGTTGACAGCCTGCACTCCTCCGAACTTCTTGGACACGCTTCGGATGCGCAGCTGGACCTCCTCCGGTCCACGGGCGCGTTCGCTCATGCGTCTGGTCTCGCGTCTGCCAGCGCTTTCGGTGGTCGGGGTATTTGTTTCCCGCAGGAAGCGATTTTCTTGTATACAACAAGCTACGCCTGCCGGAGAGGGCTGTCCAGCGGTGCAGGCTCCCGCAATTGCCGACAACCGGTCCTAGCGAAACTTTCTCACGTAGTCCGGCGCCGAGAAAATCCAGTAGCGCATCGTAGTAGCGCTCGGCAGGCCGGTTCTTGTAGATCTCGTTGCGCACGAGGCGCGCAACGTAAGGATCGACTACCGACGGATCTTGTTTCCGTCTATAGCGAGCGCAAGTCTACGCAAAGCGTCACGATAGCTCCTCGAGCAGCGCCTTGGCCTGTTTTAGGTCATGCGTGTCAAATCCCTCGGTGAACCAAGCGTAGATGGGGGCCAACAAGTCCCGCGCTTCCGCGTGAGCGCCTCGTACCATCAGCAGCCGTGCAAGGGTGGTCGCGGCGCGCAACTCCCAAGACTTCGCCTCCTGTTGACGCGCCACGTCGAGGGCAGCGCGCAGAGTCTGCTGCGCCTCGTCGAGCTTGCCTTGCAACTCGAGCATCCAGCCCTTGAGCCGCAGCACTTCAGACAGGCATGCACGCTCCTCCCATCCGGGCCGTTCGATCTGGGCGAAGCACTCCTCGATCAGTTCTAGACTCCTTTCGATGTCACCGCTGCGTGCGATTCCTGCGGCGAGCACCGCCTTGACGTAGGGCACCCCGAGGTGGCCGCCGAGTGCGTTCCACTTGCCCAGTGCGTGTTGCAGTTGAGAGATGCCATCGGTGCCTCGAACCGAGTCCACCCTGGTCAGGGCTCTCCACAGTGGCACGAGAACTTCCGAAAACACGGGCATCCTGTGCGCCCGGCCTAGCTGCTCCGCCTCATCGACGTACAGCAGTACTTGGTCCGGCTCGCCTCGCAAGTTGAACACCCAGCTGCCCTGGATCAATAGCATACACAGACCGAACGGATGGGCGCGTGCGCGCGCATGCGCTTCCGTTTCCTCACGCAGCCGCACAGCCTGTTCGGGGTAGCCGAGCATCCACAGGCTAGCAGCACCCCATACGCCGCGCACGGTAAGTGGGTCATGGTTGGTGAGAGTCTCGATGTGGCGGCCTTGATTGGCGTCGTATAGGGCTGCAATGCGATCCCCGTGGCGACGCACCTCCTGAAAATGTCCCATCCAGAAGTTCGAAGTCACTGCCAGCCTGTGCCCCGAGATCCTCAGCTCCGGGTCGTCGAGGGCTTCGGCCGTGTCCTGCATTTCGCGGATCCATTTCGAGGCCTCCGCGATACGGCCTCGGACCAAGTCATAGGCATGCAGGCCGTGCAGCACGGGGAGGTAACTTGGCCGATAGTCGAGCGACTTGGCCAGCCTGAGCGCTGGGCTGAAGTTGGCTTCGACCTCCGGCGCCGGCCACCCGCGCAGTACCATCCAGGCGGTGCCCAGCCAGGTGCGCAGCGCCAGTTCGTTGGCGTCGCGCTCAGCGGAGGCAGGTAGCGTTGCGACCACCTCCAGGCCCTTGGTGAGATGAGCAATGGCTTCGTTGAGCGCCACGCGCTGCAGTGCCAGCTCGCCCGCTCGGCGCCAGTAGGCGATGCTTTCGTCCGTGAGGCCGGCCGCGCTGTAGTGATGGGCCAGCAACTCGGGCTCGGTCTCCTTGATCTCCGGGAAATGCCGTTCCAGCGCCTCGGCGATCTGCGCGTGGACCTGGATGCGCCTGGCCTTCAGCAGCGAGTCGTAGGCCGCTTCCTGGATGAGCGCATGCTTGAAGACGTAGCGCACATTCGGCGGCTGGCCACGCGTAAACACCAGCTCCGAGACAACCAGTTGGTCAAGCGCCTGCTGCAGCTGGATTGCGCCCCGCGGCGAGATGAGCGCAAGCAGCTCGGGCTGAAATTCCCGCCCGATACAGGCCGCGATCTGTGCGATCTCCTTCACTGGTGCGAGCCGGTCCAGTCTCGTCATCAAGCTGTCGCGCAGCGTGTTAGGAATGGCCAAGCTCGCCAGCGGACCCGAGAGCTCGTAGCCGCTGTCGCCTGCTTTGAGCAGTCCCGATTCCAGGATCGCCTTGGTGAGCTCCTCTACGAACAGAGGTATGCCGTCGGTCTTGGCCACGATCTGATCGAGGATCTCCCCGGGCAGCTCTTTGCCTCCGGCCACTCGTGCGGCAATGGCCCGGATCTGCTCGGCGCCCAGCCGGCCTAAGGTGAGCGCCGTCACCCCGGGCTGCCCGATCCACTGAGGCCGAAACTCCGACCGGCAGGTGGCAACCAGCAGGAGCGGCAAATGCTCCATACGGTTGCGCAGCGCCTCCAGCGACTCCAGACTGCTAGGATCGGCCCAGTGCAGGTCCTCGAACAGCATCAGAACCGGCCGCCTTCTGGTGGCCGTCTCGATCACATCGTTTAAAGCCCGGATGGTTTCGTCTTTTTGCTTCTGCGGCGTCATGCCCAGCGCCCCGTAGCGCGCCGCGGCGGGAAGCGCGAGCAGCTGACCGAGCAAGTTGGCATCCAGTTGAGGTCTCCCGTAGCCCTGGAGCATCTGCTGCAGCTTGTCGAGGCGGATCTCGGGCGAGGGCTCGCGCTCGAACTTGAGCGCGCGCTGGAAGTATTCGATCGCCAGATAGAAGGCGCTGTTGGCGAAGTCGGGCAAGCACTGGTACTGCCAGGGCGTAACCCCCTCCTCGCCCAGTTTCTCGCGCAGCGCGTGCCAGATCCGAGATTTACCGATCCCGGGCTCCCCGCACAGGAGCACCACTTGCCCACGGCCGGATTTGGCCCGCTCCCAGGCGTGCAGCAGCACCGTGAACTCCAGCTCCCGGCCAACCATCGGGGCCAGCGGCCCGCCTCGCTCGGCCTCGAACCTAGTGTTGGCGGTGCGCTGCGAAACGGGCTGCCAGACATGCACCGGCTCTTCGATGCCCTTGAGCCGATGTGGTCCCCGATCGCGATACTCGAAGCTGCCGGCGGTAATCTGGCGGGTGCGATCGCTCAACAGGACACCGCCCGGGGCAGCCAAAGACTGAAGGCGAGCGGCGAGGTTTGGGGTATCGCCAAGGGCGAGCTGCTCGTGCGTGGCACCCGCACCCACCTCGCCCACTACCACCACTCCGGTGTGGATGCCCACCCGCATCGCAAGCGGACCGCTCGGAAAATCCAACCGAGCTACCGCGTCG
>Ga0326726_10006943_pt1 | contig 10163 bp, 10 predicted proteins | sample MHFenrmetagenome_2_FD_207603 | JGI IMG/M metagenome (GOLD analysis project Ga0326726, IMG submission 207603) | Lab enriched peat soil microbial communities from Michigan Hollow, Ithaca, NY, United States - MHF15MN | ecosystem: Environmental > Terrestrial > Soil > Wetlands > Peat | place: USA... | reverse complement strand
AGATAGTATTTATGGCATAGTGATATGGCATTGTCAGAGAACAAAGATTGCAAACTGTATCGGGGAATATGATTGCGAGGTCGATTTTTATATTGATGGCTCTCCTGACACAACCCTTTATCACAATCAGATTACTGTAAGTATGGGAAATTGGGGCATGGAGGTTTTTAATTCAAATAATCTATCGATGTCCTATAATTTAGTTTCAAATCTTAATAATATAGCCATTCGTATTTCAAACGTCAGTAATAGTAGAATATTTTATAATCAATTTACACCTGATTATCAACCTATTTTACTACTTGATTGCAACAAGATTACTTTTTATAGAAATGATATAAGTGATTCAACTATCGGTTTGGCCCTTATCAACTGTCAGAATTGCCAAGTCAAAGAAAATAATCTTAATAATTGGCATTATGGGTTTGAAAAAGGAAAGAACAATCATTGGTTCCATAATTATTGGGGTCAACCATTTTTTTTGCCATACCCGATTTTTACAGATTTGCCAAGTCTTCCTTTAATTCGATTCGATTGGCATCCGGCATTATCACCTTTTGATATTCCTAAAGGAGGATTCCAATGAAGAAGTTGGTCGTGGCAGGATTCAGTCTCTTGGCTGTGGACCATTTTTTTAACCCCTGGGAAACCTTTTATTAGAATTACGTTAGTGAAGACTATATTAGAACTGTATATCCATGAGGAGTTCGTTGGTCTGTGAGGACGTGTCGTATTGGGTGAATCCGATCCTGGTATAGAGGTTGATGGCGCGTTGATTGTTGTTGTAGACTTTGAGGATGACGCGGGTGTAGCCGAGGTCTTTTGCCGTGCGCATGGTCCATTGCGTCAGTATCGTCCCGTAGCCTTTGCCTTCGTACCCTTTGCGGATGCAGCAGCCGTAGCTAGGTGTTGGATAGCCGAAGAACCGAAGCATCGAATAGCCAATGATTTTTTTATCTAGTAATTGGACGAAATAGAGGTCGCTGGAGGGACTTTTTAACAATTGTTTTATAGTTTGTTCGTCGAAGGGGTGGGGGTGGAAGAAGCGTTTGGATTGCGGGGAGAGGGTGGTGAGGAGGTTGACGAGTCCGGGCACGTCTTTGGGTGTGGCTCGTCGGATGATCGGCGTGCGTTCGGGACTCATTGGTAGACCTTGTTGTTGAAGAATTCGACTTTGGGATCGAGGAACTGTAAGGCAGCCATGACTTCCTTAATGCCATAGTCCAGGCTGTAGCGTGTCTTGAAACCTATCTTGTTGATTTTGTCGAAATTGACGTTGTAGTTGCGTTTGTCTGGGTCGTGGCCGAACTCGGCGAACTTGAGGTAAAAGTCAGTGAATTTTTTGATGTGGAGGGCGACGTCTTCTTTGGTGAGGTTGAGGCTATGGCTGCCGACGTTGTAGGTCTCATGGTTCATCTGGTTGAAGTGGGTGATGGTGAAATTGATGGCGCGGACCATGTCTTGGACGTGGATGAAGGCGCGTCGGTAGTCTTTTTCGAAGACGATGAGTTCCTTGTTTTTGACCGCTTGCATGACGAAATCGTTGACGAGGAGGTCAAGGCGAGGGCGCAGGGACATGCCGAAGCCGGTCGAGAACCGCAGGATGACGAAGTCCTTGTGTTTCCTGATTTCTTGTTCCGCGAGGACCTTGGTCTTGCCGTACAAGGTGATAGGGTCGATAGGGGAGTCTTCGGTGCATTCGTCCGTGATGTTGCCGTAGCAGCTGCCGGTGGAGGAGAACAGGATGGGGGCTGTGCAGGTTTGGACGAGTTTTCGTGTCGCCAGGTGGTTGACGGCCCTCGCCAGTTGTGGTTGTGCTTGGCAGGCGGGGTAGCCGACGATCGCGGCAAGATGGACGACGAAATCAGCGTCCTTGACTGCCTCGCGTAGCATCTTGGTGTTGCGGATGTCGCCATGGACGAAGTGGAAACGCGGGTTTCCGAGGTGCGGCAGGAGGCCGTAATAGCCGCAATGCAGGGAGTCCAGGACGGTGACGTCGTGGCCTTCGTTGAGCAGGACGGGCAGCAGGCAGCTGCCGACAAACCCTGCCCCGCCGGTGACGGTGATTCTCATACGCCTTGGTTAAGAAATAGCGGGAAGCTGTAGTTAACATTTTTGCTCAAATCCACTAGAAAAACCATGGTTCGTAATGCGTTCACGTCTGGAAAAAAAGCTAAATAACCCGGGAGTCGATTCACAAGAAAGGCTGAGGCGTCGCTGTGACGAACACGAGTCTGTGGGAAACCCTCTTCGACATGAACACGCCCAACGGCGTCGCCCTCTCCTCCACCGTCTACGCACCGTTGTTCTTTCGACAGTACCGGTTCCTGCGACGATCTCAGTGGTGGACGACGGAACAGCATCAAGCCTACCAGCTCAAACGCCTCACCACCATGATCCGTCAGGCCTACGACAATGTGCCCTACTATCGACGCCTCCTTGATTCCCTGCATCTTACGCCGGACGACTTCAAGACCCTGGAGGACCTCGCGAAGCTGCCGTTGCTCACCAAAGAAGAGGTGCGGTCCAACAGCACCGATCTCAAAGCCAGAAACTATCCCGCTGCGGTGTTTGAGCCGATCTCCACCAGCGGCTCGACCGGTTCACCATTGACGCGGTACGTCGAACGAGGCAAAGCACCAGTTATCCACTTCGCATTCTTCAAAACAATCCTGGACCGAGCCGGGATGAATTATCTGAGCCGCGCCCTGCTCATCCACGGCAACGACACCCCGTTTTCACCACAGCTCTTCGGACGCGGGCTGCTCATCACACCCTTCACCCTCACCGAAGAGAACATGACAATGATACTTTCCGCGATCCGGAAGGTCAACCCTGAGTACATCATCGCGTTCCCATCAGCCGTCAGCCTGCTGGCACATCACATCCAGTCACGGGGAGACAATCCGTTCCGACAGCTCAAAGTGGTGTACTGCGCAGGAGAGACCTTGTTTTCTTGGCAGCGACGCTTCCTGGAAGAAATCCTCGGCTGCCCAGTCCTTGTTTATTACGATCAGACCGAGCAGGTGGCATTGGCTGCGACCTGCATGCAAAACCCCACTGTCTATCACTTCTATCCTGAATGGGGTATCACGGAGCTCATCGATGAGAATGGTGACCCGGTGACGACGGAGGGCGGCCGTGGAGAGATCGTCGGCACGGGGTTCACCAACGCCCTCTTCCCCCTTTTCCGGTACCGGACTGGTGACGTCGGCGTGTTCACCACGAAGGAATGCGCCTGCGGACGGCACTATCCGCTGATCACCCACATCGAGGGTCGGACGCAGGAGTTCATTGTGTCGAAGACCGGTGATACGGTGCCGATGACCGGGATGTATGCCACGGTCCCCGAATATTCCACCCACGTCAAGGAATATCAGTTCTCGCAGCGGCATCCCGGTGACCTGGTGTTGCATATCGTGCGGGAACCAGGCTACACGTTGGAGGAGGAGAAAAGGATTATTGAGGCGTTGCGTCGTCGCATCGGAGACGGGTTTGACATCTCTGTGGAGTACATCGAGGTCGCTGAGCGTAGCGCGCGGGGGAAAATCCTGTTCCTCGTCAAAAAATAAACAGTCCTGCCAAAATGGTTTTATCAGTCTTTCATGAGATGGTTGTTCTTATATAGTGTGGGGATAGATTTAAGAGATACAGTTAAGATTACTCTCTTGGAGGAAAGAAAATGAAGAAGTTTCTGGCGTGTGCGATTTTCTTTCTGTTCATTGTCATAGACGTCATTCCATCAGTTCCATCAACACAAAACCTTGGTAGGCATGTCATCACGGTTGATGACGAGCCTGGCGATGCTGATTACATATCTATCAAAGAAGCATTGAATCATTCCAGTCCTGGTGATATCATTGAGGTATTTAGCGGAACCTACAAGGAACATGCTATAAATATCACCAACAGGGATATTTCATTAATTGGAATTCCTCATGAACTCGGGAATGGAAGTGACACCGGAAAACCGTTCATCAACGGACAAGGACGCGGTGATGTCATCGATGTTAAAGCCCCGAATACCACCATTTCAGGGTTTCGTATGGAAAATCGAGGGCCAGGATTCTACGATGCAATTTTAATACCTTATAACACCGATGGATGCATCATTTACAATAACACCCTCTGCTATTCAGAATATAGTATAGTAGAGTGCTATTCAAATAATACTAAAATCATCAATAATACAATTAAGTATGCCGGTATGCGGTATGGAATTCTTTTACGTAAATGGAGTAATAATCTTGTGATGAATAACATCATTGACCGTTGTCCAACCGGCATTTGTATTTGGGGTGGAGTTTACGATACTATTAGTGGGAATCGTATCAGCAATTGTAGCCAGTACGGCATTGATTTTGGAGGAGGCGGCTATAACACTTGCCAATTCAATACCATTGAAAATAACGCGTACGGCGTCCATCTGTACGAAGATATGCATAATCATATAAAACAAAACAATTTCATCAACAATACCATTCAAGCAGGCCATTTTCATAGCCTGCAATTTACCCATGGGGACCGATGGAGCCAGAATTACTGGAACAAACCTCATAAGCTACCGTATCCGATTGTTGGCAGGGTCTTTATGTTCATGCCCTGGGTTCAGTTCGACTGGCGCCCCGCACAGACACCCTACGAAATTACCCCTTCGATCAATGGCTGACGTAAAAATCCGTCACTTTTAATCAAAAATTTTTATAGATGATGTAGGCGGCCTCGTCTTGAGGCGACGTGCTCGTACAACGACCGGGTGTCCGTCACCCAGGCGTTTCGTTGTCTCGCCAGCTGCAGGATTTTCTCGTACAACATGGTCCATTCCGGGGTGAAGAACCCTCCGAAGGAAACAGGATAGGAGTACGTCCACGAGTGCCACAACACGGTTAGGACGCCGTGGCAGCGTTCGACGGCGTCCATCAGCGCCGAGACTTTCTGAAAACTTTCCTGTGGCGACAGTCTCATCCACCACAGCATCGTCCAATCCTGCACCATGACGGGGACCTCAAGTATCGGGATGCTATGGCGCGACGTCTGATCGAACGGGACGAACGGGTGGGCCATGCCGTTGCGAAACCCGACGACATCCGGATACCCATAAGTGGAATCGTACTGAAAACCAGCCTCTCTCAGGACCCACCAGGTCTGCGGCGTCTGAAACCGCATCACGTGATTCCGCGCCCCAATGACCTGTGAGCCGAGGACCGATTCCATCTCTTTCTTCTGCCGCTGGATCTCCTCAAAATTATCATAAGACGAGAATTGTGTGTGGAACCCGACTTCGCTGCCCGCGTCCAGCACATCCTTCATGTCTCCTTCCACGTCCTGCAACGTGTATTTCCTGCCAAAGACGTCCTCAGGAGAAGCGAGGAAATAGAACGACGAATGCGCCTCATACCGCCGTTCAACCTCCAATATCTTCTGGATCGTCCGATACGGGCTCTTCTTCGGATGGAAAAACCCGTTCACCAGCTGGACCGCCGGTTTTACACTTCGATGCCGGAAACTGCTGCGTACTGCAAACGCGATCTGCCGCGGCGCCACGAACACGTCATCAACGTCATGCGACAACACCACGGCGAACGGCGCATCATCCGGATACTCCGCCACGAACCCCTGACTCATTAGATACCGGGAGACCGAAGGATCCTCCGGGCTGCGAAACCGACTGGAAGAATACAAGAACCGCGTGTGACGATCGTACCCCTCACCACGATATTCCTCGTCTTTCACAAACTGGCTCCACAACGCAGGCTCACGCTGAATCACCGCGTGAACCTCATCCATACGCATCTCCACGACCACGATGTTTTGAACACAAGCCTCCTTAATAAAACCGACCGCAACTCCCATAAACAACAGCCCCATAGCAGGCGCTAACCACTATGACCGACATCCTGCTCACCAACGACGACGGCTACCAATCAGCCGGCTACTACCCACTCCTCCGCGAACTCTCCAAACACTACACAGTCACCGCCGTCGCACCCGACCGGGAAAAAAGCTGGATCGGCAAAGCCATCACCCCCCGCACCGACATCCCCGTCACCATCGTACGCCACGAGTCCTTCGACATCTTCACCCTCAACGGCACACCCGCCGACTGCACCCAAATCGGCATGTACAACATCCTCCCCCGCAAACCCGACATCGTCGTCAGCGGCATCAACCTCGGCGAAAACGCAGGCACCGCCCGCATCCTCAGCTCAGGCACCATCGGAGCTACCATGGAAGCCGCCTTCGAAGGCATCCGCGCCATCGCCTCTAGTTTCAGCCTCCCCCTTCCCGTGAAGAAAGCCACGAACCTCTATAGCCCTGACGGCTACCACCTCTTCACCAACGCCGCCCAGATCACCACCCGCCTCGTCACCACCTTCAAAGACATGCCACCGACCCCCGGCGTCGACGTCCTCGCCATCTCCATCCCCTTCGAAGCCACCCTCGACACCCCCATCGACATCACCCGTCCCTTCACCGACCCCTACCAACAACTCTTCCACAAAACCCACACCGGCTACCTCCACAGCACCCCACCACTGATCTTCGACGACCCTCAGGACGGCACCGACCTCCAAGCACTCACCCAAGGCCACATCAGCATCAGCCCCCTCGACCTCACCCTCACCACCCCACAAGGAATCACCGCCACCCAAACCTACCTCCACCAACACCAACAAAAACCATGATCGAAACCCACTCAACCACCATCCTGCTCCGCTACGGAGAAATCGGCCTCAAAACAGACTACGTCAGAACATCATTTGAACACCGCCTCATCCACAACATCACCACCGCCCTCACCACACACGGCATCCCCCACACCATCACCAACGGCCGCGGCCGCATCTACCTCACCACACCACACCCGGACCAAACCATCCCTATCCTTCAACACATCAGCGGCCTCGTCAGCGTCAGCCCCACCACCACCACCACCAGCGACCTCACAGCCCTCACCCAAGACACCATCACCTACGCCACACCCCTCCTGTCCCCCACCACCAGCTTCGCCCTACGAGTCACCCGCACCGGCACCCACCCCTACACCAGCCAAGACGCCGCCATACACATCGGCGCCGCCCTCCAAACACACACCCACGCCCCCGTCAACCTCACCGCCCCTACCCAAGAAATCCACATCGAAATACGCAACAAAAACGCGTACCTCTACACCCAAATCATCCGCGGCATCGGCGGACTCCCCGTCGGCACCCAAGGCACCGTCGCAGTCCTCCTCACCCACCCCACCGACCTGCTCGCCGCCTGGTACATGATGCACCGCGGCTGCCAACTACTCCTCATCACCACCAACACCGCCCTCACCGCCCTCATCCACCAGTTCCAAACCACCTGGAACCTCACCAGCCCCACCCACCACCTCGACCCCACCACACCAGACTACCACGACGCTCTCCACCACCTCTGCCTCTACCACCACTGCGACGCCCTCGCCACACCCACCACCCTCGCCGACCCACAAGCAATCCACCACCTCACCACACTCAAAACACACATCCACCTCCCCCTCCTCACCCCCCTCATCGCCCTCACACACCAGGAGATCACAGCCCAATGCATCCACCGACACATCCCCTCCACATAACCATCTACGGCGCAGGCGCCATCGGCAGCCTCCTCGGCGCCCACCTCAGCCGACACCACCACGTCACCCTCATCGGACATCCACCACACATCACCACCATCCAACAACACGGCCTCACCATCACCGGACACACCCACTACCACGCCACCATCCCCGCTCACACCACACTCACCACCACGAAACCCTCACCCGACCTCATCATCGTCACCGTCAAAGCCTACGACACACCCACCGCCGCCACCGACATCCAAAGAATCCTCACACCCAGTACCATAGTACTCAGCCTGCAAAACGGCCTGGGCAACATCGAAACACTCCAAACAACCATCCCAGCCACCCAACTCATCGCCGGCGTCACCACCCACGGCGCCCGCCTCACCACACCTGGCACCGTCACCCACACCGGCACCGGCACCATCACCATCGGAGAACTCACCGGCACACGCACACCCCGCATCCAGACCATCGCCACCGCCTTGCGCACCAGCGGACTACCCACCACCATCAGCACCGACATCACCACAGACCTGTGGAAAAAAACCATCGCCAACGCCGCCATCAACCCCCTCACCGCCTACTTCACCTGCCCAAACAGCACCCTCCTCACCAACCCCATCCTCCGACACACCACCGACCACATCATCACCGAATCCACCCACATCGCCCACGCAGCAAACATCACCATCCAAGAACAAACAATGAAAAAACTAACCCATTCCATCATCCGCGCCACCGCCCACAACCACTCCTCCATGCTCCAAAGCCTCGAACAAGGAAAACGCACAGAAATCGACGCCCTCAACGGCACACTCGCCACCATCGCAACCCACCACCACCTCCAAGCACCACTCAACACCCTCCTCACCTCCCTCATCCACTGGAAAGAACATCAACCACCCCAACAATAAAAAAAAACAAAGGCGACCATCCATGAAGGTGTACGTCACCCGCACCATCCCCGACGCAGGACTCTCCCTTCTCAAACAAGAATTCACCGTCGACGTCTTCCCCCACGATCGACTCCCCACCAAACCAGAAATCATCGCCGGCGTCAACGACGCAGACGGCCTCCTCTGCCTCCTCACCGACCCCATCGATAAAGACGTCATCACCAGCGCCCCCCGCCTCCGCATGATCGCCACATACGCCGTCGGCTACGACAACATCGACGTCGCCACCGCCACCAAACATGGCATCCTCGTCAGCAACACACCCGGCGTCCTCACCGACGCCACCGCCGAACTCGCCTGGGCACTCCTCATCAGCGCAGCACGACGCATCCCCGAAGGCGACACCTACTGCCGCCAAGGCAAATTCACCGGATGGGCACCCCAACTCATGGTCGGCCAAGAAATCACCGGCAAAACCCTCGGCATCATCGGCGCAGGACGCATCGGCGCCGCCATGGCCCTCAAAAGCACAGGCTTCCACATGAACGTCCTCTACACCGACACACAACCCAACCCCACCCTCGAACGCGAACTGCACGCCAAACGCGTCCCCCTCGAAGAACTACTTAAGCAAGCGGATTTCATCTCCATCCACGTCGCCTTGTCCCCATCGACCCATCACCTCATCGGCTGCCAACAACTCCAGATGATGAAACCGACTGCCGTGCTCGTCAACACCTCACGCGGCCCCGTCATCGACGAACCCGCCCTGGCCACCGCACTCAAAGAACACTGGATCTTCAGCGCAGGACTCGACGTCTACGAACACGAACCAAAAATCCACAAAGACCTTCTCACCCTACCCAACGTCGTACTCGCGCCCCATCTCGGCTCCGCCACCATAGACACGCGGTCCAACATGGCCAGGATGGCAGCGGAAAACATGATCGCCGGCCTACACGGACAGCTTCCACCGAACTGCGTCAACCCCGAGGCATACAGAAAAAAACCTTAGAGAGTGAACACCCAGACCTCAGGTTCCTTCGGCAGCTCGTCTTTTTCGATATCCATCTCGTTGCCGACTTTCAAAATCTTATAATTGTTGCGAGCAAGGAATGGGTCTAATCCTGCGATAGGCAACGATAACCCTTCGATGCGATAGTGCATCGGGATCGCAATCGGGGGTTTAATCGCCCGGATCACAGACCACGCCTGGTCAGCATCAATGGTATAAATCCCACCTATCGGCACGAACAGGATATCCACTTTACCGATCTGCTGCAACGTCTTCTCATCCAACGTGTGCCCAAGGTCGCCGAGATGACAGAACGTGACGCCATCGGAGACGAACTTGTAGATGATGTTCTTGCCACGCTTCGCCCCGGACACGGCATCATGGAACGTCTCGATGCCTTGGATCTGCACGTTGTCAATCGTCCGTTTCCGATCATCGGTGATGACTTTGTTGCCTGGTTTTTCCACGGATTTCACGGAATTATGGTCGTAGTGGTTGTGCGTGACTAAAACGATGTCAGCCTTCACAGTGGGCTCTGGAATCCCGATGGATCGACCGTCATGAGGATCGGTGACGATCGTGACGTCGTTGGTAATCTCGAAACAGGAATGACCGTGCCACCGGATCTGAAGCATAAATTATCTCCTCCCCGCAA
>Ga0326726_10006942_pt1 | contig 10164 bp, 12 predicted proteins | sample MHFenrmetagenome_2_FD_207603 | JGI IMG/M metagenome (GOLD analysis project Ga0326726, IMG submission 207603) | Lab enriched peat soil microbial communities from Michigan Hollow, Ithaca, NY, United States - MHF15MN | ecosystem: Environmental > Terrestrial > Soil > Wetlands > Peat | place: USA... | reverse complement strand
CATTTTCAAGAACCGTGATGATGCTTGTATATTCTTTTACATGTTTTTCTTTTCTTCCTGCAAGGTCGTAATAGGTGACATTGAAATCGTCACACCGGATAGAGAAATCAATCGGCTTGGGCTTCTCCTCATCTTTTGTCCTCAAGAAAATCTCATTCACCGTTTCCCCTTCCAAGATCTCAACATGGCCTCTGAATCCATAGAGGGAACCTATGATTCCTCCGATCAGGATGACCAGAATGCTTAAATGCGTGATGGGGACCCCAAATCTGGAGTATCTTCCTTTTTCCGAAAAAAGGGTGACGGCTTTTTCTGTCTCGATCCGCCCCCGCTTCTTAAACCATTTCGTTAAGGAAGATTGGATATTCTCCTCCCTCTTCGCCGGATTTGGAATTTGGATCTTCTCCACATACGGAATCGCCTTGAGCATCCGATCTTCCAGCTCTCCTGACTCACGAGAGATCTGACTCAAGATTCCTGGAAGTCGATGGATGGAGCAGGTGATTAAATTGATCACAAGGAGCAATAAGATGGCACTAAACCACCATGAGTGGTACATATCGAAGAGGTTGAAAAAGTTCAACACCTCATAGAGACCCGGTCCGTATCGCTGAGTATATTCTGAACGGGTGGCATTCTGCATGATGAGTGTGCCAATGATAGAAAGGACGGCAAGCAGAATCAGGAGAGAAATCGTCAGCTTGAGGGACCGAAAAAGGTCATAGATGATGGAAGGGAGGCTACTTTCCTTCATCTTAACTGTATCTTCTGATTTTTTCATGGCATGCTTTGATCCATTTGATATTAAGAAACCTCAACCCTACCTAAGCAAGCGATTAGTCTGCGAAGGACGGCCTGCCCGCCGGGAGGCGGGGAAGTAATTGAAATATTTACCATATCCTTCTGTTTACTGTCAAGCAAAAAGGGGCAGTTCCTTTTTTGGAACTACCCCTTTTTAATTCGTCTCAAAAAAATTTCAGCTTACTTCTTTGCTTTCACATGGCACGAGGTGCATCCGGTTGGGCCGGCAGGTTTGTTGGCCTTTTTGGCCTCCTCATGGCATCCTTTGCAATCCTTATGATAGGCATCCTTTGCAGAAATGGTTTTCCCTTCGGCCTGTGCCTTATGGCAGTCTTTGCAAACTTTGCCAGTGGTCTCGCCTTTCTTCCAGGTGTGGTGGCATTTCATGCAATCGATCTTCAGATCGACATGCTTCTTATGGGTAAATGTAACCTTCCCATAGGGAGGATTATATTCGACCACATCTTTTGCAAAAACACCACTGATCATCAGGATGGAAAGCACAAAACCCGCCAGAACCCCCATGCTGATCAACCCTTTTTTCATTACTTTTTCACCCCCTTTCTTTCAATATCTATTCGTTTCTTGCCTAACTCTTTAGACCGGAAAAGTCTAACAAATATTCAGTTTTTGTCAAGAAAAAAAAACAGGGCAATGGTTACAGGATCTCGATTTCCTCCAAGATTCGCTCTTTTGTTTGAAGGGGAGTCTTTTTTTGTTTCGCCTTCTCCACCATTTCTTTTCCAAGCAGGGCGGCACCAAGGGCTCCGGTGATCAAGGGCTCCTCGGGCACCAGGACTTCACGGCCCAATTGTTCGGAAAGGGCTCTAAGCAGGCCTCTATTCTTAGCCCCTCCGCCGGTCACAATCACCTCATCTTCCACCCTTAGACGATTGACCATTCTACATATCCTGTCTGCGAGAGAATGATGGACCCCGGCAAGCAGATCGGAAATGGGTATCCCTTGTGCCAGACTGGCTGCTACCTCTTGCTGGGCCCATATGGTGCAGATGTTGCTTATCTTCGCAGGGTTCTTGCTTTGCAGAGAAAGATCACCCACTTTATCCAGCGCGATCCCAAGGGTGTCGCCGATCACTTCAATGAACCGACCCGTACCAGCCGCACATTTATCATTCATCACAAAATCAATCGTCTTGCCAGCAGCATCTATTTTGATTGCCTTAATATCCTGACCGCCAATATCAATGATGGTCTTGGCCTTAGGGAAAAGATGGATGATCCCCTTGGCATGGCAGGTAATTTCTGTGAACTGCTTGTCGGCAAAAGGGACGTTAATCCTCCCGTAGCCTGTAGAAACAATGTAGGTGATCGTTCGGAAAGAAAGGGCAGCTTTCTTCAACGCCTCTTCCATCACCTTGTTGGCTAAGCGGCGCTGCTCTGGCCCTGTGGGACCAATCACAGAAGCGATGATCCCTTTATTCAGGATCACCGTCTTGGTCATTGTGGAGCCGATATCAATGCCTGCAAAATATGAGGTCAATGTTACCCTTAAAACGTTGAGGCACCCCTCACCCTTCCCCTCTCCCCTCGGGGGAGAGGGCGGGGTGAGGGGGATTAGGCTGCCTTGTTTAATCGATTGGATTCCAGGGTTTCGATGAAGGCGTCGATCTTATTTCTTGTATCCACCTCCGAATAGGAGGTGATGTCGATGATATCACTTTCCAGGATGAGCGAAGGGAGCTCTCTGTAAATCTTTTCTTTCTTCCCATCTTTCCCGATCATATGCACAGGAATGGGTTTGTAAATTTTGGCCAGTTGATGCAACTGCCAGATGAGGCCTACGTGCCAGGTCCGACACGAAAAGGCTTCGTGCATGACCACCCCGTCGATCTTATATTCTTCGATCCGGTTGATTAACCTTTCCACATCAGGCTCTGATCCCGGCCTTTTTTGGGCCCTATCATACCAGAAGGTCCAGTACCCGAGCCATCTCCATGCCAGGTGCTCGATCGGATCCTGGGTTTCGGGAATATCCATCTGGTTGAGAGGAGCGACCATTCGATAGGTTGTCTCCGCAGGGAATGAAGCCCCCTTGCTGTTAAAATAATTGAAATCGGTCAAGGCAAACCATGCAGGCAGTCCTCCTCCCCACATGAGCCTGTATTTTTCATTTTCGACTTCTCCCTCACCCTTGGCGATCTTTTCCTCCAATTCTTTTTTCAGGTTCACAAAAAAATCATATGCCTGCTGGGTGGCCATCATGAAGTTTATTGGCACCATGGTATTCATCGCATCGCCTGTTCCCATGGGGCAAGGTACAGCCTTTCGAAGGTCATAGGTCTCTTCGATCAGGTTCCAGGTTCGATCGCTTATAGCAACCAGCTCTCTCAGGCGATCTAAATCCATTTTCTTTTTGGTCTGCTCTTCGAGAAAGGCCACCAGTCCGCGCAATTGTTTGACAATATATTTGTGGTAGTAGCCCAGGACTTCCCGGTGATCTTGATCCCTTTGAAACAGGGGATAGGGAAGATCGATATTGTAGATCGGTACGTCGGGCATGAATTGCTGAGAGGCCTGGTACCATTTGGACCGCGGGTCACAGAGGATCTGTCCGCTGGATATCATCATATCGGGCCTTGCCTGCCCGCCCCAAGGAGCATCCGGGGGCATTTGGCCCAATTCCTCTCTCCACTGGTCAAACCCTATCCCGCAAAGGGCATACGTGCACAGGGAGCGCGAAAGGCCCAGCGATTCCGCTCTCTGAAGAAATCTCTCCGCATCTCTCTTCGCTCCGCAGATTCCTGCAAAATTCTCTGTCCATACGGGAACCACATCCATGGCCCGGAAGATCTCTTCATGATGGCAGACAATAAAGGTATAGGCTATTTTTTGCTTTCCCTCTGCCCGTGCCCGGAGGGTACCTGTAATAAATTCCTTGACCATGGGACCGATGGAAGCAGCGGCCTGTGTTGCGGTCATCCTCTTTTTCGGTTTCGCCTCTTTTTTTTCGTCACCCATTACTAAAACCTCCTTTTAGCCGATCATCTCCAGAAAGGCCTGGATCCTAGTTCTCAGTTGACTAATTGTACCCGCAGAATAGACATCCTCCAGAGGAAGAAGGGGGATATTGATCGATTTGTAGTATGCTTTCCGTGCAGGGACTTCAAAGCCAAAGGGGTCGCAATATTTGTAGAGATAAAGAATGGCACCGTCCACCTTGAATTCCTTTGCATAAGCTCCGATATCACCAAATCGAGATGCGATATCTCCCTCAAAGGTACCCGTCTTGCTTTCCCTGTAGGTCTTGGGGCAATTGATCTTATCGAGATACCGATGGGCCAGTGCATCGATTGGATCCCCTCCTACATCTGTCTTTGGAAAATAATCCCTCGCTCCATTGCAAATGGTATCGGCCACCACGTTACCGCCAATTTCTTCCACGAGCTTGATCAATTCAATATTATCAATACAGGCGCCGTCAATAAATAGTCGAGGACCTTTCTTGAGTGAGGATTTTCCTCTCCGGCGAATCTCTGCCAAAACCTGGTCAAACAAGGTATTGGCTTCGCCAACAGGTAAACTTGATCCGACTATCAGCACCATGGTCAGTTCTGTCCCGGAGATGAGGGGCGGGTCTGCCTTTCTGAATTCATAAAGAGCTCTTACCTTATCCCTGTTTTCATTATAGATTCGAATGGCGCCAGCCAGATCATCATCTGTAATCCTTTTTCCGGCAAACTTCTCCAGACCTCTCCTAAAGGTGTTCAACTCGGCACCAAAGAATTCAAAGGACGATTCGACACAGACCGTTGGGATGTTGACAAAGTGAAAATAGGAATAGGGAAGAGAATAACTCCAGGTACTAAAGCTTCGCACCATGCTATCGCATCCGTGAGGGATCACCAGGCCGGAGAGAAATTCATATTTTCCCTTTACCGAGAGATCGAAGACACTCCGATAATAGGGGCATACGATGGTTTCAAGGAGTGTATCCCCTTTCGTAATGGGCTCATGGACATTCCCTCTCATACGAAAAGGGATACAGCCGGAAGCCGAAATAATTTCCAAAGGAACAAAGGAACAGACATAACCGATAAACTTCTTCCCTTCCTTTTTCAGCTCCTTTGCCCTGACTCCGTAATCCTTATAATACGTTTCCACCGTGTCGAAAATGTTGCACTGTTTGTCGCTCATCGAAAATCTCCTTTAACCTATCCATTGAATGAACAAAATTCAAATCCCCCCACTCCCCCCCTGCCTACCGACAGGCAGGCTTTTCTAAAGGGGGGATACTTATCCCCCTCCCTTTGCAAAAGGGAGGGGGGGAGGGATTTAATGGGACTATACATAATTTGGCCTTAAGTCTCAATCTTATTTTTTAAAACTCTCCATGGCGATGAGAGCGGCACCCAATGCAGCCGTCATATGGGGATTTTGAGGTACAAGGATATTATGACCTCTGATCTCCTTTAAGGCCTGAACAAGGCCCGCATCTCTCGCCCCTCCACCCACCATCGCCACATCCAGCTCCACACCCATTCTCTCTGCCAGGCTGTCGATCTGGGCCGCAAGGGCTCTATGGATGCCCGCCAGAAGATCTTCCTTTTTCACTTCCTGGGAGAGCCGGGAGATGGCCTCTGACTCCGCAAAAACAGCACATCCGGTGTTAAACTCGACTCTCTTTTTTGATTTTAAGGATAGCTCTCCAATCTCTTCCACCTTAACCTGGAGAACCTTGGCTATGACCTGAAGGATTCTGCCACTCCCCCCGGCGCACTTTCCGCTTAACAAAAAATTGTGCACACTTCCATTACCATCAATCCGGAGCACTTTGGTGTAGAGATCTCCCACGTCAATAACTGTCTTTACAGAAGTTAGAAGAGAAGAAACTCCCTTTGCCTGGCAGACGATATCCGGCTTTTCTTCATCAGCGAAGGTCACCAATTTTGACCCATATCCCGTAGCAACAGTCCGGGAAATATCATCTTTGGAGATCCCAACCTGGGAAAGCAACTCCTTTCTTATCCTCTCCGCCGTTAGCTTGAAATCTCCTCCAGAGGGACACACAAAAGAACCCAGCGGTCCCTGATCATTAAGGGCGATCCCTTTTGATGCAGCTGAACCAATATCAATACCCAATACAAAAGCCATGTTACCTCACAGCGAGTGAAATCAATGACAGCAAATTAATCGAATATCTTAATAAAATTCATTATCACTCGCTTCATTCGTTATATAAATAACACAAATCCCAACCCTCCTCAATCTGTGATCATTGTTTGACAAAATCAATTAGTGAGTATAGGATTTTAGCAAATTATAATCTGCAGTCTAATTATTGTTGGATTGAAATAATGAGTATGAAATTGCCAACTGTAAAGGGTCGCATGAATTACTATCCTAAAAAAGCAATATGCCATTGGTGCCAGAAGAACAAGGTATTAGAACCTCACTCTTTTGCCTAACTTTGTGGGGGCGCTCTCCTTATGAATCGAAAAGATGACTCTGGCGGGCCTGATGAGAATATGGATGGTTTTCTTCACATCGCATGGCATGGCGCCCACGACGGAGGCGAGGGTAAAGATAGAGAAATAGGTGCGATGGTGGAGATTGCAAGAGATGTCGGGGGGGGCAATTCGGCTTGTATTTCTGCTCAACGAAATGTCTTAGATCATATTTGAATTTCTGTGTCAATGAACTGAAAAAGAAAATAAAAATCAAAAAAGATCAATCCAACAAGTCGCTCAAGAGGGATGCGGCAAAAAGCCACCGCACCCCTTAGCTCATTCGTCCGGCAATAAGAAGATGAAATTTACCCAGTATTTTCTCTATATCATACAAAGGCCTGATCATGCTAAAATAAGAATGGAATGGATTGAAGAAACTATCAACAATCCAGACTATGGGGAAGTCCAATCAGACGGGAGAATCCGGAAATGGAAAAAGATTAAAGGAGAAGGCAAATTTCTCCGTGTCATCTTGCTTCCAGACGGAGAGACGGTTCACAATGTTTTCTTTGATAGGAGCTTTAAGGGAGGAACGAAATGAAGATAAAGTATTTTTCAGATACCGACACGGCCTTGGTTGAGTTTTCTGTCCGCAAAGTTGCTGAAACCAAAGAAATAAATGAAAACATTTACATCGATCTCGATACTTCGGGGAATCTGGTCGCTATGACGATTGAGCACGCGCGCAAACAGGCAAGTCTACCCGATTTATCCTATGAGCAGATAGAAAAGAGAACGCCTAATAAGGCACTCCCGCGGACGGCTGGTAGCCGCCGCTGACCTAAGTCGTGATAGGGAAAAATAAATGGAGATCATCATCGGAAATCATTTGAAGATGCATCTGCCGTATCATCTCCGCGAGCGGGCTTTTCGATTTTACACCGACATTTTAGGTTGCAGGAAGCTTGCTGATCTACCCTATCCGAATTTGGACCTTTATGAGTTCCAGGGAGGGTTCGTTCTGGGGCTGTTCTTTTGTGATGAAGTGGATACGCTATCCGAAAAGGAACAACTAAAGGCAACCTGGATGGAGATCAAGACCGATAGGCCGGACGCTCTCAAGCAACGGTTGATTGACTTTGGTGTGCATGAAGTGGAATTTGAAGACAAGTCGCGATTCTACTTTCAGGGCCCGGGAGGCCAAGTGTTCCGTGTCGCTCCAATGGAAGGCGGCCTGTAATTTGTGGAGGGCATATGGAAGGATGGAGTGAAGAAGAAATCAGAGACGGGAATTTGATGGCACCCTGTGGGTTATATTGTGGAGCCTGCGGGGTTTACATTGCGACAAGGGATGAAAATGAGAAATTTAAGGCGGTGATGGGAAACCTTTATGGAACGAAACTGGAAGAGACCGAATGTCTCGGCTGCATGCAGCCCGATCCACCCAAGAAGCTTTATGGTTTTTGCAAAACATGCACGATAAGGAATTGTGTAAGATCGAGAGGCTATTACTCCTGCCATCAGTGCAAGGAATGGCCATGTAGCAAAATAGAAAATTTCGGTTTTGCCACAGGCACCAGAGTGATGAAAAGAGCGATTCCTTTATGGCGAGCTAAAGTCGACGAGTATGGTGATGAGAAGGGGAGCATCGAATGGGCACGGGCACAATGCGAGCGTTATCATTGTTCTTCATGCGGCAAGCCGCTTTTCAGAGGAGCTCAGCAATGCAGAGCATGTAAGAAGCCCGTAGCGGATGAACTGGATGGGTCCTTATGACCGATTGAAATTCTTAAAGCATCCTACTTGATCTTAAACGACTCCTCCATTCCGATATATTTCTTTCTCAGTTTTGGTTTCTCGATCTTTCCTGTCGGATTCCGTGGGACCTCTCCAAAGAAGACTTTTTTAGGCCTCTTATACTTCGGTAACTTTTCACAGAACTTCACGACATCCTCTTGGGTGAGCACTTTCCCTGGAACGACATCGATGATCACGGTCACCACTTCTCCCAAACGTTCATCCGGGAAGCCAATGGCTGCAATATCCTTGACGCCCGGAAGGGTATGAAGGAAATCCTCAATCTCCACTGGGAAAATATTCTCACCACCCGAGATGATGAGATCTTTTTTCCGGTCGACCAGAAAAATAAAATCCTCTTCATCCTGTTTCGCCATATCCCCCGTATATAACCATCCATTCCGAAGGGCCTTGGCGGTGGCCTCCGGGTTTTTATAATATTCTCTCATCACGCCGTCCCCGCGAACCACCAGCTCTCCCACGTCCCCCCCTTTAACAGGATTTCCTTCCTCGTCCACAATGCGGGATTCCCAATTGAACCCGGGAAGACCGATCGCACCGACTTTATGCTCATTTTCTATCCCGAGGTGGACACACCCCGGACCGGTCGATTCGCTCAGTCCATAGTTCGTATCATAGGCCATATTGGGAAAATATTCTTTCCAGTGTTTCACCAAGGAAGGAGGAACAGGCTGTGCTCCGATGTGCATGAGTCTCCATTGACGGAGATCATAATCTTTGAGTTTGATCTCTCCGCTATCCAGTTTTAACAGAATATCCTGAGCCCATGGGACAAGAAGAAAAATGACCGTAGCCTTCTCTTCGCTGATGGCCTGAAGAACCCATTCGGGTTGAATTCCCTTTAAAATGACCCCTTTCCCCCCCACAATAAAACTTCCGAACCAATGCATCTTTGACCCTGTATGGTAAAGAGGAGGGATAAGAATGAAAGTATCCCTTTTGGTCTGGTAATGATGCGCATTTTCAGTTATGCAGGCGCAGACCATGTTTTTATGCGTCAACAGGATGGGTTTCGGTTGCCCAGTGGTGCCGGAGGTAAAATAGAGGCCGCAGGGATCGTCAAACCCGATTGGAATGTTGGTTGGATTGGAAGAAGACTTTTCCAACAATTTTTCGAAGGGCTCTGCATAACTCAGAACTTCTTTTCCAACAAAGATATAATGCTTGACCGTGCGAAGATTATCTTTGATGCCAGTGATCCGATCGGTAAACTCCTCACCGAAGATGACACAGACAGGTTCTGCCACATCGCAACAGTATTTAATGTCATTTCCTGTAAACCGAAAATTGAGGGGGACGGCCCAGGCCCCGGTGCGGATGATCCCGAAATAGGCAATGAGCCAGTCGATCGAGTTCATCATCAGATGGATGACCTTATCGCCTTTCTTCATTCCCTTTTTGATCAGAGCATTTGCAAATCGATTCGCCCCTTCGTCAAACTGCTTCCATGTGATCTCGCTCCTTTTATTTTCTGCCGGCACTCTTTCAATCAGGGCCACATCGTTTGGATACAACCTTGCATTTCTGGCCAAGATCTCTCCGATGTGGATGTCTAAATTCCCCATAAGAACCTCCCTCCTTAAACGCAAAGCGCAGGGAGCATAGCGCATAGCGTCTAAAATCCCAATTCACAAATCCCAAAAAAGCTCCAAATTCCAATTTTAAATGACCAAAATGATTTTGTTTGGAATTTAGGTAATTGGGATTTATTTGAGATTTGGTGCTTGGAATTTGGTGCTATTAAGTTCCTCTGTTCTATGGCCTATGCTACTTAGAGCCAGCGTTTGCGTCGTTTGTACGACTTCACATCTTTATATGACTTGAGCGCGCCTGAGGAGGCTGTACCAAGATAAAACTCCTTCACATCCGGATTCTCGCGTAGTTTTTCAGCAGCATCCTCCATCATGATCTTCCCGTTCTCCATGACATAGCCATAATGGGCGATCTGGAGGGCCATATTGGCATTCTGCTCCACCAGCATAATGGTGGTCTGCTGCTCTTCATTAATCTTTTTTATGATCTCAAAGATTTCTCTCACAAGAAAGGGGGCGAGCCCCAGGGAGGGTTCGTCCAGTAACAGAAGCTTGGGTTGCGCCATCAAGGCACGGCCCATCACGAGCATCTGCAACTCTCCTCC